>Ga0315282_10000079_pt1 | contig 187466 bp, 168 predicted proteins | sample YL17G07_20_MG_FD_203693 | JGI IMG/M metagenome (GOLD analysis project Ga0315282, IMG submission 203693) | Sediment microbial communities from Yellowstone Lake, YNP, Wyoming, USA - YL17G07_20 | ecosystem: Environmental > Aquatic > Freshwater > Lake > Sediment | place: USA: Wyoming | collected... | reverse complement strand
ATCAGAGAAAAAATGGAAGAAACTTAGGAAATAAGGGCGAAAAAGGCTCTCAGAAACACTGTTTCAGAGCCTTACGAAGATGAGAACGATATAAACAGGGTTTTCTCTGACTTATTCAAACCCCTCATTCAAAATGCTTCAGCGGGAATCGAAATCTTTTCTTCTCATAATAATACAATCAGTGGTAACATAATTCAAAATAATATATACGGTATTGCAATAGGATGGGCGAGAAATAATTTTATTTATGGTAATGTGATTAAAAAAAATTCATTTGGTATATTTACTCTTGGTAGTGACGTATGGAATAACGTAATTGAACGAAATATCATAGAAGATAATTCATATGGACTTGATATTAAAGACGCAGCGGACCATACTTTGATTCATTATAATAATATAATAAATAATTCTATATACGGCATTGTTATAAATTGTTGTTTTAATACAGTTGTTGAAAAAAATAATATTTTTGGAAATCATCAAAATGCAAATTTTGTTATCTTCTTTGAAATCGATGGTTTCTCTAAAATTACTTGGAATAGAAATTACTGGGGGACCTCCCATTTATTACCTAAAATTATTCTAGGTAAATTGGAAGTATATGCTCTGTTTCAGCCTATGCCACCAGCAGACCCACGTTATGTTTATTTTAATTGGTTAAAATTCGACTGGCGTCCAGCACTAAAACCCTATGATATTCCAGGGATGAGATAATGGAAATGAAGAAACTCATAGCGGTTGGAATCATTCTCTTGTTCATCGGGACAACTATCATTCCATCAAATGGACAAGATACGAGTAAATCTTCTTCACCAACCTCAAGAGGTAATACACTCTATGTCGGTGGAAGTGGACCAGGTAACTATACAACAATTAAGGATGCAGTCGATAATGCGACTGATGGGGATACAGTGTTTGTGTATAGTGGCTTTTATAATGAAAGTAGAATATGCCTAAATAATTCAATAATTGTTTTAGGAGAAAATAAAAATACAACAATTATCGATGGTAGGGGATACTCATACATCTTTTGTTTAAAAGAATCTTGTGAAATCAGTGGTTTTACGTTTCAAAATTCAAAAATCGGGATTGATGTCGAGTCTAATCAAAACAATGTTGTTCATGATAATATCATAAGAAATACTACTGATTCTGGCATCCTTTTGATTTATTCAAATTATAATGTAATTTTTGAAAATATTGTTTATAATAATAATGGTGGTATAGCGTTATTACATTCATTTTATAATATCATTCAAGGAAATATTTTAACTAATAACACGGACGGGATTTATGCTGATTTTGTATATAATAATTCTATCATACAGAATTCAATTAAAAATAGTACCGAACATGGTATTTATGTAGTTGATTCATTTAAAATGTTCATACACGATAATGAAATAATTCAAAACAATATCGGTATTGATTTGACATATTCTGGATTAACCATCATAACAAAAAATAATATTTATCATAATAAGAAAAATGCTGGTTTTTATGGTCCGATTCCGAATTTGAATGTATGGGCTAGGAATTATTGGGGATTAAGATTGTTACCTATAAAAATTATTAAGGGCGTGGGAGCTATTTTTAAGTTTAATCAATTTCCTCCTCAAGAAATAACTTTTCCTTGGCTTGATTTCGATTTATTCCCCAGATGGAGACCCTATAACATTTGAGATTTCGAAGCAATATGGAAATAACAAAGTCATAAGGAGGAAAAAATGTCTTCAAACACATGGAAAAAAAGTCTTACACTTGGGATAATCCTTTTATTAATAAGTGTCGCAGTAGCACCAAGCATCAACCTCAGTGTTGTCAAAGCATCCGATGACAACAATCTTGTGGAAGTGACTTCCCAGGCATGTGGCATCCAGGGGTTTGGGAATACCACGGTGAAACTCACCAAACAGCAATCTCTGGATTTACAGCAGTATCTTGTCGATTTCAGGGCACGATTGAATCAGACGACAACCAGAGAGGAAACTATTCCAATCTTCAAGGATACGGTTGTGGAGTTGAATAAGTATGGGTTGTTGCCAAGAGGGATGAGTGTTGAGCTGGTACAGAAGTTGGTGACTGGTCAATTTCTGAATAAAAAAATGATGCATGCTTTAACAACGATATTGAACAGAAATGCAATCTTGAATGAATCGAATTTTTTATGTTTGACAGTGGCTACACTTCATAATTGTGGTTTCACAACTCCGATAACTTTAGTAATAGCGTTGATATGGTTTACCATTTTCTTTTTATTGTTATTAAATCCAGGGCAAGCTCTTGATACGTGGATTTTAATAGGATGGATTGGATTTGTAATTGAGCAAGCATTTTACAGCCTCAAACCGTTTTCATACGGTTACATTGTTTCTTTTATAGGATCGACACATGAGAGCATACGCACATATGGACTATTAGGACAAAAATCATTAGAAGGTGCTATGGTTGGTAACCTTATCGGATTCATAGGGCTGAAATTGATATTTAATACAGACGATAATGGAGAATTTTTTCTTGGATTTAGCCTTGCCTGCATTATAAAATCTAATTATCCTTAATATAAATAATGAAATCCTTACTCATCGGGTTGTCATTTAATTCGACAACAGATTTAAATTGAAAAGAGAAAGTAGGAAATCAAGGCTCATCTCACAACTTTATAAAACATAAGATTGTTGTAGCAGTGAAGAGACACTGGAACAAAATACCATCCTTTTCTTAGGAATTTGATACTCATGACCCCCTGTGATGCAGCGGCATCCGACTGTACTGCTTGCAGGAATGACAGTAGGTGATGATCATGCCGCGGTGGATCCGGACCCGGCACGTGGTCGCTGGAAGCAGATACTGATAGCAGTGGGTGCAGAACCTCCGTTTGAATTCCACGGGGATCGGCACCAGGTATTTCATGGACAGCTTCCGCGCAAGATCGACATAGCGATTCGCAAGTGAAAGTTTCCCCTCCCGCGCGCACGACTCAGCGAGCGCAAACAAATAGGAGATTCGCTGCGACGCGATCGCCTTCTGCATCTTTTTTTCCTGCGGGCGTCTCCGGGACATAGATGCAACCAATCAAGCCTTTGTTATAAAACATTTATGCAGCGAGAAAAAAAATGAAAAAAAATAAAAAAAAGAATGAGAAACGAAATGCCTTTACTTCTTTTTCAGGTAGGGAAGGCCTGTTCGTTTATTGACACCGACAGTGTAGCCAGTTGGTAAATCACATTGGGTTCCACTCTTCGGTGATCGTTTGCTAAAGAAATAAATCGTCTGGTTTCTTCCACCTTTCAGCTTTACATTGCGCGTATACAAGGTCCAACCCTCGTGTTTGTATGTCATAAAACACCTCTGTCCAGGAATGGCCCTCCTGGAATTTAAATCTTTCTTTATTTTTCTCCTGGTGAATCGGTAGCATGAGCGAGTATCTCATGTCTGAAAAAATGAACGAAGCGTGCGACTCTAGCGAGAAAAAAAGCCGGTAGTTGTCGCCCACACAAAGGAATCACGTTGGAGTTTTAAACACTTTCGATATAACCAATAAAAGAACAACATTTTTGAATGAAAACATCATAGAAGGCTGTGAAAAAATGCCGAAGGGGAAACTCGTGTTCGTGGGCCTCGGGCTGTACGACGAACAGGACATCTCACTCAAAGCCATGCAGGAGCTCAAGGACTGCGACCAGGTGTTCGCTGAGTTCTACACCTCAAAACCAGGCAGGTTCGACAAACAATCGTTCGAGGACGCCATCGGGAAACCCATCAAGGTACTCTCCCGACAGGACACCGAACAAGGCCACGCAATCCTGACTGAAGCAGCAACAAGCCATGTCGTGTTCCTCACCAGCGGAGACCCGATGATCGCAACCACCCATATCGACCTGCGGTTACGCGCCATAAAAAAAGGGATCAGTACCAAGATCATCCATGGCAGCAGCATCGCGACCGCAGTACCAGGACTCCTCGGGCTTCAGCACTACAAGTTCGGCAGGACCACCACGCTTGCCTACCCTGAGAAGGAGTACTTCCCGACCAGTCCCTACACGGTGATTCTCGAGAATAAGCACATGGGGCTGCATAGCCTCGTGCTCCTCGACATCCAGGCGGAGAACAACCGGTACATGACCGCGAACGAAGGACTTGGCATCCTCCTGCAAATGGAGCACACCTGCAAGAAAAGCCTTTTTACGAATGACACCATCGCCTGCGTGGTCGCACGCGCGGGCGCACCTGACGCGGTAGTGAAAGCAAACACCTTCCAAGCCCTCCAGGCCATGGACTTCGGGCCGCCCTTACACACCCTTGTCATCCCAGGGAAGCTTCATTTCATGGAACAGGAAGCTTTAGAACTTATCGCAGGGTTGCCAGCTGAAAGCACGAAAAAAATACAAAAACTATAATAACCCTGCATAATATTCCGCACATAGACAACAAAAGGGGTATGGATGCCGGAACAAAAAATTGACTTTGTCGGTCTTATTTATGGTGATGTTGGTTCAACCAAGTTCAATTTTACGGTCGATGGCCACAACTTGCGCAAATTCGATTACGTCGCAGCGCCGCACGAAGAAGGTTACGTCCTCGCACAAGTCATGGACATCAAGGGGTACTCTGATCTGAAGTTTGAGGATGCGATCACCATCAAGAGCAACGGGTCGGTTCCTCCAGTTAAAAGCGATGTCTCCGCCTACGCGGAGGTCATCGGCTTCCGTGATAAAGAAGGGCATCTGCAGGCGCCGCGTAGTCCTTTTGAGGCTGGCGCACGCATCATGATTGCCCATGAGGATCTCATCCGTCACGTACTGGGGCTGCATGCTGACAAGGAAAACGGAGCGTATGTGGGTCTTTTGAAAGGGCATGATCTCCCTGTCTATCTTAACATCGATTCACTGGTGCAGAAGCATATCTGCATCCTTGCGAAAACCGGAGGCGGAAAAAGCTACGCCTGCGGGGTGCTCATCGAGGAGCTGCTCAAGAAGAAAATCCCGCTTGTCATCATCGACACGCACGGCGAGTATGTCTCTCTTGGGAAGCCGAACAAGGACAAGAAGGACACGAAGAATATGGAGAAGTTCGGGGTGAAGCCGAACGATTACTCCTCACAGATTATGACCTATTCGCCGCTTGCCTCGGGTGGCGAAGGGACGGCACATCTCACCTTGAACGGGATGAACCTTGAGGGTAGGGAGATCCTGAATCTGCTACAAGCGAAGCTCTCAGGTCCTCAGATCGCGGTGCTGTATCAGACAATCAAGGAGCTTAAGGAGTTCAAACAGATCTACAGCATCAGGGATATCATCGAGGCCGTGGAACGTAGTAAGAGCAACGCGCGGTGGAACTGTATAGCTTCCCTGGAATCCTTGGACGCGATTGGTGTGTTCGCGGAGAAGGGGACCTCGACGAACGAACTCGTGCAGAAAGGGAAATGCTCGATCATTAACATGCGTGGGGTGCCGCCAGACATCCAGGATGTCGTGGTCGCTCGCCTGACCGGTGAACTGTTCAACGACCGGAAAGCAGGGAAGATCCCACCGTTCCTGTGCGTCGTCGAAGAGGCGCACAACTACTGCCCGGAGCACGGGGTGGGCCACGCGGTCTCATCACAGATGCTGCGGACGGTCGCATCCGAGGGCCGGAAATTCGGCATGGGACTGTGTGTGGTCAGCCAGCGCCCCGCGAAGATCGACAAGAACATTATTTCTCAGTGTAACACCAACATCATCCTGAAGGTCACGAACCCGAATGACCTCAAGGCGATTATTCAATCCGTGGAAGGTCTCACCAGTCAGACCTATGATGAGATCCAGCGGCTGCCAATCGGCGTCGCCTTGATCTCCGGCGCCTCGATCCAGATCCCGATCCTGGTGGAGATCCGTACACGGGAGACCGATCATGGTGGGAAATCAGTCACGGTGTTCAAGGACATCGACCCTGCGGATTACAAGGTGAAGATGCCGAAGATGCCACCGCCACCATCACGACAAGAAGCAGCACCTGCCCAGAAGCAGGTGACGGTGACAGAGAAAGCGCTCATGGTGAACCGTGTCGCAAAACGGCTCGGCTGGGTCTCGACCGATGACCCTGACGAGACAATCAAGTTCCTCAGCCAAGAGGCCGAGGAGATGAAGGAGAACGTGTACAAATATCTCGAATCGCTCGCGCAGCTCGGGGGAACCTTCTGCCGGAAGGACGACCCGAGCTGCCTGCAATGCCCGATGAACTCCGGGTGTCACTACCATATAGTTCATCATAAGAAGATGCAACCTCCCGCGCATCAGAAGCACGGGATAGGGTTATTTAGGAAATCGGCATAGGCTTTCATAATGAACAACATTAGGTCTGCCGCGGTCGTGATTCTTCTTGTTGTCGCTCTCTTGCTCTCAGGATGCGAGGGGTTGCTCCCTGAAACCTCGACCATCTATCAGGCGCAGCCAACCAGAATCCAATACGACGTTTCATACGGATATACGGCTAATAGCACCGGGAGAGGACGGTATGAAATCATCTATTTGTGTTCCGTCCCTGAGATCACGAAGGGATCATCTTCCTACAGCGTCTTGTATCCTTCGGACTACCAGATGACGACACGCGTGAATAACACGTTTGTTCATTGGAACATCACGAGGGACGACGATGCTACCTTTGATCTAGGGATCTTTGCCCATGTGGTGACCGAAAGCTTCCTTGTCACTGATCTTTCTGGAGAGGGAGCGGCATCGCTGGGTGAGCTTCCGGTGCTGAACCCTACGATCGTACATAAGTACACCCATGTGCAGGGGAACGAGACCAACGCATTCATCGACCCGGACAACGCCCAGATAAAAACGATCGCCCAAGGGGTCCAGAGCACGGAGCAGACCAATAACACGTTTCTGCTAGCGAAAGCACTCTTCACCTGGCTCAAAACCAACCTCCGCTATCAAGTTCATCCAGAGAGCGAAGCGGTTCAGCCAGCCGCAGTCACCCTGCAGAAAAAAAGCGGGGATTGCGATGACCTGTCGTTTTTGTACATCTCCCTCTGCCGTTCGCTGGGGATTCCTGCGCGGTTCGTACGGGGATATCTGCTGACTATTTCTTCGAACGGGAGCGCTCTCGCTGTCGCCCATGCGTGGTCCGAGGTCTACGCTGGTGACTCCCTGGGGAACAACGGTTGGATCCCTGTTGAATGCTCGTGTTGCGTGAACTCCGTGGAGATCGATGTCGAGCAGAATTTCGGGGTGGAGGACGCGCTGCATCTCCGGTTGTACACGGATGACGGCAGTAACGAGTCGCTTATACTATCGTTCTCTGGGATCACCACGGTGAGCCATGCGCTCACTCGGCATCTCCGGGTATCAGCCTTTGTCGTGATACGAAACCTGCAGGTGCTGACGTCTCAAAAACTCGTAGTGGACCAAGACCGTACCAGGCATTATGAGACTCCCGGGTGAAAACACAAACATTATGTCTCATGAGCTGTTTCGCTTCTAGGAACGCTATGGTGAAGTCGGTGATGCTCGATGAAGCGACGGTGCGAAAGTTCGCAGCATACATGAAACAGTTCCCTGAGTTGTACGAATACCTTGTGGAAATCGTCAAGCGACATATATCCTCGTGTCATCCGTTGATTCTCGATCTTGGTGCAGGTCCTGGGTTACTGTCTGTGAAGTTACTACAACAGATTCCAGAAGCAATGGTTGTCGGCATCGACCCGTTACTGCAGATGCTTCGGCTTGCGAAGGAAAATGTGTTACCGTCCTATGCCCATGCATTTGAAGCATTGCAGGGTTCCTCTGAAAAAATTCCGCTCAAGGACAATATCGTAGACGGGATTGTCAGCCGTTTCAGCCTGCCGTACTGGCCGCAGCCGCAGGAGAGTTTCAAGGAGATGCACCGGGTGCTCAAACCAGGTGGCATCGTGGTGCTGGAGGAGCTGAACAAAGAGTTTCCACGCTGGAAGCTATCGCTCTTGAGACTTCGGATGCGCGCGCGTGGGGCGGGCAAGAAAGTCGCAGACTACCATGTCGAGGCATACCCACAGGCTCACACGATGGAACAGGTACAACAGTTCTTCGCTACGAACGGATTCACCATCTTGGAAACGGAAGGCACCAGAACAGAGTGGAGATTCATCGTCGTCGCACAAAAGACATAGCTTTGTTAGTATGTCACGAAGGACTCAATAATCCCCAACGAAAATCCCAAAGGAGTAATACTGCTGCTTTTGAGCATCACTTGGCCTCTTCGCGTGGGTCTGCCGTACATGCCCTGTCTTCTTGAGCTGTTTTTTCACCATCGCGAACGTCTCCTCCTCCATTACGTTTCTTCTTGATTCTATATAAAACCACCCTTGAAAAATCACAAAATGAACATCTCCTCCTACTTGACCAAACGCATTTTTTGAAAACATTTATTAGCGGCCCACCGTATCGACACCCCGATGCCTGACCAACCAGCAACACCACAACACAGACGACCCCCAGCCTGGGCGCCTCTGTTCTCAATCATCCCAGCCTTTATCCTCATCGTAGGACTCATCCCCACTGTCATCTATCTCTACATCCTTCACCTCTTCCATTACTTCTCGTTTTCCAGCATATGGCATTTCATCCTCTTCCCGTTTCTCGCCTTTTTCGGTGCTCTTTTGCTCTTCGTCACCGAGATGCTGATCACAGGGGGCATTGTACGGCTGTTCCACGTCACCTACCAACCAGGGACCTACGAGTATTCGATACGCGACAAGAACGCACGCAAATGGATCCTCATCGTCATCATCTACACCCCGTTCCGGAAACTCCTCGAGATCTTCCCGCTCGGTGGCACGAAACGAACCTACTTCCGGCTCCTCGGGATGAAGATTGGATACAACTCGCTGGTCGGCGGCGTCATTAAAGACCCCTGCCTCACCGAGTTCGGCGACAACGTCACCATGGGAGAGTACGCGATTATCTACGGTCATATCCACAACATGCAGCTTGAGACCATCATGATGGACCGGGTGCGCATCGGCAACAACTGCGTGATAGGCGCAGGAGCCATCATCATGCCAGGGGCAGTGCTCGAGGACGATGCCGTGGTCGCAGCTGGCGCGGTCGTCACCAAAGGTCAGGTACTAGCAAAGGGAGGAACCTATGGCGGCGTCCCAGCAAAACTTCTCGTCAAAAAATCCTGAGGAGTAAATATTTAAATAGGAACGCTCCATATATATGAACCACCAATTTGGGGGATACATATGAAGAAAATAATCTTGTTTATAGTAGCGGCGATCCTTGTTGTGTCGCCGTTGGTAGCAGCCGTCCCAACACTTCAATCACTGGAAAGCGCAAGTTCTCAAGCGAAAACCACACAGCCCGCATCTGCGTTTACCCACACGGTGTTTATCGAACTAGGAGCTACAACCTGGTGCTCGAACTGCCCCAGGGCAGCAGAAGCCATATACGCACTATACACCAATAATTCCGCATACCCGTTCTATTATACCACTTTCGTACGAAACCAAGAGAAAACATCGCGTCTCAGAATGTTATATCATTACGGTTCAACCTCGATCCCAACACTGTTTTTTGACGGTGGAAACAAAACACAGGTCGGGGTGTTGGCGAATCTATCACAGACAAAGCAAGCATTTCGAAATCTCATCAATCAATGTGGCGCACGAACCATCCATCCTCTTGAACTCAATACCAGCGTCGTCGGCCATAACAATGCAAAACTTGACATTACCGTGACCGTAAAAAACACGGGGAGTTCTCGGTACATCGGGATACTCAAGTCCATGGTAACAGAGACTGTCTCCCGTTGGAAAGACTCGCTTGGTCATCCGTACAATTTTGCATTCCTTTCCTATGCGATTCAAAGAATAGTTGTGCTTCAACCACAACAGAGCAAAACATTTACGGTGACATGGAATGGGGCCGCGAATCACGGGAATCATACCTACGCTGATATCAATGATAGCAACATCATGGTACTTTCCACTGTTGCCCATATCCAGCCGCATGTGATTCCTGCAATACAGTACGTCAAACAGCATATCGCATTCTACATTGACCAAACATCAGGAGCAACCGTCTCAAAAGAGTAAACCTCCGAATAGTCCTTCATGACCCGGTGGTTATTCAAAAAAACAAAAAAAAAAGAGACTGGGTAATGTATTTATAATGCCATTGTCTTTTTGAGCGAGTAAAAGTAGAGAGTGCAAGGTAGAATATGCAGAACAACCGGTACCATCGACAGATGCTGGTGAAGGAGTTCGGGGAAGAATCTCAACAGATCCTCTCCACCAAGCATGTCGTCCTCATCGGCGGCGGAGGCCTCGGAAGCCACAGCGCAGATCTTCTCACACGCATAGGGATCGGTTTCATCTCCATCATCGACAACGATGTCGTCGATATCACAAACCTGCACCGGACGTCCCTTTTCACCGAGGAAGACGTCGGGAACCCAAAAGCCATGGTTCTACAGCAAAAACTACACACGGTGAACAGCGATGTTCAGGTCACAGGGATCAGACGAGTGGTCATCAATGAAAATATAGAAGCACTAGTGCGGGGTGCGGACGTGATCCTTGACGGCACCGATTCCATGCAGCTTCGCTTCCTTATTAATGATGTTTCGATAAAACGCGATATCCCGTGGGTGTACGCAGGTGTATGCGATACCGTCGGCATGGCCATGGGGATCGTGCCGAAAAAAACACCCTGCCTGCAGTGCATCTCTCAGGACATCCCTGAGCAATCCACTGCGGAGACCCCTGTATTCGGGAGCCTTCCTGCAACGACCGCTGCTATACAGTGTAACGAAACCATTAAACTTCTCCTTGGAAGACCACTTGCTGGGCTCATCATCTATGACGTCTGGAACCAGTGTTTCGAGACCATGAACATCAAACGAAACCCGGACTGCCCAGTGTGCGCGAAAGCAAGATGGAAGGTACTCTGAGGTCGAAGTGCATGAACATCAGGATTAAGCTCATCGGGAGGTACAAGACCATCGCCGGACAGGAATTCATACAGCTCGACGTCAAGGAAGGGACCACCCTCAGACACGTGGTCGATGCGTTCGTGAAACAATATCCCTCGGTGGAGAAAGACAGGAAATTCATGATGGTGTCAAAAAATAACACCTTTACGTCAGTTGATACACCTATCAGGGAAGGAGACGAGATAACGATCTGCCCACCTGTAGTCTCGGGAGGATAACGACCCTTGAAGGCATACCGACCTTTTCTCATGCTCATCGCTCTCCTCGTGACCGCACTGTGCGCGATGACCGTGATTGCTGAAAACCAAGTCATCGTGGATTTCTATTACTCGGCTTCCTGTGGATCATGTAAAACCGCGAACCAAACCATTGACGAAGTCATGGTTCATTATGAGGTGAATTACTCAGGAAAAGTCCTTTTATTCAAGAAAGAGGTTGGTTCCAATCAGACGAACAAGAACGAGATGCGCGTGAGAGGCGTCAGCTTCCCGTCCGTCGTCATCAATAATGAGACGAAGATTCCGAAAGCCAACATCACCTATGACTTTCTGGTGACGCAAATCGACGCGTACATCAAAAATCTCTCAGGCCATGAGCCGTACAACCCGAATATCCTCTACCTACCCATCTTTGGAAAGGTCAATCTCTCAAGTTTTTCACTGCCGATATTTACCGTCGTGCTTGCTGGGCTGGATAGCTTCAACCCCTGTTCCTTTTTCATCCTGATTTTCCTTTTGAACCTGCTTCTGTACCTCCGGTCTAGGAGGCGCATGCTTCTTGTCGGCTGCATCTTCATCTTCTTCTCAGGGTTCTTCTACTTCCTGTTCATGTTCGCGTTGTTCAATTCGTTGCTACTCACCTCCACATACATAGGCATCATCTCTTTACTCGCTGGCGCGATAGCACTGCTCATCGGTGTACTGAACATCAAGGACTTCTTCTTCACAAAACAGGGACCGACCCTCAGCATCCCTGAGGAGAAACGAGCGAAGACCTTCAAACGGATCCGGCAGCTTGTGAAATCACCCTCCCTGCTCTTCATGCTGGGCGGCACCGTGGTCCTTGCGGTCACCGTGAACTTCTACGAGCTTCTCTGCACCCTCGGGTTTCCCCTTGTGTACACCAGCAGACTGACGGAGCTTCACCTTCCCCTTTTTGATTACTACTTGTATCTCTTTTTTTACAACGTTGTGTACGTGATACCGTTGATCGTGATCCTTCTGCTCTTCACTTTCACCCTCGGTAGGACAAAGCTTTCCGAATGGCAAGGCCAGCAGTTGAAACTCGTTTCAGGACTCATGATTTTCTCTTTCGGTCTATGCTTCCTCTTTGATTATACCCTGCTTGAAAACGTGATCACCCCCATTGTGTTATTAGGGATGAGCATCCTTCTCACCCTCCTCATCTCGTTCCTCTGGAAACATTACAAGAAACCACCTGAAGAACCATACCCTGAGGAGCAACCAACTCTGGAAGAAGACGCGGCACAGAAACCAACGCAGTAATCGGAGATTGGAGACGAGTCCCAGCTAGTGGGTGGAGCACGAGATGCACGGGTCGTACGCCCGCACCAGCATCTCCAGGGTCAGTTCGATCTCCTTCTCAGACTTATCCAAGATCTCCGGGACCAGTTTCTCCATGTCAAGCTGGATGTTCGCATGGTTCTGGTTCGTGGGGATGATGCAGTTCGCCTTGGTACAATACCCCTTGGAGTTCAAGGTATAGTCATGAACGAGGATGCCGCGGGGGACCTCGACGATACCGACGCCGCGACCTGCCATGGGGCTTGTCTTCACTGGTTTTTCGTTCTTAATTCCCCGAGTAAGCAACTGGTCGATCAAAGAAATAGAGTCATTAAGGCTATGCGAAAACTCCACGAGCTGCGCGATCGTGTTCATGAACGGGTTATAGGTAATCGGTTTCAACCCGAACATCCGGGCGACCTCTTTAGCAGACGGGTGAAGCTTGTCAGCGTTGATGTTGAACCGGGCGAGTGCTCCTACCATGTACGACTCACGCGCGTGTTTCGCGAACTTCGCTGTGGAATGAGGAACGAGGTACTCCTGCATGACCTCCTTGTAGTTCCGATACGCAGGATGCTTTCCGGTGTCAGTCGAGGTGATGACCCCATCGTACAACGCATATTCTTCTTCGGAGCTTAGCCCGATGTATTCGGTTTCACGGGTGAAAGCTGGTATCCGGTCTGCGACCCCATGGATCACTTCAGCGAGCTGCTGAGTGAGTATCTGGCTTTCTTCCAGTTGTTTTCGTAAATTCATGAGTTCTTTCTCTGTGGGGACAAGGGAGAACCCGCCGACCACGAGCCGGATCGGATGAACGGTCCGGCCGCAGAGAAGATCAGACATGGCGTTCGCAAGACGGTGCAGACGAACGATCTTCAGGACCGTATCTGTATGCTTCGTCCCGACCAGGGGAATCACACTTCCCACGCCAAACAGGTCAGGGGCCGCAAGGTACCCGATATGCAGGATATGGCTTTGCATGTTCTCCGCATGGATCGCAAGGCGCCGTAGCATCGCGGTCTGCTCCGTGATCTCCACCCCTAGCGCATCTTCCGTCGCCTTCAAGGACGCAAGCGAATGGCCGATCGAGCAGATCCCGCAAATACGGCTGGTGATCTGCCGAAGATCGTTGTAGTGCTGCCCGCGAAGCATCGCCTCGAAGAACCGTGGCGCCTCGACCACCTGCCACTGCAACTGTTCGATCTTCCCGTCCTTCACGTTCAGAACGATATTGCCATGGCCTTCGACACGGGTGACATGATCAACATGAATAGACACTGTATTATTCTTCATCGACTTGACACTCCTCTCGCCCGTAATTGTACATAGTGCATTTTCGTCTGATATCCTCATAGGTGAGGTGATACCGCTCGAGCACCTCTTTGACGCAGTCGGTCTCTGCTTTTTTCACCAGGCCCCGGCAGCCGTCGCAGGGGCTGTTATGGGTCGGGCAGATCGCCTTGCACCCTGCCCTCGTGATAGGTCCAAGGCAGAACTTACCTAGCTCAAACTGACATACGTTTTCGTTCTTCTTGCATTCCACGCACACGGGATACCGGATGATATCAGGTTTTTTCCCGAGCGCTAGCGCGGTGATGATCCGTTTGAAATCCTCTCGATCAATCGGGCACCCATGGATGTAATAATCAACAGGGACGACCTCGTTGAGCGCCTTGGTCTTGAACACATTGAACAGCTCGTTGCCCTTGAGGTTCGCATCCCCGTACACCTCTTTCATGACGTCGTCAGGCATCCACTGGTTCCGGATCTTGTTCACACCGCCGATCGCGGCGCACGACCCTAGAGCAACCAGGATCTTCGCCTTGCTGCGTATCCGAAGCAGGCGCTGCTCGTCCATCGGCCGCATAATGGAGCCTTCGATGATCGCGATATCATAGGTGTCCGAGTGTTCTTTCATGACCTCCCGGAACGAGACGATGTCGACGATATCGATCAGGTCGAGTAGCTCCTCCTCAAGGTCAGCGATCTCCAGTTCGCATCCCTCGCAGTCCGCGAAGTCAAACACCGCGACCCGTGGTTTCTGCTTCATTCGAACGCCTCCGGGAGATTCATGATATCCTTGTAGATGAACACCGGGCCTTCCTTACAGGTGTAGATGCCGTTGATCTGGCAATGACCGCATTTCCCCACCCCGCATTTCATGCGACGCTCAAGCGAGACGACGATCTGCTCGTCAGGGATCCCCATGGTCTGCAGACATTTGATCACGAATTTGTACATGATCGGTGGGCCGACGATCACAGCGATGGTGTTCTTCGAATCGAATTTTTTCATGTCGACCTTCGGGAACAGGGTCGTGATGAGCCCGATGCAACCGGTCCAGCATTGACCGTCCTCGCATTTATCGACCGTCAGCTGACATTCGACGTTGTCAATCTTCTTCCAGTCGTCGATCTCATCAAGGAACATGACCTTGTTCGGACGAGTCGCACCATACAGAATAATGATGTTCTTGTAGTTCTTCCGGTACTTCGGATCCAGGACGTATTTTATGAGAGACCGCATCGGCACCAGGCCAAGGCCGCCGGAGGTGAAAAGGATATTCTTGCCGTTCAGCATCTCCACGTCAAACCCATTCCCGAACGGGCCTCTGATGCCGACCTTGTCGCCTACCTGCATCAGGGAAAGCTTCGAGGTGACGTTCCCCACCTTACGCACCACCAGTTCGAACGTGGGTGAGTCGCCTGGCGGCGAGGAGACGCCGAAGGGTGCCTCTCCGATCCCGAAAATCGAAAGCTCGATGAACTGCCCGGGTTTGTGGCCGAGCGGTTTCTTATCGTCAAGCTCAAGCTCATACATGATCTCGGTGTCGGTCATCGGTTGAACACGTCTGATGGTCGCGCTTCGCGGGACGTGAATCTCTCCTTTGTCAGCGACCTCTGATGGTTGTTTGATGAAGTATCGTGCAGTGTCCTCGGATCTCCCGAAGGAGGCAAGCTCGTTGAAGACATCGCAGGGATCCGCGATATCAGGAAGACAGGCAATCCCGCATCGTCCGCATCCGACGCAGGCGACGAACCCGTAGCGCTGCGGAAGATAGTTCCCTTTCCTGTAGAACCGATGGCGGTACCGCTCCTTGACGTCCTCTCGGAAAATTTCTCCACTGCCGATCCTGGTGAAGTCTTTCAGCATGCAGCCGTCCCAGGTGCGGATCCGCTGACCATCCTTGAGACTTAAATTGGATTCGTCCCGGACATCGTAACAGTAACAGGTGGGGCAGACCATGGTGCAGGAGCTGCATTCCATGCAGACGTCAGAGCGCTCCTCCCACAATGCATGGTTGTAGTTGTCAGCAAGGGCCTTCGGCCAGTCGCTCTTCTCAAGCTTTACCCTGCGTTTATACTTCTTCTCGATACTATCGCGTACGGCCTTTATCTTTTTGATGTCCACGGCAGTCGCGTTCTTCGTCGTCGCATATTTCTGCAGGAGCTTTGCCCCTTTCTCTGAGCCGATCGTGACCGCATAGGTTCTTCCGATGTTCGTAAGCAGGAGGTCAAAGCCGGTCGCTGTCACGTTTGTCTTCATGCTTGCGGCAAACGAGCGCTCCGAGATCTTCTGGATATCAGCGCCGATGATGATGGTGTTCTCGCGTCGTTTCTTATAAAACGTGTCCTGCTGGGCGTCGAGGTAGACGAGGTCGGATTGTTCAAGCGCGATGATGTCATAGGGGTGCATCCCGATAATGATGCGCGGTTTTCCCTCTGGTTCCTTTTGCACCTGGAATGGTTTCTCCAGGGAATATTTCATGAGATGTTCGTACTGCGGGAGGAAATATTTTTTCGGGGGAAGGATCGTGACGTCATGATCGAGGCGTAACTCTTCCGCACTGTCGAGGATGTCATATGCGAAGCGTTCACGCCGTGTCTTGACACCGACGACCTCATATGTGTGATCGTGGATGAGTGCATCGATAAAGGAAAGCAAGTCTTTCTTGGAAATGAGTTGAACTTTTTGTTTCATCTCAGACACCTTTTTTCGTCTAGGTTCATTGCGTTGCAATAAAGGAGATTACCTCGAGGACCATGAACAAATGGTTTGATTTAAGGCTTTTGATTTCTATGGTGATGATGCTTGAAAATTTTACTCTGGTGCCTGGGCGATGAATCCTTCCTTCATGAGTGATTGGGTGATGTCCCGTGATTTCTTGATGATCGCCATCGCCTGGTCGTACAGCTCCTGCCGGGAGGGCTTCACGCGCGCAATCCCTTGGGAGATCGCCTTCATGCCGACCGCGACCGCCTCCCTGGGAAAGACCTCCCAGGAGTCCATGGTCGGGACGATATAATGGTCATCGATGCCTTGGTCCTGCGCGGTTTTTGCAAGTTCATGGGCTGCCGCGATGCACATCTCATCGGTGATGGTCTCCGCGCGGACGTCCAGCGTCCCACGGAAGATACCCGGGAATCCGAGCGAGTTGTTGATCTGGTTCGGGAAATCGGACCTACCGGTCGCTATGATGCGCGCCCCTGCCTCCTCCGCCTCCCAGGGCCAGATCTCTGGGACCGGGTTTGCGGTGGCAAACACAATCGAGTCCGAAGCCATAGACGACACCCATTCCTTCTTGACCACGCCTGGTCCTGGTCTGCTTGCAGCGATGCAGATATCGGCCCCCTTGAGCGCCTCTGCAGGGCCGCCAGTCCTTCCCTCCGCGTTCGATTTCAGGCACATCTGCCATTTCTCAGGGTTTGTTTCCTTCTCCCGCTCCAGGTCCTTTCGCGATGGATGCAGGATCCCTTTGCTGTCTACCATGATGATGTTTTTCTGGCGCACGCCTGCTGCGATGAGCACGCGTGCGATCGCGATGTTCGCTGCGCCCGCGCCGACCATGGAGACAAGAGCCGTGTTTAGAGGTTTTCCAACGATCTTCAGCGCGTTGATCGCACCCGCGGTCACGATCGTTGCGGTCCCCTGCTGGTCGTCATGCCAGACCGGGATGTCCATCTCCTCTCGGAGACGACGTAAGATGTAGAAGCATTTGGGTTTCTCGATATCCTCGAGGTTGATGCCACCGAAGCTTGGTTTGAGCCATTTCACCGCCTGGATGATCTCATCAGGGTCCTTCGTGTCCAAGCATATAGGGTACGCATCAACGCCGCCGAGATACTTGAACAGCAGTGATTTGCCTTCCATGACGGGAAGGCCTGCTTCGGGGCCGATATCGCCAAGGCCGAGGACCCGTGTGCCGTCGCTCACCACCGCGACCGTGTTCCATTTATTCGTGTAATCATAGACCTTGTGAGGGTACTTTTTGATCTCTTTGCAGGGTTCTGCGACACCAGGGGTGTACCAGATAGCGAAATCGCTGAAGTCTTTGATCCGGCATTTCGGCAGGACCTCGATTTTCCCATGGTAAAAAGGATGAAGTAGCATCGCGTCTTTCCCTGGTTTGTTTGCCTTTTCGATGAGCTGTTTTTCGTTGACCTGTTTCATAAGGTGCCCCCGTTTTGAGGGATATCGTGTTTTGCTATATTAATTTGCATTCTTCCCGTCCGTCACTTTCTTATACTTGCTTGGACATTATTTTCACCATGCTCACCTCGAATCAAATCATGAAAACATTAAATCATCATCAGAGTGAAATCCAGGGATTCGGAGTAAAACGCATCGGCCTGTTTGGATCATTTCGGACGAACAATCAGCACCGGAGGAGCGATATCGATATTCTCGTCGAATTCAAAAAAGGGAAAAAAACGTTTGACAATTACATGGAGTTAAAGTTCTTTTTGGAGAAATCATTCGGTCGTCCTGTCGATCTTGTCCTCAAAGAAGCAGTGAAACGTGAATTGAAACCCTCCATTCTCAAGAGCGTCCGCTATGCCACGGGATAGTGCTCGATTTTGAAAAAAAGGGAATAAAAAATACCCGAATGTATTGTTGAATTTTCGGTTTGGGGTAGAAAAAGGTTAATTAATTACCTCCTTATAATAAAAGGTGGGGAAAAGTGGAAAAATGAAAAATAAAAGATTGGCAACCCTTTTCGTTATCATGTTCATTGCAGAGGGTGCAATGTATCTTCCGTTGGTAAAAAGTAGTGGGATATCAGCTGTATCGTTCATTGATGAAAACACATACCATGCCTATCATTCGAGGTATAATCAGGCAGAACTCACCGATATTTTTCAGAAAGATTCTCGTTTTATCCCCGATGTTCATGATAGGATTCAAAATATTGTCGTTAAAGGACAGAATACTCAATCTTCAAATAAAGGACCTTTGGATTCTTCCTGGCCTATGATGAGCCACGATGTCTTTCATACTGGGAGAAGTCCGTATAATACAACACAGCCACCAGAAGGTGTTGAAATCTGGAGGTTTTATTCTCCTTACGATATTGATGGCGGTGTTATAATAGATAAGGACGGCATACTTTATGTCGGAGACGTGCTTGGACAATTTTACGCAGTCTATTCAGATGGGACTTTAAAATGGAAAATAAAACTTGGAGACGGAAGTATCGAATCAACATCTGCGATTGATGAAACCGGGGTAATTTATATCGGAACACGATGGGGTGCTGATGGGAATTATTTATATGCATTAAATTCAAGTAATGGGGATGTGAAATGGCAGTATCCAACAGGTGGGCTCGGTAGTATTGATTCGTCTCCAACAATCGGAACAGATGGTACTATTTATTTTGGTGACTGGAACGGATATGTTCATGCCCTTCACCCTGACGGCACCGTCAAATGGAAATATCACACTGGAGACATCATCACTGGTTCACCCGCGATAGGACCAGACGGCACCGTCTACATCGGCAGTCACGACAGCAGCCTCTACGCGTTCAACCCGGACAACGGCACCGTCAAATGGAGATTCTATACCGGTGGCTGGGTCCGGGTCAGCCCGTGCGTTGGCGATGACGGGACCGTCTATTGCGTCAGCTTCGACAACTACCTCTACGCGATCTACCCGAACAACGGGACGGTGAAATGGAAAACGTTCGTGAATGCCGGCACCAACCCCACCATTGGACCTGACGGCACGATCTACGCTGGATGGGATGTCCTGTATGCGGTCAATCCAGACGGTACGGTGAAATGGACGTTCCCAGGTTATGCGTACATTGAAGGGGGGACGCCTTGCATCTCCAAGGAAGGAGTCATCTACTTCGGGACAACTGGCGACAAAATAGTGGCTGTCAATCCTAATGGGACATTACGATGGGTACGAGATTTAACTCACCCTAGTCAATCGCCCCCCGCCATTGCCGCGGATGGAACCATCTATATTGGTTCCGAATCCCCTGGAGCAGCGATTCATGCGTATGGTCACGGCCCCTTGAAAGCAGAGGCGTACGGACCGTACGAAGGACTCATCAACACCTCAATCCAGTTCTATTGTGATGGTTTCGGAGGCGCGCTCCCTTACACCTACCATTGGGATTTCGGTGACAACCAGACCTCCAACGAGCAGAACCCCAAACACACGTATACCAACGTTGGCACCTTTAACGTGACACTGACAATCCAGGATGGTTATGGAAACATCACGACCGACAATGCGACCTGCACCATCACTTATCCAGGACCCACTGTACGTATCACGAAACCAAAGGGTGGCGTCTATGTTTTTGATAGAAGAATCATTCCCTTTCCTTTCATGAGGCCAAGAATTTTCGGCCCTATCACCATTGAGATTCAAGCAAATCAGACGCCCCTTGGAATAAACCAAGTTGAATTTTATATTGATGGGAATTTTCTTGGAAGAGTCACCAAGCCTCCTTATGATTATACATTGAGAGGCGCTTTGAAACCTCGATTCGAGGAGCACTGTATCCTTGTATGGGCATATGATAATGGAGGGAAAAGAGAGATGGCTCAGATATTCGTCTACAAATTCTTCTGAATTTTCAGGTCCCTGGATTTCGAGGGGTGTTGAACGATAATTCAGGGAACTTTTCTCGGACCGGCTACTTTGTCTGGAAGTTTTTTAAAAAAAATCATCGAATGCCGAATAAAAGGAAAATAAGGGTAAAATTATTGATAGCTTTAAATAGCTCTTTTGGATAGACGTTTTTGCGAAGAAGTCGGAAAAGTATAAATAGTTAACGATTGTTAATTTATATATAGAGAGAATAAAATGAGCATTATCGACTTGACTTCTATGGGGGAGCCGCAAGCAGACCTGAAAAAAGAGATTAATGATAGACTCACCAAACTCACCGATGAAATCTCGGAATACTGTTTTCAATGCGCGAAATGCACCTCAGGCTGCGAGGCGCACAAACTCTTAGAGCTCGAACCACACAAGATCGTCGCTCTTCTGAAACGAGGACTGATCAATGAACTCGTCAACTCCGACGTCATCTGGACCTGCATGTCGTGCCAGAAATGCAGGGAACGCTGCCCGCAACGTGTCGCACCCGTCGAGATTCTCTACGCACTCAAGAACATGGCGGTGATCAGTGGAAAACAAATCCCAGGAAAGTACACCGGTATGCTTCAATCAATTCTCTCGATAGGTCTTATCCAAGATATCCAGCAGACGACCACCCGATCGAACAAAACTGTGAAACGTGAAGACCTCGGACTTCCCACCCTCTCCAAACCAACCGACGCCGCCAAGTTCCAGGCTGGCATCATGAAAATCGCGATGGAAAAGGTATAACACGATGAGCAAGAAATACGCACTCTACCCTGGTTGTCTTATGCCGACCGAGCAGTACGCCTACGAACTTTCTCTCAGAGAGACACTGCCACTGCTTGGCGTGGAGCTTGTCGATGTCGAAGGGTTCTCCTGCTGCGGAGAGCCCATGAAAAGCGTCAACGAGCTTTTGACCGTGTACCTCTCCGCCCGTAACATCGCGATCGCTGAGAAACAGGGGCTTGCCATCTACGTCCCGTGTGCGATGTGCCATCTTGCACTCAGTGAATGTAAAAACCTCCTCGAGAGCAATCCTGCGATGAAAGAACGGGTCAACGGGATGCTTGCTTCCGAAGGACTCACGAATAGAGGATCACCAGCTATTATCCACACTGTTGATTTATTGTATGATCAAGTCGGTATCGAAGCGATCCGAAAACTTGTGAAACAACCTCTCACCGGACTGAAGGTCGCTGCCCACTACGGCTGCCATATCCTTCGGCCTTCAGAACTCGGTCGCCCTGACGATTCGGAGAACCCTCAAAAAATCGAGGCGATCCTGAAAGCCCTTGGCGCTGAACCGGTGCAGTATCCAGAGAAACTTGACTGCTGCGGCGCGCCGCTCCTAGCGAACCTCCCAGACTCAGCCTTGACCAAGACAGGCCAGAAACTCCAGGCGATCCAAGAACAAGGGATCCAAGCATTGGTCGACGTCTGCCCCTGGTGCCACAAGATGTTCGACAGCAGACAAACAAAGGCAGGGGAGATCGTTGCAGCAAAACTTGACATTCCCGTGCTATATTTAACCCAACTCCTCGGCATAGCTCTCGGAGTACCGAAGGAAAAACTCGGTTTTGACCTGAACCTCAGCCCCGTTGACAAACTCAACCTCGGAGGGAGCAGCTGATGCGCCGCATCGGGGTGTTCGTCTGCCACTGCGGCATCAACATCGCCCAGAACGTGGACGTCGAGGCGCTCACCGAGTACGCAAGCCACCTTGACAGTGTTGTGGTCGCAAAGCACTACAAATACATGTGCTCCGACGTCGGAGCGACCCTCATCAAAGACATGGGGAAGGAGTACAAGCTCGACGCAATCGTTGTCGCATCATGCTCCCCGCGCATGCACGAACAGACGTTCCGACGGGTCGCAAGCGACGGTGGTATCAACCCCTATCGCGTCGAAATCTCCAACATCCGGGAGCAATGCTCCTGGGCTCATACGAACAAGGAACAAGCAACGGAGAAAGCAAAAGCACTGGTACGCAGCGCTGTCGCAAAAGCACGGCTCCTCGAACCCCTGACACCATCCATGTTAAAAGTGATCCCTGAAGCGCTCGTGATCGGCGGTGGCATCGCCGGGATCCAGTCAGCCCTGGACCTCGCCAACGACGGGTTCAAGGTGCATCTCGTCGAACGAGACCCGAGCATCGGCGGCCATATGGCGCAGCTGGACAAGACGTTCCCGACCCTTGACTGCTCCTCCTGCATCCTCACCCCAAAGATGATGGAGGTCGCGAACCACAAGAACATCGAGCTATTGAGTTACGCAGAGGTCGTCGGTATCGAGGGGAGCATCGGGAATTACACGGTGAAGATTCGCAAGAAACCCAGGTACGTCGATGTCGAGAAATGCACCGGATGCGGTGATTGCGCGACCGCCTGCCGGCTCAAAGATAGAATTGCAAGTGAGTTTAACCAAGGGATGGGGAAACGCGGCGCGGCCTACATGCCGTTCCCGCAGGCGGTCCCGTTGAAGTACGTGATCGATGACAAGAAATGCCTGTTCCTCACGAATGGAAAATGCGGTGACGAACCGCTATGTAAGAAAGCCTGCGCGCAGGGAGCGATTGATTTCGATCAGAAGGAAGAGCTCATCGAGCGCAATGTCGGAGCGATCATCGTCGCCACTGGCTACGACCTCATGGACCCAACCGCGGTTTACGAGTACGGCTACGACGTCTCCCCTGACGTCATCACCACGCTTGAGATGGAGCGGCTCATCAGCTCCTCCGGCCCCACCAAAGGGGAGATTCTGCGGCCTTCCAACCAGCAGAAACCAAAGAGCGTCACCTTCATTTTATGCGTCGGGTCGCGTGATGAGACCCAGTGTACCTGGTGCTGCCGGATCGGGTGCATGACCGCGTTAAAACAAGTGTACCTGCTCAAAGAGAAACTCGGGGAGGACGCAGAAATAAACATCTGTTACAACGACCTACGCTCGTTCGGGAAGGGCTACGAGGAATTCTACCGCAAGGTACGAGGACTACATACGAACATGTTCCGCGGTAGGCCTTCCGAAGTCCGACCCATGAAAGACCAACTCAAGATCGACATCTTCGATACGACGACAAGCAAACTCTTCGAAATCAAAACAGACCTGGTGGTCCTGGTCCCAGCGATGATGCCTCGGACGGATGCCACCGAGTTCTCACGACTCCTTCATCTCACCCTCAGCGGCGACGGATTCCTCCTAGAAGCACACCCGAAGCTCCGACCGGTTGACACCTTCGTGAACGGCATCTATATCGCAGGGTGCTGCCAAGGGCCAAAAGATATCCAGGATACCGTCTCCCAAGGGAGCGCCGCGGCGTCCCGCGCCGCAACAATCCTTTCCAACGAAGAGCTCGAAATCGATCCGCTGATCGCTGCGGTGGACGAGGACATCTGCACCGGGTGCGGCATCTGCGTGGAGGTCTGCCCGTACGAGGCGCGCACGCTCAATGAGAAAAAACATATTGCTGAGGTGAATGACGCGTTATGCGCCGGGTGTGGCGCGTGTATCGCCGCCTGCCCGAGCAACGCGTCGATCCACAAGAATTTCACGAAGAAACAGCTGCTGAATCAGATTGATGACATCATGTGAGTGTACCGCGATGACCGATGAAAAGACCTTGAACAAAAACCCTGCGAAACACGGCTCCGTGCTCGTGCTCGGTGGTGGTATCTCAGGGATACAGTCAGCATTGGATCTCGCTGACGCGGGCTTCAAGGTCTACCTCGTCGAGAAGCAACCCAGCATCGGCGGCACCATGCCGCAGCTTGATAAAACATTCCCGACCAACGACTGCGCCATGTGTATTCTCGCCCCAAAGCTTGTCGCGACCGGCCGGCATCCGAACATCGAACTCATTACTTATTCCGACTTAAAAAAAATACAGGGTGAACCTGGTGATTTTACCGTCACGATCAACAAAAAAGCCAGGTCCGTCGACGAGACGCTCTGCAACGGGTGCGGGCTGTGCGTCGAAAACTGCCTTGTCCGATTCAAGCCGCAGAAACCCGAGAAACATGATGCAAAAAAAGATCTTGCGAAAGATGATCTTAAAACCGTCGACGATATCATCAACACATGTGGAAGATCACCTGATGCACTCATCCCTGTTCTACAAGCGGTCAACGAGCAGTATAACCACCTTCCGAAGAATATACTCAAGTATGTATCACAAGAATTAGAGGTTCCTCTCTCGCAGACGTACCATGTGGCAACGTTCTATACTTCGTTCTCTCTGAAGCCACGGGGAAAACATCTCATAAAAGTGTGTATGGGAACCGCCTGTCATGTCCGAGGGAGCCCCAGAGTGCTGGATGAAATAAAGCGCCATCTGAAGATTGAGCCTGGTGAAACGACCGATGATGGGATGTTCACCCTGGAGACCGTGAATTGCCTTGGTGCCTGTGCGTTGGGGCCGGTCGTGGTCGTCGATGATACGTATCACCCGGTTTCCTCCTCAAAGGTGGATGATTTCCTAAAGAAAATAAGAAAGGAGGAGGGATAAATGCTTCGCAGCATCGATGATTTCGACACCTTGCAAAAAGAAATCATTCGAAAACGGGACCCCGGCAGAAAGCTTATTACTATTTGCAATGGAACAGGATGTAACGCACTGAAAGGGAAAGAAATAACCAAGCTTCTTACCGATGAATTAAAAAAACAAGGAATCACCGATGTGACTGTTCTTGCGACGGGATGCCACGGGTTCTGTGAACAAGGTCCTATCATGGTCATCCGACCTTCCGGCATCTTCTATAAAGGTGTAAAACCTGATCATGTCGAACGAATTATCTCTGAAACGATACAGAAAGGAACCGTGATTAATGAATTGTTGTACGTGGACCCTAGATCTGGGAAACCCCTTGTGTATGAAAAAGATATCCCGTTTTACGCGAACCAGAAAAGAATCCTCTTCGGCTATAACGAGTATATCGACCCAACCAGCATCGAAGACTATATTTCTATCGGGGGATACAAAGCTCTTGCCCATGTCCTCCGTGAGAAAATCCAGCCTCTGAAAATAATAGAAATCATTACTGCCTCGGGGCTTCGAGGTCGCGGTGGAGCAGGGTTTCCTACAGGGAAAAAATGGGAATCAGCGTACACCGCTAAATCGAAAGATTCAGCGAAGTATGTTATTTGTAATGCCGATGAGGGTGATCCCGGAGCGTATGCGAACCGGAGTCTCTTAGAGGGTAACCCGCATAGCGTCCTTGAGGGGATGATCATCGGTGCGTACGCTGTGGGCGCACGGCACGGGTACATCTATGTGAGGACCGAATATCCTCTCGCAGTGAAATATTTTGGTATCGCAGTACAGCGTGCTCGGGAGACTGGGCTCCTTGGTGAAAACATCCTTGGGAGCGGATTTTCGTTTGATGTGAAAATAGCGCAGGGTGGCGGTGCGTTTGTTTGCGGGGAATCCACGGCACTCATGGCGTCTATCGAGGGAAAACCGGGAGAACCCCGGGTAAAACACATTCATACGACAACGAGTGGGCTGTGGGATAGACCAACGGTGCTCAACAACGTGGAGACCTGGGCGAACGTCCCGCTCATCATCAATAACGGTGTCGACTGGTATAGGAACATTGGTACGGAGGGGTCGAAGGGTACGAAGATTTTCTCGTTAGTCGGGAAGATAAACAACACGGGTCTTGTGGAAGTTCCCATGGGCATCACCTTACGGGATGTTATCTTCGATATTGGCGGGGGAATCAAACAGGGGAAAAAGTTCAAAGCGATCCAAATAGGAGGCCCTTCAGGGGGATGCATACCAGAGGAAAAAATTGATCTCCCGATTGATTACGATAGCTTGACGGACGCGGGGGCCATGATGGGCTCTGGCGGTATGATCGTGATGGATGAAAATACCTGCATGGTGGACGTGGCGAAATATTTCGTGAACTTCCTCATGAACGAGTCGTGCGGGAAATGCACTCCCTGCCGCGAGGGCCTGGTGCAGATGAACGGGATTCTTACGGAAATAACTGAAGGGAGAGGTAAGAAAGAACATATCGACCTCTTAGAAGAGCTTTCGGAGGTGGTGAAGACGGCATCCCTCTGCCAGCTCGGAGCCACGGCTCCTAACCCAATTCTCACCACACTACGCTATTTCAGGGATGAGTATGAGGCACACATCACTGATAAGAAATGCCCTGCTCATGTCTGCAAACCCTTGATTACCTTTCGTGTCGATCCAACGAAATGCACCGGGTGCCAGCTCTGTGCGAAACGATGCCCGGTGAAAGCAGTGTCAGGCGCCCCGAAACAGGCGCATACCATCGATCAGAAGATGTGCATAAAATGTGGCATCTGCTACGATTCCTGCAAGTTCGATGCCCTGGAGGTGCAGTGATGGTCCTCCTGACGATCGATTCCAAGCAGTACGAGGCATCCCCAGACCAGACCGTGCTCGATGTCTGCAAAAAAAACAATATCTTCATACCGACCCTCTGCGACCATCCTTCGATATCACCGTACAGTTCCTGCCGTCTCTGCATCGTGGAGGTCACCCAGAAAGGAAAGACCAAGCTCACCGCATCCTGCAGTGTCCCTGCGAGGGAAGGAATGGATGTTGCGACCAATTCCCCGCGCATCCAGAGCCAAAGGAAACTTCTCATGGAACTGTATCTTGCTCGCTGCCCGACATCTGAACCACTCAAGGAGCTTGCGAAAAAACTAGGAGTACACCAGACCAGGTTTAAGACCTACACCGACCCAGAGAACAAATGCATCCTCTGCGGCCTGTGCGTGAGGGTCTGCGACGAGGTCATGGGGGTGAAGGCGCTCGGGTTTGCGAACCGTGGCGCAAAACGAACAGTCACGCCGCCCTTCGATGAACACTCACCTGTGTGCATGACCTGCGGCGCATGCGCGTTCGTCTGCCCGACCCAATGCATCCACCTTGAGGGACTCTCATCAAATACTCCAGTCCCACTCACGAGCGAGTTCGACGCGGGCATGGCGCAGCGAGGCGCCGTCTACATCCAGTTCCCTCAGGCGATACCAAACATCCCTGTCATCGATAAAGAAGCCTGCATGTACGCGCTTAATGGCACCTGTAAATCCTGCGAGAACTTCTGCGATAAAAAAGCCTTGCAGTACGACCAGAAGGACAAGGAGGTCACGGTCGGTGTTGGCGCTGTGATCATCTCCCCCGGGTTTGAGAAATACGAACCACCGAAAGGTGACAGCTACGGGTACCGGGTGTATCCCAACGTGCTGACGAGCATCGAGTTCGAACGGATGCTGTCGTCCTCAGGGCCGTACCAAGGGCATCTTGCTCGTGTCTCCGACGGGCAGCCACCAAAGAAGATTGCGTGGCTGCAGTGTGTTGGCTCTCGTGATGAAAGCTGCGACCGCAAGTATTGCTCGTCCGTCTGCTGTATGTACGCCACCAAGGAGGCGATCATCGCAAAGGAGCACCTCCCCGGCGTCGACACTCACATCTATTTCATGGACATGCGGTCCTTCGGGAAAGATTTTGAGAAATACTATGACCGGGCGAAGAACGAGTACGGGGTCGTGTATCGAAGGTGCCGAATCCCACAGGTTCAGCAAGATAGGAACACGAAGAACCTCCTCATTAGATATGCGGATGACCAAGGTACCATGCAGAACGAATCTTACGATATGGTCGTCCTCTCAGTTGGTTTACAGCCATGCAAAGAACTTGCTGAGATGAGCAAAATCCTAGACGTGAACCTTAATCAGTACGGGTTCATCGAAACCGATCCATACGATCAAGTAAAAACCTCACGTCAGGGTATCTATGCATCAGGGACTGTCACGGAGCCGAAAGATATCCCGGAGAGCGTGACGCAAGCATCGGCTGCCGCTGTCGAAGCGGCAAAGGATATTGCTGCGCTCCGAGGGACAGAGATTACCGAGAAGGTGTACCCAGAGGAAAAAAACGTGAGCAACGAACTTCCGAGGATCGGCGTGTTCGTCTGCCACTGTGGTATCAACATCAGCGGCGTCGTGGATGTCAAAAAGGTCGTCATGGACGCAAAGATACAACCTTACGTTGTGTACGCTGATGACAGCCTGTATACGTGTTCTCAGGATTCTAATGAAAAAATAAAGGAGAAAATCAAGGAACTCAAGCTAAACCGCATCGTGATCGCGTCGTGCACACCACGCACGCATGAACCCTTATTTCAGGATACGCTCCGCGAAGGAGGCCTCAACCCGCATCTGTTCGAGATGGCGAACATCCGGGACCAGAACTCCTGGGTGCATAAGAACACCCCGCAGAGTTCGACCGAAAAAGCAATCGATGCGGTGCGGATGGCGGTCGCCAAAGCCTCACAGTTAACCCCCGTCCAACATTTGAAAATCCCAGTCATCAACAAAGCGCTCGTCATCGGCGGCGGGATCGCAGGGATGCAAGCGGCGCTGTCTATCGCTGACCAGGGGTACGAAACAGCGCTCGTGGAAAAAGAGCCAGTGCTCGGCGGCCATCTGAGAGACATCTACCTTGGTGTGAACGAAGAGAAACCACAAGGTCTTTTACACGACACCCTGGCTCGAGTGCAGAGCAATCAGAAGATCCATGTGTTTACCGATACCACCGTGACAGGCATCGCTGGGTATGTCGGGAATTTCAAATCCCAGCTGACCACCAAAGACAAAAAAACTCCTACCGAGGTTGAGCATGGTATCATTGTCGTTGCGACCGGAGGGCTCCCCTACAAACCTACTGAATACGAGTACGACAAAAGCGATGATGTACTCACGCAGACCGAGTTCGAAAAAGACCTCTATGAGGAAAAACCATATCTGAAGAACCTCAAGGAAGTCGTGATGATCCAATGTGTCGGTTCACGAAACGATGATCACCCATACTGCAGCAGGGTTTGCTGCTCGGAGGCGCTCAAGAACGCCCTGCGATTCAAAGAGCTGAACCCCGAGGCTACCGTCTACGTGCTGTACCGTGATATCCGAACGTACGGGTTCCGCGAAGACATGCTTTATCAAAAAGCCAGGAAGAACGGAATCTTGTTCATCCGCTATAACGAGGATGATGAGCCAACCGTGACCCTGGAGCATGGAAAGCCATTGGTACGAATCAAGGATTTGATCCTGAACAGAGAATTGCATTTACATCCCGATAAACTGGTGCTCAGCACCGGGATCATCCCACAGGAGAACACGACGCTTGCGCAACAACTCAAGGTCCCCTTGAACGAGGATTTGTTCTACGCGGAGGCACATGTGAAGCTACGACCTATTGATTTCTCCGCGGACGGGATTTTCCTGTGCGGACTTGCACATTCACCACGGTTCATCGAGGAATCGATCCTCCAGGCGAAAGCGACCGGTGCCAGGGCAGCGACCATCCTTTCAAAGAAATACCTGGAGACAAAAGGAAATATCGCAAGAATTATTACACGAAATTGCGCGGGATGCCAGCTGTGCATCGAGATATGCCCCTATGACGCGATTACGTTTGATGAGGAGAAAAAAACCGCGGTGGTGAACGAGATCCTTTGTCAGGGGTGTGGCGCGTGTTCCGTGGTCTGCCCGAGCGGTACGTTCCAGCAGAACACGTTTACGAAACGTCAGATTGTATCTATGATTGATGCTTGTTTGGAGTGAGAAACCCATGAGTGAAGAACAGAAGGAAAAAAAGGAAGAGTTTGAACCAAAGATCGTCGGGTTCCTCTGCAACTGGTGCAGTTACGCGGGGGCGGACCTCGCGGGGACGAGCCGTATCCAGTACCCGCCGAATGTCCGGATCATCCGTGTGATGTGCTCAGGGTCTGTCGATTCTATGTACATCTTACGGGCGCTCCTGGAGGGCGCGGACGGCGTGTTCGTCGGCGGATGCCACCCAGGGGATTGCCATTACATCGACGGGAACTACAAAGCACGACGCCGCATGGTACTCCTGGAAAATGTCCTTGAGACGCTTGGGCTGGAAAAAGAACGGGTGTGGCTGCGGTGGATCTCCGCCTCTGAGGGCCAGAAGTTCGCTGATACCATGAAAGAAATGACAGAGCGGATACGAAAGCTTGGCCCCAGTCCGATCGCGAAACAGTGGAATCTCTAAAGGAGGAAAAAAAATGACGCAGAAAGTAATCAACGTAAAAGACAACGACGTGGCAGGTTCCATCAATGAGTTCTTGAAACACCTTCTCACATCGGGAAAGATCCAAGCATTGCTAGTGCAACAGAGTACCCCCTCGAAAAAAGTCGCATTCCCTGTATTAATTTCCGATCCAAAGAAACTTCATGCAAACGTCATCGCTCCGATACTTCCGACTGCCACAGCTACGATTATATCGAAAATGACCAAAGTACAACCAGCGCAGAAACCAATCGGCGTGGTGATGCGTGCTTGTCAGATCCGTGCGGTCATCGAACTTACAAAACTCAACCAGGCGAACCTCACCAATATCATCCTCATTGGCGTTGACTGCCCTGGGACATTTTCGTTAAACACCTACGCGAAGTTCCCTGAAAAAACACGGCCAACGCAGTTCTTACTTGAAGCCTGGACGAAGAAAACAGATGACGCGGAGAAGTACCTGCGTACCGCATGTAAGGTCTGTAAAGACCCTATACCGGAGAACGCGGATATCATCATCGGGTTCTATGGGATGAATATCGAAAAAGACATCCTCGTCGAGGCCACGACCGAGACCGGGAAGAACCTTCTTGAAGACCTGAAGCTCGAGGAGAACCATGAAGCAGTGAAGCACCGTGAGCACGCCGTCAAGGAAATCCGTGAGACAAAAAACAAAAAACGCGAGGAATTCCTCAAAGAAAAAGGAACGATCAAGGGCATCGAAAAGCTTGCTGAGTTTTTCGACAAATGCGTCAACTGTCATAACTGTCGGCAGGCGTGTCCGATCTGCTACTGCAAAGAATGCTTATTTGACTCCTCGGTGTTCGACCAGGAGGCGTACAAGTTCCTGCACAAGGCACAGACCAAGGGACTGTTCAAGCTGCCGAACGATTCGGTGCTGTTCCACCTGGGCAGGATGAACCATATGATCCTCTCCTGCGTCCAGTGCGGACTGTGCGAGCAGGCATGTCCGAACGAGATCCCTCTCATGGAGGTGTTCATCCCGGTCGCGGAGAGTGCACAAAAGACGTTCGAGTACCACCCAGGGAAGGACCCGAAGGAGAAAATCCCGATGATCGTCTATCGCGAGGATGAGTTCTCAGAGGTTGGAGAAAAATAACATGGAAGCAATCGACTCCCGCAAGGTTGACCCGAAGTTCAAATTCCAGATAGCCAAGGAGCCCGGTGGTGAAGGCATCCTGAAATGCTTCGCCTGCGGCGCGTGCACCGCCCGCTGTCCTGAGATGGATGTGAAACCTGAGTGGAACGCCCGCGTCGTCATCCGCAAAGCACTCCTGGGACTAAAAGAAGAGGTCCTTTCCAGTGAGTTTTACTGGATCTGCAGCGCCCACTATCGGTGCCTTGAGAAATGCCCGCAAAAGGTGAACGTCAAAGAGGTCATGAACACGGTGCGCAACGCACGGCTCCTTGAACAGCAGACCGAGGATGCCACAGGGAAACAAGCGAAGAAGTACCTTGATTTAGACTTCAAGTACACGATTGTCGCACATGAGTCAGGCAAAGACCTGTACGAGTGTTTCTCCTGCGGGACGTGCACCGCTGGATGCCCGGAGCGGGAGCTTGATTCTTTGTACTCGCCACGGAAGGTGATCAAGAATGTGCTGCTTGGGATGAAAGAACCTGTGTATTCGAATAAGTTTGTTGAGATTTGCTCTTCGCATCATCGCTGCCTCACCCAATGCCCGCAGGGTGTGGAGATTCCAAAGCTCATGAATGCGATAAAAAATATTGCGATAAAGGAAGGGTATACGCGCCAAACGAAATAGGAACTCACTATGACAGCAAAAGCTGAAACGATCGGTGCCGTTGCGGTCATCGGCGGTGGGATCGCCGGGGTACAGGCGGCGCTTGATCTCGCGGACATGGGCTACAAGGTGTACGTCCTAGAAAAAACGCCGTCAATCGGTGGTGTGATGGCGCAGCTTGACAAGACGTTTCCGACGAATGACTGCTCCATGTGCATCTTATCACCGAAGCTCGTGGACTGCGCGCGGCATGAGAACATTCAGATTTTAACGGATACCATGGTGCAGGGCATCGAAGGTTCTCCAGGGAATTTCCTGGTGAAAGCCCTCAAGAAACCACGGTTTGTCGACCTTGAGAAATGCACGTCCTGCGGCAGCTGCGAGGCGGTCTGCCCGGTGTCCCTTCCGAACGCGTTCGAGTTCGGTCTGGTGAAGCGCAAGGCAATCTACAAGCCGTTTCCGCAGGCGATCCCGAATGCGTACGTGATCGATAAGGAGGGAGACGGGAAGCATCGTGGGTGCGTCGACTGCATGCGCTGTGTCAAGGAATGTAAGCCGGGCGCGATCGACCACGAGCAGAAACCAGAGGAACTTTCTTTACACGTCGGTGCGGTGATCGTCGCAGCTGGTTCCCATCCGTTTAACCCGGAGGTCAAACCTGAGTTCGGGTACAAAAAGTTCAAGAATGTGCTCACGAGCGTCGAGTTCGAGCGTGTCTTGTCCGCGTCCGGTCCGTTTCAAGGGAAGATCCTCCGGCCGAGTGATCAGAAACATCCGAAGAAGATCGCCTGGGTGCATTGCGTCGGGTCCCGTGACGCGTCCGTGAACCATGAGTATTGCTCCGCGATGTGCTGCATGTATACCGCAAAAGAGGCGGTGATCGCAAAAGAGCACGCCTCTGATATCGAGCCGACCGTGTTCTACATCGACGTCCGCTCCTACGGGAAGGATTTTGACAAGTACATCAACAGGGCGAAGAAAGACCAGGGGCTGCGCTACGTTCGGTCGCGCATCTCCGAGATCACCGAGGATCCAGAGACGAAAGATTTATTGATTAAATACGAGGATGAGAAAGGTGATTTCAAGGAGGAGCGATTCGATCTTGTGGTGCTGTCCGTCGGCCTGTGCGGTGCCATGGAGCGTCGTAGCGAGCTTATGGACATCCTTGGGTTCGAGGGAAACGAGTTCGGGTTCGTCCGCACCCGTGCCGACGACCCGGTGGTGCTACGCCCCGGGGTGTTCGTCGCAGGCTCGTTCGTAGAACCGCAGGCGATCCCTGAGTCCGTGATGCAGGCGTCTGCGGCTGCCGCAAATGCTGCCGCTCTTCTGAAGGATTCACGCGGTACCTTGGTCAAAGAAAAGAAGTACCCCGCAGAGAAGGACGTGTCCAAGGAGGAGCCGCGCATCGGGGTTTTCATTTGTCATTGCGGGATCAACATCGGTGGGTACGTTGATGTCCCTGCGGTGGTACAATCTACGAAATCGTTGAAGAACGTCGCGTATGTCGAGGCGAATCTGTACACGTGTTCTGAGGATACCCAGAAGAAGATCGTCGATGCAATCAAAACTCATCATCTCAACCGGATCCTTGTTGCGGCGTGCACGCCCAGGACCCATGAGCCGTTGTTCCAGAAAAGCCTGCGGGACGCGGGACTCAATCCGTATCTGCTCGAGATGACGAACATCCGGGAGCAGTGCTCCTGGGTGCATATGGATGAGCCTGCGAAGGCGACAAAGAAAGCAACGCAGTTGATTGCGATGACGGTCGCAAAAACCAGGAGTCTGCAACCGATCCAGGAGGCGGAGATACCGGTGACACAGAAAGCGCTCGTGCTTGGTGGCGGCATCGCGGGGATGACCGCGGCACTCTCGCTAGCGGATCAAGGCTATGAGACCGTGCTTGTGGAAAAAGAACCACGGCTTGGCGGGTATTTACATAACGTGTACTACACAGTGGACGGCATCGATATCCCGAAAATACGTTCAGAAATGATAGAGAAGGTTCAGAAGCATCATAAGATCAAGTTCTATACTGATGCGAAACTAAGTTCCCTCAAAGGGTACGTGGGGAGTTACGAATCTAAGATTACGACACCGAAGGAACAAGTGTCATTTACCCATGGTGTCATCGTGGTGACGGTCGGCGCTGATGAGTACAAACCAAGTAGTTACCATTATGGGGAGGACCCTCGGGTGCAAACCCAATCAGAGTTAGAAAAAACCCTAGCCGCAAGTACAAGGAAAGACATCCAGAGCGGTGAGACCTTTGTCATGATCCAATGTGTCGAATCACGGGATGAGACACGGCCGTACTGCAGCCGTGTGTGCTGCATGCAGGCGGTGAAGAACGCCCTGAAGATCAAGGAGCTGAACCCAAGGGCCGAGGTCTTTATTTTGTACCGCGATCTGATGACATATGCGTTCAAGGAAAAGTTTTACAAGGATGCCCGTGAGAAGGGCGTGATGTTCCTCCAGTACGACCCAGAGCAGAAACCTGAGCTTGACACTAAAAATGGTTTAGTCGTGAAGATCCATGAGCCGATGCTCGGGGAGATTCTGAAGATACCTACGGACCATCTGATTCTTTCGACCGGGCTTCAGCCGAATCCCGGAAATCCCGAGATCGGGAAGCTACTTAAGGTTCCGGTGAACGATGACGGGTTCTTCCTTGAGGCGCATGTGAAGCTTCGGCCTGTCGATTTCTCGACGCGTGGCGTGTTCGTCGCCGGGAACTGCCATGTGCCCAAGTTCCTGAATGAGTCAATCTATCAGGCGCAGGCTGCAGCTGCGCGCGCCGCGGTAATCCTTTCGAAACCAACACTGAAAGCAGAGCCGAACGTCGCATTCGTCAATGATGACCTGTGCAGTGGGTGCGGCATCTGCATGTTGGTCTGCCCGTACAATGCAATCGAGCGGGTCGAAGAAGACGTGAATGGGAAAAAGGTGATTCGCGCGAAGGTTAACGAGGGGCTCTGCCAGGGGTGCGGGACCTGCGTGAGCGCATGTCCGAGTAGCGCGATCCAGCAGAAAGGGTTCAAGGATACTCAGTTGTTGCCGATGATTGATGAGATAGCGTAGTATTGCCCTGCGAGAGAATTTTTTATTGTAAGCCTTATGTCGATTATTATCCTTAATGGAGGCGTGTTTTCATCCTGACAAAAGTTTAAATAAAGAAGGGCATTTATTTGTTAATAGGGGGAACAATATGATGAAACGCTTCGTCTCACTACTTATTCTAGGTATGGTACTCTACGCTTCCATTGGGGGTTCTACTGAAACGAAGCACACATTTGCGGACACCAGCGGACAAGCACTACTTCCACACCATGGTTCTCTGGATTCCTCATGGCCGATGTTTCAACATGACTATAATCACACCGGGGTTACGAACGGCACAGCACCTGAGACGAACCATTGCTTGTGGTCATCCTCGGCAGGGTACTGGTTAGAATCTTCACCAGCGGTCTCAGACGGGAAAGTCTTCATCGGGTCAGAGGATAACAACGTCTACTGCTTTGATGCCTTCACAGGGGCAAGACTCTGGAGGTACAACACACATCAACCGATCGTGAGCAGCCCTGCTGTTGCCAATGGTAAGGTCTACATTGGATCAAGTAATAATCACGTCTATTGTTTAAACGAAAACACAGGAGATTGCATCTGGGATTATTCAACGGGCTGGGTAATCCTTCAATCATCCCCCGCTGTATATCATGGAAAATTATACATCGGATCCCATGATTATAAGCTCTATTGCCTCGACGCGGAGAAAGGGACGAAACTCTGGGACTTTGCCACTGGTTACTATATCTCTTCGTCTCCCGCTGTTGTCTTTGATAGGGTCTATTTCGGTGGCTTCGACGGAACCCTGTATTGCTTGAATGCGAACACCGGGGAAGAAATCTGGGATGATAATATCACCTATACAATCTGGACCTCATCTCCTACGATTTACCGAACGAGACTCTATATTGGCGCGCTCGATTTCGAATTGCACTGTTTCGACGCGATGAACGGGCGACAGCTTTGGAACTTCACCACCGGTGAGTTTGTCACAGGGACACCTGCTGCGTATGAAGGGAAAATATACATTGGCTCATGGGACAATTACCTGTACTGTCTCAATGCAACGACCGGGGCGGTCGTATGGACCTATCTGACTGGTGGTCCGGTGTCTGACTCCGCTGCGGTCTGCGACGGCAAGGTGTACTTCGGCTCAAGCGACAATAAAACCTACTGCCTTGATGCTGAGACCGGGGAAGAAATCTGGGAGTACACGACCGGTGGTCAGATCCTTTCCGCTCCTGCTATCGCTGATGGGAACCTGTATATCGGTTCCTTGGATACGATGGTGTACTGTTTTGGTGGCGAAAACCAACAACCTCACGCTGATTTCTCCTGGACGCCTTCGGACCCTACATCAGGTCAAGCTATTCTGTTTGATGCCTCCCAGAGTTATGATCCTGATGGGACCATCTCCTTATACGAGTGGGACTGGGATAATGACGGCGTGTATGATGAATCAACTCACACCCAAACCGCGACCCACGCATGGTCAAACACGGGCGCCTACCCGGTCACCTTGCGAGTCACTGACAACGACGGTGCGACCGGGACGATGACCAAATCAGTGACGGTGCTGAATCAGCCGCCAAACCCTCCCGTCATTTCTGGAACGGCAAGTGGAAAGACAGGGCAGTCGTATAATTTCACGTTCAATGCGTCCGATCCTGACGGAAATGACGTGTACTATTACATCGAGTGGGGAGATGGTACCACCACCGACGGATGGCTCGGCCCGTACCTATCAGGAAACGCAGTACCACAATCACATACGTGGACAAAGAAGGGAACCTATACGATCAAAGCCAAAGCAAAAGACAGCTACGGGAATGAAAGCGACTGGGGCACCCTACAGGTCACCATGCCACTCTCGTACGAACCACCACATTTCCGGTTGCTCGCTTGGCTGCTCGAACGATTCCCGCATGCGTTTCTATTCATGCGATTTCTCTTTAACAAATAAACCCCCAATCCTTTTTTATTTCGACCCTAACACCCAATATTTTTCCATGCACATTGAAAAAATTGATAATCAGTGATGCGATGGTCTTACGAACAATATATCGATACCAGAGGAAGAGTACCATGACAATCACAGAAATGGAGATACGTTTCCCAGGTGGCCAAAAGGTTGATGCGCAGTACAGCGGATTTACGATCCACACCGATCAACCTGTCGAAGACGGTGGAGACAACTCAGCACCGACCCCGTTCAGCCTGTTTCTTGCGTCGCTTGGCACCTGCACCGGATATTACATTGTCGCGTTCTGCCAAAAACGCGGGATACCGACGAAGGACATCAAGGTCGTTGCCCATATCGACAGGAACCCGACTACCTATATGGTTGAGAAGTACACCATCGACATCCATGTCCCAAAAGAGTTCCCCGAGCAGTACAAGAATGCGATGATGAAATCCGCGGAATCATGTAGCGTGAAAAAACATCTCATGAAACCACCCCAAATCACACTCTCTGTGGTGGGACCATAGCGTCATTCATTATATTTATGTACATCTGTACTATTTGCAGGTAAGGAAAGACCATGACCGTGACACTCGTGATTGGCACACAATGGGGCGATGAAGGCAAGGGGAAGGTCGTTGATTACTACGCGAAGGACGCTGATTACGTCGTGCGGTTCCATGGCGGCAATAATGCGGGGCATACCATCAAGGTCGGGGATGATGTCTACAAACTCCATGTCGTACCCTCGGGCGTCATTCAGGGGAAAACCGGGATCATCGGCAATGGCGTTGTCATCGACCCCGCGGTCCTGTTAAAAGAAATCGATGAACTCACTGAGAAAGGGAAAAAACCGAAACTCCTCATCAGTGACCGCGCCAACATCATCATGCCGTACCATAAAATCCTTGACGGGGCCGAGGAGGACTCCCTTGGCGATAAGAAGATCGGGACGACCAAGCGCGGCATCGGACCCTGTTACAGCGACAAGGCTGCAAGGAACGGCATCAGAGCAATCGATCTAACTAAAAAAGAGACGCTGCAGCGGTTGCTTGCCCGCATCGTACCGATGAAACAGAAACTACTGGATATCTATGACATCAAAACCAAGCTGGACGCAAAGGAGATTCTTGAGACCTACAGCGCGTACGGAACCAGACTGAAGGAGTACATCACCGCGACCCACATCGAACTGAACAATGCGATTCAAAAAAAGAAGAACATCCTGCTTGAAGGCGCACAGGGGACCATGCTGGACGTCGACTTCGGTACCTACCCGTACACGACCTCTTCAAGCACGATCGCTGGCGGATGCACCATCGGTGCAGGCATCGGACCACGATGCGTCGATGACATCATCGGGATTGTCAAAGCGTATACCACCAGGGTCGGAGAAGGCCCCTTCCCAACAGAACTTCTCGACAAGACCGGGCAGCATCTCCAACAGGTCGGCCATGAGTACGGCACTACCACGAGCAGGCCTCGCCGGTGCGGCTGGCTTGACCTGGTCATCCTCAAACACGCGGCCACCATATCGGGCCTGACGAAACTAGCGATCACCAAACTTGATGTCCTCAACGGTCTTTCAATGGTCTATATCTGCACCCAGTACACCTTCGACGGGAAACGGATCGACCACGTCCCCGCAAGCATCGAGGACGTCGCGACCTGCAAACCCGTCTACAAGGAGTTCAAAGGCTGGGAGACGATCGACCCGAAAACCGCAACCTTCCAAGAGTTGCCAAAGGACGCGCAGCTGTATCTGAAATTCATTGAAAAAGAAGTAGGGGTTCCCATCCAACTCGTTTCAATCGGTCCGGGGAGAACCGAGACGATCGAGATGATCCCTAAACAAGTTCTTCCACCGCAAGCGCCGTCTGAATCCAGCGCAGGTACGAGTTAGACGCAGCACGTAGCGAGCTGACATCATCGGTTTCAATCGTAAGGGTGAGTGTTTTATCAGTAACAGAAAAAGAGACGGTTGATTTTGGGATCCTTTGAGTGATTTCTGGTGATAGCGCAGCGACAACAATAGAGGCACTTTTACGAGAAGGGAACTCAAAGACGAAGTGCGCCCTGTTCGTCATACGCCTTTGATGCGTTTAGCCACGGTCGGCCGCTCTTTATAGAACACCTTGCTTCCGCAGTACGGGCATTGCATCCCGATGTTCTTCACATCGAACTGCACCGCTTTCTTACAAAGTCCGCACTTGTACCTGGTCACTTGGATTCCTCCTCAGCGGGCGCCTCCACCGGGAGGCCCTTGAGGATTCGTACCGCGACTGACCCAGCAGGCGTCGTCGGCATGTACGCGCCACCAGCAAAAATCATGCCGCATTTCTTGCATTCCCAGATGCTGGTGCTTGTACGCTGCACTGCTTTCTTACCGCACCGGGGACAGGCATGACGCATCTTCTGCTGGCTTTCAACCTCGCGCACCATGGTTCGTGATTTCACGCCATAACGTTCTGCGAAGCGACCGGATGTTCCAACTTTCTTTGTTCTTTTCGACATCGTTATTTCCCTATTTTCGCGTATAACTGCTTGCGTATTTCTTGCCCGTTATCGAGAGCACCTTTTATAACTTTTTGTATCTCTTCCCTGGAAAAGCTCCCGGAAAGCCCTTTTTGCATCGCCCGAATGTCACCCTTGTGGTCGGTCGCGACTGTGAGACGCGCGTCCGCGATGAGCTCCTCGTCAAGGCTTGCATCAAACATGACATAGTCGTTTATCTTGATCGCGGTACACGAGATCGGTGGCTCTATCATGGGCAAAGGAATATCTTTAATATCCGTTGGCGCCTCCTTATTTTTGCTGGCGATGAATTCATCTAATCCTGGGATGGAATATAGATCTATTATGTCTTTTATTGATGTATTATTGTACCAGGTTTCAAGATCCTTTTTCTCTAAAGTTCCAGACTGTAAGAATCGAAGGATTGGTACCTTGGTGGTCATAAGCGCAGCAAGGGCTCCTAGCGACGCCGCATCAAACAAGTTCCCGTCATAGTCAAGGATATGAATATCGATAAACACGATCCAGACCTTCTCGCCAGGAGTGATCACGAGTTTTTTAATATCTACGACCTCTGACTCACGCACCCCACGGTCCACGACCCGCGCAAGCTCAATCGCGTTCTCCCGTGGAGGACCTGACTCGAAATCAGGGGACGCAAGAGGTACGAACTCCGCGGCGGTACTAAGCACTCCACAGTCAGGGGTGTCAGGGAAGGGTTCCCCAAGGTCCATCTTGATGCCGACCAGCACCTGGGTGTTCCCGATCTTGATCCGGGCACTGCCTTCGGCCTTGTTGACGACCTTGGTCTCGATGTCAATCGTTCGGTATTGATCAAACGTCCGGCCGTCGACACGCTTTCCTTGCTCTGCAAGCTTCGTGATGTAATCCTTCTTTATTGCGGGGATGATCGTCATTCTTGCACCTCCGCGGCAACCACAGCTTGATACTTATGCATGATTGCTTTCTTTTGAATGTCTGAGACGATATGACAGCCTTTCACTGCAAGATCGAACGCTTTGTTAAACTCATCCATGGTGAGATGGCCGTCCATCTGCAGGAGCAGTACCTCGCCGGTTCGCGGTGAAATCGCGACCGGTAAATCAGCCTCACCAAAATTATCTTCTTCTTTTCCAAGGTCAAGGACGACCTGTCCGTTGATCTTCCCGGCAGCACAGGCGACCGGGATGTCCCGCATCGGGATCCCTGCGTCAACCAAGGCGACGCCAGCAGCGGTGAGACCAGCGCACCTGGTCCCCGCCTCCGCATCCAGGACTTCGATGTTCACATCCACCGTCGCCCGTGGGAATTGTTCGGTCAGGATCACCCGCTCAAGCGCCTCAGAGATCACCTTAGAGATCTCGACACTGCGCCGGTCAGGCCCTGGTCGTTTCCTATCCTCAACACTAAACGCGGCCATGTTGTAGCGTGCCTGTACGATCGCTCGCAACGGGTTCTGGCAATGCCGAGGAACCGCCTCGCGAGGCCCGTACACCGCGACTAACACCTTGTTGCCGCCCCATTCCAAGTAGCAGGATCCGTCAGCCCGATGAAGCACGCCTGATTCAATCTTGATTTTCCGCAGGTCTTCCGGGCCACGGCCGTCTAGTCTCTTTCCTTCACTATTAATGAGTTTAATATCTGATTTCATCATCTTACATCCTTTGCATCTTTTTTCAAGAGCTCCTCGATCCTATCGGTGAGACCAAACGTGATGGCCTCGTTTTCTATCTTACTGATCGCCTGCTGCACTAACGCGATGCCTTCCGCATCGCCGTCAATCCAGATACGCCCGTTCTGGCCGACGAAGATGCGGCACCGAGTGTATTTCTTTATCAACGCGATCATGGATCCTTTCTTTCCGATGATCCGGGGAACTACTGAAGACTCAACCTCGATGATATGACCGCCCTTGATCTTAAACAAGTTCCGATCATTGAGGGTTATTTGCAGTTTCTTCGATTCATCAACCGAGAGAACCTTGGCCAGTATGGCATCACCTGTGTTTAAATATTTTTCCGTGTCAGCGAAATCAATCTCCCAAGGCACCTCATTCACATGCAAGAGAGCCGGGTAGGGAGCGTTGATATCCACCATCCAGTTCGACGTGGATGCCTCCTCAACAACACCGATCACAAAATCACCGACCACCGGGTCATAGCGTCCTTTGAGCGGAAGCACATGGATGACATTCCCCTGAATACTAAGAATCCCGAGTCGCTCCGCGTAGATCTTCCCTTGCTCCACAAACGTGCCACGGCCAGCCTTCATCGTGTGCGTCTCGCCGATCACCTGACTAGGAATAACGATTTGACGTCCTTCATTTGCCATAGAATACTTACCTCGCCCACTGTTATTTTAAAACCCGTGTCTCGATATTTCCTTTGGTCAGGGTATTGAGCCGGTCATAGAAATCCGCTTGCATTCCTGCAGGCAGCTTCACAATCCCGATCCAAGAGCCGTCTGACTGCCATTCCTCGCGTTCCAGTGTCCCGAAACTACGGACTGCGCCATACGCTTTCCCGACAAACTCGGGGGGTATCTTCACCGACACCCGGGCATGTTCCATCGAGATAGGGATGATCGGCCGCAACACCTCAAGAACGGTTTTCATCTGCTGGTTCACGGATTTGAACGGGTCGATATGTACTTTAGCTTCCGCCATGGCTAGCTCAATGCGGGTCCGCGGATGCGGCATCTTCGTCTTGGGGTCCATCGCGTTTCGAACAATCATGTCAACAATCCGTTTCTTCTTCTGCTCCACCATCTCATGACGCTGTTCGGTCGTGAGCTGGATCTCACCCTTCTGGATGATTTCCTTTGCAATCACGGTGATATCGGTCGTGTTGAAATGTTTCTGCAGTGACTCCGCCGGTGCATGCGTCCCTTTCTTCGAATCACTAAACACCGCATCAATCGCAAGCGCAGAGAGGATATTCTCCGTCTTGCCTTCCATGATATGCTCCGCCTCATGAGGGTCCACAAGGACTTCAAAGCGATCCGCCCCCTTGTGTAACCGTGCAATGACCGCGTCCTCTAAACTGACCACTCTTATTTGCCTCCAAGGGCCTTCGTGACAAACGATTTTGTCTCCGCAGGCGACAGGATATGGAAATTCACACCTTTCTTGACGACACCGATCTCGATCGCCTCAGGGTTCAACTTCCCCTCGGTTCCTTTATGAAGGGCTTTCACGCCCATGTCGATCGCCTCTTCCATTGTCATCCCTTCCTTGTAATGCTCCTCGAAATATGCCATAGCACCAGTGCGTCCGGCTCCCTCACTTGCGGCCTTGTATTCCATGAGAGCCCCCGAGGGATCAGTGGAGAACAACCGGGCACCGGTTTCGTCAACACCCGCGATGAGAAGCGCGGTCCCGAACGGTCGCACCCCACCGTACTGGGTGTAGGTCTGCTTGAAATCACAGATGCGCTTCACCAAGGTCTGTACCTGGATTTTCTCGTTATAGGTAATCTCGTTAATCTGCGCATCGAGACGGGCTTTGTCGATCAGCGATCTGGCATCGGCGACTAGACCAGAGGTCGCGCAACCGATGTGATCGTCAATCACGAAGATCTTCTCGATGGAATCAGGCTCGATTAACCGGGATGTGATGCGTTTGTCGACAATTAATATCACGCCGTCCTTACACTTCACACCGACCGTCGTCGTCCCGCGTTTCACTGCCTCTCGGGCATACTCCACTTGAAACAAGCGTCCATCTGGTGAAAACACGGTTATCGCTCTATCATACGCCATATTCGATGGTTGCATATTCTATTTCACCTCAGTTTCATTCTGTGACTAATCAGGTTCTCCCTTAAGTTCAAGCATGAATACGCTTTTGATGTAAATAGTTTGTGTTCAGGAAAAATTTCCAGAGAAAAAGAAGCCATGAATGCAACGATCACACGCCTTTTTTTTCGCCCCAGAGTATCTTGTGAAGCTGTATCCCGAGTCGAACCGAAAGTTTGTCATGAAGGATCCATGCGGCAAGCCTCCGCGGGTCTGTCCCCCAGACGGGTTGGAGGAAGACCATGCAGCATGGTTCATAGGTTGTGACAATACGTTTTGCATAGTCGTAATCCTCTTTTCGCTTGATGATGAATTTCAGCTGGTCGTTTTTCGACAGCAGTTTTATGTTGGAGAAGTTCATGCGCTCATGCATGCGTGATGAGGGACATTTGATGTCTAGGGAGATCATCACATTTTTTTTACCACTGATTTTTTTGACGGATTTGCTTCCATTGGTCTCGATGCAGATGTTGTAATGCTTTCGAACAAGAGCCGTAAGAAGGGTCATGAGGTCTTTTTGCAGGAGTGGTTCCCCACCGGTGATGCACACGGAAGAGCACTTGTAGGATTGGATGATGCGAAGGATCTGGTCCATGGTTATTTCTTTTCCTTCATCGTATGCGTAGGTGGTGTCACAGTACGTGCAGCGTAGGTTGCAGCCTGCGGTTCTGATGAACACTGTGGGAAGCCCGACGAGTGCTCCTTCTCCTTGCAGCGAGTAAAAAATTTCATTGATGTTCATGGACGTGACGTATTTTTCTCGTTCATTAAAACCTTTGCTCATCGTCAATAGAGGCGATACCTGCTATACTGTATGTAAAAATATTTATAGGGGAAGTGATATTACGGGTAAGCCGTTCCAACGTTACTAGATTTAGAGTATAGTATATAAAATGAGTGGTTTCGCGACCCATCATTGGGCCCGTAGCTCAGCTAGGTAGAGCATCTGGCTTTTAACCAGGTGGCCAAGGGTTCGAATCCCTTCAGGCCCGCCTTTCCTTGAAGGAACGCAGGAGGAATGCAGTATCGCAGTCCCGCCAAAAAAATACTACGACATCCTTGGTCATAAGCTGGTTCCTGACCATACAATTTTATCTGATAAAGAGAAAAAGGAGCTCTTGGAGAAGTACAGCATCAGACCTGATCAACTGCCACGGATCCAAGCGACCGACCCTGCAGCGTTGTCCGCTGGTGCCAAACCAGGGCAGATCATCAAGATCATCCGCAAGAGCCCGACAGCGAAATATACGACCGCGTATCGGTTAGTCGTTGAGAGTGACACCGTTGAGAGTTTTTCCTTCACTGAACCCTCCGAGGAGTTCAGTATCTCAAGTGAAGAGATGTAAAAAAAGGGGTATATGAGGAGTATTTATGAGAGAGTTAGTTGATGCATTTTATCGAGAACGTAGTATCGTGAACCATCAGATCGCCTCCTACGATGATTTTTTAACGCATCGTCTCCAACGCATCGTCGACAGCACGATCATCGGGCAAGAAGAAGAAGGTATGAAGAAAGGGTTCATCTACCCGGAGATCGAGGGGTACAAGATCAAGTTCGGGAAGATCAAGGTCGGGCTTCCGCAGGTCAAAGAGGCGGACGGTACTGAACGTCCGCTCACGCCCATGGAAGCACGGCTCCGTGACCTCACCTATGAGGCGCCGATTGAGCTTGAGTTCATCCCGGTGAAAAACGAGGTCGAGTACGAGCCTGAAACGGTCCGTGTCGGTGAGCTACCTATTATGGTCAAATCCATGCGTTGTAACATTTCACGGAAGGTTTTGGAGGAGCGACTGGACCGGCCGCTCGCTGATGATGATTACCAGCGGGAGCTGCAGCAGATGCAGGAGGACCCTCTCGACCCCGGTGGGTATTTTATTAGCAATGGAACGGAACGGGTGCTGATCACGGTCGAGGATCTCGCACCAAACCGGGTTCTTGTCGAGCGATCCAGCAGGTACGGCACCGATGTCGAGGTCGCAAAGGTGTTCTCTCAGCGTGAGGGGTACCGCGCGCTCACGGTCGTCGAGAAACGGAAAGACGGGATGCTCATGGTGAGCCTCCCCACCACCTACGGTCAGATCCCTCTGATCGTGCTTCTGCGTGCGCTCGGGATGGAGAACGACAGGGAAATCGTTGATGTCATCTGCGTCGAGCCGAAGATGGAGCCGTATGTGCTTGCGAACATCGAGGAATGCGCGAAGGAGTATTCTATCACCACCAAGGAGGAGGCAGTCGCGTACCTAGGGAAGAAGTTCGCCGGCGGTCAGGCGAAGGAGTATCGGGTGAAACGAGTCGAGACTATCATGGACCGACATCTGCTCGCACACCTGGGCAACGACCCTGAGGACCGGCTCACGAAGGCTATCTTCATGGCGCGTATGGGCATGGCTGTCCTTGAGCTTGCTCTTGGGAAACGAGAGCAGGATGATAAGGACCATTACGCGAACAAACGGTTGAAGCTTGCAGGGGACCTCATGGAGGATCTCTTCCGAGTCGCGTTCACTGCTCTTTGTAAAGACTTGAAATATCAGATTGAACGGATCAATGCGAAAGGGAAAGAAATCAAGATAGCGTCATCGCTACGCTCTGATGTTCTCAGCCAGCGCATCCACCACGCACTCGCAACAGGGAACTGGGTGGGTGGACGAGCTGGAGTCTCCCAATTGCTTGATCGCACCAGCAACCTTGCAGTGCTTAGTCACCTGCGACGTGTCACGTCACCGTTGACCAGGTCGCAGCCACATTTCGAGGCACGAGATCTGCACTCCACACAGTGGGGACGGCTCTGCCCGAACGAGACACCAGAGGGCCCGAACTGCGGTCTTGTCAAGAACCTTGCACTCACCGTGGAGATCTCAGAAGGATTCGAGGAGAAAGAGGTTGAGGCGACGCTGCATGAGCTTGGCATTAAGGAACTCACGAAACACGTGGTTGGCGCACGGGTGTATCTGAACGGGGATTTAATCGGGATGCATCCGAACGGTGCTGACCTAGTGAAGAAACTGCGTGAGCGACGCCGAAAGGGGATGCTGAGTAACGAGATCAACGTCATGTACGATATCGAGGGAAACGATGTGATCGTAAACTGCGACTGCGGCAGGTTACGACGACCACTCCTGGTTATCGAGAACGGTAAACCACTGTTAAACCAAAGATACCTTCAAGAGCTCAAGGAAGGAAAAAAGAAATGGACTGATCTCATTAATGACGGGATCGTCGAGTACATCGATGCCGAGGAGGAGGAAAACGCACTCATCGCTCTTCGAGAGGAAGATGTGACACCGGACCATACGCATATGGAGCTTGACCCGATGTGCATCCTTGGTATCGGCGCGTCACTTGTGCCGTACCCTGAGCATAACTCCTCACCGAGGATCACGATGGGCGCAGGTATGGGGAAGCAATCCCTCGGGTTTGGGGCGTCGAATTACCGGATCAGGCCTGACACCCGTGGGCATCTCCTGCATTACCCGCAGATGCCGCTCGTCCAGACGCATCCGATTCATTACATCAAGTTCAGGGAGCGGCCCGCCGGTCAGAACTTCATCGTCGCGGTCGCCTCATTCCAGGGTTACAACATGGAGGATGCCTTGATCATGAGCAAATCCGCGATCGAGCGGGGGCTCGGTCGAAGCACCTTCATCCGCACGTACAGCAGTGAGGAGAAACGGTACCCGGGTGGTCAGGAGGATCATTTCGAGATCCCGAACCCGGACTGCCGGGGTGTGCGCAGCGAGGATGCGTATAACAGCCTTGGCGAGGACGGGCTGATTTCACCGGAGAGCGGCGTAAACGGTGGTGACGTGCTCATCGGCAAGACATCCCCACCACGTTTCCTTGAAGAACCAACAGATTTTCTCACCCCCCAGAAACGACGGGAGACCTCGGTCACCGTTCAGCATGGCGAGGGTGGCATCGTGGACAAGGTCATGCTGTCCGAGTCCGTGAACGGCTCACGGATGGTGAAAATCAAGGTCCGGGAACAACGAATCCCGGAGCTCGGGGACAAGTTCGCCTCCAAGCATGGTCAGAAAGGAGTCATCGGCTACGTCGTACCCTTGGAGAACATGCCGTTCACTGAGGATGGCATCTCCCCTGATCTAATCATCAACCCGCATGCGATCCCATCACGGATGACGGTCGCGCATGTGCTCGAGATGATCGGAGGCAAAGTCGGGTCCCTTGAAAGCAGAATTGTTGACGGCACCGCGTTCAGCGGGGAAGCCGAGGGGCAGCTGCGTGAGGCGCTCTTGAAGAACGGGTTCAAACACAACGGCAAAGAGATCTTCTATGACGGTCTCACCGGCAGGCCTTTAGAATGTGATATCTTCGTTGGTTGTATCTTTTATCAGAAGCTGCATCATATGGTCGCCGGGAAAATCCATGCGCGTTCCCGGGGACCGGTTCAGATTCTCACGAGGCAGCCGACGGAAGGCCGGGCGCGAGAGGGTGGTCTTCGGTTCGGGGAGATGGAACGTGACTGCCTCATCGGGCATGGCGCTTCCATGGTCATTAAGGATCGTCTGTTGGATGAATCAGATATCACCATGAAGTACGTGTGCAACACATGCGGTCATATCGCGATGATCGACCGTCATGGGCGGCTTCACTGCAGCATCTGCGGTGACAAGGCTGATATCCACCCGGTCGAGATGAGCTATGCGTTTAAACTGTTGATTGACGAGCTGAAATCACTTGTGGTTGTACCACGTATCAAACTGGAGTCGCTGGTGTAGGAGGGAAAAGACATGGCAGGACGAAATATCACGAAGAAGATTGGGGCATTGGAATTCGCAGTGTTATCACCAAATGAGATACGCAAAATGAGTGCGACGAAAGTCATCACTGCGGATACCTATGATGATGACGGTTTCCCGATTACGATGGGTCTCATGGATCAGCGCCTCAGTGTGATTGAGCCTGGGCTGCGGTGTAAGACCTGCGGACTCAAGGTCGGGAAGGACAAATGTCCTGGTCATTTTGGTCATATTGATCTTGCGATGCCGGTCATCCATGTGGGGTTTGTCAAGACCATCAGGAATTCCCTGCGGGCAACCTGTCGCAGATGCGGCCGAATCCTTATTCCTGAGAAGCAACTTGAGGAGCAACGGAAAAACATTGAGAAAAACAGCAAGGAGGGACGGGATAACGCCTACCTGTTCAAAAGCATCATTTCCGAAGCGGTGAAGACAGAGGCATGCCCGCGCTGTGGGAACGTCACCGGGAAAATCGACCTGGATAAACCCACGTCGTTCCGGGAGAACGGCAAGAAGCTCACCCCGACAGAGATCCGGGAGTGGCTCGAGAAGATCCCAGATGAAGACCTCCCATTACTCGATATCAACGTGCATTCAGCTCGACCGGAATGGATGGTGCTCACCGTGCTCCCTGTGCCACCAGTGACGGTCCGACCATCGGTGACCCTGGAGTCTGGGGAGCGCTCAGAAGATGACCTCACCCATAAACTCGTGGACGTCATCAGGATCAATCAGCGGCTACAGGAGAACCGTGATGCAGGTGCGCCACAGCTCATCGTTGAGGACCTCTGGGAGCTGCTGCAGTATCATGTGACGACGTACCTTGATAATCAGACCTCGGGTATTCCGCCGGCGCGGCATCGGTCAGGAAGACCACTCAAGACCCTTGCTCAGAGGCTCAAGGGGAAGGAGGGCCGATTCAGAAGTAATCTCTCAGGGAAACGGGTGAATTTTTCAGCGCGGACTGTGATTTCCCCGGATCCGAACCTCAGCATCAATGAGATTGGGGTACCCATTGAGATTGCTCGGGAGCTCACGACCCCTGTTCATGTGACGTTGCAGAACATTGAATGGTGCAAGCAGTTAATTAAAGGGACCGCGAAGGGGGAGAAACCCGGGGATGAGTACGTCCCGCATGTGAACTATATGAAGCGGTTCCGGGAGGGCCTTGAGCAGCGCATCAAGGTCACGGAGAAGAACGCTGAGGATATCGCGGAGAAGCTTGAGGTCGGGTTCATCATTGAGCGGCAGCTCATGGACAACGATATCGCGTTGTTCAATAGGCAGCCGTCGCTGCATCGGATGTCCATGATGGCGCATCGGGTGAAAGTGGTCCCGAATCGATCGTTCCGGTTCAACCTGTCCGTGTGTCCTCCCTATAACGCTGATTTCGACGGCGATGAGATGAACCTGCATCTGCTGCAAGGCGAGGAGGCGAAAGCCGAGGCTGAGATCCTCATGAAGGTCCAAGAGAATATCCTCTCGCCGCGTTTCGGTGGGATCATCATCGGCGGGTTGCATGATCACATCTCAGGCTGTTTCCTGCTCACCTACGAAGATAAGACGTTTTCGAAGGAGAAGACGTCGCAGATTTTGTCTGCGTTTAAACACCATGGGAAGTTCCCTGAAGCCCATGAGGACCATGGGGAGAGCGTGGTGTACGGGAGGGATATCTTCAGTGTGCTATTACCGAAGGACCTGAGCCTTGAGTACAAGGCGAAGGCGTGTTTCCATTGTGAGACGTGCCAGGGAGCAGACTGTCCCCATGGGGCGTATGTCATCATTAAGAACGGGAAGCTGAAACAAGGGATCGTCGATGAGAACAGCATCGGTTCGTTTAAGGGCCGTATCATTGAGCGCATCATCCGTGATCATGGGACGACCGTGGGTCGGCAGTTCATCGACGACGTCACGCGTCTCGGGATCGCGGTGGTGACGATCGTTGGGTTCACCACGAGCATCGACGATGAGGACATCCCTATCGAGGCGAAACGTCAAATTGATGAGGGCCTGCAGAAAGCCCAGCATAAGATCAACACCCTGGTCACCGCGTTTGAACACGGGGAACTCGAGTCACTGCCTGGCAGAAGTCTTGAGGAGACCCTGGAGATGGAGATCATGCGGGTCACGGGGCGTGCCCGTGACATGGCTGGTGAGATTGCAGGTAAGTATCTGGGTTTGAACAACAGCGCAGTCATCATGGCGAAATCAGGGGCACGAGGCTCGATGCTGAACCTGTCACAGATGTCAGGGTGTGTTGGTCAGCAGGCAGTCCGAGGGGAGCGTATCTCCCGTGGATACAAGTATAGGACCTTACCTCATTTCAAGAAAGGGGATCTTGGCGCAAGCGCGAAAGGGTTCGTCGCGAACAGCTATAAAAGCGGTCTGAACCCAACCGAGTACTTCTTCCATTCCATGGGCGGTCGTGAAGGGCTAGTCGACACCGCGGTTCGAACGTCTCGCTCCGGGTATATGCAGCGACGCCTCGTGAACGCGCTCGAGGACCTGAAGGTTGATGCGGACGGAACCGTACGTCATACTGGCGGGGAGATTATCCAGTTCATCTATGGCGAGGACGGCATTGACCCTGCACGTAGTATCGGAGGGAAAGCCGTGGACATAGATCGTATCATTTATGATATAAAACTGGAGGGGTAGAACGATGGTACCACCAACTGGCAAAAAGAAACCCACGGTAAAAAAAGCGAAACCAACGATAAAAAAACCGGTGAAAGCAGCAAAACCAAAGGTGCCGGCCCTCCAAAAGAAACAACCTGCCAAACCTCTGGTGTCAAAGATCAAGACCTCTGCGAAGAAACCCGTCGCAGAGAAAAAAGAAACGAAAATACCGAAGGGTACAAAACCTCCTGTCGCAAAAACCAAGGCCACCGAGGCTCTCAAGAAAGTCGAAAAAAAGGAGCCGGAGCGGACGTTTCTACCACCACCGAAAAAAACAGAGGAGGAATCAAAAGAGTCAAAGGCGATTCGCTCAGAAATCATCAAATGCTTGAAGGACCGATTTCTTCCAATCTCCATCATCGACGGGATCATCGAACGAATCATCAAGGAGAAAAAACTCGAGTCAAAGCTAAAGTATATCGTCGAAAAAGCAATCGAGGATTACGGGAAAAACGTGATTGACCCCACCGAGGCATGCGGCATGGTAGGCGCGCAAAGCATCGGGGAGCCAGGGACGCAGATGACCATGAGGACTTTCCACTACGCAGGAGTCGCCGAGATCAACGTCACCCTCGGGTTACCACGGCTTATCGAGATCGTGGACGCCCGCTCGACACCTTCCACACCCATGATGAACATTTACCTCCGAGATGAGTACCGCGTGAACCCTGACCTTGCAAAAGAAATCGCAAACAAAATAGAAATCACACGACTCACCGGGGTCGCGGACATCGAGATGGATCTCGCGAACATCGTCATCCACATCAGGCCCAACAAGAAAACCATGGAGAAAAAAGGCATCACCCTCGAGGACCTGCTGGAGCGGGTGCAGACGATTAAGAAACTCACCGCGAAGATCGAGAAAGACGCCATAAAAATAACCTTGGACGACCCGGGCTACAAGGCGCTACAGAACATGAGCGAGACCCTGAAAAACCTCAAGATCAAAGGCATCGACGGCATCAAACGGGTCATCATCAGGAGAGAGCCGAATGAAGGCTATGTGATTTACAGCGAGGGCAGTAACCTCAAGGAAGTCCTGGACATCGAAGGGGTCGACCCGTACCGTACCACGACCAATGACATCCATGCGATTGCAAGGGAACTAGGCATTGAGGCGGCACGTAACATGATCATCCAGGAGGCCTACTCCACGCTCTCCGAACAGGGTTTAAACGTGGACATGCGACACATCATGCTCGTCGCGGACGTCATGACCGCGGACGGGACCGTCCGCGCGATTGGAAGGCACGGGGTGAGCGGTGAGAAAAGCTCAGTGCTCTCAAGGGCAGCGTTCGAAATCACAGTCAACCATCTGCTTCTCGCAAGCCAGCGCGGGGAATCAGACACCCTCAACGGCGTAGCAGAGAACATTATTGTCGGCCAGCCGGTGAACCTCGGCACAGGTGCCATCGAGCTGGTCATGCACCCGAAAAAACCAAAACAGAAGGGAAAGTAACATGATAGACGTGATAAAAGCATTGAAGGATGTCTCCAAGAAAGGAACGATCATCATCGGGGAGAAACAGACGAAAGCAGCGGTACAGAAGGGGGACGCGAAACTCGTGGTCATCGCAAGCAACTGCCCGTACGCGGACACGATTGCCTCCATGGCGAAGGAACACACAGTACCAGTCTATAATTACACCGCAACCGGGGTAGACCTTGGGTACACCTGCGGGAAAAACTACCCGATCTCCGCGTTCGCGGTCCTCAAGGAAGGGGACTCCAACATCCTGCAGCTGGTACAGAGAAGGAAATAGTGTATAATGGCAGAGATCACCCTTTCCAACGAGACCGTCCAGTACATCAATCTTGCATCGAAATACTCTGGCGCAAGCATCAGGGACTGCGTCGTCGAGGACGACCGCGTCGTGTTCGTCGTCGATAAGGGCCACCTGGGGATTGCGATCGGAAGCAAAGCCAAGAACCTTGAGAAGCTCCGCTCTCTTTTTAAGAAAAACGTGAAGTTCGTAGAATTCGACGAGGATAAAACCAGGTTCGTGAGGAACCTGTGCAAGCCGTATGAGCTCACGAAGGTCACGGTCGAGGGGGACGACAATGCAAGCCTGATTAAGGTCGAGGTGAACCCGCGTGACAAGTCAAAACTCATCGGGAAAGGCGGTCGGAATATCAACATGATCCGCAAGCTTGCCCAGCGCCATCACCTCATCAGGGATGTGCAAATCAGCTAACCGGTTTTTCTCCTTGAAGCAACGCTTTTATAGGGGTGTGTATTCCAGGATTTGAGGGTAGCACGTGCGCATACGAGAGCATCCTGTCATAGATTTTCCCAAGCGAAAGAAACTCAGGTTTCGCTATAACAACAAGGAGCTTGAGGGGGAAGAAGGGGACACGATCGCCTCCGCGCTTCATGCTGCTGGCGTAAGAACCCTTACGAAAAGTCTGAAATACGACAGCCCCCGTGGTTTTTTCTGCGGGATCGGAAAATGCTCCTCCTGCCTCATGAGGGTCAACGGAATCCCGAACGTCCGTACCTGTATCGCGCCATTGAAAGAAGGCATCTGTGTGGAAATGCAGGATAAACTTGCGGAACTGCCTGATGCGACCTTCTACGGGAAATCGAAAAAAAAGATGACGGTGAACGTTCTTGTGGTCGGCGCTGGCCCTGCCGGGTTAAGCGCTGCGATCGAAAGCGCGACCCATGGTGCGACCGTGCTTGTTGTGGATGAGAATCAAGTCGTCGGCGGTCAGCTTGTGAAACAGACCCATAAGTTCTTCGGCTCCAAGCAGGAGCGCGCTGGAACCAGGGGAATTGACATAGCAAAAGAGCTTGAGCAGAAGCTCCTTGCCCTTCAGAAGGAAGGGAAGATAACACTCATGACCGATGCGACGGTTATCGGATGCTATGAAAGCCCGAAGAAGCTCAGGTTTGGCGTTGTCGAACGCTGCGATTACCAAAACAGGTTGTATGAGGTGCTGTGTGATACCGTGATTATCGCGTGTGGAGCCATGGAGAACATGCTCCTGTTCCCTGGAAACGATCTCCCGGGGGTGTACGGCGCTGGTGCTGTGCAAACGCTCATGAACGTGTACGGGGTCAAGCCAGGGGACCGTGTGCTCATGGTGGGCGCAGGCAATGTCGGCCTCATCGTGGCCTATCAGTTACTCCAAGCAGGAATCAAGGTTGATCGTGTCGTGGAAGCAGCCCCGACTATTGGAGGGTACCATGTACATGCTGCGAAACTGCGGCGGTGCGGCGTCCCTATTCAAACGTCGCATTCTATTAAAGAGGTGTACGGGGATGAGAAGGTCGAAGGCGCTGTTATCGTCGAACTTGACACGCAGTGGAAACCGATTCCTAATACCGAGGAAGATATCAAATGTGATACGATCTGTCTCGCTGTTGGTCTCACCCCGTCCACGAGATTACTTTCACAAATCGGTGTTCAGCTCGAGTTCATACCAGAGGCTGGTGGGTACGTCGCCTTGCATGATGACTCCATGCAGACCTCAGTGAAAGGCGTGTATGTCGCCGGAGACTCCTCCGGCATAGAGGAAGCATCAACCGCGATGATCGAAGGGAAGATTGCTGGTCTTGCCGCTGCTATCAAACTCGGGCGAACCAAGGACAGGAAGCTCTTAGAGCAGTACAGAAACGAGTTGGCATGCCTCCGAGCAGGACCCTTCGGCGAAAAACCTAGGATCGCGAAACAAAAAATAACGAAAATTGTGGAGGCACAGCATGCGCGAGTATGAAAAAACAGGGGTGCTCACGAAAAAGGATTTGCCCTGCCCCTCCAAGAAGCAGCTTGAAAAGGGAACAGCGATCCTCGAATGCATCCAGGAGATCCCCTGTGACCCCTGTGTGGATTCCTGTCCGGTGCATGCGATAACCATGAAGGACATCAACGCGCCCCCTGTCACTGATTTCGACAAATGCATCGGATGCACGAAATGCGTCGGCATCTGTCCAGGTCTTGCGATTTTCGTCGTGAAGGTAAAAGACAGCAAGGCATGGATCACACTCCCATATGAGTTCAGACCAGTCCCGAAAATCGGGGACACCGTGAAAGCAGTGGATAGAACCGGTATGGTTCGTGGAGATGCCCTTGTGACAAAAGTGGTGAAAAGTGGAAAAACCATGGTGATCACGATAGAGGTCGATAGCTCCCTTGCCATGGACGTACGACACATCTGGGTGAAATCATGAAACGAAGCATTGTCTGCCGATGCGAAGACATCAGCGAAGAGGACGTCGTCCAAGCGATCGATGGAGGTTATACCGATATCGAGGAGCTTCGCAAGAAACTCCGGATCGGCATGGGACCCTGCCAAGGGCGCGTCTGCATCCAGCTCGTGGCACGGATTCTTGAGAAGAAAACAGGGAAGAAAGTATCCACAATCCCGCTGCCCACTGTGCGACCACCTCTTGTACCGGTCCCTCTTGGAACATTAGCCCGTGAGAAACATGAAAAATAAGGCAGATGTCGTCATCATCGGTGGTGGCATCAACGGGTGCTCCCTTGCCTACCGCCTTGCGAAAAAAGACATGGATGTGGCAGTGATCGAGAAACGATACCTCGCGTCTGGAGCGACCGGTGCATGCGGCGCTGGTATACGCCAGCAGTGGTCCACGAAAGAAAACGCAACACTTGCGATCCAAAGCGTCAAAATCTTTCAGAAGCTAAGCTCCGAACTAGGGCAGGACATCGAGTTCCGACAAGGAGGATACCTGATCGCGGTCCATGACCACAAGGAGATGGAACAAGCGGAACAGAATGTTGCTCTGCAACGCTCGCTTGGGTTGACCGTTGACATCCTGGAGCCAGAGGAAATCACCGATGTCGTACCCATCCTTGATGTGAAAGGAATGCATGCGATAGGTGCCACGTTCTGCCCGACCGATGGTCATGCGAACCCTTTCAGGACCACGTTCGCGTACGCGGATGCAGCGCGAAAACACGGCGCGGAATTCTACACACATACCAACATCACTGGTCTTACCATGTCACAAAAGAGAATCAGTGCAGTAGTGACCGATAAAGGTACAATCCGGACGAATGTAGTGGTTAACGCAGCTGGCGTGGACTCAAAGACCATCGCTCAGATGGTCCATGTACGTCTCCCGCTCACCCCGTACCGCAAGGAGATCATGGCGACCGAACGGCTCAAACCACTGTTCGAGGCGATGGTGATCTCGTTCAAGGACGGGATTTACTTCAGCCAGCAAAAGGAGGGTCAGATCGTCGGCGGGATACCAATCCCGGAGGAGCGGGGAGGGTATAAGACCATGCCGACCTTTGCGTTCCTGCAGCACATGAGTAGTACGCTGACACGATACGCCCCGATCCTACAGCATGTCAACATGCTGCGCCATTGGACCGGTTATTACGATGTGACGCCTGACGCGCGACCAATCCTTGGTGAGGTCACCGGTGTGAAGGGGTTCATCCAATGTAATGGTTTCAGCGGCCATGGGTTCATGATATCCCCTATGGTTGCTCACCTGCTCACCGAGCTCATCGCGGAGGGGAAGACCTCCGAGATCCTCCAGCATCTAAATCTCAGTCGCTTCAAAGGAAAAATGATTGAGAAGGAACTGTCCGTTGTCGGATAACCTGCCGTAACGCTAATAAGTTGTGTACCGGTATTCCTTCCCCGTCTTATGGATTATACGGCGGTTGGGTTCAAGGCGGGACTTGAGATTCATCAGCAGCTCAAGACCCATAAGTTATTTTGCGAGTGCCCATCGGAAATCTCCGAGAAGGTCGATTATTCTTTTCAAAGGATGCTACGACCCACCCAGAGTGAGCTGGGGGATGTGGACAGGGCTGCGCTTGATGAGGCACAACGGAAACGACGGTTCACCTACTTGGCATCCTTGGTATCAACGTGCCTTGTGGAGACCGATGAGGAGCCGCCTCATGCTGCGAACCCTGAGGCGATCGATCTATGCCTTACCATGGCGCTTCTGCTGGATGCTTCGCCTGTTGATGAGGTCCAATTCATGCGAAAAATCGTGGTCGACGGGTCCAATACCACCGGGTTTCAACGCACTGCCCTTGTTGCCATGAACGGATGCATAGGCAACGTCAGGATTTCCATGATCACGCTTGAGGAGGACGCAGCCAGGAAACTAGCAGAAGAAAAGAACGTGGTGCAGTATGGTCTTGATCGCTTGGGTATCCCTCTGATTGAGATCACCACAGCTGCTGATATCACCAGCCCTCAGCATGCGCGGGAGGTCGCGGAGCAACTTGGGGTGCTGCTGCAGGCGACGAAAAAGGTGAAACGAGGTCTTGGTACCATTCGGCAGGATCTGAACATATCAATCGCAAAGGGTGCACGCGTCGAGGTGAAAGGCATTCAATCCTTAAGCTCCATTGCCAAGGTCGCGGAGGTCGAGGTCCTCCGACAGCAAGGCATCCTTGAGATCGCTAGGACTCTGCAGGAGCGGATCAAGAGAAGCGATCTTACTGGTCTTCAAAGCGTCGATGTCTCACCTGCCTTCCCTCATTCAGCATCCTTGTTGATTCAGCATCAGTTGAACACGAACGGAGCGATACAAGGAGTACGCCTGCCTGGATACCACGGGTTAATACGTCGAAAAGACAGCTTTCTTGGTAAAGACCTTGCCGTGTATGCAGGGTTGGCCTCAGGGATAGGCGGCATCATCCATAGTGACGAGATGCCTGGGTACGGATTCTCAGACCAGGAGATCAATGATGTGAAAGCGCTCCTACACATGGGCGCATACGATGCCTTCGTCCTCGTACTAGGCGATCAGATCAAGGTCGAGGCTGCCCTCAAGGCGGTGCTGCGTAGAGCAGCGATGTTCTTCGACGGTGTCCCTGAGGAGGTCCGTAGAAGCCTGGCCGATGGCACCACCGAGTACATGCGGCCGCTTCCAGGAGCCGCCCGGATGTACCCAGAGACCGACGTCCCTCCCGTGCGAATCACTCAGCGACACCTTGAAAATCTCAGGCTACCTGAACGACCAGAGGAGAAACGAACGAGACTTGCCGCGTGCTACCATCTGAATGATGAACAAATCAAGCAGCTGCTCACCCATGGCTACGAGGACGAGTTCGAACTACTTGCTGCACGGTTCCCTACGCTCCAACCGGTGATTAGTCGGACCTTCATCAACACCTTCGCTGAGCTTGAAGGCGAAGCGGTACCATTAGAATCGTTGAATGAACAGATCCTCAAAGATGTCTTTGCTGCGTTACAGGACGAACGGTTCTCAAAGGAAGCAGTGCCGTTACTCATCCGATACCTCGCCACACACCCTACCGAGGCACTCGAGGACGCCCTGAAAGGATGCGGGATTCAGGCAGCCCACCAAGAGGAGATTGTACGAATCATTCGGACAATCGTCTCCGAGCGAAAGGAGTTCGTAAGAACACAGGGGACTCGCTCGCTTGGCCCACTCATGGGGTTGGTGATGAAGGAATTACGGGGCAAAGCTGACGGGAAGCTCATCAGTACACTGCTTGAGCAGGAGATACACAAGGTTCTCTCAACCTAGGAGAGGAATCCAGGGATTACCGTTTTTTCCTAGGTGTTACCCGTTTTTTGAACAAGAATTTCAGGTTCTTCCAGCCGTCCTTGAAACTTTCAAGCTTCACCTGACCCTCACGGGCATACAGGGTGGAGGGTATCTCCCGTGCCTTAAGTCCGTGTGTGGTGAACATCTCGATCTTAAGTTCCTCTGAAAACGGCATCCCGTTATTGAAGGCTTCAAGCGGTTGTATCTTTTCAAGTGCCGCTCTTCTGAAGATCCACATCCCTGACTGGGAGTCCTTGATATGGGTGACAAACAGGACATTCAGGGTCACGGCAAGTACCAGGTTCCCGAAGCGGTGTTTCAGTGTCATCGACCCATGCTTTAACTCAGCGAAGCGATCCGTGGTGATGAAATCCAACTTGGTGTCGAGGAGCAGCTGGATGTACTCATGGATGCGGTCAAACGGGTAGGTCGCATCTGCATCCCCGGTGACGATGATATCGCCGGTTGCTTGGGCAAGCCCGGTCTTATAGGCGCGCCCGTACCCTTTTCGTTTCTCGATGATGACGAACGCACCTTTCTTGCTTGCTATCTCGCGCGTCCGATCCTTTGAATCGCCGTCGACAAGCACGATCTCAAAGTCCCAGTTGTGCTTCGCAAAAGATGCTGTATGAATGGCGTCGATGGTCTTGCCGATGCCACGCTCCTCGTTGATCGCGGGGATGACGATGCTTACCTTCAGGGTCGCTACCTCCAGGGAAGGAATATGACTGATGGGTTAAAAGGGTTGTGAAAAAAAAGGGTGATAAAAAAAAGAGAGAGAAAAGGGTGCTTTGAACACCCCTTTGTTGCCCTTTGTTGCGTGCGTTGTCTATTTCTGTCTGCGTCTGAGCAGCAGGAACGCGACCCCGATTGCTACCACGAGGGTGAGCAGCTCAAAGCCTGGCATTCCTGGTGTCTGCGCGATGTGGATCGTTGTTGGGGTTGCATCGGAGTATCCGGTGAAGGTCGCTGTGATCTGGTAGTCAGCACCGTTCTTATCTTTCACGTCAGGTGCCTGAATCTCTGTGAGGCCATTCGCGCCTGATGTATAGGTCTTTTGGTTGAAGGAGACCGTTGCTCCAGCTACTCCTTGTCCTGCATCGTTTGCGATGGTGATCGTGAAGGACTGTGTTCCTTTCGGTGTCGTGGACGGAAGCACGATGATGAGTTTTGGCACGTTGATGACCATGATAGTGGCCGTGGCCGTGGTGTATCCTAGGGCGGTCGCGGTGATCGTGTAGGTCAGCGATGTTGAGACCATGGGTGCTGGAATGGAGACTGTACCCGAGGTCGTGGTGTAGGTCTGACCAGCGAAGGTGATGGTCACGGTGGTGTCAGTGATAAGGGTCGTTCCGCTCTTTGCTTGAACGGTGAAGGTCGCTCCTTCATTCACGGCTGGATCGGCGGTAAGGGTCATGGTCTTTCGGGCAGCTGACAGGATAATGAAGGTGTTGTCCGGGTCTGTTTCGTTCTCGATGTAGATTGTCACGTTGCCGCTGGCCTCCGTGGTAATCGAGAACTTGACTTGCCCTGCTGAATCGGTGAATAGATCGGTTGGGAATTTCGCAAGGATAGATTGGTTCAGCAGTAATCCATGGTCTAAGCCGACTCTGACGTCGCTCAATGGTGCTCCAGTCGCTGGATGGGTGACGGTGATGGTGACTATGGTTGGCTCACCGATGTAGACGGTTACTGGGTCTGGTGTCGCGGTCGCTGTTGTTATGCGGAGTAATCCGTTTGCATGTCGAGCTTGGCCGCCCTCCGGTGTGAAGTCGTAGGTGACATTACCAAGGGTTGTCGCGTCGACTCCCTCGAGGGTCCCTACGCCATCGACAATGCTAATCTGGTTGCTCTGACCAACATCTGATGCATTGGGTGAACTGCTCATATTATTCAGAGTCAATGTCCCGTTGGCCGCTGGCGTGATCGTGAAGGTCATATTGACATCTGTGTCGATGTTCCATGCTAAGACCGAGGGCGCGGCGTTAACAGTGTAATTGGTGATAATGAGTGTCGCGTTGTTGCCTCGGCTGTCAGCGGTATCATTGTACGCAAAGATGTGATAGGTGCCACCGGAGAGAATGATTTGTTCACCCGTGATGTCGTAGTCTCCTGTCGTTGACCATGCGTCGTCACCCGTGACGAGCGCTCCAGTTGCGTTGTACAGAGCGACGGTCAAGCCGCTTTTATCAGGGTGTCCGCCACCTGCAAGACCGACTTGGATATCATACTCTGTGGGATCTCCGGCGTACGAGGTGGTTGGTGTAATGTTCACCATCATATTGTGGCCCTTCTCCATGACGACTTTCGCATAGCCCCAGTAGCCTGTCACCCATTCCCCTGCAATCGTGAGGTTTTGCGGCGCTATAGCTGGTGTGGTCGCATCCTTTGAATTCGGTGGAATCCAGAAGGTGTATTGTCCATTGAGGCCGTTTCCTGCTTTGCCAGGGACACCAACGGTGCTGTTAAATTCGTCTGGTATGTCCTGCCACATGAGGTAGACAGTCGCGGTTTGTACTGGATTTTGATTGGTGAGATCTTTGACGGTGATTGTGAGATTGAAATCATATCCAATCGTGAAAGAGTCCACTGATGCGGTCACGTGTGTCCCGTTGATGATTTCAATGGTTTGACTTGCTGTACCGTTATCATCTCCTGGCCAGTCGATGGTTATCGTAATCGCCCCACCAGGTTGTGTGGGTGTGACGTAGGCGTCCCATCGTCCTTCAGTTCCTGAATGTACGATGGTCGCGGCAGTCATTGGATATAGGATATCTCCGGAGACCGTGATGTTCTTCCAGTCTTCCCAAGGATCATCACCGTAGAACGCTCTTCCAGCAGGGTCCTTTGCGTCTGTGATATCCGTTCCAGTGACATCAAAAGCAATATCTATGGTCGGGGCGACGCCACTTGCTGGTGTGTATGCTGGGATGTCCACTTTTTTCTTGGTGTAGGTCGCAAGTGTTAGTTGGACCGGTGGGTTTGCGCTTTTCACGATGAAGCTTGCTGTATTGTTCCACTCATAGGTATCATCACCATTTGCATCGTAACCGAACACAACTTTCCAAGTGCCGTTCACATTATTGTTGCCCAGGGCTGTTGCAAGATCTTTCCATGCGTCGCCATCAGTATATCGTGGAAACTCGATGGTGTAGTTTCCGTTACCTAAATTGGTGGTATAGGCGGAGAAATCAACGTACTTTGATCCGAATTTCAGCATGATCGGGCTTGCGACATCGATTCCGTTTCCTTTGCTGTCGGTCACGTTGATGTCAATGCGTGCTTTGAATCCCCAGTAGATTGTAGTGTTCGTCAAGGCGATGGACGGTTTACCTGTGTTGACTGTAAAGGTGATCTCGTCTGCATTTTTCTCTGGTGGGTCCCAGGGTCCCATATCAGCATAACTGTAGTATTCTGAAGTGCCTGAGGGGTGTGCTGGGAAGTTCCCTGTGTAATCACTACCATAATCAGTACTGTAATTCTCAGTGACACTGCCATAGTACTCATCGGGATAATAGTAGGTGCTGTTCTGTGCATCAAAATCTCTGTATGCTTTCACCGTGTAGTCTCCTGCCAAGGTAAAGTTACCTTTTACGGCAATCGCTTCGGTGACACCAGTGGTACGCCACTTATGGTAGATCGTCCGGTTATCAGGATTTACAATTGCGATCATACATCCCGTGTCATTTAAGGTGTTCACGGTAACCGTGATACTCCCACTGGAACCGTAGTCGAAATCTGAAATAGTGTCGATCGAGTACTTTGTTGAGGTATTGACCCAGATGTATCCTGCATAGCTGCCCGTGTCGTCTCCCGCATGAACGCCATTATCATCAAAGATCCACATCCCGGATCGGTTAAAGCTGATTGGCACACCACCGTCATCAATGATTTGACTGTTCGCCTTGCCATTTACTCGACAGTTGACACTAGTGACCACATAGGGGCCATCCCAGGTGAACTCGTTGGCGTTTCCTCCTGTTCCACCTGATCTATAGGTTGGATAATACAAGTAAAAAGGCGCAGATCCCGCCCATGCTGATGAATTCACGTATACGTTACTATATGATACTCCGTATACGATGTCCGTGGTCGCATCTCCATAGGTATTGATACCTGGAATTGTGGCTGCACTTGCGTCTTTTATGACATTTAATTGATTTAAAACTACCAGCGTTGATAGTACCATGGTGAGCACTACCAAGGTAGACATTATTTTCTTTCCGTTCATTTTTTATGTCCTCCTAATTTCATCTTGCATATCATCTTATGATGGTCGGGTAGTACACACTGGTTCACACCGTGAACACCATATAAGCCCCTCACTATCTCACAGTAGGTAGCTTATATCTGTGTCCTCACCGGACCTCAGCTTACGTAAATATCTAGTTGTTTATATATGTTACGATTTTCCTTATCTTATAAACAGCTATTGGTACAAAGTTTTTATTATATAAGGATACGCCCACTTATTTTTAGAATAATAATTTTCCCTTATATTTTTTTAACGTTATACTCTTGTTATCCAGCTTTGCGTTCAAACTGCCGACCGCTTGACGTAATTGTTCTTGGGAATCTGTTTCATAGAAAATCTTTAATTTCTTTATATGAAGTACGCGCCCGCAGCGAGGGCATCGTGATGTTTTTTTCGACAGATCAATCCCTTTTGCTTGTTTGCATTTCGGGCAGACGACGATACCAAGTCTCATGTGATGTCTCGTTGGAAACGAACCTTAATTAATAAATATACCTATCAATATGTGGGCTTGACAGGTCCCCGCCTTAGCTCAGTCTGGCTGGAGCGGCCGGCTGTAGACCCTACGGCCGATACCGGCAGGTCCCCGGTTCAAATCCGGGAGGCGGGACTTTTCTTCTTCCTGGGTTTTCCATAATGTTTATTCATGTATCAGATATTTCGTTACCGTTGAAATGACACTGAAAAAGGTAAAGGCTGTACGTGTTCCACTGCAAGAAGCTGAACCTGTGAGGAAATATCTTCGGCAGCAGCATGTGCTACGAGAGGACGTTAAAATTGCGAAGGATGGAGCCTACTTGTATCTTCCCGTCACCACTGTTCCAAGCACACTTTCCTCATCCACAGTTGTTACTCGATCGCTCGAATTAAAGGCTGCGAAACCTCACTGCTACAAAAACCTGGTTAAAATCCCCAAGTCGCTTCGGGACGAGCTTCCGACATCCTACGACGTGGTTGGGGACATCATCCTTCTGAAGCTACCCAAGACCCTGGTGAACTATCAGAACGAGATTGGGAAAGCCTTGTTAGAGACGCATCCGCACATACGAACCGTGTGCGCGGTCAATCCAGTCTCAGGGGAGCTTCGTACGAGGAAAGTATCTATCATCGCCGGAGAACAACGGACCCTTACCACTCATATCGAATACGGGTTATCGTTTGATGTCGATGTCGCGGAGACGTATTTCTCTCCACGGCTTGCTTCGGAGCGAAGACGGGTGGCATCTAAGGTACAATCCGGTGAAACCGTCGTCGATATGTTCGCAGGGGTCGGCCCGTTCTCCATCATGATCGCACGGTACGCGAACCCGAGGATCGTGTACGCTATCGATAAGAACAGAGAGGCGGTCAGGTTAGCACAACAGAATGCGAAAAAGAACCATGTCCTCGATAAAGTCGAGGTTATCTGTGCGGATGCAGCTGACGCTCGAAGGTTGATTCCAGCGCTAGCAGATCGCATCATCATGAACCTACCGTTTTCGGCGTACCGGTTTTTCCCTGTAGCGTTGTCTATCGCAGCGGATTATAGTATTATTCATTATTATGATATCATGAGGGAGGAAGCGATCCAGGCTAGAATCGAGGCACTGGAAAAAACCGCCAAGGAACAAGGATACGTTCTTAGTAACATGACCGCACGGACGATCAAATCGTACACGCCAAGAGAATTTTATATAGGAATAGACATTACGGCTAGGAAACGTGCCGACGTAGCTTAGCCCGGTTGAGCGGCTGACTTGTAATCAGCAGGTCGGGGGTCCAAATCCCTCCGTCGGCTTTCAACCTCTTTTCATTTTTACAAAGACTTTAAAAAAAAAGGAAAAAGAGAGGAGAGAGGTGCCTCTCCTATCGTTGTCGTTCTCAATCTAGGTTGCCGTTATTTCTTTCTGCGTCTCATGATGAGGGCGAGGCCACCGATGATGATAAGGACGATGACGATGACTCCACCCCAGAGCAGCCAGTTGGTTCCTTCCGCCGGTGCAGGCGTGTATGCTGAATACGCCCCGGTGGCAGGATTGTAGACATGGTCGTAGACCCCATCGCCGTCGGTGTCAACGAGGTAGGTACCATCGGCCTGTTTTTGTGCTTGCGTAGTCTGACCGGTGACATTGTTGTGCCATGAGTCGGGGATGCCATCACCGTTGGTGTCGACAAGATACCCGTTTATGGGCTGGGTCGTTGGTGTACCAATAGTGACATAGTATGTAGCGGTCCCTGAGATGCCACTGTAGATATCCTCAGCGTAGACCTTTATCGAATAGATCCCGCTTGTAGTCCAGGTGTGCGATGCAGCGTAACTGTTGCCGCTTGCGCTGAATGGTGAGGTGATCTTCGCTGTTCCGTCGCCCCAATCGATGACATACTGGATATTATTGTTGTCAGGGTCTGTCGCAGTAAATGAATAGGTATACGCGGTGCTGACAGCCCCCGTTGTTGGCCCTGCTACTATCGGTGTGTTAGGCGGGGTGTTGACGCCTCGAATGGTAACGGTGGTGGAACCGATGCCGATACCGTCTCCACTGTCAGTGACACGTAAGGTGACCGTGTAGGTTCCCGCGGTGCTATAGGTATGCGTCGGTGTAGGTCCGAGGTTGTGGAAGGTGTCACTGTCGAAGAATTCCCAATCATATGCGACGATGGTTCCTCCGTCTCCGTTCGTGTGACTGCCAGTCCCATCGAATTGCACTGGGGTATTAACGTCTCCGTTGTAGGGCCCGTCTGGATCCGCTGATGGTGCGTAGTGGTAGACAGGAGGTATCTCTGGATATTGCGATGGTGTCCCAGTGGTAAAGGACCACACCGGCCCGCTGACGCTGTCTCCAAACGCATCCCAGGCGACGATCTTCCAGTAATAGGTGGTGTCCAGGGCCAGTGTTGTTAGTTCGTAACCAATCGGTGAACCTTGTATGAAATACACGGTGTCATTGTAGGTTGGTGGGTTGGTTGTGCCGAAATAAATATCGTAATTATCATAATCGTTATCAGGGTCTCCCCCAGACCAGCCTATATCATTGTAGACGGAGACGCCGGTTGCTCCGTTCGCTGGTGATGGTCCACTTGGTGTGTAGAGCGATGGGTGGTTGATGACAACTCGATCCGTTAGGGGGTACCGATCTTGATCGTTCGGAATGTACCCGGTGATGTTGTATGGAGTTTCTCCAATTCCGTCTCCATCGTCGTCTATTCCGGTGTAATCACTCCAGTAGTTTCCTCCGGATGGGTAGCCGTTATCCCAGGTGTTACTCGCATTTGAATCATCGAATGCTTGCAAGGTGTTGTTGAGGATGTTGTTATGGTAAATCATGTTGTTCGTGGAAACCGTCACGTTGATGCCTGTATCGGTATTGTTGCTAATCGTATTACGCGAAATCAGGTTGTTGTTGGAATCGGTCAAGGTGATCCCGTTCTTGTTTATGCTCGCGTTGATGGAATTACCCAGGATTGTGTTATAGTCCGATTGGTCGATAAGAACACCGTCATTCCCCGTGCCATTGAGAGTATGGTAAGCAACGGTGATATTGTCGCAGATATCGTTGACTTCTATCCCAATGTCAGCCGTCAATACTGTGTTACATGCGACTATCACTTCGCTCGAATCAGAAACCAAGATTCCTATGTTAGTAGCATTGATCGTGTTGAATGCTAGATATGGTCCTCGGCCGTAAAATTGGGCATCATCGTAGATTTCTTCATTAATCCAATCGGTTGTGTCGACATTTATTCCATCCTGGCCGCTGGTGACGGTGTTGTTGATAAATATAATGTTGTTCACGAAAAAGCTGGAGTGTCCTGTGAGGTCGTATCCTATATCTCCTACATCGAGGTACATCCCGTAATCGTTCGTGTTTGTCACGATGTTATCGTTGGTTTCAATATTCCTCATAGAGGCTTGTGCGTAGTCTTCTAAATATTCACCGATATCTCCGATCCAGTACATGTCAATCCCGTAACTATCACTCGTAATCACGTTCCTGTTCACCTGGATACTGCCCATGGCAAAGGTCGAATTATCGTACATGTCGTATCCGATATCATAAATATCGAAGTACATGCCTTCGCCATCAGTCGAGTTGACAACATTGTCATTGAATTCGATATTTCCCATAACGACTTGCGAGTTATCGTTCAACTCTTCTCCGAAATCTCCAAAATAATCAAGATAGAAACCGTAATTGCCAAGACCACTGGTTGTTACCGTGTTGTGATTGAACTGGATATTACCCATAGTAAACATTGAAGATCCATACATCTCATAGCCAAAGTAGTCGAATTCTTCAGTGTAGATACCATCATCTCCGCTGTTAACGATTGTATTGTTGTTGACAGTGATATCTCCCATTGTAAAGATACAGGCATCGGTTGAGTCTTCTCCCATATAGTACCCGAATTCATCGTAGTAAAGGTAGATACCGTATCCGTTACCCGCGTAAATCGTGTTGTCATTGGCTTCAAGGTTACCCATCGTAAACTCCGATTCATCGTACATATCGTATCCGAAATACTCAGGATCATAAAGGTACAGACCGTCATCGTTCGTGGCGTTGATGATATTATGATTGAATTGGATGTTACCGATAGTACAGGTCGATGTCCCATACATTTCCACCCCGATATCATCAACATCCTCAGTATAGATACCCTCCCCATTAGTACTCGTAATATTGTTGTAACAGCAGGTTAGGTCGCCCATGACAAAGCTCACTGATTCATCTGAGGCGCCTCCCAAGTAATAACCGAAATCATACCATTCGATATAGATTCCATACCCGTCACCAGCGATGATGGTATTGTAGTTCGCCTGGATATCACCCATGGAAAACTGAGCATTGTCGTACATGTCATATCCTATTTCTTCGATATAATCGAAGTACAAACCGTCATCGTCGGTTGCGTTGATCGTGTTATAGTTAAAGAGAAAATCGCCGACGCTGCAGATAGCATTATCGTATAAATCGTAGCCGATCTCATAGATGTAGACGTAGATGCCATCTCCATTGCCCGCATATATCGTGTTGTTTATGGATTCAATATTACCCATGGTGAATCGAGAGGAGTCGTACATATCATATCCGAAGTATTCGATATCATCGAGATAGATGCCATCGCTGTCGCTTGAGTTGATATTGTTATTATTGAATTGGATGTCGCCCATGGTGAAGGTCGAAGAACCATACAAATCTTCACCTACATCTTCGATTTCAGAGACGTAGATACCATCATCCCAACTGGTGATATCATTGTTATTACATGTGATGTCCCCCATAGTGAATACGCAATGGTCACTTGGGTTTTCGCCGAGATCATAGCCGAAATACCCGTAATCGATGTAGATACCATCTGAGGAATCGGAGATAATAGTATTTTCATTGACTTGGAGGTCGCCCATAGTACACTGTGAGTGGTTGTACATGTCCTCCCCGATGTCACCAATCCAGCTGAGGTCTATCCCATAATTAGTGGATACATGGATGATATTTCCATTGAATTGGAGATCGCCTATAGTACATGTCGTATAATCGTACATCTCTTCACCGATATAGTCGATATCGGAGACATAGATACCATCTCCCCCACCTGGCAAGTTCGGTCTCGTGAAGTCAACGCCTACGCCGACCGTACCGTTCACGACTTCATACCGCGTGTAGCTAAAGCCCCCGCCACCACTTTGTTTCCAGTACGTGAAGTTCATCTGGAAATACCTGTCTTCGGAGATGATGTGCATATAGATGACTTTTCCGACCATATTGGGTGGAGATGTATTAACTGCATCACGCCAGTCTGTGTAAGATAATATTGTCGGATCGGATTGGGGTACATCATAAACCCATGACCATTCTGTGTTATCTGGACTATAACCAAATATATAATGGGACTCGGTGACTGCATTATAGAGCCCTTCATAGTAATTCCTGGCAAGATGAACCGTGTCAGTGATATTATCAGTAATTTGCTGTCCTTGACTGTTAATCGTGTTGTCATTGCAGATCAAATCTCCCATGGTAAAGGCGGCATAATCGTACATCCAATGCCCGACGTCATCAATGTAGATATAGATTCCATCATCATCTGACGAGGTAACGGTATTATCAACTATCACAAAATCACCTAATGTTACTGAGGAATGATCAGCTAGTGGTTGATCTGAGGTAGTACCGCTTTCCTGCATCTCGAAATAGATTCCGTAACCGGTTACATCGAGGGTGTTATCTTGAATGGTCATATCCCCGACAACGAGGGATGCTGTGTCTGTATAGTTATACCAGTATCCATAATCACTAACCTCTATACCATCGAGGCCCCCCCGGTTTGTCTGTATTGAATTATCGGTTATTTGTAACTCACCAAAAACAGCATGAGTGGTTCCCGACCAAGACTCTCCATCATAGTAATCAATATAGATTCCATAACTGGTTTGATTCACCATAAGGTTATGGGTAACAATGAAATCACCAGCAGTCAATAGAACATTCTTTATTTGATAGAATTCTCCATAGAAATCAAGTCCTTCGTCTCCACCATAAATCGTGTTCCCTGAGATATTGATTTTACCCACCGAGACCGTGCCCCCATATAAATAATAAACATAAATACTATCAAAATAGAATGCAGTTGTCTGCGTTGAGCTATTCAAATAGAACGTGTTTTGATTGATTGTGATATCCCCGATAGACACGGTATATCCACTGTTGTTCTGATAATATAATTCTAAATCAACGTAGATCATAGCCTTATAACCTGGCGAGGTATTATTCGAGTAAAACGTATTGTATTTCACCATACTTGCAAGAATGTTTTGACTCGCAGCAAGATTTGTTTTATAGATCCTCCATACCACTCCGTTGGTATCATAATAGAAGGTGTTGTTCAGCACGCTAAATCCAGAAGCAGAACAATTAATCGCGTTGGTTGCATTCGTAAAATTAAGCCATTTCACGGTAACCGAGTTCGCAGTAATGTTGAAACACACAGTCCCCATACCGTCAATCACCGGTATACTGGTTGCATTGTTCCCTCGGATGGTGAGTGATTTACTAACAAGCACGTTCTCCGGGTAGGTGCCTTGACTAACAACAAGGGTATGACCGTTGAGGGTTCCTTCATCATCGATCGCTTCTTGGATGGTAGCGAAATCCTGCCCAGAATTTACGTTATGGACATTATTGGCTAGTGGCTGTGGATCTCCTTCACCGCGGGTATAACTTGGGATAATTGTGGTATCACGAACGAAGGACGGTACGGTTGTTTCATGTTTTATTTTTGAGGTAACCTGTTTTGTATCTTTTGGATTCAGCGTACTTTTTTCCGGATGTGTTTGTACCTTCGTATCTGCTTTTTGGTTTTTCTCCAGATTATTTTTTGAATCCTTTTGGATTTTCTCATGTGTTACTTTTGGATACGCTTTTCCTTGCCTTCCTGAATTTTTTAAAAGAACGAGGTTCTGAGGTGCTCCACTAATAATCGGTAAGATACTTGCTCCAATAAACAGGACTAATATTCCTACTGCTACTGCCTTTCTACCATTCATAGAGTTTTACTCCTCCCACAATCGGGTAACACGTAAATAGTGATGAGGTTTATAAAATATTCTGAAAATCTAAGGTTAAAAAAAAATAACGAAATGAACATTGTACATAACTTACGAACTATTTTCCTTGAAATAATTCACCGTATGAAAGAGATAGAGTCCTTTTTTGATAAAAAATGTTTCGGGGTTTGCGAAATAAATATGTAGTTTTTTCATAGACTTTCTTTTTTTTTTCATTGTTTTTTCCCTATTGTTTTTTTACGTTTTGGAATTTTGCCAGGGTATCTTTAAATAGAATAATTGCTAAAAGTTAACACGTTGCATTGTATCAATCACAAGGAGAGATAAGGAGAAGAACAAAACCTATGAACTCTAATCTATCAAAAAAAGAAAAAAAGGGATCATCACAACGATTCATCGAACTGGATATCTTCAGAGGATTTGCAATTCTTTTCATGATTATCCTCCATCTGTTCTGGGATCTTGACTATTTCGGAATCCTCCCCCTCAACAAAAACTTCTATTCCCTTAACATCATCGTACCCGTCATGTTCTTCCTACTTGTCGGAATCTGCCAAGCAGTGAACAACAACAAATACAAGAACCAACCAAAAAAAATGTATCTCAGAACCATACAGCGAGGACTCTGGGTGTTGAATCTCGGTATGCTATTCACCCTTCTTACAACAATCATTCTGCCGGACAGGCCAATTATGTTCGGAGTGCTTCACTGCATCGGATGCTGCATAATCCTCAGCACACCATTCGTTAAATTCAAATCAGCAACCAATATCCTCGTTACTACCCTGATCATTATCACAGGGATATCAATTGGAGCTTTTTTCACTATAGAAAATCCGAGCATCTTCCAACTCGCTGCAGGCATCCACCAGTCCAACATCGGACAACACACCATCGACTACTTCCCCGTCCTACCCTGGCTCGGCGTCTGCCTCCTCGGCATCGCGCTGGGAAACATCCTGTACAAAGAGAACACCAGACACTTCCCCCTCCCAGATCTTTCGCGCTACAAACCAACCAGGCTTTTCACCTGGCTTGGGCAACACTCCCTTTCGATCTACCTGCTTCACCAACCTATCATCGTAGGCCTCTTATTCCTCTACATCAAAATCTAAGCCTACAAAAACGTCATTTTTGCTCCCACAATGAAGCACCAGACGAACGCAGGGAAACACGAAAACGCCTCAGGGAGAGCGATCCCTTTTAACGGAAAGAGAAACAGAGCAGAGGTCATCGCGACACTAGCACAGGCAAGGGCAAGGAGCCCGACTGGTCTTTTAAAAGGATCCTTTTGCATGGTGATACCGAGAAGAAGCAGCGCGACCGTGAGTGTCACGAAAAACGTTGCGGACGTGAAGAAATGAAGCACGAACACGGTCTCCGGAAAAATACCGATCCCGATCAAGGCTATCGAACTGAACAAAAGAACATATCCCCCGATTTTCCTCGAAAGGACCTTGATCAGCCCAAGAGAGAAAATAAAGGCAAACACGCCACCAGCAATCATCCCATAGTTGAACAACGCAGCCGTATTGGTCTGAACACCTAGATCGCTTAAAGCATGGTCGGTCCAGGTGAACCATGGCGAGGACAGAAGCGCAAGCCCAAGGCACGTGAAGATAACCACAGGTACTAGCAATCCACAGATACCAGCAACCCGGGTGATACCAGAGAGCGTGTGCTCAACCTTGCGTGTCATCAAAAAGACTAGTGGGTCTCAACGATATTTATATCTTTGTATCACTATTTATGTACTTGAGGGAGAAAAAGAGAGGTGGGAAGGCATCATCGTCTTCTTCGCAGGACCAGAAGGAAAGCTACGGTAAGCCCGAGGAGGACCAGGGAAGCCTCAAACCCAGGAGACTTCGTCTCAACAGGTTGTATCGCGACGCTCGACGAATAACTCCCGGTCACATTATCATTGTCCTTGACTTCCAGTTTCACGTAGTACGACCCTTGCACAGCATAGGAATGCGCCGCCACAGGGGACGCCATCCACGATGTATCGAACACACCATCACCATTGAAATCCCAACGGTACCCGGTGATCGTCCCATTCGAATCATAGCTCAAGGAGGCATTGAACGTTACCGCCTGATTAGCCCTCCCTGGGGACGGACTGACGAAAAATTGGGCGACCGGCGGTTCGCTCGTAAAAATTGTCCCACCGATAACTACCGTGGTGTTCGCCATGCTGCTGCGCCCTTCATTATCGACGACTGTGAGCGTAACAATATATGTGCCCGGGTCCGTGTAGCTGTGCATTGGCGCGGTATCAAGGATTTCGCTGCTGCCGTCACCGAAATTCCAGCGGTAAAAAATAATGGTCCCGTCGGGATCGTAGCTGCTTGAACCGTTCAAACGCACCATCTCATTGATGCTCGCCTCATAGGGACCACCAGGCTGTGCGACCGGTTTCTTATTTTCAGGGGGCCGCTGTTTCGTCGTGAAGAACCAGATATCAGACCGGTTCTCCAGTTGGCTATCGTTGACGATGGTGTACCAGGCGAACGTGGTATCAAACGGTAACAGGATGCTGAGCGTCGCATTGGTGTCATTTTTGACGTTCAGCGCACGCCCCAGATACACGTCGTTGACTGCATTATAGAAATCGACCTGCAGGAAGTCGCTGTCCGGGTCGATCGTCAGAACCTTTAACGTCACCTTTAGCCCCACGTTTTCTGCATCATCAGCAGGGTACGGTGGGGCGGGTTTGTATGGAGGCCGTAAGAAAGCACCGATGGGATAGTGATCAACACCGCCGGCACTGATCAGATACGGAACATCACCGATGCCGTCACGGTTTCTGTCGATCTGCTTATAATCACTCCAGTAGTTCCCTTCTTTCTCATCATCCCATTGATTATGACCGCTCTCCTTCGCATTCATCATATTGTTGAGAAAACGATTCAAGGAGATGACATTGTTACGGCTTCCCGAGATCATCGAAAGACCAAGACCAGTCTGGTCGACGATGGTGTTATTCCTCACCCCGCATCCGGATTGTTGCACGACGACTCCAACCTGGTTTCCTTTAATGAGATTATCAGCAATATAACAACCACTCGATACGACATTCATCCCACTGACCGTGTTATTCAGAATGGTATTTCCCTGGATGATATCATTGGTATCCCCATACAAATAGAGGCCATCGAATTTATTCTCAAGAACCGTATTTCCAGTGATATTTGAATTCACACTGTTTCTGGAATACATCCCGATATTATTCTTTTGTATAAGATTGTCATAGAAAATGTTCTTCGATGAAGAAAGGATTTTTATGCCTGCATCACTGGAGTTGGTAATATTATTGCTTGAAAGTACATTATTATTGGAACTTGAGACATACACACCCATGGTCGTTTTGATGATATTTCCACTAATCATATTATCATTGGAGGAATCAAGATACACACCCCAGAGAGTACAATACGAAATATTATTTTTCTGAATGACCACATTATCTCCACTGACGTGAATAAGTGCGCCACGCTGTGACGTGATAGAGCGGCTGGTATCGATCACAGTGAAATTTTCAAAAGAAACATAATCTGCGGCAATATCAACGTTGTAATAATGCTCAATACCATAGGAAATGACGCTTGGTACATCATCGATCCCTCCAATGATGGAGAGTCGTTTATTAATCGTTAAGGACTCATTGTACGACCCACCAAACACATAAATCGTATCCCCGTCGTTTGCCAAATCAATGGCTTCCGTGATTGACTTATACGGATGCTCCGCGGAACCGTCCCGGGGGTACGTGAACGCGTCATTCACATAAATTTCCCTCCCTCCAGCTGAACCCTGATGAGTCGCACACAGTATCACAACGCTACCCATCAAGAGAAAACACAGTGTCACCACTTTACAAGTTGCATGTTTCGTGCTCATAATCCCATCCTATTAATAGAAGATGAATCCGGTCTTAGAATTATATAGTTTTCTAAAGACGAACCTATAAATAATGATTCATTTTCTACAAATCGGTCATATGAAGGTATGTCTCGGCGGAACGTTCGATGTATTGCACGACGGGCATAAGCGCCTCATCACGACCGCGTGCGATCTCGCAGGGCCCTCAGGTACGGTCGTGATTGGAATCAGCAAAGGAAGGCTAACCTCGAAACAACGAACCATTGCCTCCTATCAACAGCGAAGGAAGGCCATCGAAGCATTCCTCTCGCAACTACCAAGGACGCCACAGGTGATCCTCACACCAATCCAAGACAAGTACGGACCCTCCATAGAAGAAGCGTTTGATGCAATCGTCGTCTCCCCAGAAACCAAACCAGTCGCGGAGGAGATTAACGAACAACGAAAACAACAAGGAAAAAAACCGCTCCACATCACCGTGGTCCCTTATGTCCTTGCCAAGGACGGACGTCCCATAAGCTCCACCAGAATCCGTAACGGTGAGATTGACGACCAGGGAACTCTTCTGAAGAAAGAGTAGATTTAAATAGAATAAGTCTATCCGCAAAAGCAGGTGATCGCACGTGCCCTATGTCATCTTTGAAGTGAAAGCCGCGGAAGCAGGGAAAATCAACACATTAATAAAAGACGACCTCGTCAGCAGGCAAAGCATCGTGATTCGCGAAGCAAATTCACTGGACATCAAAGGAGAGGTTTCCTACCTCAAAGTGGAAGGAAGCACTGAAGGACTCAAGCGCGCAGAAGAGCTTGCCAAGGAACTCGGAATGAAGAAACTCCCTGTAAAAAAAGCAAAAACCATCGACGAGAAGATCAAAGAACAAGAGGATTCGGCAGCCACCGGCATGGGCATGATCTTCGACTAAGGTGTTTATAACTCCCAAAAATCCTTCAATTCTTGTTTCATTTTTTCAAGAAGCACATTGACATCGCCAGTCCCTCGTACGGGATCTTCGAACGACTGCGGCTCACCGACCAACTCACCGACCTGGGACAGAAAACATTTCCCCAGCCATTGGAGGTTGTACCCCCCTTCTAACGTACAAACGATGTGCGGTTGAATCTCCTGGAACCGCTTGATTATTTCACCGAAGAAATTCACGGAAAGCGAAAGCCCCCCAAGCGGATCGGCATGATGAGAATCGTACCCGGCAGACACGAGGATAAGATGTGGCTTGAACTGCCTGGCGATGGGAAGAAAAATCTCGTCGAGTAGCAGCGACACCGCGTCATCGCCAACCCCGAATCCCAGCGGAGCGTTGATCGTATATCCTTTTCCCTCGCCTTCACCTATCTCGCTTGGTGCCCCGGTCCCAGGATAATGCGGTGATAAATGAAACGATTGGTACATCACGTCCCTGCGTGCATAGAAAATCTCTTGGGTGCCGTTCCCGTGATGCACATCATGGTCGAAGATGAGAACGCGCTTGTTCTTCTTTGCGAGCGTATGCGCTGCGATCCCAGCATTATTGAACAAGCAGAACCCCATGGATCGTTTCGCCGAGGCATGATGACCAGGCGGTCTGACTAAGGCAAACGCGTTACCAGCTTTTCCCTCGACCACATCGGTGGAGGCTTGAAGCACACCTCCTGCGGCAAGACGCGCGGTCTCGTAATCCGCTTTGCAGACATAGGTATCAAGATCGATCCATGTATTACCTGCCTCGCTTGCGTCCTTAATCCGCTGGATCATCTCCGGGGAATGAACCTCGTATAAGAGTGCTTCTGGTAACATCACCGGCATGACAAATGAAAACTTCTTTAATAACGGTGACTGCTCGACCGCGTCCAGCATCACATATAACCGATCAGCGTTTTCCGGGTGATCCGCGGTATCATGTTTGTTGAACTCATTGGAGAACACAACCTGCGTCGTCATAGCATCGCGACCCACAATACTCGAACCCTCTTATAATAGTAATTCTAAGGTTTAAGTATATCCAATGTGTTAATGGTCATCACCATTTTTGGGGGACACCAAACAATGACAGACGTACTCTTAGGAATCTCACCCGAATATCTCTACTACAAGGGAAAACAGCCACGGCCCGTCTCCGAGCTTCATCACCCGTACTTCCTTGCGTTTTCCCCTAGCTGGCTCAGTACGCACACCGCACGAAAAAACCTTCTGGAGCTCTGGGAAAAAAACAAGGAGGACCATCCGAAGCTTTCGAAGATTGCTTCCATCGGGGACATCGAGCAGTACCGAAGCTTCTGCGATTTTTCAAAGACACGGGACGTCTTTAAAGTCTTCACCAAGGAATCCTACCTCGTTCCTGAGATCTCCGATCACTTGTTCTTTGAGCACGAGCTCTTCACCGCGGAACACGACGTCCCCTACCAACAACGGGCGCTGGTCGATCTTGCAGCGACTGGGAAAGTGTGGTTATTTGATACAAAAGGTGAAAAAGTCAGGTTAAAGGTGCTTATCTATGATATCGAGACGACGCAGTTCGAGGAGGGGACGTCAGACATCCCGGTGGACATCATTGGCCAAGCGAGCTTCGAGGTCTGCATCGAGTCCGAGAAAAACCTGGAGAAAGAGGAATTTCGGTTCGACATCAGGGACTGCCCCTCGCATTGGAAGGACGTCGATGTTGTGCAATATCTTTCTCGAAACACAGACGAGGAGATTACGAACCTTGGAAAGTTTTGTAAAACCGCGATGGAATCAGACATCATCTCCGGCCACAACATCGTGGGATTCGATAACCTTCATGTGCAAGGCCGCATCAACTGGCTCTTGAAAAACAAACAAGAGCAACTATCTTCCGAGGAGAAAAAACTGTTCCAGCGTTTTGTCACACAGTATACCCGTGAAGATAAATCGTTCCATTTCGGGATCATGGGCGCGGAGGTCGTGCAGATGTACCCAGGAAGCTTCGACACGTACCTTGCGGCACGGAAATTTTACCCATGGTTCGACGACTTCCGATTGAAAGCACTTGCCCCGTTCCTCAATGTTATAATCCAGGACCGGGTGTACCTCACCCCCTCACAGATAAAACTTGATGACCGGACCATGAAATACAACAAGCAGGACGTTCAGGAGCAGATCGGGTTAACCCTCCATTTTATTCAGCAGGCCTTACCCTTATCCTTCACCACCTGCATGCCGTTCGATACCGTGCTTTCCTCTGGCGCGGTGAACATGTGGGATCATATGGCATTGATACGAGGTGCTGCACACAAAAAAATTATGCCGCCGATTTGCCGCGTGAAAACCGTGTCCCAGATCATCGCGAACGATTACGGCGGGAACCTGAAAAAAGAAGACATCGTCAAGAAAGCAAAGGCGCGAAGGGAGCAGCTCTCCAAAGACTTCGTCAGAGTCCTGAAGTACGGCGAAGAGATGCCTGATTGGGTGCAGTACCCGTATGTCATCTACAAGGAGTACGCGGGAGAGGAAGACGATGAAGAACTGGTGAATTACCATATGCCTGGCGGCATGACGATCAAACCAGATAAAGAAGCATTCTCCCATTTCATCCCCTGGTACTATGTGGTGGTCGCAGATGTTGGCGCCATGTATCCCACCATTTTAAAAGCGATGAACATCGGTGGCGACACCGTGCGTCTTGCGAAAAAGAACGAGACCGCTGACGCGTGGGTATGGCTCAAGAAACTCCCGGATGCCTTTTTCAAAAACACCGATGTGAACTGGCGGGAGATCACAAAGCAGGATTCGTACGCTGATAAAGGTTACATGATTGGTATCAGAATTGATATGAAACCAGGAGTAGTCAATTTATCGATGACAGGCATTATGAGCATCATCGGGAAACTCAAGAAAGAGCTTAAAGAAGCGCAAGCGAAAGCTCATAAATCAGACGTCGACCGGTTGAAGATGATGTATCAAAGCATGAAGGGAGCAAGAAATGCAGGTAGTGTTGATTTTGCACAACGAATAATGCTTCAAAATCCGCAAGGAAATCTATTAAATGTTCCAATCGGTGAGTTCGTGAATGATTCATTTAAAAAATATGGTTCGCGGATAGAAACGTTCAACGGAACAGAATTCGAAATAGCTGATATGAGGGAAAATTGGATGGCTGTTTCAGTAAACAGAGATGGAAGAACTGAGCTAAAACAAGTGAAGCAGGCCATTCGACATTGCTGGAAGAAAAAATTAGTGAAAATCACGACAAAAAGCGGATATACAGTTGTCACTCCAAATCACAGCATATTTACCCTAAAAAACAATAAATTAGTTGAACTGTCAGCTAAGGCAATAACTCATGACTCTTTGATTGTCCACGCCGAAAAAATTCCTCAGATAGAAAAACCGCACACGATCAATCTAATTCATGAAATAACTGCCCCAGGATTTTATGCGTTCATTGAGAAAAAACATTTATCATCATTCAAGGATTATGTAGAGACCCTTCGCTCACTTAATGAAAAAACCAACGGTTCAACACCGTACCTTAAAATTCAGTTGGATCGTTTAAGAAAGGTTACCATTCCATCGTTTATATATCCGTTTATCACGGTCGGAACCAACGGCCGGAAATCGAGTAGAATTCCTGCAGTATTCCCCTTAGATGAGGCATTAGCTGAATTATTAGGATACTATATTTCTGAAGGGCATATCTCGGTAAGAATGAGAAATAAAAATCCGTTCTATTACCTTACCATCTCTTGTTCATCAAAAATAATGCATAAACGGATTCAAAAAATAATAAAAGATATTTTCAAAGTTGATGTGTACACACTAAATCGCATGAAAGATGCGAAGGTTATAGTTTCAACAGTGCATGCAAAGGTATTTGCACACCTATTTGAAGATATTCTAAAATGCGGGCGAAACAGCCGATCCAAGCAAGTTCCATCAATAATTCTATCATCGTCGAAGTCAGTCAAAAAAGCATTCTTCCAGGCATATATGGCGGGTGATGGGAACTATAAACAAGATCAACCTTCCTCCGTTCCATTAGGCAGATTTACCACCAATAGTCGATGGCTAAACGAGGACCTCATCACGCTACAAAAACAGTTCGGCGCCAAGACAAATACACAGTTCAGAAAGGAAGGGGAACTCTATAATACAAGGATGATTTATTATTTCAAAGGGAAAAAAGAGTCTTTTGGCGATTGCTACGCCATCCCTCCAAAAACCATTGAATACATTGACCCAACAAATGATTATGTCTACGATATCAGCGTAGAGGAAAATGAAAATTTTTTAGATGCCAATGGAGGAATCCTTCTTCATAATACCCATGGGATCTTAGCTGCCCCGACCGTGACAGGGCGACAGTTCAACCTCTGGGGCGCTGCCGCGATCACGACGAAAGGGCAGATGATCCTCGCAGATACCCTGGATTACCTCAAGAAACAAAGCATCCGGGTGGTATACGGTGACACCGATGGAATCTACCTTGGGTGCGCCCGCTCCGCCCAGACCGTCCCAGAACTCTCCAAGGCCCTCCACGCATCACTTGGTTCTGATAAAAATGGGTGGATCACAAGTCCTGAGACAGCACTCGCAGCAATCAAACAATGCAATACAAAATGGCAACAAGAACTCAAGTACCCCGACTTCGAGCTAGAGGCAGAACATCACGACGCGATGATTTTTGTGAAACACAAGAATTATCTCATATTTGATACAAAAAACGGTACCATAGAGTTGACGACAAAAGGGAATAATTTCAAAGGGTCAGATAAAGCAAATATAGCACGACTCGTGCTGGAAGAAATCATGATCGCGGTGCTCAAGGATGTGCCCTCCTGGGACAACGAGGAGGACGCAAGGAACGCGGTGAAAAACAGCATCAGAAACAGGACGACGGAGATCGTGTCCAAGCTTGATCTTTCCAAGGTCGATTTAAACGACCTCACCCTCGTGCAGTCCGTGCAGCCAGAGAAACGGTACAAATTGAACCAAGATGGATCCTCATCAGTCTTCGGGAAACGAGTAGAGGCGCTGGAGAAACTGCTAAATCAGCGGATCAGGTCTCGGGTCAAAATGAAGTTCGTCATCACAAAAAAACCGTTGCCTGGGATTGCGAAACCATCGAAAAGCGGGGTGAAACCGATTGACTACATGTATCCGTTGGAGCTCGTGAAAGATCGTAATGAGATCGACCTCGATTGGTACAAGAAAATGATTGAGAACTACATCCAGGGTGCGTTTGGGCTGTCGGATCTTGCGGCGACCGAACAGACAGGCCTGGATGCATGGATGTAACTGTTTTTAACATCAGGTGGGAGGCAAAGGTTAAAGAAGAGGACCTGATAATAGGGGTATACGGGATAATAGCGGAGTGCATCGTCTATGGCGAATCATCTTGTGAAAAAAGGAGTCGTCGTTGGAATCCTTGTTCTTTTCGTGGCTATGGCACTGACTGTTTCCAGTACTCATATTCAAACAGGGAATATTCTTGTTCGAAACCACCAACAAACAACGGACAAGGGAGCAGTCTCCGACACTCAGGAATATCTACCGTATTCTGTAATGAATCATCTAGAACTCACCCCTGAGAGTGAACTGTCTCCAAAACCGGCAGTCCTTCAGGACATCCCTTCCTCGTTCAGCTGGCTGAACTATAGCGGGTACGATTGGACAACCCCTGCCCGGAACCAGGGAGGCTGCGGCAGCTGTTGGGCGTTTGGTGCAGTCAGCGCCCTGGAAAGCAGGATTAACATCGCATGGAACGCAGCCGACCTTGATGTGGATCTCTCAGAGCAGTACATCCTCTCCTGCCTGCCCGCTTCAGGAAGCTGCGATGGAGGAAACTCCTTTGCTGCGTACCGCCTTATCATCTTCAACGGCCCGACAGGGAATAACTGCAATGGAATCATCACGGAAAGCTGTCTGCCGTATGAGGCTGACGACACAATCCCTTGCTCCCAGAAAAGCCCTGATTGGCGCAGTCACCTCCTCCCGCTCACCGGCTGCGGATGCTGGAACCCGCATTATCCTGATGATGTTGATGCGATAAAATCTCAGATCGTTAATGATGGGCCGGTGGTCACCTATTTCGAAGCGACCGGCGATTTTATGCAATGGGGGAGCACTCATCACAGCCCCACGGATTATTATCCGTATGTTCCTGCTACAAGTTTAAACCACGCGGTGGCCATTGTGGGGTATAAGGACGACCCACTCATCGGTCACGGGGGGTACTGGATCGTGAAAAACAGCTGGGGGACCGGATGGGGTTACAACGGGTTTTTCAATATCGAGTATGGGAGCCTGAACATCGACAGTACTCAGATCACCTGGGCGACCTACAACCCCGCACCTATCGTCGCGTTTTCATCGGCACCCATAGACCCCGCCGTTGGAGATCCTGTTCACTTCACCGAGGCATCGTCCCCCATCCTAGGGACGCTAATCTCATGGTCTTGGGATTTCGGGGATACAACCACCTCACAGGATCGCAACCCGGTGCATTCCTACAGTACGAATGGAACCTATAATGTCACCCTGACGGCCACCGATTCTACCGGGCATACCGGCTCACTCACAAAGAAGATATTTGTTGGTGATGATGCCCCGCCGACCACCACTACCCGCCTCTCCGGCTTACCCGGTAAAAATGGATGGTTTATCGGCAACTCCGTCATCGTCCATTTCATAGCGGTTGATACGTTTTCCGGGGCAAACTACACGATGTATGACCTTGATGGGACAGGCTATGCGTTTTATGACGGGGCGATCACCGTGCATGCGACCGGGAACCAGGGGAAACACACCCTCAAATACTACTCGGTTGACAATGTTGGGAACGTGGAAAAGGAACGGAACTCTACCTTCTACATCGATTCAGAGGCACCAGGACTCGCGATAGACAAACCTCAGGACGGAAAGATCTATCTCTTGAATATGGGGTTCCCCGGGCATGGTGGAACCACGACGATCGTCGGTCCGCTGCGCGCTGTCGTGCAGGCGACGGACAGTGGCTCTGGCATCGACCGGGTGGAGTTCTATGTGAATGGAAATCTCGTCCGCATCGACACAATCCCTCCGTACACGCTTGGTATCAATCGATTACCGACCAGCACCGACGTGCTGTTTGTCATTAAAGCCTATGATCAGGTCGGATGGACGACGACTGCGACGACACACTTTACCTTCATCAGTCTCTTCCCCTAGAAACACGAACGAACAGCGCTTTCCCATGTAAGGTCACCAGGAGTGCTACCCACCTGATGAGGACAAAGCAGTCTGATTTTTATTCATCTATTTATATTTTTTTAGGTACCGGTTGTACAATAAACCCTAATAAGCACGAAGACAACCGTCATAGTGAGCACTATGATGATCGTTGGGAATATCTCAAGCAAGGAAGAAGCAAACGAAATTACTTTTATCGCAAAGCTTTTCATCGTCGGCCAGCGCGCTCGGTTCCTCGCTCGCAACCAGATAGCAAACGACCCTGATGACGACGATGATGAACCTGACGATGACGAGTGCTAACCACACTTTCATCAGATTGTGATGATATCGCATGCGATATCTCATTTTTTTTAAAAAAGATGAAGAAACGTTGTAAGATGAGGAATGTTTCTTTATGGATGATCACTTCATGAAATTATGTCGTTGAAACAGAGTTCGACCAGGTCATCAATCGAGCGGGTGGCATCAAGATGTAGGAAGCGTTTCCCGTTGCATACCTTGAGGTACTTTGCATGGACCTTTTCCAAAAACGAGACACGTTCGAACGGTATCAACTCCGCGCGATGCTGGATCCGAGCAAGCGACACGCTCGGGTCAATGACAAATAGAAACGTCCGATTAGGCACAAGGATGCGGCCCTTAGAAAGCTCCCGAAGCCATCGTATCGGATCTTTTATCCGAGACTCCAGCTGCGTCCCCTGGTATGCGTAGGTAGATTCCGCGTACCGATCGCATAGCACGATGTTCTCTTCATCCAGCCATTGCTTAATCTGTTTGCAATGCTGGATGCGATCCGCGATGAAGGTAAACGAAGTGATGAACGGGTCAGACTGTGTTCGGATGCATTCCTGTACGAACTTCCCGATGCTTGAATCCGTCGGCTCGAATGTGTGGACCACGTGATAGCCCTCGGCAATCATCTTCTCATAGACCCGTTTTGATATCGTGGATTTCCCGGAGCCGTCGATCCCTTCGAACGTCACAAAGCGTTTCATGATTGTTTTTTCTCCTCTTTCCATTTGTTGCTATAGTAGGTCAGCGGATGTCGTACTTTTTTACAGAGATCGTCCATCTTCTCAACCGGGCATATCCCGTATGTCCTCATCTTGTCGCAGCCTGGGCATTTATACTCGGTTGACGAGGAGGCACCTGTGATATGCTCGACCTGATACCGCGTCTTATCCTCTTGATAATCAGGAGCGGTACTGAAAATCTTGAGGATGTCATTGGTGTTTAACTTGAGTGAGCTTAAGAACGCGACGAGGGCGAACCGCCCCATATGGGGGACGTTTTCACCGGACTGTATCGCTGATAAGATATCCTTCATGCAGGGAGGCAGCTTCTCAATGCTGAGTTTTCCGACGGGGGCTGCATCGATCTTTTTTTTCTGCAGGGAGAGCGTATTTTGGAATCGTTGAATATCAGCAGCGAACGTGTCATAGACAGCTTTGTCGCATTCACGCGACGCGAGCTCCTCGTTGATCCTCTCACGGAGTGTTTCTAAGAGGATCCGAGCGAGGTCCTTCTGGGTTATGGTGATAAACCCAGTGCCAAGATCCCTGTTCACCATTTTCCATTCTTTGTAGCGGGTGGGCGCGTTGCGGAGATAATCCTTGAAAAATATTTTTATTATTAGTTGATCAGGCTGTTGTTGGGCGTTGATGTTCAATTCTTTGGCGACCGAAAGGAGAAAGGTAGTTGGTTCGTTTACAAGATGTTTGTAGGCGTGGGACGCTTCGCCAAGTGCGTATCGTTTTTTAAAATACGTGTCGCCGATACAGACCGCGACCATGCGTGCGAGAGGGTATGATAAAATCTCCATGATGCAATCGGAGTTAGTGGCAAGACTCCGTTCACCGACATCCCTGTTTTTCAATGCATGGTCGAGGCGTTCAATACCGATCATGCGGGCGCGTTCATAGGGAAGATCATGGAGGAGTTCAGCAACCGTCGGGCCATTGTCTTTGATGTACTGCCTCGTGTCTTGCAAGAACGGGTACTTTGCGAGTACTGATAACTCCCTCATGAGAAGACTGGATATTTCTCTCTCTTAATGAACCTTGCTCTTTGGGTATTATCTCTAAATTTTAAGTAGTAGAAGTCTGATAAGGGCATCACCACGTTTTACGGGCTCGTAGCTTAGACTGGTGGAGCGACTGGCTCATAACCAGTTGGTCGCAGGTTCAAATCCTGCCGGGCCCACTGCTTATATCAGAGGAGTTTTTACCAAGGGTTGCCAATGCTTTGCAGAAGAAATCATAGGATCCTCGATGTTTGGATTTTCTATGGCTCGTTTTAGATCATTTTCGATGACATGGAGGTAACCGCCTGTAGTCTTGATGGAGCTATGACCAAGGATTTCCTGAACGATTCTAATGTTGATGCCTGCACGAAGGATATTCGTTGCAGCATAATGTCGGAAGGAATGCGGATGTAGCCACTGCATGCCAGATTTTTTCGCGAGGGTCTTGATGAGCTGTCTAAGGTAATTTGGTGTCATTTTCCCTTTTTCAGTGGTAAAAACATATTGTTTAGAGCTATCGATGCGCCAGTGATCGATGTAGTTGTTAATTGAGGGATAAGTTATGCCGTAAAGGAGTTTGTGTTCAACGGGAATGATGCGGGTTTTGTTATGTTTGCTGTTTTGAATTGTGAGTTCATGGCGTTGCCAATCGATATCGATGAGTTTGAGGTTACAGAGTTCCTTGTTGCGCATACCGGTTTTTGCTAAAAGTAGAATAATGAGTTTATTTCTTCTTTCGTACCGATTTTTTTTGGAACAGCATTGAAGGAGCGTATTAATTTCTGCTGTGGTCGGAACTTTCATTGGTTTCTTTTCGGTCCTATAGAGATCGAAAACAAAACCTGTTCCAAGGAATTTATACCAACGATTTAATGCTTTTACATAGTGATTGAGAGATGAATATGTAGCGCCGTGTTCTAATCGACAGGCAAAATGATCATAAATTTCGTCTTTTGTTGATTCTAGAAGATTGACTCCTTGTCGTTCTAAAAATTCGAGTTTTCGTATAGTTTCAGGAATTGTAGACTCTGGATTGAGCTGTTGTTGAGAAAGGCAATGTCTCTTAAATTTATTCCAGGTTTCAATATCGATAATGCTCATAATTTCATACTTTGCATTTAGTGCAAAATACTATATTATTTCTAAAATTTGGAAATTATATCCGATTTTTTTCTGATTTTTTTGAATATAAAAGATATCCTCCTTATAATCTAGTAAAAATTTTCGTATTGTTTCGATTTGAATCTTAAAATATATAAGATTAAGTGCATTTTACTAAGAGAGTGTCAACATAAGGAAATAGACTTTTAATTGAGCAAACCCTTCCATCATCTAGCGAACAGTAGGGATCCGAATGCTCAATCGGGATAGTAGAACTATTAGAAGATAAAAAATTTTTATAAGGCAGAGGACAAACCACGAGACGAAGGCAATAGCACTCTTGGGTGTTCCACGCTGGTCTCTCCTATAGAAAGACCAGCGCAACCATTGGAAATCTAGAACCATTTTCTTATGAGGCATTACGAAAATGGTACAAGAAATGTATCGCGTTCTTCAATTCTCAAAAGAAATCAGCGACCTGTGGTCGCTGTAGATGAAACCAAAGGCCAAATGTGAAGACCGCCGGCTCTACATCTGGAATGCGATTGATTTTGAGGATATATCTCGGAGAGTGGGATCTCGTTTGATGCTATGCATTTTCTCAAACTGGTTTTAAACACCTTCGAGAACAAACCGTTTATCCTTATAGATGGTGGTCCATAGTACCGCTGGGCTTTCCAGCGGTTAGGTCTGGAATGGGAACATCAGACCATTGGAGAACGAAAAATAAAAAAAAAGAGGTAAAAGCCCCTTTGAACATATGAGTTGTTTACTATCTCCACTCGATGTTGCCAAATGCAATCCCAAACACATAACACCCTGCTTGAAATACCGCTGGAATACCAAAGCCTAGAAAATGGAAGGCATGAATATAACCTAGACCAGTATGAGAAAAACTTTCTATGGGATTTCGTTTCCAACCTTGAATATTAAAACCCCCAAGTCCCAGAGTGACAGTCATTTGGACATCGCGTATAATACCCCATTTAAGTGTAGCAATCCCTTCAAGATTCCATCCGTTTATAAATGTTATAATTTCATCGTTATTCTCCATCTGATCAATTTTTGGTATATATTTTGATTGGTTACCAGTGGAACTGGAACTACTTGGATGATTTGCGCTTACAATAGGAACCATCATAAAGAATATAATACATAACACCAGACATTTTTCTCTTATTTTCATTTTTTTCATCTCCTCAAATAATTTGTTAAGGAACAAATTTTCCCTTTTACATATTTCCTCCTTTCTTTCATTATATCACTATATCCAATTTCATGTCAAGCATCCATGTTCTCGCACTTTCACTCCTGCTGGTACTTATAAGCATTATTAATAATATATTTATATTTTTCTACTTATATTATATCTTATTTAAAGAGGGATCGGGGTGTGTTACAACCCAGTTTGTCCTGCCAATATTCCCTCCTGATATCCAGGGTAAAATGCATCGATATTAAGCTGTGACCATATTATTATTAGGAACTATGACCGTGGTCAGACACATCAGCATGGTTAAAATTAAAGCAATCATTTTTCGATTCATAGCTTCTCCTCCAATTTGAAATTAGAATGATGAGACCGGTATTTAATAGATTCTATTTTTTTATAGAAATCTTCTTTAATGCGGTTTGCTATTAGCACATTGTAATGAATGATATTTATGGTGTCTTAGAAAGATCAAAATCAATCGAAATCCTAGTTACTTTATCCAAACAAGATAAGCTCTTTTTATCAGAGCTTCTTATGAAGTTGAAAACAAAGGATACAAACACTGTGAATCGTCGAATTGAAACGTTACGAGACGCTGGCCTTCTCAAAGAGGAAGGTGAAGAAAAATTCGGCGGACGACGATACCTCTGGTTAACAAAGAAAGGGAAGCAAATAGCCGAATTACTTTCCGAAATCGATAAATTATAACTGGTTTTTCTCCTGGTTTCAAGGCTAGCCAAAGAAAGCCACATCTTGGCAATTTTTCTCCTGGAATCATCCCTGAATCCTGCCGGGCCCATCTTTTTTTTACAGGAGAAAACTAAAGAGATACCTTTATGAAACCAACTTCCATCCAGGGAAGGCATGAAGCACCTTACTATTGGCATATTCCACGATGAAACGCTCGGCCGAGAACTCGGGAAAAAAGGCACAGAAAGCGATATTCTGATGTACAACCGTAAGACAGACGACTGCATCTACACCTTCATGGCGCCAGTAGGGGATAAAATAACGGTGAAAAGTCAAATTGCTTTATGCATCGATGCTGCAATTGTTGTCTGTCAAGAAATGACTCCTGAAGTGGGGGAAACAATCCTTCTGCTTGATGCTGCGGGTATCAAGAATGGCATGATCCTAATTCCACCGTTTTCCGACCAGAATCGTGTTTCAGCGATGATTATGGGAACATCGCTTGCTTCATTTCCGATTCTTGAGCGCAACATTCCCTTGATTCTCTCGAATCTTGACACATTTACTTCAATACAAAACATTGAATCACCAACGGTTGTGGTCGTTGATCATTCGTTCAGTGTGAAGGGAGTCGGTGAGGTCATCCTTGGGTTTGTGAAACAGGGTGTGGTTCATAAGCATGATAAACTCGTTGTGTTGCCAAACAACATAGAAGTCATGGTTCGTTCCATTCAAATGCAGGACAAAGAATTTGAGGAGGCAGCAGCGGGATCACGAGTCGGGCTTGCGATTAAAGATGCCACGATCGATGATTTATCCAGAGGAGCAATGCTGTGCGCACCGCAGGCTGCTTTTACTGCTTCGACTTTATCTTTGTCATTTATGAAAAATCGGTATTATACTACCCTGCGAGAAGGATTGTTCCATCTAATTGTTGGCATGCAGATGACCCCGGCGACAATCGTACAGACAAACAATGGTACGCTTTCTCTTCGAACTGAAAGACAAATTGGGTATCGCAAGGATGACCTCTTTATCTTGCTTGATTTGAATGCCCGTAAACTCCACTTTATAGGATCTGGAAAGATAGCAATCTGATACGACTTCATGCAAAGCTATATCCCTGTGTTCGGATGCTGAAAATATTCTTTTTTGACATTCTGTCTCAAAAATATAATATATGATATTTAACAAAGTATAACATAATGTGGGTGAGGCGCTCTCTCGAACTTCAGAAACAGCTTGATCTTGAATGGATCAATGAGCTTGCACGGTTTACTCATCAGAAAGATAGCAAGAAAAAGATAGAGAATCTGAAAGAAATATTCATTGAGTTATACGTTGATAATCTGCAAGACGGGCTTCATCCAACAGAAGCGTTGGAAAAAGCAAAGTTAATGATTTTTTGTTTTTTGATCATCCTTCCATAGAGGATCGATTCTTTGCTGCGCTCGTACTGTAGACAACGGTGAGATGTTCTGTTCCTTCTATCGAATAGAGGAGGTATGTTTTTAAAGGCATGTGTACTTTGATATACTGATTTGGTGAGCGACAAGAATGTCACCATGTAGATTTCTTGAACGTTATCGCATCCCGACGGTAACTCTGAATGGGAAAGACTATGTAGAGAGCGAACGATGCAGACTGGGAAATGAAATCCCCCTTTGTGGATGCATTGAGAATTGTCCTGATTTTGAACCGTTGTCAAAAACGATGAGTCATACGATACTCAGTGGAGAGAAAAGATGGTGAAGGTAAGTCGAGAACAAATGAATAAGGATGAAAAGATCATTCTTGCTGAATTACAGAACAACGCACAGGAAAGCATCGATATGCTTGCGAAACGCTGCGGGTTTTCACGGCAGAAAGTCTGGAGGATTGTGAAACGACTGGAGAAAACCCGATTGATCTGGGGGTACTCAGCAATTATCGATGAGAAGAAAAACGATATGAATCATTATACACTCCTGGTAAAGAGAACGACAAAGAAACTCGATGAGAAAACCGTTGATATCATCACGTCAAGAAAACTGGAGGATATCGTGGCAAGTATCGGGGCAACGATCGAGAACAGCTATTATGTCAATGGCGAGTATGACTGGATTATCACCTTCACGGCTCGAGACCTTGTGCAGGCGAAAAAATTCTGTGAATCACTCCTGGCTTTACATGCTGGTGTCATAGAAAAAACGATTCTTTTGGAAACGCTCTTCTCCGTGAAGAATCATTACGTTCTGAACCCGGAATCAAAAAAGCTTCGAGAGTTTCTCTAAGGTTAAGACACTGTGTATTCATAGGTAATGACAGTCAGCGATGCTATTTTCCGTCTATGACTTTTTTATATGAGCCGATATTTTTTCTCCAGACGATTGTTTTGAGGACTTTTTCATCGGCGTTATTTGCGCGATCAATTCTTTTTTCAGGGGGAAGGATGATGAGTTTGAAAAAGTAGTAAAAGTCTCCTATGCCGCCAAAAATATTGACCACCGGGAATGTTAAGTAAAATGGTTCATGCGGGTTAATAAAAAACATGAGGCACCATATGAGCGGCGCAAAATGAAGGAAGAATAATTTCTTATTGTTTGTCACGTACGTTTCATTGTCGACGAGAAATCCTATCGCGGACCATTTTGTCAGTACAATTGCTTGTATGGGAATTTTATAGTAAAGCATCACAACGAAGTGCGTTAGTTCATGAAGGAGTATTGCGAGGAGTACGCCCAGTAAGAGTTGTAGCAGATAGTCCATGTTTATCCCCCATTTTAAATATTTATATTTATTATTATAGTAATATTAGTATATAAATTATGGTATTTATTCAACTCATTAACAAACAATTAAAAAACTCTGATAAGAAAACAGAATTATCATTAATCGTTATCTGCAGGCTCTTTCAACAGTGATTAGGGTGATATATGAGAAATATGAGTTAGATCAAAGTACCATATATCTTTAGTCGTATTAGATAATCGAAAAGAAAGGGGTATCAACCATACTTTTAAATATTATCAAATTAAATATATTATTATAAATAAAAATAATGCATCGGAACCAAGGAATCGTTGATACCTATGGCAGAAGAAAACGTCTCGATTAAGATGATTATAGATGAGCTGCTGGTAACAAACATTTTCAAGGAAATAACAAAGAGAAACGGCAAAGAATTCAGCCAACAATTGGCATCCTGGATCGTCAGATACATCTTGGTGATTGCTTCTATGGACGAATCCTTAAAAATTGGTCTTGACAAAGCGCTTTTCGAACTCCACGGGAAAAAATACAGAAAGGTTCTCGAGATTACGCAAAAAATCTTTGAAAATTCCGTCCAGAGCGAGGCAGATAAACGGGATACTTACATCCAATAAACTAGCTACAATCGATCTACCTTGGTTTTCAATAAAAAAGAAGTAGAAGGAGGCAAATGCTTCCTTCAAGGTAAATAATTACTATTTTTAGTATTTGCTTGTTTTTTTCCAATAGTCCTTCAGGTCGTGCAAGGCTTGGTCTAGGGTGATTGTGTCTTTTACCGTGGTAATATGATTCGTTTCGACTGGCATGGTGGTGTTGTGTGGTAGCTGCCAGGTCTGGCAGATATAGGGATCAAGTAAGACACCAAAGTTGTTGATCTGTCCGTTGCTTTCGACCCAGGTAGTGAATGTCCCAATGCGGGAGTGATACTTGTCATAGACAGGCATCTCGATGAGTTGCTCGATGGGGTATGTTGTTGGACCACAGGGAACGGTCCGGTTCCAGTATTTGCAGAGATCATCGATTGTTTTCGTCAGGGTAACGGTGTTGCTGACGTTGCGGATGTAGTCATTGTAGACTGGGATGAGTTTGTTTGCTCCCCTGAAATAGGTGTTCCGCGTGTAGTCGTTCGCCTTTATTCCGAAGAAATACCCAGGGTAATCTTCGTTCCAGCTGTTCCAGGTCTTGTCAACCCAGCCAACTGAGTTTCCATTGGTATCAAAAACTTCCTTTCCTATTAACTCATTTGGGTTCCATATTTTCATGTTGAGTGCACCTCACTTTATCATTTTCTCGGTGTTAAGGTGGGTAAACTATCATCGAATATAATAATATATCGAATTGCCATGAAGGACATCAAGAATTGTTTTCTGAGGACGCGGATTTCTCGATATTAAAACGTATGTAACTTGGCTTTTATTCGGGGTCACTTCTATTATTTTTTGTAACGATTGTCTCATTAAGGAGGGAAAATATTTTTATATATGGCATGCATTAGCATCGCATAGGGTGGATTGATTTTTATTATATTATCCCCATAAGCCTTATCAATCCTCCCTCCCCTTGATGTTTGCAAGATAAAGTATACGTCATCATGAAGATAGTATTTTCTTATTCTAAACGAATGGTTTGTTAATAAGAGGGACATCGTATCATTAAATCCCCAAAATGGAGAGCGTTGGATGTGGTCTCGATCCGGTTTTGCTAAGGTAGAACCGGGAACCTCCCTACTTCCCAGAAACTACCATGGTATGGTATGTCATGAAGGTTGATATATATATTTTTCTACAAATATTAAAATAGTACTATCAAAAAAAACGTCGAGATGAAAAGGTATGCATAATGAGAAGGAGGATAGCATCATCACAAAGGACTGAAAATTTCAATGGAATAGAAATCCAAGATGGGATTATAATGAAAAAGTGGTAAAATACACTATTTCCTCAGGGAAATATCCATAAAAGGAGTATCCCAAATTATAAAATAATGGAACTGATTACAGGCACGGGGTATTTTTATGGTTGTTAATTACGACCGTTTATTTACAACAAGGGCAAAAAACCTGAAATCCAGTGAAATTCGGGAGTTGTTGAAGTTAACACAAAGCCCTGGATTTATTTCCCTAGCCGGTGGTCTACCCAATCCCCAAGCATTTCCTGTTGACGTGATTCATGAATGCATCGAAAAGGTGTTTAAAGACAATATTATAAATGCGCTTCAATACGGGACGACCGAGGGACTCCCTCTTCTCCGTAGTGTCCTTGCGAAACGAATGGGCGAGGTGAAACATATCGACTGCGAACTGCATGATATCCTCATTACCAGTGGGGCACAACAAGCCTTATCAATCGTTGCATTTACCTTCCTTGATCCCGGCGATACCTACATCACCAGTACTCCGACCTATTTAGGGGCACTCCAGGCGTTCCATGCCTACCAAGGCAACTGCGAGTGCATCCCGATGAACACAACCGGAATCGACATTGAATCATTACGAAGAAACCTCAAGCGGCTCCATCGCACCGGAATCAGTCCGAAGTTTCTCTATACGGTCGCGACCTACCAGAACCCCTCAGGGGAAACAATCCCCCTAGAGCATCGGAAGGAATTACTCGAGATTGCTTCAGAATATGATTTTGTCATTGTCGAAGATGATCCCTACGGCGAGCTTATTTTTGAGGGAGACAAAATACCACCCATCAAGTCTTTGGATACCAAGGGACGCGTCGTATATATTGGCACGTTTTCCAAGGTGCTTGCCCCAGGATTCCGGCTCGCATGGGTGATAGCTTCTGAGGAAATTATCAATAAATTTACACTTGCGAAACAATCCGCTGATCTTTGTTCGAACGTCTTCGTTCAATATGTCGCGTACGAATACATCAAAGGCGGATACTTGGATAAGCAGATTGAGATGATTAGGCACTTGTACCATCATAAACGCGATGTGATGATCGACGCCTTAAAGCAATATTTCCCTAAGAATATTAAATGGACGGTGCCTCATGGTGGGATGTTCCTCTGGGTGACTCTCCCGAAACACGTGAACACACGCCTGATGTTCAAACGCGCCCTAGCAAAAAAAGTCGCCTACGTCGTCGGTGACGTGTTTTACCCGGACAGCAGCAACTACAATTCGATGCGGCTCAATTTTTCCTATTCAGACGATGATGTCATTCGGGAAGGCATCAAGCGGCTTGCTGAGGTCATCCAGGAAGAAATGGTTCAGTCCTACGATAAAGAGTACTACGCTGAAGGGGTATAATCCTTCAGACCCTTTTTTTTCTTTTTTCCTTTTAATAACGTGAGAATGCCCCTCCATCTCCTTAGCATTGGACCGCATTACATTTAAATAACATAACGGTATTCCGGAACTCTATATCTGAATGGTGATTAACCTGGGCAATATTCGACAGACACATATAAAAAACGTTGCGATTGAACTTGTGAAGAGATACCCGGATCAGTTTACCGGTGATTTTCAAAATAATAAAGAGAAAGTTGACCAATTTGCGATCGTCAGCAGCAAGCTTTTAAGAAATCGTATTGCTGGGTATGTCACCCGTTATGTGATCTCTCGAAGTAAAAACAAACCCACTCGACCCATTTCTGAGTAACATCCCAATATTTATTTTATCAGGGTGAATGCCTTCAGTGGTGATCCTATTCCCCACATGAAACAGGCACTTACAGACCTCCAACACGGAAAATTCATCCTTGTTTTCGACAATGAATCACGCGAAGGAGAAACAGATTTCGTCATTGCATCGCAATTCGTCACACCTGATGCGATCAAACGAATGAGAAAAGACGGTGGAGGACTCATCTTTTTGATGACCTCCCACAAAGTTGCACAGAAATTACAGCTCCCATTTCTTGCTGACCTCTTCTCAGAGATAAGCGAACAGTACCCAGTCCTCAAAGAGCTTACCCCAAACGACATCCCTTATGACACCAAATCCTCGTTCTCATTATATATTAACCATCGGAAGACATTCACCGGTATAACGGATAACGATCGAAGCCTTACTATGAAAAGCTTCGCAGAATTAGCCAGAACCATTGATACAATGGATACCGTGACTGCCATGAAACATTTCGGAAACGAATTCCGCTCCCCGGGCCACATCCCAATATGTATCGCCTCAGAAAAACTACTGAAGGAACGAAAAGGTCATACCGAGCTTGTCGTTGCATTACTACACATGGCGGGACTCGTTCCCGTCGGAAGCGGATGTGAAATCATGGGTGAATACGGTAAAGCACTCTCGAAAGAAGACGCACGTCGCTATGCAGAAAAAAATGGGTTGACTTTCCTCGAGGGAAAGGACATCGTGAGAGCGTGGAACGAATGGTCAAGGTAATGGCGACCGGAACCTTTGACCTCCTCCACATGGGTCATATCTATTACTTGAAGGAGGCAAAAAAACTCGGAGACACCCTCGTCGTTGTGGTCGCCACCGACTCGACGGTCAGAAAACTCAAACATGAACCGATCACTCCCCAAGAAACCAGATTAAGTCTTATCAAAGAGCTTAAAATCGTCGACGAGGCTTACCTTGGACATGAAGATGATATGTATGCCATCGTCGAGGAGATCAAACCAGATGTCATCGCCTTAGGATTCGATCAAATCCATGATGAGAAAGCCATCCAGAATGAACTTCGAAAACGGAAGCTTCACGCAAGAATCGTACGACTCCCGAAATACGAAGGCGGAAGCGATCTTGAGGGCACCAGGCGAATCATCCAAAAAGTCGTTGCAGCGCATGAGTTCCAAAAGAAAATGCAACGCATCGAAGGAGAAACATGAAACGCATCGGCATCGCGGACACAACCTTTGCCCGTTATGACATGACAGCAGCGGCAATCCATGAACTGCAATCGCTGACCACAGGGATAAAAATCGTTCGCTACACAGTGCCAGGGATCAAGGATCTACCGGTCGCCTGTAAAAAACTCTTTGATGAGCAGCAATGCGATATCATTATGGCGCTTGGCATGCCAGGCGCCCAACCAATCGATAAGCAGTGCGCCCATGAGGCAAGCACCGGACTTATTCATACACAACTGCTGTGCACGAAACATATCATCGAAGTCTTCGTCTACGAGGATGAAGCAACGAGTGACAAAGAACTTGCATGGCTCGCAGAACAACGCACGCGTGAACATGCACGAAACGTCATCGACTTGTTGTTTCATCCTGAACATCTTATGAAAAACGCAGGTAAGGGACTACGCCAAGGATTCAAGGACGTAGGACCTGCCCGATAAAAGGAGGAAAAACATGCCAAAAGAAATTATTCGAATTGGGGCTGTTGTCTCAGAGTTCAACTACGACATCACGATGATGATGTTCGAACAAGCAAAAGAACACGCGGCATTCCTCGGGGCTGCAATCACCAAGACCGTCAAGGTCCCCGGGGTGTTTGACATGGGTCTTGCCGTGAAAAGACTCCTGCAACGAAAGGACATCGATGCCGTGATTACCATCGGTGCAGTCATCGAAGGTGATACGGAACATGATGACCTCGTGATTAGTCATGCGGCACGAAAGATCGCGGATCTTGCCTTGGAGTTCAACAAACCGGTTGGCTTGGGGATCTCAGGACCAGGGATGACACGGCTCCAAGCGGAAGACCGCATCGACCGTGGAAAAGCAGTGGTTGAGGCAGTCGTGAAACTCCATCAACGGCTCCAAAGTATCTAAAAAAAAGAAGCGACGACCACCTCATTCTTTTTTCTTTTCCAATGGTATCGCTGTAACGGTGAGCCGCTCGAGTTCTGAGATTTTTTCACTCGCCCGTTGAATGATTTCGGTTTGGATTTTATAGAGTTCTGCGACCGGCATGTCCCCCGGGACCGCTATTTCGAGCTCACCTTGGATGACCGGGCCGGTGCGTCGTAATCGGACAACCTTTGCTTCCTTGACACCTTTCACACGCTCCGCGTAGGTTTTGATGAGCAACCCGTACATGAGGCAATCCCCGTCGCAGGCGTCAACAAGCATGTACCCTGCCTCTTTGATCGCTGCAAATCCGATGGTTACGATAATCCCTGCGATGATGAACCCGATGATGGCATCAGCTTGGTAAAACCCAAACGAAGATATCACGAGGGCGAACACCGTTAAAAATGACGTTGTTCCATCTTTGATGGTGTTGAATGCATCAAGTTTGACCGAGCTTAATACATTGTGTTTTGCGTTGATGTATTTGTAGACTCCAAGGCCTATAGCGACCAAACCTGCGATGAACGCGATGACCGCACCGATAAGGGGAAGCGTAACGCTCTGAGGGTTGATAAACTCGGTATAGGATCGAAGGATGATATAGCCGGCAAGGAAAAACATGACGAAGGTCGCACCTATGGAGGCAAGGTTTTCGAGTTTATAGTACCCGAAATGAAAATGCTGATCCGCTGGTCGTCGGAAATAACGAAGACCGACCCATACGATCGCAGAGACAAAGCCATCTCCGATGCAGTCGAATCCATTCGCAATGAGGGCTACACTCTGAGAGACTGTTTGTCCGAGAACGACCTGAATGACTCCGAGGGAAACAAGTAAGATTGTTGTGAGTGCAGCGATTTTTTCCGTGCGATTGATCTGTGAATCTCCGCTGTTCACCATCAGCCGATAAAAAGAATGGTGTTTTATATGAATTTTTATTAAGAGTTAACAAAGATATATATGTATATATATTTATGGTGAAGGCAGATTCATGAATATGAACCAAGGTTACAAATTCTCACGAAACGAAAAAAAAAAAAGATACAAAAGTATATAAGCCCCGATTTTCATGAGAGGACACCACACCAGAATCAAGTGGTGAAGGGAGAAAAAATCTTGTGAGGAAGTACCATGGTAAAAATCAATATCACAATTGAAGGGGAAGACATTTCTGCGATTATCAATGAGCTCTTACATGTCGGCATTGACCTCGTAAAAGCAAACAGGAAAGAGCTACGAGAGCTCTTGAGAATTCTTGCTGATGAATCACTAGAAGTCCTCAATGAGAAAAAAACCCTTGAACGAGGCGCTGAGCTCTACAAAAAAATCAACTCAGAAATCAACTGGACCTATAAAAGGGACAAGCCATAATTCACAGACGATTACAGCTCGGTAAACTCCCGTGGACTTCGCGAAAGCAGCATGAGTTTTTCTTTTTTGATAAGCACATCATCTTCGATGCGAACACCACCACACCCAGGGATGTAGACCCCAGGTTCAACGGTCAGCACCATATTCTCCCGAAGCTCCATCGTATTCCCAGGGGCAAACCCTACCCCATCATGGACCGCAAGCCCAAGGGAATGACCGGTGGAATGGATGAAACGGTTCTTGAATTTCGTTGAATCAATAAACGTGCTCACCGCTGTATGGACGTCGCAAGCTTTCACCCCAAGGCGAATGGCATCAAAGGCGACCTGCTGAGCCTTCAAGACAACGTCGTACATCTCCCGTTGTTGCTCTGTTGCTTTTCCGAACACAAACGTTCGCGTGATATCTGAATTATATCGTTTGAAGCACGCTCCAATATCACAGAGGACGAAATCGTTTTTCCGAAGTTTCGCGTCCCCATGGCTGTAATGCGGTTCCGCGGTATTCGTATGAAACGAGGAGATCGTATCGAACGCTGGTTTCTCAGCTCCGCGGTTCTGCATCGCATAATTGATTTCAGCGGCAAGTTCATACTCCGTCATCCCCTGATACAGCACATCAGGGATCGTTTCCATGACCGCATCAGAAATCGCACATGCTGATTTGATGCATTGGATCTCGGAATCATCTTTGATGAGACGGGTACTGTCGAATGCCTTGGAGACATCAATGAATTTTACCTGCGGAAGTATCTCCCCTAGCTCTACATAACTTTGATACGATAGACCGTTTGCGTTGATTCCAATCGTTTTTTCTTGAGCAAGCAGGTGTTTGAGCATCGTGGACAGTTCCTCCCTGGTTTTGTACACGCAGAGACGAGCATTGGTTTTGCGTGCACTTTCCGCTTCGAGCTCCGACACGAATAAATCAAGAGCACCGTCAGTATGCAACACCACCGCGGACCCCTCAAAAAGCCCTTGCTCAAGACCGGTCACATAGAAAAAATTATCATCGATGAACGGAAGAGAGGAGTTTTTCAATAGAATCGCATCGACCGATGTTTTGCACTGCGAAAAAATATTTTTCACTCTGTTTTTCACGTTGTTTTCCACCTAGTGCAGCCTTTAGTGCATCCTATTAACAGAAAAGAAGGAGATATTCCGAGTTGCAAGGACTTATGCGGGTATTGGATCAGTTTTACTTTTCCATCGTTGAGATAAGGCTGTGGAGCTGATCGAGGTCCTGTCTGATGTTTTCGACTTCTTTCATCTTTTCTTTTTCGAAGCTTTTCAGGATGGTCGGCAGGTCCGCGGTGAGCTTGTACAAATGAACGGGTCTTCCTTTCCCTTTCTTTTTCACATCCCGCTTTTTCGCCCATCCTCTCCTGCGCAGTTCTTGCATCGCGACACTTACTTCCGGCTGTCGAAGATCTGCTCCTTGTTCGACATCTGCAGAGCGAGCCTCATCAACCTGAGAAATGTACAGCAAGGTCTTTGCAAGATTCTTTGGCATCCCCAGCTCCGAGAACAGTTGGACGGCCCTATTATCCTTATCGTCTAACACGAATGACTTTTTCCGTTTCATACGTTCTCCTCGCGGAATAAATCAATTCTTGAGTATTTATATTTTTCCAATTTTTTCATCCAAATTTTTATATGATAGTCTATTATTTAAATCTTTTTATTTTTAAATTGCTTTCGCTTAACATGCACTTCGCTAGCTCATCTGGATAGTCCCCGGAATAGATGATTTCAAGGACTCCTGCATTAATTAACATCTTGACGCACACCACACAGGGGGTATTCGTACAATACAGGGTCGAACCCTTAATCGAGGTACCAAAAACCGCGGCCTGAATGATCACGTTCTGCTCCGCATGAAGCCCACGACAGAGTTCATGACGCTCCCCGGAAGGGATATTCATATTTTCACGGAGACATCCGATCTCGGAACAATGTTTCATACCCTTTGGAGCGCCATTATACCCCGTGCTGAGGATGTGCTTGTCTTTCACAAGAATCGCACCGACTTTTCGTCGCAGGCACGTGCTTCGTTTCGCGATGACATGCGCCATCTCCATGAAATACTCATCATATGATGGTCGTTCTTCCATAAGACCCCCACAACAGAAAACGTTATCACCTTAATAAAATTATGATAAAAAAAATGAATCAGCTATGCATGGAAATGATTCCGTTCTCATCCACTTGCTTTCTTTTTAGACCTCGAACAATATTATCACCAAACAACGCTCGAAACGCAGTGGTCAACAGAGAAAACACGACAAGTACACCAAGCAGATAGAGGTCGTACAACGGCGCTGTCGTGAAGACCTTGTTCACGCCGGGGAGATAAATAATCGCAAGAATCATACACAGCGTGAACACGAAAAACGATTTCAGCATCACATTCCGTCGACCAAATTTCTCTACAAGCGAGCCTTCCCGTAGAATGAAGACATATATCTGAGGGGAAATCAGCGTGACTGCAAACGACACCGTCCCCGCAAGAATCCCAGCATCCGTGGTGGTCGCACCACGGCCAAGCATATAGTTGTACGAAAGGATATAACTTGCAGCGATGGAAAGACCGAAGACGAACCCATCAAGAATCATCATAATCCGCTGGTTCCGGGAGATGATTGGCTCAGAGAGACTCGACGGTTTTCGCTTCATGATATTCTTATCAGCGCTGTCTGTGCTGATCGCGACCCCTGGGAAGCTTTCCATGACCACGTTCGACCAGAGCAACTGCAACGGCAACAACGGGACAGGATACCCTAACAAGGGAGTGATTAGGACACCGACCACCTTACCGATATTGTTCGTGATCAGATACCGGATGAGTTTTTTCAGGTTCTGATACACCCGCCGTCCTTCCTCAACCGCTTTTACCATCACAGAAAAATTATCATCGGTAAGGATAATCGTCGCTGCCTCCTGCGACACCTGGGTCCCAGCGCGACCCATCGCAATACCGACATCCGCTTTCTTGAGCGCAGGTGCGTCATTGACGCCATCACCGGTCATGGCAACGATATGGTTTTTCTCCCGGAGTTTCTCCACAATCTTGAGCTTATCCAGCGGCGCCACTCGGGAGTACACCCGGAGGTGTTCGACCCGCCTGCCGAACTCTTCATCAGTCATCCCTTCGAGGTCCCTTCCCTCGATCGCCTGCGTGATATCGGACGCGATTCCCACGCTTTCCGCAATAGCAAATCCGGTTGTTTTGCTGTCACCCGTAATCATGACCACCGTGATGTTCGCTTCCTTGGTTTCTTGGATCATCTGCTTAACTTCGTCTTTCGGAGGATCGTAAATGGCGGCAGCAGCAAGAAACGTGAACCCGGAGAGAGCGGTGACATCGAGTTTCTGAAGGGGATTAACATCTGGTTTTTTCACGAACCCGATGAGCCGGAACCCCTTCTCAGATCGGGATGCAAGTTCCTTCACAATATGATGCCGATGGCGCTCATCAAGGGGGAGTACCTTCCCATCCATATAATAGGAGTCACACAAGGACAGCACTTTCTCAGGGGCACCCTTCACATAAATTGTTCGTTTTCCAGCGCTATCCTCTGCGAGTATGGCGGAAAACATGAGGTCTGAGGAAAAGGGGATGGAGTCAATCGTTTGATACGTGTCGAACTGGTTCGTTTTAAACCCGTTTAGAATCGCGGCTTTGATGAGGGCCACCTCGGTCGGATCGCCGAGTTCCTTCACGACATTTCCGTCTTGCTCTACTACCTGCGCGGTCGAGCATTTCACCGATGTCAAAAAGACATCATGCAGAAGTGCGGATTTCCCTTCGGCGATCATCGCGAACAAATCAGCCATAACATGGAATTTCTCCCCGATGAAAACCTCCTTAACGGTCATATCATGTTTGGTAATCGTCCCTGTTTTATCGGTGCAGATGTAATCCACGTTCCCAAGCGTTTCCACCGAGGATAGGCGTTTGATGATGACTGAGTTTTTCGCGAGTCGTTCCATAGCAAGTGCAAGAGCAATCGTCATCGACGCAGGTAATCCCTCAGGGAACACCGCGACCATGATACTAATCGCAAGCAAAATAGAAAACCCAAGGTCGGCTCCCCGGAGAACTCCCATTCCTAGTACAAGGATAAGAGCGGCCAGGGCAAGGCCGACAAGCGCCTTGATTTCAAGATCCATTTTTTTCTGAAGCGGGGTGCGCTCCTCTTTCGTTTCCTGGATATTGACCGCGATTTTCCCTATCTCGGTCATATTCCCTGTCTTGACAACAAGCGCTGTTCCGTATCCGTTGAGTACTCTACTACCGGCGAACACCATATTGGTCATCTCGTACAATCGGAGGTTCTGGCTCGAGAGTTGACGTGTATTTTTGTCAATCGGTTGGCTTTCGCCGGTGAGATGCGCCTCATCGATAATTACGTTTGATGCGGTAATCAACCGCGCGTCCGCGGGAATGATGTCCCCTGCCTCAAAAACAATCATGTCGCCAGGAACTAAAAACTTCGAGGCTATGACTTCGATGTTTCCATCGCGAAGTACCTTGCATTGCGGCGATAGGATTTTTTTGAGTTCCTCCGCCGCCTTCTCAGCCTTTCCTTCCTGATATAAACTAATGACCGTGTTGATGAGAACCACACCAAGAATCGCGAGTGCCTCCAACAGATCATTTATGATGAAAAACGAAAGGAGGGATGCTAAAATGAGAATGAGCGTCATCGGTTCGATCAGAGTCTTGGCTATTTTCTTTATCAACGTCTCTTTTTTTTCTGGTGCAAATTCATTTGTCCCATACACCTGTCTTCGTTCCTCGACTTGTGTAACTGATAATCCTTTCAGTGATGAATGAAAAATTGAAAATAGTTCATCGTGCGATAGCGAATAGAAATATCCTGATTGGTCAATTTTTTCTTGGGTCATTAGAAACCTTTGCTGTCGCAACAGAATTATGTTATCTTTTATCTAGTTTTCATTTTGAAAAAATATGAACGATTTCGAGTGAAAATCCATACATTATTAAAGCGTTGAAGGATAACCAACCAACAGGGTCAGTTATGAAAAAAATCGGTGTTTTAACCGGGGGAGGCGATTGCCCTGGTCTGAATGCGGTAATCCGCGCGGTCGTGAAAAAATCTTCGAAGAATAACTGGCAGGTACTTGGGATTCTCGATGGCTGGAAAGGCCTCATCGAGGGAAATGTCATGACACTGACCGAAGCCGATATCTCCGGTATTTTGCCAAAAGGCGGAACAATCCTCGGAACGTCCCGGACGAATCCCTTCAAGGAGGAGGGAAACATCGATAAACTCTTAAAAAACATGAAAAAATTCAAGCTTGATGCACTGATCGTAATCGGTGGGGAGGACACGTTAGGGGTCGCCTTAAAACTCCATAAGATGGGAGTCCCCGTTGTCGGTGTTCCCAAGACCATCGATAATGATATTTGCGGGACCGATTACACCTTTGGATTTGATACCGCGGTGTCGATTGTCACTGATGCCATTGACCGGCTCCATACCACTGCTGAGTCTCATCATCGCATCATGGTGCTTGAGGTCATGGGGCGGCACGCGGGTTGGATTGCGACCGTCTCAGGGATCGCAGGTGGTGCCGATGAGATTCTGATCCCGGAGAAACCCTTCGATATCGAGGCGGTATGCAGGAATTTGAAAGCTCGGCATGACAAGGGGAAGAGGTTCAGCATCGTGGTTGTCTCCGAGGGAGCAACACCAAAAGAGTCCACGCACTTTGAGACGCTCTCGCAGGAGAAAGACGAGTTTGGTCATGTGAGACTTGGTGGCATCGGCCAGCGTCTAGCGAAGGAGATAGAGAAGCGCCTTGGTGTCGAAACAAGGTTCACAGTCCTTGGACATGTCCAGCGGGGAGGTTCGCCGACCGCGTACGACCGTGTGCTTGCGACACGTTATGGTGTTGCGGCTGTTGAGCTTGTGAAAGACGGCCACTTCGGGAAAATGGTTGCGCTACGAGGATACAAAATCGTCCCTGTGGACCTCAATGAATCCGTCACGAAACTTCGAACGGTGGACATGGAACTGTATGACATCGCGAAAACATTTTTTGCGAAACCCGATGACGAATAAAACCAAATTAATTTAGCAAAGATCCGGACTTCATCATTTTTTCAATTTGATGTCAAATTCCTGGAAATCTTTCGGGACAAATGAGTGTGGAAAGATCTTGCGCGCATCGTTTTCCAACACCCGATGGTCGAGATAGCGTGGGCTGATGTGCGTCAGATACAGTCTCTCTACCTCAGACTCCTTCGCTATTTCCGCGGCTTGATAGGCGGTGGTATGACCGTAATCCCGTGAGATATCCTGTAATTCAGAATCAAAGGTCGCCTCATGCACAAGCACGTCCGCATGGCGGGCGAACGCTACCATTTCATCAAACGGGACGGTGTCGCCTGAGATCACGATTTTCCTTCCTTTCCTCGCAGGTCCCAGGATGAGGTTAGGGGAGATTTTCCTTCCGTTGCTCAGAGTGATAGTGTGTCCTTTTTGAAGTTTGCTAAACAGCGGCCCCTCTGGGATGCCAAGGTCCAGGGCTTTTGCTTTATTGAATTTCCCTGGTCGTTTCTGTTCCTCTAAGCAGTACGCGACAGCAGGGATGGTATGTCGTGCTTTCAAGACTCGGAGGATGTATCCGTCGAACTGGAGTTCATCCCCTGAGTTCACCTCATGGGCAATGATCTCATAGGACGGTCGGAAATACCCGAGGGTCAGCAGCTGACCGGTAAGCTTCTCCATGCCGCGTGGGCCATAGATATGCAGGGGGGTGTCCCGGTCGTTCAGCTGCATCGTCTGGATGAGCCCAGGGAGCCCAAGGAAGTGATCCCCATGGAAATGGGTGATGAACACCTTGGTAATCTGCATGTAACTCAGATTTGACTTCTGGAACTGACGCTGGGTGCCTTCCCCGCAGTCGAATAACAGGATTTCGCTGCCTCGTTTGATGGCAAGGGAGGAAACATTCCGTTTCACGGTCGGCCAGCTTCCACCGGTCCCAAGAAAGATGATGCTGAGTTGGGTCATGTAGTCACCGGATAGGAGCAGGGGCTAAAAGCTTTTGGTTATCCACATAGGAGGATGAAAGAAAAAAAGAGGGGAAAAGAATTTCCCGTCTACATCTTGATATAGAAAAGAATCAGCTGCGCTGATTTCACCATCTCGGCGCCTTTTGCTTCGGAATTGTGGGCGGTGATCGTCACCATGACCTTCCCTAAACCGAGAACGAACCCAGAGGTGATAGTCCGTTCTCCACCCATGGGTACGGACACGAGCCTCCCCGAGGTCTCTTTGCCAAGGACAACAAGGCCATTCCCACCGAGTCCGATAGACCAATCGACACCTATTGCATCTGCTGTTCCTGTGTTGGTGATTACGGCACTGACCCGATATAATCCTCCCGTGACTGATTTGATTTCAATATTCGGTACAGTCCCAATAATGAACCAGACGTAGAAGATTTTGTTTCCTCCGTTGGAGTTGATGTTGATAGATGATTGGTAGGTTGCCCCTTGCGTCATCGCAGCGGTGTTAATCGTAACGGTAATTGCGTGATGCTCACCAGTGGATGAACCATCTGCCGGGGTGTATGCAACCCAGGTGTCTGGACAGGACAGGGTGTAATGAAGCGTTCCTGTTCCACTGTTCCAGATTTGGAAGGTGGTGGTCTGCGTCGTATTTGTGGGGATAATCCCGAAGAAACATTGGTTTGGATAGACCGCTAACCAGGGAGTAGTATGGGTAATCACGTTGACGGTCACATTAAAGGCACCATTGCCACCGTCGCTTGTAATAAGCACAGCACCGGCATAGGGCCCGGCTTCTAATCCCGTCGTATTCACAGTGACAGTGATGTTTATCATCTCTCCATTTGACACCCCGCTAGTGGGAAACACGGTTATCCAAGGTGAATCACACGTCAAATTGAACGTCACTTCACAGCATCCACCGGTCTTCCATATCTGGAAGACGGTGCTGTTAAGTTCCCCTTCGGACATGTTGCCAAAATCATGTGATACCGGATCGTACGCCATAATTCCCAGTGGTTGAGGGTTACCCTTCTCTTGAACCCCTATTGATCCCACAGTCGTGGCGATCAATAGGAAAAGAACTCCAGCTCCTATTATTTTACCATATCTGTCGTGTTTCATCTTTTTTCCCCCGAATGTAATAAGCAAATGTTGCTTGTACTATTAATAAATATCCCTTTAAAATAACCTAAAAAGGAGTTTGTGATGGAGACCAATCAAAGTTCAACCATAGAAGGGAAACGGTGCCAAGACGGATTTTCCCACGGATCGGATAGGGAAGGTGGTGTGGTTTATCCCAGTAGTTGTGATACCAATGGTGCCTTCCCTGGGCAAGCGCGGTCCCGAAATAGAAAGCGTTGAGTTTAAAATTATGGAAATTGTTGTATGAAACCGTCACCTCGGTGCTCTCGTATAATCGGACGCCATAGACATTGTCTTGAAAGATATTTCTTGAGATAGTAAGAAAACGACAACCGTTCTGCACGGAGACGCCATGTAAACCGCTGAGAATCGTATTCCCGCTTATATTCCCGTTTGATGAATGATTGACGAGGATGTCGAAATGACTGTTCTGAATCGTAAAACCACTGATGCTGACGTAATCTGCGACGATCGTGACAAGGTCTTTGGTTCCGTCACCATCCAGCACTGCTGTCGTCTTGTTCTCACCCATGATATGGAGTGGTTTATCAACGATGCATGCTTCGTGATAGGTTCCGTTGAACACATACACCGTATCGTTCGCCATGGCGTGGTTGATCGCGTCTTGAATCGAGCTGAAATTATTTGGCCCACTGCCTCCAACATACCAAATATTGCCATCGCGATTCTGTGTTTCGCTGAGTGGTACCTCGGGAGGCTTTCGCAGAGGAGACCAGTCGAAGGCGATCAAAGGATAGGGTGTGCTGTTGATTTTGAAGCTGCCAGAGATTGGGTAGGGCATCACTCGCGGCCGTTCCCAATAGTTTGACCGCCAGGTGTTCCGGAAATGAAGCAGGGTATGGGTTACGAAGTCAGCGTTGAACTTGTCGTTTCTCAGGTTGTTATCCGAGATGATATTTCGGGAGGAATCCTTGAAATAGATGCCATTGTCATTGTCAACAATGGTGTTCGAGAGAATCGTGTTATCATAGGATGTATCGAGGTACACCCCGAGGTCACCATTTTTAGTAACATTATTGTTTTCAATGGTATTTTCGGTGGCATCTTTCAGCCATAGTCCGTACCATCTGTTCCTATAGACTGTATTATCTATCACATTGCACCCTAATGAGTCGTAGAGGTACATCCCATTTTTGTTATCCCCGAAGGTGTTCCCCGAAACGGTGACGCTGAACGCTCCCTCAAGATGGAGACCAAGACCGCTGTTACCACTCATGAGGTTGTTGCTCACATGTGATACTGATACTCTGACAAGGTATGCTGCCTCCCCATTACCCATGATGGTGTTTCCTGTGATGTTCACCTGAGGAGAATCCTCTAGATACAACCCATATGAATTATTGAGAATTATATTGGCATTAATCTGGGTGTGTAATGTGCCTGGGCCTCGGATGCTGATACCCAGCCCTTCATTGTCACGTAGGATGTTCTCCATGACGAGTACGTTGCTTGCGGTGGAGATATCGATGCCGGCGTAGTGGATCCCGTTCTTTGAGTGTTGAATGGTAAATCCCTGTATGATGACGTTGCTTGCGGTTATCGTGACGACCGTTCCGAGTCTATCACCATCTATGATTGTCGTACTATCGTTTTCCCCTCTCACGGTGATTGATTTTCCGATGAAGATATTCTCTGCATAGAACCCATGATACACGAAAACAGTGTCACCAGAGGTTGCATTTTCAATCGCATCTTGTATGTTTGTGTAATTCCCTGGTCCAACCCCACCGACGTAGAGTGTTGTTCCAACCATCGTCATGGGAAGAACGGTGTGTGGTTGTAATTCCGCTGAAGAGAGGAACATAGGATGAACGGACAAAATCAAGAGTAAAACGAAGGACAATGCACGTCGTTTCATGAGACGTTGATACATTCTTTGGTTCCTCCCCAACCGGAAATATCATATGGTTTTTGTGCAGGATGCCAATCAAGGTTGATCCAGCGTATCACGATCGTCTTGTTCCATGGGATCCTCATGAGTCCGTGGATGCATTTTGGCCATATGCTTATATGGTCGTCCCAGTAGTTCTGCTTCCATCGATTCAAAGACGAGTTTTCGAAAAACGCGCTTCGGTTGTTGGCGAGGAGGTTATTGCACTGGAACAGGCTTCTATTTGCCATGGACAGACGTATACCCTCATTGCTTCCCTGAATCGTATTAAAGGTGATGATGTTGCCGTCTACTTTTGTCATGAGAAACCCATACAGGGAGTTATTGGAGAGCACGTTATCATGAAGGGAGTTATTGTCAGCACTTGGCCACATGCCGATGCCACTATATTCTTGATCGAAAATATTGTTACTCGCAACCTCATTATCGGTCGCCCCAGGCCAGAGACTCACACCGGCATAATTATCAGCCATCGTGTTCTCAACAATAATATTCCCTGATGATTTTGATATGACGACCGCGCAATGACCGTTGCGTGTCATCTCGTTGTGCTCTATGATAGCGTTCGTCGATCCCCCAAGAAAAACACCCTCATTCCCATTCTCAGCTATGATGTTGTCATAGACATGAGCACCGGAAGAGCAGTTCAGCAGGACTCCCACGCCATACTTACCGTTCTGAACCACTATGTTGTCGTGAATGACACTTCTGTTCGCTCGTGATTCTATCCCTGCATTCACCTTTGGGAGATCTCCACCGTGCTGAACAGTAAAACTACGAATCATGACGTCATCCGCATGAATGAGCACCACATCCCCAACTCCACTGCCGTCGATCACCGTCGTCGATCTGTTCTCCCCGATCAGATGAATCGACCTGTTGACCACAACATGTTCGAAGTAGGGTGACGAATGCGAAAAGACAAACACGGTATCCCCGTCAAGGGCATGATCCACTGCCTCCTGTATCGACGTATAATTATTCGGACCTACACCACCGACATACAACGTAGCGTCAGAAGGACAACGAGCTGGTACCCCTGGTATCGTCGCAACACCATTCGAGGGAACCCATGCGACAACAAGGAACATAATGCACAGAACCAATGCACCTTTTTGTTTCATCAGAGAAGATACCCCTTTTTTATATAGAACTCTGTGTTATATATAACTTGTTGTGATACTTCACATATTAATCTGTTGAAGCAACATCTTTTTGAAAAAATATCTTCCCAACTCACCTGAGACTTGAAGGTTCAGTTCTTTGTATACACCACGAAATACCGGGTGAGGCTCCGGTGTGCTCGGACAGGGAAAACGTTCACAAGGGTAAGATACTTCGCCCCTAAGGAAACCATCTCTTCGCTGGAAAGCCCAATCACTGCACGCTTCTTGTTTCCAAGGATATATGCGATGGTTTCAAATGCTCGGTCGTAGAGCTCCCGTGGCTTTTCCCCTTTGGTCGTGGTCGCTTTCGCATACGGGAAATCAGTCACAACCGCATCAACGCAGGAGGCATACTGCGCGATATCACCGATATCAACGCAATATAATTCATATGTATTCAGATGATAAAACTCAAGGTTTCGCCTGCAGCCTTCAATCATCTTCTTTTCGATATCGCTTCCAATCACTCGTATCCCTAGGAGACCTGCCTCGATAAGGATCCCACCAGTTCCGCAGAATGGATCGAGCAGGACCTCGTTTTTTTTCACGGCAGAGAGGTTCACTAAGGCACGTGCGATTTTCGGATGCATGGTGACCGGTGATAAGAATGGGCGGAGGTGCCCTCGGCGTTGTTGAAAATGACTGGTGTTAATCTCGGCTTTTTTTATTCCGACATACGCGGTATTCGCTGTTAGGACCGCGCGAAGTTCAATATCAGGGTGAACCAGGTTAACGCCCCTGTTTTTAGTGTACACGTCCCCCAAGCAATCGATCACTTGTGCTTGATCGAGAGCAGATCCTCGGTTCTTACAGCGGATCGCTATCGTGCCCTCCATTGGAAGTGGATGATATTTCGCCTGTGCCCTTAGCTCTCGAATGGTTGCTGGACAGGAAAATACCAGCTCGTCGATCAGAAAGGTGAATGCGAGACGTCCCGCAAGACTCCCGATGGTTGATTTATTTGCCTTTATTTCGACGAGGAGGATGTCCTCATTATCATCCAGGACGGTATACGGTGCCGCCTCGACATCGAGGCAGGCGAGTAGCTCTGCACGCGAAAGTGCGCTGTGCTCTTTGGAACGCTCAAACAGTACCTTCATGGAAAGACCGACCAGGCTGATACGGCGAATACCCCAGGCCTACTAAAAGAATACGGTGGAGGATTACAAGAAAAAACGGTTTCACCTGATTTCTTGTTGTTCGACTTTTTTGCGTTTGGATTGTTTCTTCAGCGCCTCATCAACTTTTGATTCGATGTTGCGTTCGCCCTCGAACCATTTCCCCTCGTTTTTCTTGTCGATGTTTCCCGTCATTTCATCGAGTTTGTAGCGCATGTACTCCTGCCCTTTGAACCATTCGTTCTCATCTTTGTTTTGATGAGGAGCAGACGGCTTCTGAGGGGTTTCCTTTGAGAGGATTGTCGTTTCCTTTCTTTTTTCTTGAAGAGGGATCCTGATCTCCTCGACTTTCGAGGTGGAAGAAGAAAACGTGGTTGGGCTCCGATCACGTACCCGATAAGACGCCTGGTCGTTGGTGAGCGGCGGCTCCTGGGCTCCCATGGTCTTCGGGGGGTCATGGGGAGGTGGTGTTCCGGATTTGGTCTGTTGCGACGGTTGGTTCCCTTGGGTCCGTTTTCGCCATCGAACATAAAAGACCGCAAAGATGACTGCGACTGCTGCGAAGATGATTGGTGCCAACTGCATCAGCATCTCGTTTCCTATCACGGGTAGTGCCCCTATGCTTTCGACGAGGATAACCGCTGAAGCATTGATGTACCCATCTTTCGTGGTTTTGAGGGTGATGTCCCTATTGTGAGCCACCTCTGGCGCAGCAAGATAAGCGATCCCCTGGGCATCCGTGGAGATGGGAGTCCCATCCGGATCAATGAAAACGAGGGCGTCTTCAACAGGTTGGTTGTCCTGATCCTGAACAGTCACTTGGAATTCCTCTTTCTCTTCGACATTACTGCCCATGTGCATCGACAACACTCCCTTCATGACGTTGAGGACCTGTTCGACAGATTGATACCCCGGCTTTGACGCATTGATGACAAACGTCCGATAGTAATTCCAAGAAGGCGCCTGGATCGTGATAAATGGCGTTTCATTGGAGGTAACAAACTGCCCCGGATCACAGGATACCGTAATCGTCACATTCACCACAAACCCGATGTCCTCCTCGGTACCAATCGCTATGTCGTATGATTTCCCCTCAAAAACAGTACTCGTTTGCAGGGCATTCGAGGTTTCAGCATCGTACACCTCAATGAAGAGTGGTTGCAGTGGTGCTGCAGCAAACGAAGGAAAAAAGATACAACCAAAGAATGTCACCACCACGAGAAAAACGAAACAACGATGTAGTGCTGCTTGACTTATCCTGATCCTCATCACCCTTCACTGAGTGCATTGCAATGAAACGGTTATGCATTTTTATGGTTTTTGAAGAAAAAACACATGGCACGCGTCTTTCTTTATTTTTCCGCGAGCCGCTTCTTTAGCTCGACGATGATGTCAATGGGGGTCGGGTCAATTCCGCGTAGGACCGCAAGGTAGCAACTCGTGAAATCCCCAAGGCACATGAGGGACACCGCTTTCGCAAGCTGACTCTTTCCTTTCGGTGTGACTTCGAATACATGGCCAGCGGTGTTCTGAAACAGTGCCTTCATGAAATTCAACCGCGTCGTCATATCAATGGTTTCCTCATCCCTATCACGGAAGAGAATGCAGCTGCACTGCTTGGAGATCTCCTGGTTCGTGGTCCATCCAACGATGTCATTATGGTTGCAGTCCGGAAGAATATCTGACCGTGCTATCACTTTGCTGTTCTCGTTGAATTGATGGCGCCAACGTCTCGCGATGGGCGTATAGATACCCCAACCATAGATCTGTGGGATCGTGGTGTGAATGTTTTGCGCGAGCTGTTTCGCAGGGTTGTTCTCCAAAGGGGTTTCTTTGTTGATCGCAGTGAGAAGCTCCCGTGTGACTTGGATCGTCTCCTCGATGTCTGTTTCGATGGCTGTTTTTAACAATCCAAGGCGTTTCAAAAAAACAACGGAGGGAAAAAGGAGGTACGCGGTGGCGGCACGTGGTTGAATACCTGAAGGGATTGTAATGAAAGGCACCTCGCGTTTTTCTGCAAGCTCTTTCAGCTTCCCGCCAGTGGATACACAGATGATCTTGCATTTTTTCTGATATGCTATTTTGAAGGCGCTCAGCGTCTCATCAGTATTCCCCGAATAGCTGAGGCACAAGATCAGGGTGTCCTTGTTCGCCCATTTCGGGAGGTCGTATTCCCTGTTGACGAAGAGAGGGACGTCGAGTTTGTCTCTGAAGAGACTCGCCATGATGTCCCCTGAGATAGCTGAGGCGCCAACACCAGCGACGATCACGTTATCGATTTTCAGATAGTTGAACCGCTCAACTGATTCTGCGATGGAAAGCGCTTCCTTGATTTGATCAGGGAATCGGGCGAGTCCGTCAAGCATATTTGATTTATCAATGGATATGATAGCTTGGTTGTCTAATGTCATGGTTTCCTTCTCATCCAGTACCTTTTGTGTGCCCTGGTGTGGGAGAAGCAGCAATCGAGGTCTTCATTAAAAAATATTTCTATCTTCGCTCAGGGTGGCCTTGTTCAAAGAAAAAGGGTATAAAAACTCCTGGTTCTTTCAGGGTTCAATGAGATACGCAGAAGGAGAGATTCTAACTGACGAGGGGTTCGTCAGCGGGTACCTTGGGTTTGATCAACAGACTGGGTTGGAGACGGGGAGGGGAAAAGCCCCGAAAACACCGTTCGTACGAGGAATTATTACCCCTACCTTCGTTAATGCCCATACCCATATCGGTGACGCATTTATCAGAGCAAAGCGGATCACGCTTCCGCGAGACGTGAGAGCTCTCGTAGCTCCTCCCGATGGATTGAAACACAAATTACTGCGCGAGGCGACAGAGCAGGAGATTGTGAAAGGGATGCGCACGGCGCTGCAAGAGATGGCTACGGTCGGAACCTCTCATTTCTGTGATTTCCGCGAAGGAGGCCTTGCCGGGGTGCTCCAGCTCCGGACGGCACTAAGAAACCGTCAGATTCAACCCGTGATCTTTTCACGTCCTGCCACGATGACCTACGATAAGGAGGAGGTAAGTCAATTGCTACAGAATTCGAGCGGCATCGGGGTGAGCGGCATTTCCGATTGGCACTACCCCGACCTTGAGAAAATCGCTCGACACACGAAAGCACAGCATAAGGTGTTTGCCCTGCATGCAAGTGAGGTTATCCGAGAGGACATCGATGCAATTCTTGACCTGAAACCCGACCTGCTCGTCCATATGATCGCAGCATCAGAGGCGGATCTTATGCGGGTGAAACAAGAACGCATCCCTGTCGTCCTCTGCCCAAGATCATATGCATTTTACCAACTCAACACTAATTTCGATCTCATGAAAAAACACCATCTCACCCTGCTCCTCGGAACCGACAATGCGATGATTAACACTGCGGACATTATGGAAGAAGTACGCGTCTTATCCGCCCAGCAGCTGTTCTCCATCGAGGAGTTGTTAACAATGATTACCTATACTCCAAGGAAAGCTTTAAATTTAGAAGATGGCATTCAGGGTCTCAACCTATTGAAACACTTTATTGTATTAGAAACCGGATCTTTAGCACCGATCTATGTTTCCTAAAATAGGGAATAGAGGGACAGCATGATAAAAGTAGAAGATGTGATGTCAAAAGAATTAATCGTAGGGTACGTCCCAGGAACAATCAGGGAAGCGTTGAAAGTACTAGCGAAACACAATGTCTCCGGGATGCCAATCCTGAAGAAGGACACGAAAAAGGTCGTTGGCGTCCTGACCCGTACCGATATTTTCAAAAACACTGATGAGGAACAGATTGCGCTCATCATGAGTACCAGCCCCTTAACGGTCACCAAGGACGATTCCGTGGACCTCGCAGCAAAGATCCTATACGAAAACCGCATCCATGGTATCCCGGTCATCGATAAGAGGAAAAATCTTATTGGCATCATCAGTCCCACTGATATCCTCAAGCTCATCACCGATAAACGCCGTGATGTTGTCGATCATTACTTCACGAAAAACCTTGTCCCGGTATATCAGGAAACACCGATCACCATCCTCATGGAGATCATCAATGTCACCAACGAAACCGCACTGCCAATCTTAAATAAGGAATGCGAACTCGCAGGGATCGTCAGCGAAGGCGACCTGTTCAAACTGAGTCATATCAAAGAAAGCGTCTCGCAGACCAACATGGGGATGGGTGGTGATGAAGATGATTGGACATGGGAAGGGATCCGTGACACGATCCGCCTGTACTATTCCACGACGAAAGTCGACCTCCCACCGGTCGCAGTCAAGGAAATCATGGTGACCAATGTCATACGAGCCTACAAGAATGACCCGATTTCTGAGATCGCATCCAAGATGATTAAAAACAAGATCAGCCACATCCCTGTGGTGACCGCGGAGAACAGGCTACTCGGCATGGTGACTGACATCGACCTCATGGCATGCATGTTTAAATCCTCAAAATAAATTCATTTTCAGCTGGCCGGAAGATGTACCCTCATGTCGCAGGATATTTACGATAAGATAATGACGGTGGCAAAAAGGAGAGGTTTTATCTATCCGTCGTTCGAGATTTATGGCGGTATCGCTGGTTTTTATGATTATGGGCCGCTCGGCGCGCAACTGAAGCAGAACGTTGAGAACCTTTGGAGACGTTTCTATCTGTTGTATGATAACTGCGTCGAGGTGAACACACCGACGATCACCCTCTACGAGGTATTGCAGGCGTCAGGTCATGTCGAGGAATTCACTGATCTCACGGTCGATTGCCTGAAATGCAAACGATCCTACAAAGTCGAAGACCTCATCGACTGTGACCTCTCCGTCATTGAGGCATTGCAGCAGAACAAGGTCAAATGCCCGACCTGCGGCACCACGCTTAAGGATGCACATCCCGTGAACCTCATGTTTGCGACCACTGTCGGCATCGGTGACGGTCGAAAAGCATTCCTCCGCCCAGAGACCGCACAGGGCATCTTTACCAACTTCCATTTATTGTACCGGTACCACCGGGAGAAGCTCCCGTTCGGCGTCGTACAACTAGGCAAAGGATACCGCAACGAGATCTCACCACGACAAGGGACGCTCCGGCAGCGGGAATTCTCCATGGCCGAGGCAGAGGTCTTCTTTGACCCAAAGAACAAGAACCATCCACGTTTCAAGCTGGTAAAGGACAAGGAAGTTCATCTGAACGACAACGAGAAAGAGTTCACGATCTCGCTTGACAAGGCAGTCAAGACCAAGGTCATCAACAATGAAGCGCTCGCATACTACATGTACCTCACCCAGGAGTTCTTATTGACGGCAGGGGTCGATCCGAAGAAATTCCGGTTCAGAAAACACGCGGTCGATGAGCTTGCGCATTACGCGACGGAATGCTGGGACGCGGAGCTGCATAGCGATCGGTTCGGATGGATCGAATGTGTCGGGATCGCGGATCGGTCCGCGTACGATCTGAACGCCCACATCGTCTCATCCGGCGTTGACATGTATGCACTCAGGAAATATGATGAACCCAAAGTGGTTTCCACAAAGAAGATCGTCCCAAAGATGAACGAGCTTGGGCCCTTGTTCAAGGACAAGGCAGGCAAAGTGAAAGAACTCCTTGAATCGATGCAGATCAACGACATGAAAAACTTTTCCGTGACCATCGACGGGAAAACCTTGAATATCCCGGAGCACTGCTATGAGATCGCTGAAAGAGAGGAAAAAATCATGGGTGAAAAATTCGTCCCCCATGTCATCGAGCCTTCGTACGGGATCGATCGCATCATCTATTTCATTCTTGAACATAATTTCAAGGAACTGAAGAAAAACGAGGAGGAGTACACGACCTTAACATTCAAACCGCAGATTGCACCAATCAAGGCGGGGGTGTTCCCCTTGATTAACGACGACCATCTGATGAAGGTCGCTCGAGAGATCGACACCGACTTGAGGACTCAAGGGATTCAAACCTATTATGATGAGGGAGGAACCATCGGACGGCGGTATGCGCGCATGGATGAGATCGGAACGCCGTTCTGCATCACTGTCGACCATGACACCCTTAAGGACCATGCGGTCACCATAAGGGATCGTGATACCACGAAACAGGAACGAGTCAAAATCGACAGGCTCGTCGAGCTGATGAAAAAGAACCTCGCCTAGTACCACAGAAGCTGTTTTAACGTAAAGGAAAAAAAAAAGTTGTATCCGACTCTTGTTCCCCTATTGCATCCCAAGGATACGTGCAAGAGCAGGATGCAAAGAGATGAAGTGGTTCAGAGAAGGGAACCACTGGAGAAGTTTCTCGAGGAACTGATGGGCGTACGGATGTCGCATCTCCTGATTCAAGGGTGTGGTGAGCGAAATGCTGATGGTGCAGTAATCGTTGTAGTTCTTCAGATTGACGACCTTGATGACACCGTCAAACGCACCTTTCTTCGCAGGAACAACAATGGAGACATTAACAGTCACAGGTCCTTGCTCAGGGGTGACGTCTCCGCTTGCTGGCGTGAACGTCCAGGTGCCCCAGCTCGGGTAGTCAAGGATTTTCCATGAAAGAGTTGAATTCGCCTCGCCGACATTGCTGATGGTGAAACTGCCGTTCACGGTCGATCCAGGAGTAATATCCGTCCAGGTGAGCGTACCGCTCCCTGATAAATCCGATGTCGTCGCATTCGACAGGTAAAACACGAGCGTCGGGTCGCCGAACAGGTTGGTCTGATAGTAACACCAACGCATCCCGTTTTGGTTTATCATCGCGACATAATACTCCTTTGAGTAATGGTTCGCCTTCCCGATCGTCCCCTGGTTCTTCTTGAGGAGCCCTGAGACAAACGATCGATGGTACATCTGTGAAAGGCCATTGGATGACCCTGGGATGTACCAACCGTAGCGTGCGTTCAGCACGCCTGCGAATGCAGCATGTGTTGTTTTGACCGTGAAATGCTCAGCGATGCAATCACCCATGTCAAACGCACCAGAGTAACATCCCTGGGTGTACACGAAGAACAACTTTGAGTTCGTCAGTTGGTCAACGTCAGAGCTATCGAGTTTCATGACATAGTCTTGATTCGCATGACCCAGGTGATTGATCATATGGACACCCGCGTCCATCTCAGCGATGAGATCGCTTTTCGACCACGCGTAGTCCCGCTCGTAGAGTTCGTGGATGGCATATGTGTTCGGTGGAATCGCATTCGCAATCAGGTTATCCATGGAGTCATCCCCCCAGGTTTCATCATCGAGCTGTTCACCAGCCATCAGAAGGGTGTTGAGGAACGGGTCCGTTGGATTGTAGTTCATGTATGTGATGGTTTTATTGACGAAATTACCCACTTCCTGGGTGTCTCCGACACAGGCTCTTCCGACGTACACCTCCGCGATGAGGTCAACGTCCTTTCCATTGTCACCGTCATGAGGCTCACCCCATTTATCATTCCCATTGTAGTTATACGTCCCGTCAAGACAGGCGTAGAAGAGGTCGGACGGAAAGCTATCCGTGGTGCTGCCACCATTGACCTCAGCGTAGAGGTTCTGCGCAGGGACGACATCATCGTCTCCCCCGAGTAATACGTAGTTGATCCCCCAGTTCTGATACGCGGTCCGGATATAGTCTCGGATATCGTCTGTGGTGCTACCGCCGACGTCGAAGAGGGTTTTAATGACCGTGGGCACACCACGTGCATCATGCGCGTTTTTCAAGGGGATGAATGCGTTTTTCAATGTGTTGGTCGTGAGGATGAGCAGTTCGTATTGCGTTAACGGTGCATCCTCGGAATGCGGGTAGGTGCTCAGAGTCTCAGGGTTATCAATCATCGCCCGTTTAGCGTCCTCATCGATCCCTCCTCGGTAGAGAGGACTTGGTGTGGAAGCAGGCACAGTTGACACCGTCACCTGGAGGTTCTCGTAAAACACGGTTTTCTGGGTGAGCGGGTTATATTGAACGGGATGGAGTTCCAGCACAAGGATTTGGTAGCCTCGGAAATAATAAGTCCCTATGGTGGTAAAGAAGGATCCTGGGAATTCCTGGTCCAAGGAGTAGATACTGACATTCTTTTCGACGAACGGGGTATCGTTGTCGTGGCCTGGGAGTAAAGGATGGGCTTGTTCAACAGGTAGGATATCAAAGGTGCCCAGCATGGTCTGTGGACCTGGGCTGGCACACACCGACTGAACATCCTCTTGATAGGGGAGGAGGATGCGTGCGGAGTAGATCGGGAGGTCAGGTTCCCCTGGGTTCCCCGCAAGTGTTGCTGTTGGAGTCGTAAGAACACTATAGGTCACCCCATCAACGGTTGTGCAGTCGATAGACGGAGGTTGAAAGGTGTACGAGACGGTGCATTGATTGGTGGGAGTCGTGAGACCCGCCGCGTTGACAAGGAAACTCATCGGAGAAAATACCATTAGGCATGCTAGCACGACAACTACAAGGAATTCGGTTTTTTGTGAACGTAACTTCATTATTATCCCCACTATACTACCCGTACATCTATTCCTTTAATAACTTTTCGTTTAGTACTAAGGAGTTCTCTCTTGAAAAATATTGGTGAGGAGAGCGTTTTCACTACATTGTTTTAACAACGCGCTCAATAATATCGAGTGCCTCATCAATCTCTTCCGAGGTGATGATAAGCGGTGGACGGAACCGTATCGTTGACGCGCCACATCCCATGATGATCATATTGTTCTCATACAAACGTTTCTTCATCTCATCCCGTCGTTCAGGCGTTGGGAGGTCAAAGGCGCACATCAGGCCTCGGCCACGCGCGTTTGAAATAACACGAGGGTAGTCTTCCTGGAGTTCTTCAATACCTTTCAACAGGTATAAACCTTGTTTTGCAGCGTTCTCGATGAGATGATCTTTATGGATGACCTCCAGGTACTTCTGTGAACGGAACATATCGACAAGACTACCGCCCCAGGTGGAATTAATCCGGCTTGACACATGAAACACATTATCCTCGGCATTATTCACTCGATCCGTGACCATGATGCCGCAGACCTGGGTTTTCTTGCCGAATGCGATGATATCTGGTTCGACATCGAAATGCTGGTACGCCCACATCTTTCCTGTGAGCCCCACGCCGCTTTGCACCTCATCGACGATGAACATCATCTCATACTGATCGCAGAGTCTGCGAAGCTCCTGGAAAAATTCCTTGCGGAAGTGATTATCGCCGCCTTCCCCTTGGATCGGTTCGATAATGAGCGCGGCGATGTCATCTGGGTTTCTTGCGATGGCGTTTTCTATCTCGATCACCGCTTGTTGTTCGAGGTTTGTCACCTTTTTCAGGTTTTCACTGGTGAGAGGGAATCGTAGCTTCGGGTTGGTGATGCGCGGCCAGGCGAATTTCGTGAAATACCTCGTTTTGTCAAGATTGAAGGTATTGGTCATTGAAATCGTATACCCGGTCCTGCCGTGAAATGCATCTTTGAAATGGATGACCTGAGTTCCTTTCTCTCCTTTTCCTCGTGCGATGTTGTTGCGTATTTTCCAGTCAAACGAGGTCTTCAGTCCGTTTTCGACTGCAAGGGCCCCGCCGCTGATGAAAAAGAGATGACGAAAGTTTTTCGGGACCGCGTATTTCGCGAACGTCTCGACAAATTCGGCCATCTCAACCGTATAAATATCAGAGTTGGTGGGATTGTTGACCGCAAGTTCTCCGATTTTCTTGATGAACTCAGGGGTCGTAAGTTCTGGTGGGTTGCATCCTAATGGTGCGGTCGCGAAAAACGAGAAACAATCAAGGAAATAGTTCCCCCTGCTTGAATCGTAGATGCGGCAGCCCTTGCTTTTTTTGAGATCAAGGACAAGGTCAAAGCCATCTGCGAGCATATATTTACTCAGTGTTTTATGAACATCGGTAGGTTTCATGGACATAGAAACATCCCCCATGCATATATTCGTATGTGGTGTGGTAGAGCGGTAACCTTCGTCCTTATAAAATAGTTCCGATGGTAGGTTAATTACATTATAGTTAGGTGATTTTATTTAATTATTTATTGTGTAAGTAATTTTATAGAATAGAACCGATGACTTGAGGTTTTCCTTCTTGTTTGGAAAGGGAGGGAAACCTTTTAAAAAAGATTTCCTCACTGGGAGGTTTCTCGATTAATTTTTGAATCTAAGGATATGCTTTTAAAGAAGTTTAAGTTATAAAATTGTAGTCGTGGATGAGAGTTATGAAAAGAAGTTCTAATGAACAGATAAAAGAAGATGAGATGAAGATTCTTGCAGCGCTTCAGAAATACCCAAAAGAAAATATCGCCACAATTGCTAAACATTGTGGTTTTTCAAAACAAAAAATATACAAAACAATTAAACAAATGGAAAAGAACCACATAATTTGGGGGTATGCTATTGTCACTGATGAGCAGAAACAAGGTCTTCAGAAATACGTTCTTTTAATAAAACGATCGATCAAAACGATAGATAATAAAACCATAGATCAATTAATATCATATCAAAAAAACAAAGAAATCGCGGGATTAGAAATAACAGTTGAAAACAGTTACTTTGTCCACGGTGAATACGACTGGATTTTGATATTCACTGCTAAGGATATAAGACAAGCAAAAAAATTCAGCGATATATTACTCAGCGCATATCCAGGGATGTTTTCCAATGTAAACCTTATACAGATACTTATGACCCTGCAATCGCAACATGTTCTGAATCCGGATCATATCAAACTGCGAGAATTATTATAGTTGAAGAATCGTATTTGGATTATCATAATAAAAAAATATCGGTTAAAGCTCTTCCGATACCATCACTGTGAGAGTCTCACGGTTTTCTCATCAAACGTGATGCCCAACGTTTCTAGTTCATCGAGGATCGGGTTGTAAATCTCTGGAATGCCCGGGATATGAACGCCGGTCAAGGTTATTTGTTTATTCAGAATCATTTTCACGGCGATTGCCGCGGGAAGTGCGACAGTCCGTGCAATCGATGTATCGCCATCGGGAACACCGTAGTCAACCAGTGTCGAGGTGACGTATTCCTTTTTTGAGGGGTACTCTGCGATGAACTCATGGTGCATGACGACCATGTCTCGCTCATGTTCGCCCATGGACATTTTTTGTAAGGTAAGGACATTGAGGTAGTCCAAGGGGGTGTTCTTCTCCTTCGGGAGAGGTTCGTTGCCAAAGAGACCAAGCCATTCAAGTCGTTTGATGACTGCGGAATACGAGGGAAGATCAAGGTACTTCGCTGTTGCTTCCGGAAGATTTTCTTTTGGTTTCGCACCGATGAACTGTCTGGTGAGATCTCCGTATGTGTTCCCGGAGAATCCCTTCGGGAGTTCCTCGCTGAGCCACCCGAGTGCGACGATTTTTCGGAGCGTCTCGCACCAGCCGGTCATCCGCAACGTCCCACGGTACACGGTCTTTGCGTCTTTCAACCCGTAGATATCTTTGTACGGTACTGAATTTCGATTCGGGTAATTCTCAAACGTCCCGACGCCTTTGATATCCTGCAAGTAATAGTGTTCAAATAACTGTTCGCCAGGGATTGAGATTTCTTTTCCATTTTCAAGCCATTTGGCTGCATTCCGGGATGCGAGAAGAACACCGCGTGGCGACCATGAGAATTTGTACCCGAATGGATTGTTGTTGGCCTCATGCGAGGGGAGCGCACCGGTGGATGACTTAAAACTCATGATCTTTCCTTTGTTGTTTTCAATCTTGTGGATGACCCGCATCGCTGACATATGATCGATGCCTGGGTCCAGCCCGCATTCATTCAGAACGAGGACCCCTGCGACTTTTGCTTTCTTGTCTAGGGCGCGCATCGCGTCGCTGACATATGACGTGGTGATCATCTGTTTCTTATGTTTTATACACATCTCCGCAATCTTCACATGAAAAGTATATGGCAAGAGGCTGACCACAACATCAGCGTTGGAGACAAACTTCTCGACTTTTTTATCATCTGTGACGTCTAAGGAGAATGCCTTCCCGCGAGGATGTCCATCAATCATGTGCTCTGCTTTGCTGACGGTTCTGCTTGCCATGATCACATGAAAATCAGGTTGATTCAAAAGATAGCGAATCATCGGGCGAGATACCATGCCAGCGCCTAGGACAAGAATTTTTTTCATCGTGAAGCCTCCGAAGGTTTGTTCACTTCGAAGCACGGAAGAGGATTATCTTATAAAAATTTGTTGATGTACTGATAATCGGGGGTCAGCTTCCCCTGGTATAAAATAACCGCGTTTTTTATCTCGGACGGCAACGCGAGGGTGTCGAAATCGGGAACGGTGAAATCAGCTTTCATGATAGCAGGCACAAACCGCAACAAGGTTTCGCTAAACGACCGCGAGGACTCACAGGGGAGCTCACAGGGGAGATTGTCAACCGCCATGACCACCACGCCATCACCCTTGTACCCGTCTTGTATGGCACCTGTGTGAGGATTGTACACAAAAACCGGGGCATCAGGTGACGTTGTTTTTTCAGTGAATTCCACGGCGCCATTGACATCAACGCTGATGTCACCAATCACCTTAAGGTGTTGGTGTCCATTATGTTCATAGAATTTTCTCATGCATTCTTTCGTGATAAAATGAGGGTAACGCGCACTCCAGTAGATACAATTCATAAAAATAGAAAGAAAAGGGATATATTGCTCGAACACGGACCGATAGTTCTCAGGATGCATGTAGTAATCCTGCAGATCAAACCTGGTACCGGGCTTGATCGGTTCCACCATATGTTCCTCTCTGAACACCACCTTGTAGAGACCCTTATTTGATGGTTTTTCAAAGATTGATGCCAGGTTCTCTGGGGGAACTTCGATAACCGGGAGGAGATCAAGAATTTCCTGAGCACCGGTTGAGACGTTCCCGTATCCAGCAAACCCGATAATTAACGGGGTAAGTGATTGCGGTAGACCCTTCGTTTTGATGTCTTTACCAACCGAAATAAGATGTTTTTTGATATCATCGAGATTCTTGTAATGGATCGTCTGTTTTATCCTATGGAATGGTGACGTAAAACCTTCCCATTCTACTCGCTGACCGAACGTCCAGAGGGTATCCACCATGCCGGCAAGGCCGGCAAATCTGCCGAAAAATACGAGCCGCCTTCCATTCCGGTCCACAATCCGCTCGTAATCAACCAGAGTACATCCCATCTGCATCATTTTTTTAAACATCGGCATATTTTGTGTCTGGCCCTTGATGGTATGCGAAAAAAACACGTACGTTTTCCCACGCTCAAACACATCGACGGGTATCTCCTTCACTGCGAATATAATAGAAGAAGGTCCTAGAGAGTCTTGGACCGATGCGCCAACCCGCTGAAACTCTTTGTCCGAAAACACACGTATCCGGGAGGGTTGAATGACGGTCTCAATCCCGTATTGTTCCTTCAGTTGTTGTACGTGATCCGGGATTAAGGGGACCCGTCGTTCCCAGCGGTTTTTGTCTTCTCTGCGAATACCAAGCGTAGAGTTCATCACGGAAACCTAAGACCCTCCAACTGTTCCCGTTTAATAGCCTTTACGGACATCTCCCTGATAGGACAATATTCTAGATTGTTATTCTTGGATAAGACCAAAAAAATTCTTCGTTTGAATCATAGTCGAATACAACACTATCCTTCTATAATGACCTGGATTGTTATTGTGAGAAAAAAGGTGAGAGAGGGAACAGAATGAAAGGAGACGGAGGAAGAAGGGAGGCGTCCCTCTCTCAATGTTCATCAGGCTTTTTTGGTTAAGCTAGCGTAAGACTGTTCTGTTCGCTGAGATCAGTGAGACTGTTCATCTTGATCATCGAACCAGAGATGGTGTACAACGTGTCGCCGATGTACAGGGCTCTTGTGATATCGGTGTTTGATGAGCCCCAGTACCAGGTGTCCTTTGATTGCTCAAGTTGGTCTGATGTTTGATGGGTGATACGTCCTTGCAGTTCAAACCCGTTTTCAAGGCTCAGCCGGTAGACATAGGCACCCTGGAAGGTGAACTCGCCGAAGAGTTCAGTTGTCCCATTGCTCTGCGCGTACTGGTCTTTGACCTCCTGGGGGATCTCGTACACGCTCACAGGCAGCACCAACAGGTTTTTCTCCCGGTCGAACAGTAATGCTTTATGGTCGTAGAGCGCAGGGCTGTCGGTCCCGCGGTCGCCGATCACGACCTTTGCCTCTTCGACAGGATGCTCGATGTCGGTGACGTCGAAGAGCGCGATTTTCAGGCCAAGGATAGCGGTATAGTAGATTGCCCCGGGTGTGTGGACCTTGTCAGCGTCGATCGTCGGGTCCACTTCCTTACCGATGCCTATGATGTGGTTCTCATCATATGGTTGGAGATAATCAGAGTAACCTGGGATCTTTAATTCTCCGAGAATCCTCGGGCTAGAGGGGTTAGAGAGGTCCACGGTGAACAACGGGTCCACCTGGACGAAAGTGACAAGGAACGCGCGGTCACCCATGAATCGTGCAGCATAGATGGACTCACCAGGTGCAATGTTCTCGACATTCCCCACTTGTTTCAGGGTTTCGTCAAGGACGTAGATGTTGTTGCTCGAGGGCGTCTCGGAGTTCCAGATGGCATCAACGGTGGTCGCGATGCGGAAATACCCGTTGTACTCATCCATCGAGAACTGATTCAGGATCCGGCCTGGGACTTCCCCCTGGGCGATGTAGGTGACGTTCCCGGTGTTGATCGATATCTTATGGATGATCGTCGTCTGCTGGTTGCTTTCAGCTGAAGAGGTCTCACCATTCCTTAAGGGCATCGCGTAGTACGGGTAATGAACAGCGGCAAGGAAGATAGCGTTTTTCGAGACATACATCGTCTCAGAGCTACCAAGCAGGAAGCTTTTCTCAGCGATCTCATTAGTCTGAAGATCGAGAGAGATCACATGGGTCATCGTATCAGAAAACTCAGGGACGTCAACATAGTAAATGTCGCCTGCAGAGATGTTCCGTGAGACGTTATCGATGCTGATTTGTGGTATATTCAAGGTAATGTTGTTCTCATCATAGGCATAATAGATAGTATTAGTATATTCAGAGGCGACCACGTACACATAGTTATCAATCATGCGGGCGTCAAAGTAGTACCCGTCGATTTTGACTTCTTTCGCAAGCACCGGGTGTGCCCGGTCAGCGACATCGTAGATGGCAATCAGCGTGGTAGACGGGCTACCCCTCCAAATGAATGGAGATGATTCCGGAACCTTGACATCTTCTCCGAGAAGCGGGTAATATCCTCCATACGAGGAGTAAATCATGCCAAAGACGACCAGACGGTCACCATAGATGAAAATATTGCTGATGCTTGTGCTGTTGTTAAAGCTGATACGTGAGAGCACCACTGCGTCCCCAACAGGATATGCCTTTACGATCGTGACCGCGCTGTTCTCAACGAGATACAAGTAGGTACCGTCTGTTTTGACGATATCAGGCTCGTCGACGCCTACGACCTGCACGTTGGTCTTGGAATAATCAGGGATGACGGTTCCTCCCTGCGTCGCGGTATCTGTTCGTTCCGCCCCTGATTTTGATATCGCAACATTTGGGGCGTAGAGATTGTACATATGTCCGGAGGATGCCTCAGAGCGTTTCTTCAAAAACGCGAGCAGATCACTGTATGATTGAAACGTGCCGAGCTTGTAGGTGTAGGTCCCTTGATCGAGCGGCGATATCGCAATAATTGCGATGATGCTTGTGCACACCAGCATGCTTACAACGAGAATTCCCTTCACTTGCGTTTTTTTATCCATAGCGATCACGACTCATTTCCTATGATTCAAGTTATATCTATCAGTGCTTATATACTGTCTGAAAACGTTTGGAAAAAACCAAATGATGGAAATCATCTGGATAATACTTGTTTTTATATTAGATGATTCGCCAATAATATCCAAAATTTTTCGTCTGCCTCTTTCTCGAAGATCTCTTTGTTCATGCCAAGAATATGTTTTTAACCATCTGCAGATTACCGCTACCAGTGAATTCCACATGAAAAAACAAAAAATGATCCTCGTACCTGCCGCCTCGCTGCTCTGCTTCCTTCTTATAAGCGGGTGTACTCAACACACGCCCTCGCCAGTAAAAGTAACCATTCAAGATATTCTTGTACGAGCCAAGAATATCGGACCGATCAAATACGATGTCGTAACATCATTTACGGTGAATGGATCCACTATGCCGAATAGGACAAAAACTATCTGGGAAGAACCGCCCTATACGAAAGTGGAACTATTGTTGGGGAATACCTCAGCGGTTTTCATCACACGGCCCGATGGCTTCTATGTGCGCAACCCTGGAGAGCATAACTTCACCAAAACCACGAGCCATTCCAGCGACCAACCATTGGAAAACCAATCAGCTGAGTTGCTCACAAACATATCCTTCCAGGTAGTCGGAAATGAGACGATCAATGGGAACGCCACAACCGTTCTCCAATACACGACGAATGAATCCGGGTCTCCAAGTACCGTGAAAGTATGGATCTGGAACGACAAAGGCATCCCGGTAAAATCACAAACAACGGTATTCATGGGTAAAACAGCGTTCATTACAGTTATAATGTATGAACATTTCGTGTTCGGGGACATCTCGCTCAGTGAATTCTCCGTGTCATAATTCAAGGAACTTCCTTGGAAGGACTATAGAGGCCTAAAGCGTTTCTTACCCGGTAGATATCTTATCTTATTATCTAAAAAAAATGATACCAGCGGCAATAGCTAGGACGTTGTCTCAAAACTCAATTACTACTCCTTAGACATCCCAAGTTTTGGAAAATTGTGTCAGGAGAGAACGAATACTTTCGAGACAAAGCCAATAGCTAGTTTCGCCTATCTCCCGTCCGAATATTAATATGAACATGAAACTATAAGATGATGATGGGAAAACGACGAAAATCAAACTTAAACGAAGTAATCAGTGCCTCGGAGATTGGTCAATATATCTATTGTTCATACGCGTGGCAGCTTCACCGTATGGGGTACGAGCCAGAGTCACCGTCTCTTGAGCCCGGGAAACAGGTGCACGCTGCCCTCGGAAACCGTCTCGACAGTATTGAAACTCGACTCCGCCATTCCCAATGGTACGCAGCGGTCGGAATCATCCTTTTTTGCGTGTCTCTTCTTTTGATTCTGTTCGGGGTGATCTTATAGAAGTGATTCTTCTCGCCGGGCTTCTGATTGCGGGTGCGGTGACGTTTCTTATCATAGCGCTGAAGATGCGGTCAATGGCACGGAAGGAAAAAAAAACCTACGGGATCCCTGAAGGATTGATTCTCTATACTGATCTGAATACCCCGGCGCAGCCCCTGTTTTCAAAACGGTTCCGCCTTGTGGGGAAACCGGATTACATCGTGCGACACGAGGATCGCCTTCTCCCGGTTGAGGTGAAATCAGGCGGTCAGCTACACCCACAGCACAGCCACGTACTGCAGCTCGCTGCGTACTGCCAAATTCTTGAGGACGTCTCCGGTGAGTTCGTTCCCGAGGGCATCCTTGTGTATAACACCGTGCCGTACACGATAGCGTTCGACCCGCAACTTCGTTTCGAGCTTGCATCGGTGATGAATGAGATGCGGGAGTCGTTGTATGACGGTGTGGTGGTAAGGAATCACCAGGAGCCAGGACGGTGCAAACGCTGTTCTCTGCGTCAGTATTGCGATGACCGGGTGTCGTAACGGGTGGTTTTCCATAAAAATAATATAGTGATTTTGTCATGTAACCAACCCAGTAGTGAACGCTTGGGTTAAAGTATGAACAAAGGACAAGGCATTGGGTTCGGAAAGGCGATTTTATTTAACGAACATTTTGTCGTGTACGGGATCCCGTCCATCGTCTCCGCAATCGGGACCTATACAGTCGCGCGGGTCGAACCGTACGACAAACCAGGGTTCATCCTCTCAGATAGACGCCCTGCGACGCCGAAGTACAAAGAAGACAAGCTTGGGCAGCAGAAGGAATCCTTCGAACTCATGTTCAAGAAGATGGGTGTCGATCTTTCGAAAAAAGGGGTCGCGATAACTCTTGAGGGAAACCTGTATGCCGCAAGCGGCATCGGTGCGTCTGCCGCATCCTGCGTCGCGGTCGCACGTGCCCTCGCAGAGTATTTCAACATGACTTTCACCGATGAGCAGATTAACGACATCGCGTACGAAGGGGAGAAGGGGTACCACGGGAACCCATCTGGTGTGGACAACACCGCGTCGACCTACGGAGGACTGATCTGGTTCCAGCGAGGGGAAAAGAACCTCATCGAGCGTATCCCGACCGCTGCCCCCGTGGAGATTGTGATCGGCAACACCGGGAAGGTCGCGAACACTAAGGCCGCGGTGGACGGCGTGAAAGAGCGCCGGGAGAAGAACTCGAAGAAGTACCAGGAGATCTTCGGTCGCGCTGAGAACATCGCGTATCTGGCGAAGCGCGCAATCCAGGATGGGTCATTCGTCGATGTCGGGAAGCTCATGAATGAGAATCACAAGTTGCTTCAGCAGATCGAGGTGTCGACCCGGGAGCTTGATTTCCTGGTGAGTATCGCGCGCGAGGCAGGAGCCCTTGGTGCGAAGCTCACCGGCGGTGGGCTTGGGGGTAACATAATCGCGCTCACCCCGGGTAAGGAGCTCCAGAAGAAGGTGGCGACCGCGATCGAGAAGGAAGGGTTCCAGACCGTACAGACCGTGATCGGTGCGACGCGGGAGGAGGTGGAACAGATATGACGTTACGAAAGTTTCTTGATGAACTTGAGAAGCAGGGGACGCTTGTCCGGATAAAAAAAGAGGTCTCGGTGAAGTACGAGATAGCGAACATCATGTACACGCTTAACGAGCGGCCTGTGCTGTTCGAGCACGTGAAAGGGTACGAGTTCCCGATGTTCGGCGGGATCACCTCTGACCGGGATATCATCGCGCAGGGTCTGGGGACCACGAAGGAGAAACTCTTGTTGAAGCTGGTGGAAGCGTTGCGTCATCCGACGGTCCCTGAGGTGGTCGACAAGGGACCATGTCAAGAAGTCGTCATTAAAAATCCTGATATTTCCAAGTTACCTTTGTTGTTTCATGTGCCTGGCGATGGAGGAAGGTACGCGACCGCGACGGTCGCGACGATCAAGGACCCACAGACCAGGCGTAACGTCGCGTATCATCGTCTGATGGAGATGGGTAAAGACCGGTTCACCGCGCGGCTCATCAAAGGCCGTCAGACACGGACGACCTACGATAAGGTGAGTGGTGACCTTGAGATGGCAGTGTGCATCGGTAACTCAATTAGTGTGATGATTGCAGCATCGCTTGGTCCTCCGTCCGGAGTTGATGAGTTTTCGATCGCAAACATGCTTGAGCCGATGATGATGGTGAAATGCAAGACCAAGAACCTTGAGGTCCCCGCGGAGTCCGAGTTTGTCATTGAAGGGCGGCTGACGAAGACGGTTGACCGTGAGGGCCCGTTCGTGGATCTCACGGAGACCCGTGATTTCGAACGCAAGGAACCCGTGTTCGTCGTGGATTGCATCACGCATCGGAAGGACGCGATGTATCAGGCACTCATCCCGGGTCGTCTGGAGCATAAGACTCTCATGGGAATGCCGAAGGAGCCGACGATCTATGATGAGGTCAGCAAGGTTGCGCGCTGCAAGAATGTGCTTGTCACCATGGGTGGCGGCTCATGGCTGCATGGTATCGTGCAGATCCAGAAGAAGAACGCCGATGACGGGAAGAAGGCGATCGAGGCTGCGTTCAACGGCCATAAGAGCATGAAACATGTGGTGATCGTGGATGAGGATGTCGACCTGTATAGTCCAAACGCGGTGGAATGGGCGATCGCGACCCGGTTCCAAGCCGGCAAGGACTTGGTAGTGAAGCTGGACCAGCCTGGTAGTTCCCTTGATCCGTCGTCGAAGCAGGAGGAGGGTAAGAAAGCACTCACGGATAAGGTCGGGGTGGATGCGACGATCCCGTTCGACGTTGACAAGAGCAAATATGAGATCGAGAAGTACTCGAAAGTGAATCTGGATGATTACCTCCGGTAGAGGAAAATATACGGTGTGGCTTCGACGGTACGAGATCGGCGAGGACCTCGTGTTCTTGCTTGGTGGCGGGGAGCGGTCGCATGTGGGTGGTGTGGTGATTGCTGAGCCTGGCAAAAAAATTCAATCGATCAGACTTTCTGGGCATTACGATGATATTGTGCTTCGGCCGATTGCGGAAACAGCATGCGAAAAGTACAAGACGAAAGTAATTGCAGTCGGTGGGGTGCACGTTGATAATGCAACGAAAGAAGAGATTAATCTACTGATAAAAAATTGTGAGAAATTGGCAAAGAAAATCTAATGTTAATGCCCGAATAAGCGTTTCGTCACTACCGTTGCATAGCTTCCTTTCGGCAATGAAAACGATATCAGTATCTTATAACGCATCGTTGTCCCTTTGCTGTTGAGTTCGTCCCTCATCGGTTCGGAAATCACAAAATCCTCTGGAACCAGCAGAACCTGCCGCGCCCGTGTTTTAAAGAAATTCCCAGTTTCAGCCTCGATCTTAAAATCCGTAAACGTCAGTCCTTCTTGCGCAAGTATCCGATCAACAACCCTTTGCTCGTCTTCAGAAAACATCGCGGTCTCACTAATCGTGAGAAACGTCTTTGGAATGTTTTTCATCTCTTGTCCTGAGAGATCGGTATAGAACAGTAACGCCCCGATCGCGTACTCCACCGAGTACAATTTTTTCTGCTCAACAGAGTGTTTCAGAATCTCTTTGACGCATTCATTCCACAGGAAGCTTTGGTACGCGTTCACGTACATTTCTCTAAGATGCGCAGGAATTTTCCGGTAGGCCGCTTGCCAGTTTTTCGTTCTTGTATATTCTTTAATGACCACGGCAAACGCTTTCGTAAAGACCCGTACCTTCGTAAGATCATGCCACTGTGATAAAATCCTGCGCTTCTCATCCTTGATTTTTTTTGGCTCTGATTTCTGGTAGGAAGTAAGGTACTGCTTGACTGCTTTTTCATAATTTTTTCTTACCACTTCTTTCCCGATGAACGTCGTATCAATGACGCTGCCAAATCGCTGCGAATCAAAATAATTCGGCACACCAGAAACTGCGAGCGTTTTTGCTCTCTGGGCAATACCCAGAAGTTCACGTTCCTCTATATCGCGGACGACGATTGTAAACCGATTCCCCGCAAGATCACCGATCTTGATTTTCTTGCGGCTGTACCCGACCAAGCTCAGAACCAGAGAATCCATCTTCAAACCCTGAACGTTGTATTTTGTCGGAATCGAAATGTACTGACGAGCTAGCGCATGCTTATCCTTGAGCCCCGCGTACCCAATCTCAAAAATTGAAATCCGAAGGCGTTGCGCGATCCGACGGACCGCATCGAACGTGTCAATCTCCTGTTTCTCCAGCATAAACACCGCATGCTCATCCTTCTCGGACGACACCGCGACACTCGAGAGCTCCTCGACGATGAAATCACTCGGCTGCTGCTTCAACTTCATACGGAAACAAAAACACTAAAATAATCCGAGCATATAACCCTGTCCATACGGGGTTGAGAATTTATGTATCTTTCAAAAGAGGAAGAAAAAATACTGCATGGTGAACAAGGTGAAGTTGCTGAGCGTATGATGCGCTTGCTCGTACAGCTTGGTGACATCTATGGTGCCGACAAGATGATACCGGTTGGCTCTGTTCAAGTCGCGGGTGTTTCCTACAAATCCATCGCGGAACCAGGGACCGAGTTCCTCGAGGACCTCGCAAAGAAAGGAGCACGTGTAAAAATCCTTACATTCCTTAACCCAGCTGGCATGGACCTTGAAAACTGGGAGGCCCTCAAGTTCCCCAAGGATTTCGCGAAAAACCAATTACGCATCATGGACGCGTTCAAACGCATGGGCATCGTCATCACCGCGACCTGCACGCCGTACCTCGCAGGAAATCTCCCACGGTTCCGCGAGCACATCGCCTGGTCTGAATCCAGCGCTATTTCATTTTCCAACTCAGTCATCGGCGCACGAACCAATAGGGAAGGAGGGCCCTCTGCTCTTGCCGCAGCAATCCTAGGGAAAACACCGAATTACGGGTTCCATCTCTGGGAAAACCGGCAGCCCACAATTAAAGTAAAAATAGAAACAGACCTTGTTTTCGACGCAGACTATGGCGCGCTCGGCTACCACGTCGGTAAACAAGTCAAAAATAAGATCCCGTACTTCACCGGGATCAAAGACGCGGACACCGACCAACTAAAAGCACTTGGCGCAGCCATGGCTGCCTCAGGGGCGGTCGCATTGTACCACGTTGAAGGTCTTACTCCAGAGGCAGATCTTGTGAAAAAAGACAACCTTGAGGTCATCACGGTCACGAAAAAGGAACTCGATGAGGCGTACGCGAAACTCAACACCGGGAAAGAACCGGACATTGTCATCCTCGGCTGCCCACATGCATCCTTACGAGAAATATCCGTGATTGCAGAAAAACTCAAGGGGAAGAAACTGCGCAAACCCGTCTGGGTGTGCACCTCGCGGATGATGAAGGAAGCAGCGGACCGCATGGGGTTCACCGACACCATCGTCAAGGCAGGAGGTCAGATCGTCGCCGACACCTGCATGGTCGTCTCACCTATTGAAGACATGGGGTACAAGACCACCGGAGTGAACAGCGGCAAGGCTGGGAACTACCTTCCTGGTTTCTGTAAACAGAACGTCTGTTTCGCAAACCTCGACAAACTCTTGGAGGCAGCACAATGATGAAAGGACGGACGATCTCCCCAGGAAAGGCTAAAGGGACCGCGCTGGTCTCCAAGGAACCTATAGGATTCTACGGCGGCATCAACATCAAGACCGGCATCGTCATCGAAAAGGGACACCCGCTCGAGGGGAAAAGCGTGAAGGACAAGATCCTGGTCTTCCCCTGCGGCAAAGGCTCCACGGTCGGCTCCTACGTTATCTATGGATTGCAGAAGAACGGCGTCGCCCCAAAAGGGATCATCAATAAAGAGACGGAGACCATTGTCGCGACCGGCGTGATTCTTGCCGGCATCCCCTGCGTCGACAAGATCGACATCGACCAGATAAAAGACGGGGACACGGTCCTTCTCAACGCGGATCACGGAACCGTCGAAGTCGCACAATGATTTAAAGCAGCGCCCGCATGCTCCATGACACGCCGACCCCGTTGATCGGCATCTCGTGCGTGCCGTCCTCATCGGTCCAGGAGAGCGTGCCCGTAATAACACAATATCCGACCTTCATCCCAAGGTAGGTGGGGAACTTCCAGATTTTATTGGTTGAATGGGTGATCGTGATATCGCTACTAAGACTCAGCTCCGAGCCGTAGAGCAACGACTGGCTGATGAGGTACGACATGTTGGTGCTCGGATATGCCTCGACCGAAAACGCTGACGGCATTTTCACGAAGGGGAACACCTTTTCATCCTTTTGGGTAACCGTGAGAGTGACGTCTTTCAACTCGGTGATGGTGTTACCCTGATCTGGGGTGATTAAAAAGGAGTTAAAGGGATCGTGCCGTGAGAGAGCCTCCAGTGTCGGTTCATAATTGGTCGAATAAATCGTCCAGCCGTTGTCAAGGGTAAGCGAGAACCTGTCCCAGCTTTTCAGGGACGCACGAAGGATGAGATGCGGCGTCCAGGAATGCTCATGGGTACCAGTCCCCTTCACCTGAAACACGGTGCCATCAATCGTGACCGTACCCGTGATCTCGCAGCCGAGGATCACGTAACTGTCGAATTCGCCACCAGTGTCGTTGAATGCCCGGGGACCATAGGTCCAAACCGGTAGAGACATCGCCTGGTACTGGAGGTCAATGACAATGTGATTGGAGGAATCGATATCCTGGCTGTCAGCGTGGAGATGCCACCCTGGATACGAGCCCTCCGCCCAGGAATCCTCGAACTGGACCTTCACCCCAGGGGACTCCGCGATCAGCGTCCCTTGTCTGAGGATCCCGAGATAATGCTGCTTGTTGATCAAACCGCCGTAAGCCTCGCTGCCGTTTCCAAGGAGACTGACCACGAAGAGATCCGGCTTGTTCGTCCCAAAAAGATCACCGCGGGCCATATGGGCAAAACTCACGGCGACACCCCAGTTTCGAAGGTTGCTTGCGGTATCGTTGAACACCGCGGTGAAATACCACCATTCCCGGGAGACGCGCAGGTCATCAAAATGTATACCCTCGTCTACGGCTGAGACATCCCTTCGGTAGGAAGGGATGAGCGAAGCAGGTGGTGTTGGCAGGACCATGGGCACGGTGGCGTTATTTTCAGGGGTTGTCGGTAGAGTAGAATGACCTGGGAGGAGTATGGGAGCAATGTATCCGGCTTTGTACAAAACAATCGTTGAAACAACGAGAAGAACAACGATGATGACTGCATCTATTTTTCGAAGAATCATACTCCACCAAACGATATCGTTACAAGAGTGTTCTCCCAGGAGGATATTAATAGTTTTTTGTACAATCGGTATCCATTTACCACGCGCCCATATTTTTATAATACAGTGAACAATTACGACCAAACCAACCATGGAGACGTTCTATGATAGAATCACGTGACATCGAGAAGAGTTTCCCTGAGCTAGCTTGGATACAAGACAAGGACCTTAGGAAGAAAGTGGTGATCGTCTGGAAAACAGCAACCGACCGCGGACACTGGGTACGGCTTACCGACATCCCGTTCACACTTCTCTTTGAAAACTCAGGATTACTTGTCGATCATACACGACGGATGACGAAACTTGCATGGAACGCGGCAAGCGCTCGAGAAGAACACCTAAACAAAGACTCCCTGGTCGCAGGGGCGCTCCTTCACGATGTCGGAAAGCTTCTTGAATATGAGATGAAGGACGGGAAGATCGTGAAAAGCGCCTTTGGGGAGAAAACACGTCATCCCGCGGCTGGAGCCCAGCTCGCCGAAGAATGCACACTTCCGAAGGATGTCGTCCATATCATCGCCGCTCATTCCCATGAAGGGGACACCATGAACAGGACCCCTGAAGCAATCATTGTCCATCACTGTGATTTCATCGATTTTGAAATTAAAAAATCAAGCGTAACTAAATGAGGCTGACCACATGAAACTGTACGAATACGAGGCAAAAAAGGTCTTTGAGAAAAACGGAATCCCCATCCCAACACAATATGGTGTGATTCATTCTGTGAAGGAACTTGATGATCTTACCCTCGCATTTCCTGTCATGGTGAAATCCATGGTCCTTGTCGGAGGACGAGGAAAAGCAGGCGGTATCAAGAAAGCACATACGTTTGACGAAGCACGATCCATGGCGAAAACCTTGCTCGCCCTCAAAATCAAAGGCCTACCAGTAGATTGTCTCCTCATCGAAGAGGCTGTACAGGAAACAGGAGCATGTTATGTCGGGATAACGATGGACCCTGCAACATTCAACACGGTAGTTATCGTGAGCGCCTCAGGCGGAGTCGATATCGAGCAGGTCGCACGTGACCAACCAGAGGCGATTCTGAAACGGGAAATCCCGGATAATGCGACAGAACTTCCACGAAAAATCACGGATGATCTCGCCACGGCACTAGCTAAAAAACTTCCAGGGAAACCTGTGGTGAAAGACGCGTTATCTGATGTTATTTCAAAGGTGTACACCGTGTACCAGCGCTATGATGCGAGACTCTGCGAAATCAACCCATTGATCATCACCAAGGATGGTATTGTCGCCGCTGATGCAAAGCTTGTCCTCGATGACAACGCGTTGTTCAGGCAGGGTGCGCTACTGGAAATGCTGGGAATCAAGGAGAAAAGGCATGATGTCGCGGAGCGGACGAAAAACGAGCTTCGCGCGCAAGCAGCAGGGTTCCCCTACGTGGATCTTCTCCCGGAAAACCATAAAAAGGACCTGGAAAAACTGTACATCGGTCTCATCCCTGGCGGTGCAGGATATGGAATCTTTTCAATCGATGAGGTCGCGACCATCGGGAAACGATACTTCCATGACCGGGTGGTCCCCGTGAACTTCATGGACAGTGGCGGGGGCCCAACCCAAGGCAGGGTCGCGGAGATGTTCCATCTCCTCATGGATGACCCGCTTGTGGATCTTATTGTCACCTCACGGTTCGGCGGCGTCTCAAGTTGTGATATCTTTATCCGCGGTATGGTACAAGCGGTGAAGGAGCGATATGAAAACGGGAAACGAATGGTACCTATCTATGGGAGGATGGTTGGGACCGATCTCCCAAGCGCCCGTGCCTTCCTGGAGAAAGCCAAAGCCGAGGACCCTGAGGCATTGCAGGATGTGACTATCTACGTGGGAAACCAACGCATCATGGCGGACGTGATCCGCGAAGGTATAGGAAAAGCCTTTGAATCCCGGGGGTGGAAACCATGAAGAACGTCGCCCCGGACCAGGGTATGCTGTACTATCTCATTCAGAACAAGCGTCCGGATCTCGCCAAGAACATTAAGACGACGAAAACGATCGAAACCGTTGTTGTTGGCCTCGGCGGGCAGGGGACGCGACACGCGGAGCTCATGCAGCAGTATGGGACGACCATTACTGCAGGCGTCGCGCCGGGTCGTGGAGGAACCAGGCTGTTAGAAACCATCCCGGTCTACGATACGATCAAGGAATGCCTGGCGGACTATCCAAACATCTCGGTGGCAAGCATCTGGCGTCATTACTCCACCGCGAAGGATGCAACTATCGAGGTCATCGAAGCAGGTATCCCTGTCGTGGTTCTCATCAGTGAAGGGATACCGCTGCGAGACGTCCGTGACATCCTTGTCGCCGCTCGGAAACACAACACGCTGCTCATCGGCGGCAACACCCCGGGCATCATCTTCCCCCCAGAAGGTATCAAGGTAGGAATGCTCCCAGATGTGTTCTACCCCGAAGAAAGTTCCCCGAATGCGTTCGGCCCACGAGGCGTGACCATCATCTCCCGAAGCGGGGCGATCCTGTACCATCTCTCAGATGCGCTCGCAAGTGTCGGGATTGCACAAAATGCAGTGATCGGGATCGGCGGGGATGGTGCAATCGGCTCGACATTCCGCGACCTCGTCTCCCTCGCAATGAGCTATAAAAATACGGATCTTGTGGTTGTCGCCGGTGAAATCGGCGGCTGCCAGGAAGAACTCCTCGCTGAAGATATCAAACGACATCCTGAAAAGTATCAAAAACCCCTGGTCGCACTACTCTCCGGGGCACACGCCCCTGAAGGGAAAACCATGGGACATGCTGGTGCAATCGTGTCACCAGGACAAGCGTTCGGGACGTTCCAATCAAAGAAACAGGCGTTTGAAGACGCTGGTGTGCCAGTTGTCAACAGCCAGTATGATCTCATCAGTGAAGTACAAAAGAGACTCTCCAATAAAACCTATTTTAATGTCGAGAATTACTATAAAAAAATGAAGACGATATGGGACGCGCCACCGAAAAAACCAGGATGGGGGACCCTCATCACGAAGGTGATGCCGAACAATCTATTAATCTCAGGGTACCCCTTACAAGACATTGTGGAACGGAAAAACTTCCTTGAGACCGCATATCTCCTTGTGAAAGGAGAATTCCCTGATAAAAAAACAACAGCGGAACTAAGAACCATAGCAGTGACCGCTGCATCGCTTCCGGCCCCATCGGTGAAACGTCTCCCCGGTGAAGATATCTCAAAAACATTGGTTAAATATCTTGTTCTTGATGAAGCGCTCGCGAAATTCCCGGAGATAGGAACCGACGGGCCAGTGAAAAAAACGGTCTTTTGTCTTGGCAGGATCGCTCGATATCTCGGAGGAATATTGGATACGGAACATGCGTTAGAACACCTCAGTGGAACCGAGCCTTTTCCCCATGTCATCTACCGTGCGGTCACTGGGAATGCAACGGTGAATGAAAAGCATTCGCGCATGATAGAGTCTATGATTGTCGCATCAGTCGACCATGGAGTCACCCCACCATCAGCCCAGGCGACTATGATCGCGGCGTCAACACGAGCCCCCTTTGAGGTGGCGGTCGCGCAGGGCGTTGGCACGATCACGGACGTGCATGGTGGCGCTGGCGCAAAGGCAGCACAATTCTTCAATGAATGCATTGCGAAGGCGAAAGCGGAGAACATCGATGTCGCCCAGGCGATGCGAGCATTGATGAGCACCTACATCGAGGAGGGAAAACGCATCGAAGGACTCGGGCATAGGATACATACCAAGGACCCCCGTCGCGATGTTCTTTGGAACTTCGCGACTCAAACAGGAGTCGCTGGTGACCATGTCCGACTCTCAAAAATGATAAGCAGTCTCTTCGAACAGGTGAGAGGGATGAACCTCCCTATCAATGTTGATGGCGTGATCGGAGCGATTGTCGCCGATATGGGACTTGATCCTGTGATGGCGAAGGTGTTCTTCATCTATGGAAGGATCGCAGGTCTTTCAGCACATTACTTTGAGGAGGTCACATCTCAACCGCGGATGCGGCAAATAAACTTCGCAGAGGCAATCTATAAAGGAAAAGCGCTGAGGAACATCATCTGAACTATCGCTCTTTTCCCTTCAAAAATGTTTAATACTGCCTTCATCAATATAGACACAGGTTATGAAGATTTTACTCGTCTTTCCGCGCATTGAACATGGAACTTCGACGTATTTCGATAAAGGTTCTTGGAGTTCGATTCTGTTTGGGTACCCTATTATCACGTTACCGCATCTTGCAGCAATCACTCCCGCGAAACACACCGTGAAAATCATCAATGAGAACTATGAGGATCTGGATTTTAATGAACCAGTGGATCTTGTGGGCATCACGAGTTATACGATGACCGCTCCGCATGTGTACGAACTTGCTGACGAGTTTCGCAGGCGTGGGAGAACCGTGGTACTGGGGGGGTACCATCCGACCGCGATGCCCCAGGAGGCGAAACAACATGCGGATAGTCTCGTCCTCGGGGAAGCGGAAGGGACGTGGCCGCAGCTGTTGCAGGATTTCGAGAAGGGTGTGCTCAGACCATCCTACGGGCCGAACCCTGATTTTGATATAGCGACGGTACCACCGATCAGGCGTGACCTGATCCGCCAGAACCCGATCACAGGTGCTGTGCAAACAACCCGGGGATGCCCAAACTCATGCGAGTTCTGCGCCATTGCAAGCTTCTGCCAGCACGGGGTGAAACAGCGCCCGATCAAAAACGTCGTAGACGAGATTAAGCAAATACCAAATCGGATTTTCGTTATCCATGATCCAAGTCTTACAGTGAACCCACCGTATACTCGTGAGCTTTTCAAGGAGCTGATCAAAGAGAAAGTCCATAAAGGATGGGTCGCGAACGGGAACGCGAATGTGCTCGGGAAGATCGACGACGAGTTCCTGCATCTTGCGCATAAATCAGGTTGTGTTGAGTGGTTCGTCGGGTTTGAATCCATCAGTCAGGAAGCCCTGAATGGCATCAAGAAAACGGTGAATAAAGTCGAGGATTTTAAACAAATGATCAAACGGGTGCATAACCACGGCATGGCGGTCCAGGGAGGCATCATCTTCGGGTTTGACCAGGACACGCCAGATATTTTCGACACGACCCTTGAGAAGATGAATGAATGGGAGCTGGATGCGGTGGAAGTCAATATTCTGACGCCGTACCCTGGGACGCCGCTGTTCGATCGGCTTGAAAGGGAAGGACGGCTGCTCACAAGGGACTGGTCACGGTATACCCAGGTCGACGTGGTGTTTAAACCGAAGCAAATGACCGAACGGGAGCTGTTTGAGGGAGCACGCAAGGTCGCGAAGGAATACTACCGGATGCCAAACATCATGGCGCGGATGCTGCGGACGTTTGCGATTGTGCGACGGGCAGCAGCGATCCTGCCTGCAGGGACGAACCTTGCGTTTCGGCGGTATTATCAACGAGATTTCAAATTCTAAAAAAATTATGGTTTTTTCATCAACATGAGAGATTCGAAGGAGCCGAGGGTCGTACTACTGACGCGACCCTTGATGATGAAATGCTTGGTGATATCCAGGGTTTTATCGCCGATGTTGCCCTGGTCGTCGGTGATCACACGCAGAATGATCCGTGTTTTTTCAGAGACCTGGCTTGTGATGTACTCGAGCACCTTCTCCGGCTTTTTGACGCCATAAAGGATGATAATCACGTCGTAGGAAGCTAATGGGTACTGGAGACCGTTTGCGTTGACGACCTTGAGTTTATCTTCAAGGTGATAGGTACGGATAAACTGTTCTGCTGTGGCGACCGCTTCAGGGTCTTTATCGATTAAATCGATCCTTGCCCCTGTAGACATTGCAATGAGGATCGGTGTCGCTGGAAGCGATCCACCCCCGATGACCAGGACTTTCTCGTTCTTCGTAAGCTGGAGAAGTGCCAACTCCTTGGAGACGATATCCCGGTACAGGTCTAGGTACAGAGCTGAGACTACCTGAAACTTGCTTCCGACTTTTTCAAGGATGATGAACAAGAGGTCCATGAAGCCTTTGAATGCGTTCGTTTGTACTAAACTTCCGATGTATTCGAACGCGATGGTCTGCATCCATGAAAGCAACCAAGCGAGAGGACGGTGTGCCATGGTTTCCTATCGTCAGGGAAATCGAGTTACGTTCTAAAAACATTGGGGTACGTCAAATGATATCAGTACCATGGTTCTGATGGAAAATACCATTTCCTCCCTTACGTTAGCTCGTATCGCTCGCGCAGCAGATGCTGGGAAAGAAGCGTGACCACAAGCGAGAGGACAAAAAGGAGCAGTGCGACAGTATGGGATCGAGCAACACCCACGATGAACGCAGAAGCAAAAACAATGCGTTCCGTGACAAAGAGCTCATGGGCTCGCAACGCTTGCTTTCTGGTCAACATCCTTCGTGCATAGAACAACAGCGCATACATAATGCAGAGAACCAGGATTCCTATGATGTAAAGACCAATGAAATACCACGGGAAGGGAAGCACAGGGGTTACGAAGACTATCCCTATAGTAAGGAGAAGATACAGGATGCTGAGGGACGCTGAGATGACGAGCGCTTTGGTGATTCCATAGAGAACTGGTGTCGTCTTGTATCCGCCGGTCATGTCGCCGTGGACATCCCGGATCGCCCCGATGATGTTACTGTTAGTATCATGTAAGAAAAACACGAGCGAGAGGACCCAGATGTACAGCGGGATCGAAGACATTGGCATCCCAACTGAGAGCACACCAAAGAGGTACGCCACGACCGTGAGCGTACCCCGATTGAAGTTCCCAAGCAGCCCGCGTGTCTTCGTGAATTTTGCGTAACAAAACACAAGGATGCTTGCGGCGATGACAAGAAGAATCGTCACCCACGGGAGCAGCAAGGTGAAAAGGAGACCGGTGATTGCAAACACTGCGCCGACCACGAGTGCTTCCGTTGGACGTATCTTCCCTGAGGGGAGTGGACGTTGAGGTTTCTGAATAGCGTCCAGGGTCCGATCGTAATAATCCGCGAGATACAACCCTGCAATCCAACCTAAGATCGGAATAAAAAACACGAGAAGCACTGTCCGAGCTGGTGGCAGATCCCCAAACGTGAGGCTTGCTCCGACGAGACTAACAAGGCCGCACCATAGCAAGGTGTACGGCCTCATGCTCTCGAGATGAGCAAACAATTTTTGTCTCAGGGTCACGGAAGAACCGATTCGCCAGGCCACGAACAATCCTCAGAGCATAGAATATCGCCATCGACATTTAAACCTTTAAGTCATCCATGCAACAAAGGTTATAACTCCACGTGATATTGCTCATCGCCGACGTAAGGTTATGGTATGACGCCAGCAGAACAAGAGAATCCTTGGACGCCACAAGACGAAGGAGACCACGAGCCGGTCCTGAAGGAATGGTGGACCACAGAACTACTCTTCACGACCCAAAACGATCGCAGACGATGGAACCTCATGACCTCGTTTAGCTATGAGCATGACACGCCATCATGCTTCTATCAGTACGTGTTGTTTGATATCACGTCGAAGAAATGCGTGCTTCATACCGATTTGAATGATGACATCACCAAGTTTCATCACGTGAAAAACAAAATGGATCTCCGGTACGACAACTCGACATTCACCGGGTTATACCCACGGTACCATCTTCACCTCCAGCACGATGATAAAAAATTCTTGATTGATGCCGAGTATAACGCCCAGTCGCTCCCTCATTGGATCACCCAGGATATCACCCACGGGTACCTCCCTATGGGATTGAACTGCTACCGGTACGGGTTTCTTCCAAACTGCGACATCCGAGGGACACTCATACTCCAAGACAAGCCAGAGGCTATCGAGGGAAAGGCATACATCGAGCACGTCTGGGGGAACTGGTCGTACAAAAACCCCTTCCGGACGCTCGTCGGAGTACGAAAAACCCTTGCCACATATGCATCCCTGAGTAAATGGTGGTTGTCGCATCATCCTCTCACGATCCCTGATCGTATCGAGTTTTCCTCGGAGAACAACATCTTCGGGTACGACTGGGTCTGGGGTGTCTGTGAGAACAACTGGAGCTTGTTTTATGGCAACTCCTTGCTCTGGGTGAGCGAAGGACCATCCTTCGGCGCCTTATACGTCACACCAGATGGAAAACACTACTGGGAGTTCAGCAATGTCCACTTCAAATACAACTCACTGTTGTACCTGAGAGACTATGACATCTTCTACCCGAAGGACTTTGAGCTTACCGGACGTCTGAATGATAAAACAATCCATCTACGGTTTTTTTCGACCACGGAGAGCTACGTGTACGTCGACCCTCTCACCAGAAGTCGCCTCTATGACGCGTACATCCTCTGCGAACTCCCTGGCGAAATGGAAGGGACATTCACGGACCAAGAGAAAACACTTACTCTCAAGGGACTCTGTAAAATGGTTCCGCTTCGGCAAGCACCGCGAAAGGGTCATACCGCGATCCAATTTAGTTTTGTAAAACCTCCACAAGGGATAGGGATGACGGTAACGTTGGATTCACATCATTTCAAAAAACACATCGTAAAGACCGTGGAGCTTACACCCCGCCCAAGGCTCCACTGGAACATCACCGATATCGATCTTTCCACGATTCCTGATGAAACCAAGAAGCAGTGACAAAAGAACAACGATGGTCCTCACAATGTTAATATACCTAGGGTAGTTTCCTTGCGTCCGACTTATGAGAAAAAACGTACTCTCCGTCATGGATGTCGGGGAGGAACTCCCGGGCATCATCGATCTTGGCATACAGCTAAAACAACAGATGAGAGCTGGCAAACCCTTGCCGCAACTCCCAGGTAAAACCCTTGCGATGATTTTCGAGCGACAATCCACCAGAACCAGGGTTTCGTTCGAGGTCGGCATGACGCTCCTTGGTGGGCACGCGATCTTCCTTTCTGGTGATGAGATAGGGATCGGGAAACGTGAGACACCGCAGGATATCGCACTCGTGTTGTCACGATATGTTGATGCTATCATGTACCGCGCGGTCAGCACGCAGAATCTGCAGGAGATAGCGACGTATGCGACAGTCCCGGTCATCAACGGCCTTGATCGCGAGGAGCATCCCTGCCAGATCCTTGCAGATCTGATGACAATCAAAGAAAAGAAAGGACGGTGTGATGGGCTGTCGTTCGCCTTTATCGGCGATGGGGACGATAACCTCACTCATTCCTATCTTCTCGGGTGCACGATGGTGGGGATGAACGTGACCGTGATTTCACCAAAGCAGTATTGGCCGAACGAGTTTTTCGTCACAAAAGCGAAGGATATCGCTTGGAGGAAGAACCGTACCGTAACGATCACTAATGATCTCAACGCGGTCGCCAATGCCGATGTTGTCGCAACCGACACCTGGGTTTCCCTCTGGTACGAGCAGGAACGCAAGCGACGCCTCGACGACCTCAAAGGGTACATGGTCACAAGGGAGCTGATGAAGAAAGCAAGCCCTGAAGCAATCTTCATGCACTGCATGCCTATCTATTATGATGAGGAAGTCACGAAGGATGTCGCTCATGGGCCACAGTCCGTCATCATCGACGAAGCTGAAAACAGGCAGTGGGCGCAGATGGCGCTGCTGCTGAAACTTCTTTCTTAGAACCAGTGCAGATACTGGAAGTTCAATAGTTGCAGCAGCACGTCGAAGAAAATCAATACAAACGATGCAATCAAAAAGTCGAATCCTTTTCGCCCGATGAGCCTTCCAAGGGTTTTTCGCTGGAGATCATCCTTCGTTTTGACCAGCATGTAGGCGTAGCGGAGGGTATACAGCCAGAAACACAGAAACGGGATGAGGAACACCCATGAGAGCAACGTGTAATAAAATAATAAGATACCAAGCACGCCTGAAAAAAGGTACATAGCAAAGGAAACCTTTGCAGCTGTTTTCTCGCCAAACGAGGTGGCATAGGTCTTTACCCCGAGGTTGCGGTCTCCTTCGACATCGTGGATTCCCTCAGCTATATCGTGTGCATCATCAACGAAATACGTGAATATTACTAAGAGAATCATCGGGAGAAGCTGGCTTCTTTGAATGGATATGTATCCAAGCACAGGGACACTGAGGTTGATTTCTCCGGTTGGCGGAAGCACGGTCCAGACGGCGAAGAATCCGAACAGCGGCATCGTCAGCCATTGAACAGGTGTCAAGATCTCCGAATACGCGGGGAAGTGAATCATCCTTTTCAGGTACTTGTCGTGGACAGCGACAAACAATGCAGTCACACCAACAAGGATGAAGCACCACAGGCTCGTAAGGACACTAAAAAGGAAGGTCAGCACTGAGAACACAAGAGCGATGGCAAAGAATTTTCGAGAACTAATCTGACCTTCTGGGAGGGGTCGTCTCGGATGAACGACGACGTCGATGTCTTTATCCGTGATATCGTTCCAGATGAGTGCTGCGAAATACGCAACGTATAAGGTCGCAACCGTGAGAACCACGAGTTTCACGATCTCAAGCGTGTACGGGTGAATACCGTATGCAAACATGGTCGGGGCAGCGAACATCATCAAATAGCCAATCAGTTCATAAGGAGGCAACGAGCGCCAATGAGCGACAAATTGTAAAGGTCGAGTGAAGAAATTTCTGTGTTCGGGTTCAGCGGAGTCGTTCATCAGTGTCACCATCATGAAGATGTTACAAGCTCAAAAATATTTTCTTACTTTTTCTGTAGGCAATACGTGCTCCATCCCATGGGTTCGATAAAAGGAAAGGGATTGTGATGAAGGCATTTTTCGAGGGAAATACCCGGATAGGTCTTAATGCTAGAAAGGATAGCCCCTGCGTCGATATCGAGCTCCCGGACGATAATCTTACTCCCGTGTTTTGCTGTCGAGAACAGGTTTCGAAGAATCAACACTTTAGGCAAGGAACAGCTCGATGCGATGATCACGTCAAAATCTTCCACTGGATAGTCTATCCCGTCGCCATATTCAATGGAAATTTTCCTTTGGAGATTCCTTCGGCGGATGACCTCTCGAGCGCGTTGCACGGTAATAGGCGTGTGATCGATTCCGACAATGGAACGAACATTTGCCTGAGCAAGCGTCATCTCCGTCAGCGGGTACGCCCCACACCCTATGTGAAGCACTTTTGAGTCGGGAGGTATGCCACATTCATTGTACTCCCTTTCGTAATCACCTCCGATGGTCTTATCGTAATACCGTGCGATTTTCTCGTTTTTATAGGACCAATCGTCTGCGACCTCCCAGAATAGATTTGAGGTTTTTTTGATTTTATAAACCGCAAATCTTCTGAAAATATTTTGACGAAATTCCGCGCTTTGTTTCGTGCATTGTTCGTTCTGTGATGCTGACATTTTCTCAGATATGAATGTTCTGGTTGGATAACCTGTATGGTAGTATTTAAATCATTGTTTCTACGACAATTTACTGTGTGGTCTTGCATACCATTTTTTCATCAGTATCAGGAGGATATTGCATCCGACACCGAAGGCGTTTGCCGCGATGATTGCTATATCATCACGAAGAAGTCCGTAGGTCAACCACAAGGTCATACCTGTTGCGATGACAGCAGGCATCCAGTAGGATACATCCTGGAGGTGTTTGGTGGTGTATCCTTTGACGATTTGTGGGAGAAACCCTATGGAGGTGATGGTGCCTGCGGTAAGTCCAAGCCATAGAAGGAGGTCTGCGTCCATAGAGAGGGTTCATCTAAAAAAGTATATTAAGGCTTTCTAATATGCACGCATCACACTTCCCATACCAGATTTCATCCCTGAATGGTGTGACTCCTTGGGCCCGTGGGGTAGCTTGGTATCCTTCTAGCTTGGGGTGCTAGTGACTTGAGTTCAAATCTCAACGGGCCCACTTTGCGTTCTTGGAGAGATTCCGGTCAATAGACCTAAAAACCGCATTCTATCGTTTTTCTCCTGGTCTCGCTGTCCTGCCATCTGTGATGGTTTCAGGGCGAGACTGATCCAATCCTCAGGCAGGTGATTGTAGTAGTCAGTTGCTTGGCTGACGTAGATTTGCGTGGTTGCGTTTTCTTCATGTCCAAGCCATTTCTGGACTTGGAAGATGTCGAAGTTTTTGGTTTCCACTTTGGTTTTAATCAGTCTGGCTACTGCACACCAGTGTCGCATGTCGTAGGGTCTGAATTCTTTCCAGATCTGTTTTCCATGTTTACTCAAGTTGTGCCCGAGATGTCGTATGGTGAATGGTTTTCCGTCTGATTGTAGATACAGTGCATCTCCCGAATATTGGTTTGCTACTTTTGGTCTCCAGTGTTCTATCCAGTTTTTGAAAGATTTATGAATATGTGAGGTAAGGATTGCTGGTTCGATGTTGTAGAGGAGCCGTGTTCGGTTGTGTTTCTTTGGTTCTGTGATTACGATGTGAGGTATTGGGGAGTCTAGATGAATGTCGCTTACCTTCATGGTGGTGATTTCACTGGGCACTCTCCATCCAATCATGAAGCTGTGATAGAAGAGATATTGATAGAGAGCGTTTTCGTACGGATCTTCTGAATAGGTGTGGTGGAAGAATTGGTTGACCGTTTCTGGGAGTGGGAGTATTCGTTTTCGTGGTTGTTGTGCTGATGGTGGTCTGTAGTTCCATCCTGTTCCTTCGCCAAAGGGTATTCCGTATGCTTTGAGGAAGGTCTGCATTGCTTTCCATTGGTGTATGAGTGCATTGGGTGTTGCTTGTTCGATTTGTTCCCGGTAGTCCATGTGTCTGAGGAAGTTGTCGAACCTGGGGTTGCGGAAATCCACTGGTACGGTGTGCGTCTCCATGAATCGTGCATATCTTAGATGTTTGTCGATGGTGCTGGGTTTGAGTCGTTGTCTGAGGAGTGCGTGGATTGCGATGTCGTTGAATGTCGCTGTTTGTGGATTGAGTTGCAAGGGGCAATTCATTCGATTGAGGTGGGTTACATCCAAATTCAGACTACTCATATCCTGCCTGCCTAGTTTGGGATAAGGTTGTTCGATAGATTTGCCTAATTGGGTTATCATTTCTTTCCATGTTTTTTGGTTACCTCCGACCAGCTCAAGTGAGTTGGTTACAGTGAATTTGTGTGAATATTTGGAGAGTGTTGTTTGGTTGGTGTTCATGGTTTGTATCACTTTATATTGTATTATTTGTATTACAAATATATGAATGTAATACGTAATATTTATATGTTTCTGTATTATTCGTAATACGATGCCTCCGAAGAAAGACAAATCACAAAAAATCCATTCGGTACGGGTCCGAAAAGAGCTAGAAGAGTGGGTAGAAGCAAAAATAGCATCCCAGGAAATAGGATCCTGGACCCATGCAATAGAATGGGGACTGACCCTTCTCAAAGAAAAGCTCGGTTCAAAAAAATGATTCTCACAAAAGAGGAAAAAATAAAACTACATCATCGATTGAGAGACTATGCCAAGAAACCTATCTCTGGATGTTGAAGTTGAACCTAAAGTCCTCCAGTGGGCAATAGGAACCTCTGGATGGACTCACCCAGAGATAATAAAAAAATTGAAAATTAATCCTTCTACGTTTCAACATTGGCTTACTGGAGAGACTCATCCTTCTTTACGACAACTTGAAGAATTATCAAAAACTGTCAAACGACCGTTGGCTGCATTTTTCTTATCCAAGCCACCGGAAGAACCACCCCTCCCCAAGGATTATCGACAACTTCCTGATAAAAAAGGAAAATTCGACAAAAAAACAATTCTTGCAATAAGACGGGCACGACGTCTCCAGAACATTAGTAAAGAACTTGCAGAAAATATCAATATTCCACTTCAATCAATCATAACCTATGTCAAACAATCAGATGATCCCAAAAAGATTGCAGAACAGTATCGAAAGAATTTCGGATTAACTGAAGAAAATCAGAAAAAAATGAAGACATCTTATGAACTATTTTCATTTTTACGGGAGGCCCTTGAAAAGAAGAACGTTCTTGTGTTCCAAATCCCTATGCTTCTTGAGGATGCTAGAGGTTTTACCCTTGTTGATATTTCCCCGGAAGTTGTGGTTGCGAACTCAAAAGACCAGATAGAAGCCAGGGTTTTCACTTTACTGCATGAACTTGGTCATGTTCTTTTGCATGAATCAGGCGTAAGCATGCCGGAACGAACCTTATTCATTCAACGAGCAGCCCCTGTTGAGAAATGGTGTAATGAGTTTGCATCAGCATTTTTGCTCCCTGAATCCGTTGCAAGAGCCGATTTTACCGAATATAAAAATATTCTCACTGATAAGCCAACTCTCTCGAAGCTCTCACGACGTTATAAAGTAAGTAAATCCATGTTGCTGTACAATATGTTCAAACTACGATGCATCTCGCAGAAGGAATATGACACGGTTCTCAACCGATATCAACCAGAGATAGCAAAAGGAAAATTCACTGGTTTTGCCGCTGTGAGTGCTGACAAGAGATGCATCCAGGAAAAGGGTGAAAAATTCGTTTCTTTAGTTGCGAGTAACCTCGAACAAGGATTGATCACATATAGCGATGCCCTTGATTTTCTCTCGCTTAAATCAAATAATCTTGAGAAGGTTTTACGTCGAGTTAAAAAATGAGCGCTAAAAATTATTATGTAATTGATACCAGTTCCTTGATAGAGTTGAAAAAATTCCCTAACGATGTTTTTCCCAGTTTGTGGAAAAACATGGAGGCGTTGATAGCAGAGGGGTTCATGATATCGCATAAAGAGGTGCTGAAAGAGTTATCCTACCAAGACGATACGTTGAAGAAATGGGCACAGAAACAAAAAAAGTTTTTCAAAGAGCTGGATGCGTATCAGATTAAGATCGTCAAGGAAATTCTCAAGAAATATCCCTCACTCGCAAAATCAGAGAGCGAGTCCCCTTCAGCGGATCCTTTTGTTATTGCACTTGCGATAGAACTTGAAAGAGATCCACAGAAGACCTTGGATCCATCGGTTAAAAAACGAGTTGTTGTATCTGAGGAACGTTTGCGAGGCATGAGGGTGAGGATACCGTTCGTTTGTAAAGAATACGGGATTGAATGCATTACGATGATTGAGATGTGCCGAAGCGAAGGGTGGAAATTTTAACAAATATTTTGCTGTTATTTAGTTTTTTTTAGATTGAGCGAAATAAGGTTCATCAGGAATATGTTTTTAAAGGGGAAGACTGTTATAAAATCAAACAAAGGGGAGAACCTATTGAATCGAAAAGGATTGGCTGTTGGCTTCGTTCTTCTATTGTTTGTGTCATCTTCTTTTGTGGGTGTCTCAAATCAACAAAAGGAAGTAACTATTGAAAAACCTTGTATCACACCAGTGGGTAGTTCGATGAACTTTATCTGGCCGTTATACGGCCATGATGCTCAAAATACTTGTCAAAGTGAATATGCGGCGGGTCAGAATGAAGGGTATGATAAATGGAAATATTTCATTGCTCATGGCACCCCCGATTTAGTGGTGCCTGTAATCGATAGTAACGGAACGCTTTACACAACATCATTTTTAGATGGTCTTTATGTTATCAACTCCAATGGCACTTTAAGGTGGCATCGAGAACTTTACGCTTATATAGAATATCAACCAGTAATTGGTCAAGACGGAACGATTTATGTTGGAACAATAAAACGATTTCAGGCCTTTTACCCGAATGGTACCCTGAAGTGGGTCTTACCGATAGAGAAAAATTTTTGCTGCGATCCTGTCATAAGCCCTAACGGCACTGTTTATGTCGGTACTGACGATGGGTACCTCTTCGCAGTCAATCCTAATGGAACAATACAATGGCAATATTATCTTGGATACAGCTTGAATGGAGCGTCGCTTGACAGTCAAGGAAAAATCTACCTATCGGCAAGGTATTGCGATTATCTTTGTTGTCTATTTCCTAATGGAACCCTCCACTGGACTTTCAGGACCATAGTGGATACTTCAGACGCCCCGCTCATTGGCAAAGATGGTACGATCTATACAGTACCGACATATGACGTGATTGGCATCAATCCCGATGGCACCGAGAAATGGCGTACTCCAGTGAGCGGTGCTGGAAGAAGTCCTTCACTTTCACCCAACGGATCCATCATATATTCATCACATGATTCAGGGGACGTGGTATGCATGGACCCAAACGATGGTCACATTCTTTGGTCATATAATATAGGTTTGGATCCATTATCTAAAAGCCGAGCGACAGTCAGCAGCGATGGCATGATTTTTTTCGCATACACTGATAAACCCGGTCATCTTGCATACCTATGCGCGTTGAACCCAGATGGAAGTCTACGATGGACTTCAGATATCACAAGTGACGTCCCTCACTATTACGGTGTGAACATTGGACCAGCCCCGTCGATCGGAGCAGATGGAACAGTGTATATTACTACCTGGTTCAGCAGTGACGATCCGATATACCACGATTTCGGTTATGTCCACGCGTTCGGTCAGCTAGATCCTAATGCTCCATCACCGCCAACGATTACAGGTAATTCACAAGGAAAAATTGGGGAACAATACAAATACACATTGATGTCAACTTCCCCCTTGGCAAAAGATATCTATTACTACATACAATGGGGCGATGATTCTTATACGAACTGGACAGGACCTTTTCGCTCAGGTGAGCCATTGAACGTGAACCACTCCTGGGAGAAATGGGGAACGTATACGGTCCGAGCGAGAGCCAGGGATATCGATAATCGCTGGGGCCCATGGGGGATATTAACTATTAAGATGCCTCTATCGTACAACCTTCTCAATAAGTCATTTTGGGAGACTCTATTTGAGCGTTTTCCAAATGCATTTCCATTTCTACGATATCTTTTTGAGAAATAAGATATATAATAGCCCTCACTGATTTTTTCAAAGGTATTTTCAGCGGGAATCATATTAACCAATAGTAAAATCGAGTTATCCAGTTGGTGAAAAAGAAAAGAGGAAAGGTATCTGTGGGAAAATATCGTTGAAATTTTTCGTCGAAATATTCGTTAACACACTCCAAAGAAACGGTTAGTTTCGTAGTTACTTGATTATACCTTTTTGTTGTTCACCGTACCATCTCTGTTAGCTTGGAAGACCCCAAAAAACGCTTGATTTCTCTGTGAAAGGAAATGATGCAGATATCGTTTGAAATGATCCTCCCATAGAGACGTTCCCTTGAACACATGTAGGAAGATCACACAATACCCATTCTTTGAAAAGACGTGTTTCCTGTACTCATAATTGAAATCCTTTGAACCGCAAACCTCAAGGTAGATGCCGAACTGGGTGAGGTAGAAATCAGGTGTCCATACACGAGGTCGTTTGTTCTCATCCCAGACAAACACGGGTTGTTCAAAGGACCATTGAATCCCAATTTCCTTCAGTACAAGTGCAACTTCTTTTTCAGCCTGTGTCATCCGATTATAAATCGATTCTCTTTGCATGGTTTAATCTCCAGTAGAAAAAGAAAAAAAGGGTAGAAAGAGACACGAAAACAACCTTCTAAATCGATAGAAGAAAAAACGATAGCCTATCGCCCGGTTTTTCTCCTGGAAACCGAAGTAAGTCTCAACGGGCCCATAGTCCTTCTCCTTGATATGGGTTATTTCGTTGCAGTCACGGCATAATATTTCGTACATCTACTGGCAGCTAACAGTCCACCACAGAACGAGACACTCATGTAAAAACTGTCATCCGACCGCTTATAGCGATTCAATGATGCGAACGCTTTCACCATGGAGGAAAAAAAGAATGGAAGACCAACCACGACGCTTCTAATCATGGATGTCGCGATATGGGAGGAGATATCGAGAGGGGTGATGTCGTGGAATTGTTCTTCAGTCAGAGAGATGACACAGTCATTGATGAACATGAGATCATCGATCGCTCGGCCAGCTAACCAATGTTGGTACGCTTTCTGCAGCAATGTCGAGAACCGGTCACGTGACCGAAACCCATCAAGAATAACCAGCCGTCCTCCTGGTCGAAGCAGACGAGAGAACTCCTTGATGACTATCCTGGTGTCCCTGGCATAGTTCAGAGATTCTAAGGCGATGATTCCATCAAAGCTTGCATCAGAGAAGGTGGTTGCAGAGTAGTTACCCACAAGAAACCGTGTATTTCCCGTCACCTCGTCTTGGTCAGCGAGTTCGTTCGCGATCTGTATCTCAGAAGGAACAAGTGATATTCCTGTGAACATGACAGAAGGGTATTTCTTCCCGAGGTACGTTGAGGTTCCGCCGACGCCACATCCTGCATCGAGGACTTGCTGTGGCCGTGTTCCATCAAGGTCAAGCAACTCCCAGGCGACATCATTCATGTGGAGGATAGCCTTGATATGAGAACGATATCCTTTTTCGTAATACCCATAATGAAACGCATGGGTCTCGTTCGCCTTCCACCATTCCGTCATTTTTGTTTGGCTATAAAACCAAAGGACTTTTTCTTCGGAACTGACCATACCTTTTTTACGACCTTCCATCTGTTAATGCCAGCAGATGAATCGTGAGATGGAAAAATAAAAAGAGAAAAAAAAGGATGAATAAATTACTTCTTTTTCAGGTAGGGAAGGCCGGTTCGTTTATTCACACCGACACCGTATCCCGGTGGCATATCAGTGGGGGTTCCACTTTTTGGTAATCGTTTGCTAAAGAAATAAATCGTTTGTTTACGTCCGCCTTTGAGGGTGACATCCCTCTTATATAACGTCCATCCTTCGTGCATATACGGCATAGTCATTTCCTCGAACCATGAATCAACGAAGCCTCATTTAAAGCTTCTCCTAAAAAACTCTAGATAAAAAAATTAGTGCTGAATCGGTTGTAAAATCAGTCGGTTCTCATGCTTCTTAAACACGATTTCATGGTCCTCAAAAATCGGATGCCTCCCTAGAAGCACTGGGAGGTCGTTGCGATCGGACACATGTATTTCGAGGTTCTCATAGCTTAACTTGCGATCCTGGTCGTAAATCACCATGGTAAGGATCGATTTACACAAGGTGGTCTCGCCGCCTGCGGTGTCTACGTTCCCGGCTTTCTCAAGCTTGAGTTTCAGGTACTTCGCGATTGCGTGCGGGATAACAATGAAATCACCACCGGAATCAAGGAGGGCATCAATTAACGGGGTTTCCCGATCCTTGTTGTAAAATTTAATGGGAATCAGCGGATAATCTCGATATTCAAAGACGAATGGTTGTTCCAGCATGGCGCGTCAATGTAAATGGATACTCCCAGATAATACTTTTGATATCCTGATCGTATCCTCCGGAAATTTCTGCGCGGGGTACTTCTCATCAGCTGCCTTGAGCATATCCTCAAGGTTGATACTATGGTCAACGACCTTATCGTTGAACAACAAAATCCATTCACCAGAGTACTTCCTTAATATGTCATCCTGCTCCATCTGATATCCCTACCTTGTAACACTCTATGATAGTATATAAATGTTGTGTCAGTTTCAGGCGAAAAACTCAGAAAAAGAAGGGGTTACTCTTCTTTGTTTTCAAGAGATAATGATAGAATGAAGCCGATGAGGCCGGCGAGCACCAGGACGCTGGTGATCGAGTAAATCCCGATATCGGCCCATACGTTATATCTCATGCCCCAGATAAAATAAAAGACAATTCCTCCGATAATCATGAGGAGGGCTAGGATACTATAGATGTTGAAGTTTTTCAAGTGGAGTTCCATTGCTTTCAGACCTCTTCTTTTCTTTATTTTTTGAACTTGGATGGGAGCACTGGGATTTGAACCCAGATCGACGGGTCTCTTCTTAGGTCATCGCTCCAGTTATTCATCATCCGTCAGATGACCCTCTTGTAATCATACCTAACTGGAGCCCGTAATGATGCCGGGTTACACCATGCTCCCATGATAAAGTTGATTACTGTTTATTTCTTCGCATTCGCTTTTCTCGTCGCATCCGTTTCTTGCGCCATTTCCAGCGCATCTTCCTTCGCTTCTTCCAAACTCGTGAGCTGCGTTTCATTGGGTTATCCTCTGGTTATCTTCCCTGCCGTAAAATAGAAGGTCATATTTATATTCTTGGCTGATTTCGAAGGTTCGAATCTCTCTTGTTTTATGAAATGCGAAGGATAGAAAAATGATTTATAAAGAGAGATAATAGCAATATACTTGATTTTCCCTCATATTTCTCCAGGAGGGAAATATTTTTATAGAAGATGTTTATTTATAATAATGGAATTAGCGGAGGACCTTCTATGAAAACAAAAAGTATTAAGAGAGAGGCAGTTGTTTTGCTACTTGCAGCACTGATGGTGTTTTCATCAGTTACTGTCCTAGCAAATACAAACATTTCAAGCACCCCGGCAAAACCGGTGGAACCCACTCGGGATCCATTGGTATGGGATAACAATATCCTTTATCATGGAGCTCTCGGTGGTATCATCGTCGCGATTTACCATCCAGATGGTACTGGTACTGGGATGCCAGCTGATGATTTCCAATTTACGACAGAAACCCAAATCACTGGCGTGTTCTGGCAAGGCGGGTATTTCCAGACGGAATCTGCACAAGGGAACAAGGACTACGGCTGGCCATGGCACATCATCTTCTGGAACGATGACGGCAATGGGGACCATCCTGCAGACCCACCGATTTATAACGAAACATTCCAAAACGCGTCAATACCGCATACATTTTGGTACAATTACACTCGGACTGATGTTACACCACCCAGACAATATTACGTATTCAATTATACATTAATGGATATCCCAGTAATCACGTTCGAGGCGAACAAAAAATACTGGATCAGCATCATAGGTGAAGGTTTACCATTCCCGCAATCCTGCTGGGTCAGACACAACGAATCCTACGGAGGAATCCTGCTCCATGAATCAATGATTAGAGCACCAGCATGGGCTTACCCAGACTGGACGGCAATGCACGTTCTAGCCCCCGATGGGCTGAACCATGACCTGAACTTCCAACTCTTCGGTGGAACCCCAGGAGATACAACACCACCAGTGACACACTGCAGCTATGACGGAACAAATCCGGTGACTGTGACCATTACTGCAACCGATGACATGTCCGGCGTGAACCACACGTACTACAACCTCGACGCTGGCGGATATGTGGAATACACTGCACCGTTCCAGGTCACCGTGCCAGGCAACCACACCATGTGGTGCTACTCCGTTGATAAAGCAGGAAACCAAGAAATACCTCATTACTGCAACTTTACCGTAACGCAACCGGCAATCGGGATTACGATTAAGAAGGGATTGGGGATCACTGCGGTCATTAAGAACACCGGGACGACGACCCTGACAAACATCAGCTGGAATATCAAACTCACCGGCGGCATCATCATTCTAGGGAAAAACAAACCAGGGACCATCGCAACCCTCGCACCAGCGGCAACATACAATGCGAAAGATTTCGTCCTTGGCTTCGGTAAAACCAACATCGTGGTGACCGCAGGTAGTGCTTCAGCAAACGCAACAGGTATTGTAGTCATCATAATCGTACTATAAGGGTATAATAACCCCCCTCTCTTTTTTCTTTTTTTAAAAAAAATTATTCTTTCGTTGGATTGTTTTTCTCACATTACTTGCGTTGAAGAGGAGGTTGTCGTCAGTGTGTGTCAAGCCAGACATATTTGCATCGAGAGCAATACCAACCGGTTGACACCCATTCTTGCTTCCCGTGCATCGGGTTTTTATGACGAAAAATCCTGATGAGCTTCAGGTCGCAGTTCGGGCATTTCCCTTGATATTTCTCCTGGTAGGCCTTCCCGCCTATTGGGTACATCAAGGTGTCTGAGGCGACCGTGTACACATAGTTGCAGGATGTGCACTGCCAAGTGATAGCAATCCACTTTCGTTTTCCTTCCACGGTCTTGTTTTGATACAACCGTACGGCTTTCGAACCGCATTGCGGGCATTTCTTTCTTATTGGCGCCACCACCAAACGATATAGGCCCTATGATGAACCTACAGCTCATTTCAGTTTTAATAGGTACCTCACGAGAATGACCATAAGCATAAAAATGTTCGTCCCAAGAAGGAGTCATTGCGCCAAATCCTATTAATATGAGGAGAGCATCACCCTTCCCAATGAAAATGAAACCCACTCGCTATTTATGGTTCAAATATTCACTCGCAGTGGTCTTGCTCATTCTTCTGCTTTTCCTTGTAGAGGTGTACAGTCTAAAGGTCGGGCCATGGCTTCTTGTGTTGCTCGGCGCGCGATCCATCGCAGAACCAGTTCAGATTCATTGGCTCGCGAAGAAAGGGAAGTTCGATGATTTGACCTACATCACTAAGAGAAACAAACTCAATGTCATCGTAGGTGTTCTAGTGGTTTCTGGCATCATCGCAGCATATTTCGTCCTCACGTACCATCTCTTTTGGGTCGGCTCGTTAACCCTAGAAGTCCTTTTGATCCTCGCTGTTTTCGTCGGAATCGATTTCGGATGTGATTTTTTTACGTACTATCAATTGAAACAAGAACAAACGAGAGAACAATGACTTCTTTCAAGATGAAATAAAAGCGGGCTTGGAGGGATTCGAACCCTCGGCCAATCGGTTAAGAGCCGATTGCTCTATCCTAGCTGAGCTACAAGCCCCAAAAACAACGCCGAGGAGTTCCTCGGTAAAACATTTATGGTAATTAATCTTTTTCTTCAGTTTTTTTTGTTTTTTTGCGAGATTTTTTTGGTTTCTCTTTTACCGTTGGCTGCTCTTCAGTCTCTGTTGTTTCTTGTTCAACATCGACTTGTTCTTCTTTGACAGGAGAGACCTCTTCTGCCAGTGGCTGATCCTCGAGCTTTGAAATATATTTCGCATCAATACGGTCCGTCACATAAACGTCTTTTCCAGCCCGATATATTTTCACGCCGTCCTCCATGGCCTTCTTACCGTCAATCCGCAAAATCAATGGGTTTTCTGTCCGAACCTTGCCCGCCTCTATTGCCTTCTCGATGCTGCCGCTGAGATGTACGCTTCGTCGGTCAATCGGATTCAGTCCACCCTCCAGGATAATATCAATCTCCTCCTCGGTCACGGGATAATAAAAATCATCGATCTCAGCCGTTGGCAAATCATCGAGACGAACATCAATCGTATGACCATAGGTCGCCCGGACCATCCCACCGTCAATCTGATACCGCCCTTTCGGGTCAGTTAAAGCGATAGCCTCGATATGCTCCTCGCGAAGCCAATGAAACCCAGACCTGCTGCCCCCTACAGCCTCGACAAACTCGGAGACATCAACCCAGCCATGACCGTCCACCATCACCCCAAGCTTCTCTGGGAAATGACGCAGGACCCCAGCCATGATACGTCCAAGGGAATCAAGCTCCCTATCACTCATCAAGAATTTCCCCTTCTTGTTACAGATTGGACATGCGTCTCCTCGGAAGTATCCGTGCTCATCACATTTTCCTAACATAGTTTTCACTTCCGTATGAGTGTAAGATGTATAAGTTTTTGTATTCGTTGTCTTATTACCCTCTAGGTGCATCAGTGGAACAAGAAGAGATGAAGAAACTCGCTGCCGAGAAAGCAGTCCAATATGTCGAAGACGGCATGACCATTGGATTAGGGACAGGATCCACCGTTGATTTTACCATCAGGAAAATCGGCGAGATGGTGAAAAACGGGCTACGGATCAATGGGATCCCGACATCACTCAAAACCAAACGGTTGGCGACTGAGCTTAAAATCCCGCTTGTGGATCTTGAGGCAAACACGGAGATTGATGTAACGATCGACGGTGCCGACGAGGTGGATTCAAATCTGAACCTCATCAAAGGAGGCGGCGGTGCGCTCACCCGTGAGAAGATCATTGCGTATCACTCAAAAAAGGTAATCATCGTGGTCGATGAAACAAAGATAGTGAAAGGGCTAGGCTGCGATTCGTTTCTCCCTGTGGAAGTGACCAAGTTCGGCTGGCAGGCGACGAAGAAGGCACTCGAGGCGTTAGGGTGTACCGCAGAGCTTCGCACCATCATGGATGAGTCGTTCATCACCGATAACCAGAATTACATCATCGATTGTGATTTCGGGAAAATCAACGAACCAGAGAACCTTGAAAAGGAGATTAACAACATCCCTGGTGTCCTGGAGAACGGGTTGTTTATAGGGCTTGCTGATGAGGTTATCGTGGGGAGTAAACAGGGAATCATGACCTTGGAACGACAAGATATCATTAGTTAAAAAAAAATGGTGCGCATCCCTGTCATGGTTGGAGGGCGATATTTTACGATATCGTGATGGTATGGACCCGTTGAAAAACACAAGACAAAGAATGGCCCAGTATCAAGCGGATATTATCGAGCAATTAAATGCGATCGAGGTGGATGCGCATTGGTTTCGGCGCGCATTCCATACCTTCGCAGCATCGTTTCTTGTGTACTATCTTATCCCCGAGGATGGATGGATCGGGGTCGTGAAAATCATCGTACCAACAGGTATCGTTGCCTGTATCGCGATTATTGATTATGGGAGGATACGCGGGGAGCTCGACCACCAGCGTTTCTTTGGGTTACGCGGTTACGAGAAAGGACGACCAGCAAGTTACCTCTATTTCGGTATAGGGTTGCTTCTTCTGTTGGTCTTGTTTCCCCAGCAGATCGCAATCCCCTGCATCTTATGTGCGTCCTTTACCGACCCGTTGATTGGAGAATCCCGTTACTACCTGGGGAAAAAACGAGCGTACGCTCTCGGGTTTGTTGTGTCCATGTTCTTCTTCCTTCTCACATGGTATCGTGCAGAATGGTGGGTGATGCTCATGGTTTCTCTCCTTGGTGCGTCAGGGGCGGTGATCGGGGAGGCAAAGAAACTGAAATTGATCGATGATGATTTCATGATCCAGATTCTCCCTGCGATCTTGTTGACTTGCGTCTGGCAGGCACTCCTGTTGACAGGGAACAATATCTTGCCGGCTCCGCTGATTCATCCAATCTAACATGGTGGGTACGATATGAATGGTTCGACACATTCACAAAAGGAAGCGATCCAGAACCTTTTATTGCGGCTCGAGCTTTGGTTTGCCCCGATGCTCATCATCGTGCCGCTTGCTGTCTCATTGTTCCTTGTCTGGGATTGGTACGCGAGGGGCAGTTCCCTAGGTCTCTCGAGTTATGATGGCGAACTACTGCTCGGGCTTCTCATCCTGTGTGGTAACCTTGCGACCGACATCGCTTTTATTCGTTCAATACGCACCTTACGGAAAAAAGGATAAGTAATTGTTACGATGATGTGAAATCCTTCTTTTTCTTGATATGACGGTACGCGAAATACACGATGAATCCAATGAGAAGGATGACGATGACAAGGGATATTTGATCGGTATACTGATTGACTTCTTCCCAATGCTGACCTAGTACGAAGCCAAGGTAGGTAAGAATCGCGTTCCAAAGGGCAGCACCGATGATGGTGTACAGTGTGAATTTTTTCACGTTCATTTTTCCGATTCCTGCGATGAGAGAAATCAAATGCCGTATCACAGGGATAAGCCGACCGAAAAAGATGGTCAGCTCCCCTCGTTTGTTGAACCATTCTTCTGTCTTTTTGACATCGTCATGGTTGATGAGAACATATTTACCGTATCTCTCGACGAGTGTGTGACCCCCGGTTTTCCCGATATAATAAAAGATCAATGATCCTGTGATGCTTCCTAATGTGCTTGCAATAATAACATAAAGAAATGTGAACGACCCTTTTTCGATGAGGAACCCTGCGAACGGCATGACGAGTTCGGAGGGAACCGGAAGAACCATGCTCTCAAGCATCATGAGGAAAAAGATACCGCCGTACCCAAACGTCGATATCGTCGAAAGAGCAAAGCTTCCAAGAGCTGCAAATAATTCGGAAAGGAGTGACATAGATGTGCCTCGAAAATTGCGAGGTTATTTATAACATCTTTCCTTTTGTTTCCCTCCCCATCGGTAGCACCAAAACCAGCATAAAGAGTATTGAAATATCACACTACCGTGAGCGAGACCAAGAAGAAGACAGGAAGAATAAAAATATACACGTTTGTGAGTCTCCTGTTAAGTCTCAGTGTGATCGTCCTTATTTTGTACTATACAGTTAATAAAAACACATTGTACTACCTCACCCATACCCCCATACGGTATGAATTTTTTCTTCTCGCGGTCCTTCTAAATATATTCTCTTGGATCCTCTGGGGGTATCGCTTACAGGTATTAACCAACGCAATCGACAAGGAACTGCATATAAGTCTCTGGGAGTCAACCAGGATTGTTATTGCAAACCTCTTTCTCGCGTTAATCACACCCGCTCTTATAGGGGGGGAACCTCTCCGTATTTATTTGTTAAATAAGGATGGCATGAAGCTTGGTGAAGCCACCGCTGCGATAATCGGGGAGCGCCTGATTGATGCGGTCTGGGTCCTTATCGCAGCTCCTGTTGCATTTTTCATTTTTAAAGATCGCCTCGGAGATTCACCGTTGACGATTGCTCTCACCATTGGAATGATTACGTTCATAGGGTTTCTCTTGGTAATTCTGTATGCCCTCAGAAATCCTGAGAAAATCAAATCGTTCGTGTTTTTTATAAATAATAAAATAAACCGGCTCTTTCGAAGGAACGTGGACGCGGAGTCCAGCGGTTTTGTGAGTTTCGTTGAAAGAGAGGTTGATAATTTTCACACAAGTATGATGTTTTTTTCTGGTGAAGGGAAAAAAACTTTCTTGCTGGCGAGTTTTTTGACGATCGCATATTGGGTGGTGTGTTTCATGATCGCCTCCATGCTTCTCATGGGGTTAGGCCTCCCTCCGTTTTTCCTTGAATCCTTTGCTGCGCAGATGCTGCTCATCGTCATCGTCTCGATACCGACCACTCCGGGGGCCAGTGGCGTCGCAGAACTGAGCATGACCGGCCTGTATGGTGTAGTCCTCGGAACGACCTATGGGTATCTCCTGGGCGTCTTTGTGATCCTTTTCCGGTTCATCACCTATTACATGAACCTTATCGCTGGCGCAATCTTCCAATACAGAGCCTTCAAATCACTCACCTCTTTTTCGTTTAACATCATGAAAAAATGATGTTATTTCACCAGTTTCGAGGTGTACACCGCCGGGATGATACAAAACGCTGCGATGACTGAGAAGGAATACAGGGTGATCACGATGATGCTGAACTGATGAATCATCGGGATGTTCACCGCGAAGGTAGCAAACAAGGCGACCATGGTGGTTGTGGACGCAGTAACAATCGACCAGCCACTTGTTTCAATCGTTTTTTGCAGTGCATCAATCTTCGAAAAACCATTGACACGTTCCTCCCTCAGTCGCTGGGTGATGATGATGCCATAGTCTATTCCTGAGCTCAGGATGATCGATGCGATAGTCACATTCACTAGCGAGAGAGGGATACCAAACATAACCAGAGACCCTGGTTCCCATGCGATGACGAACAGGATAGGCAGAAGCGCTACAAACCCTAACCCGGTGGAACAGAACCCTATGATCACACAGGCGAAAATCAGGAGCAGCTCGGTGAGCATGGATGATGCTTGCGTGCTCATGATCTGGTTATTGACTTCCACCGTGACAACATCCTGGCCAGCGAGGCGAGAGACAGTGCCATTATAAGGGATGACTGTTTGCGACGCGATAGTGTTGACGCCGTTCACGAGGGATTCTAGTTTTTCGATCGAACTATCAGCTGGGAACGAAACAAGCACAATGGTCCGCGAGTACTCCGAGTCCACTAACCCTTTTTGGGCGACTTTATCTAAGATGATTTTGTCGACGCCTACAAATTCAGCGATTTTTTCTTCGATGATACTTCGTTGCAAGACATCGTTGACCTTTTTTATCTCATCAGCGACTGAATAGGCGGTGCCACCCATGTTCCTGATCTTGACTTCCATGGAGTAGATAGCATCGATGACCTCGGGGTAAGTGAGACCTTGGCTATCGGTCTCGATGAGGAGTGCATTGAAATTCGTCCCTGTGCCGAACTTTTTAGAATAGTCAATCATTTTCTCCACCGCAGGAATCCCCTTCGGCGCCATCTCAAGAAAGTTCACGTCTGTTTTGACTTGTGGTAAGACAATTAACGAAAGCACCACGAAAAAACAACCGATATAAAATAAGCGTTTTCTGTGACCTACGACAAAACGTGCGAAACGCTTCCACTGATGATTTTCCTCATGTGAATTATACTGAAGGAGGATGCACAGGCACGGGACCAGGATTGTTGCTGAGAGAAAAACAAACGCGGTGCCAAGGAGGCAGACAAAACCAAAGGCAATCATCGGAGGCATATTGGACGTCATGAGGGACCCGAACCCGATGATAGCCGCAATCGCGCACAGGGACACGGCACTTCCCGTGCGTGCAAGGGTGCGTTCCACTCGTTCTATTTTATCATCCAAAGTGCCTTCTTCGACAAACCTGTTGGCATAGTACACCGAATAATCATCCCCAAGACCAATGAGCAGTGCCACCGCCGCGATGGTAAGAATGCTGAGTTGAGGTTGCACGACTCCGAGAACACCGAACGTCAGAATCAAGGAATAACCCAAAGGGAGAAAACCGATGGCGAAGCTTTTCAGATTCCTATGGAAGAGGTAGATATTGATGGAGACAAGCACGATAGCTAAGACGAACACGATAGCGAGGGAGTGGAAGGTTTGTTCCTGCATCGCCTCCTGTATCGCAAGACCACCAGTGACCGTCATATCAGCATAGTGTGCGTTTTTGTTGACGGCTGTCTTGATAGTCTCCAGGACCTGCTCTTGGCTTGCATTTTTCGCTAGCTGGACGACGATGACCGCGTCCTTGTAGGAGTTCAGGAACAAGGTTCCTTCTGCGGATTGGATACGGGTCATATATTTAGTGATGAGGGTAGGATCGGTCGGAATCTCATAGGTTCCCGTGCCGCCTAGGTCATTTGGTAGCTCTGGTTTTGCATTCTCTTGTTTTATGAGGGAGGCGATGCTGGTCACGGAGACGATGCCGTCTTGTTCGCCCTGGTCAAGCTCATAGGGGTTGATCTGAGTGCTCACCCGGTCGATTTCATGCAGCACGTAGGGATCGCGAATGTCGTTTGCCTCAACATAGATGATGATCGCTGAGCCGATCATGAATTCCTTGTTGATTTTATTCCAGAGCTGGAGCGTGGGGTCATTGTTTGGTAAATAGGAGGTGAGGTCGGATTCCATGTAAATGTTGCGGATCTGCAGTCCCAGAAGGATCGTGATGATTGTGAAGGCGACAAGCACGGTTTTTGGTCGTTTCACTAAAATCGTCGCGAGGAGTCTGGTTACTTTCATGGTTCCTCGCCTCCGTGTTCGATGGTGATTTGTACGAATTTGGTTGTTTCCTTTGGCATGCTGGTGAGTCGAGCGATTTTGTTGAGCCGCATCTCAATGATCTTTACCCGGCGTTGTAATAAAACAAGGGGGGAGACCGCTTGATACGTGTAGGGGTTCTTTCCGATGGTTTCAGTGCGGATTTTTTTCCGGAATATGATTTTATTGGTGTACATCTTGGAGAGGAGCTCGCGGACGGTGCTTGGGTGGAGCTTTGTTCCTCTGATGATGTCATCGCTGCGTGCGCCTTTGTTGCGAAGCAGGTAGACATAGATGCGTGATTCTGCCCTGGAGTCCAGTAGTTCATGGACTGCTGTCTCGATATGTTTGTCAACAGGAGCTTTGGGTCTACTCATACATCAGCACCAAATTATTCTAATTTTTAAATAAAAAAGTTGTTTTCGGAGTTTAAATACCTTTTCATTTTATCGCCGCCCATCCGACAAAATAATTTATCGGAAAAAAGCCGATAAAATTACGACGATGCAAACCTTTATGTGCCAGAATCTCCTCCAGAAAATTCGAGACCATGGACGAAAAAACAAGGGTACACAAAGACATCGTAATGTTCGAAAAAAACATCGCCAGACTCCACGACAAAACCATGAGCGAGGCAGAGAAAAAAATCATCGACCTCGCAAAGCAATATTATGAGGACACCAAATACTACAGTGAAAAAAAAGATTTCTTCACCGCGTTCGGTTGCGTGAATTATGCCCATGGACTCATCGACGCAATCCTCAAACCACGAGAACAAGGAGATGAGCTTGATGAAAATTGAAGGAACTGTCGGGAAGTACTATCATTATGCGTTCCCCATGCAAACCGTCCTTGTCACGTGTAACGACACGGAGGGTACGACGAACATCATCACCCTTGCCTGGCACACCCCTATCTCACGGCAGCCACCCCTCTACGGCATCTCCGTCTCCCCAAAACGACACTCCTTCGAGCTGATCGAGCACAGCAGGGAATTCGTCGTGAATTTTCTTCCGTACTCCCTTGTCGAGGCAGCTCAGTTCTGTGGGACGCACTCCGGGCGGTCAACCGACAAGGTATGCCAAACCGGTCTGACGCTTCAGCCTTCCAAAATGCTTTCAACGCCTCGAATCACAGAAGCATACGCACACCTCGAATGCACCCTCGTCCAAAATATCGAACTTGGGGACCATCATCTTCTTGTCGGCAAGGTCGTCGCAGTCTCAGCCAATGACGACGCCTTCAAAGACGAACTCCTGAGAACAGATCATATCCACCCGTTGTATTACATCGGGGATAACTCGTACACAACCCTCGATCGAGCGAAACCGAGAACATTCTAACTGAACAACAGGTCGATCGTATCATCTTCCTTCAGCGCAAGGGTCTGCGCAGCACTTCCCTTATTCACACTGATCTCAAGGAAATGGTTGCTTCCGACCGTAAAAAGAACACCACCCTGTTCCACAGACCCGTAGGTGAGGGCAAAGGGCAGATGTTCCCACCGACGCTCGCCAGCAACCAGTGAGAGCGTTCTGCCACCTGTTTCTTTCGGAAGGATTTCCTCCGGGATGTTGGTGATCAGGTTCCCAAACCGATCGATGTACAATATTTTCCCAACGAGGCGATCGCCACGATGTTCACCCACAGTGAACTGAAGGTCTACAAAATGCGTCGTGATCGTACCAATATCTTGAAAAGGTACCCCACGCGCAATGTACGCAGCGACCGACGCAAAAATGTCACGGCCATGGAAGGTTCTCGAAAGCGGATGAATCATGTACTTCGGGTTGGTGATCTCATAGACCGTGAAGTCACCGAGGAGATGAGCCGTGGGGAGTAACAGACCATTATCAGGGCCCACCAGCACCTGCTTTTTTGTCGCGATAACCAGACCTTTTCGTTGCGTCCCCACCCCCGGGTCAACCACCGCGACATGCACGGTGCCTACCGGGAAAAACGGTGCGGTCGTCCAAAGGATGAACGCCCCTTCTCTCACATTCTGAGGTGAGACCTCATGGGTGATATCGATTACACGGGCATCAGTGATGCTCGATATCACTCCCTTCATCTGGGCGACATATCCGTCTTTCGTGCCAAAATCTGTTAACAACGTGATTCGTTGCATCGAAACAACTCCGGGGAGACGAGCACCGAATCTCTTCCCGATTACATAAGCCTATAGGATTTCGCTGGAAGATCCCCTAGCGAACGTACCATAGAATGTTATGACTTGATGACCAAAACTATATATGCATGAAGTGTGTATAATAATAAGAAGAGTTGGAGAAGTAACGAAGGAATGGTGTCGCAAGAGATGAACTATAAAAAAGCAAATGTTTTTGATAGGGTCTGGGATGAATCCCCTCAAGGGACCATGACATGCCCCCAATGCAAGGGGTTCCTCACTATCGTTCAATTCGAACCTATCTACGATACCGAAAATGCCTATACCCCGTATAGGACCGTTGTCGAATGCTCCACCTGCTCCTTTCGCATGGTGACTGAATCATTCACCGTTCTGGGGAGCATCAAAGAGTACACCACCGAGTACGTGGATATCGGAAGCTGGGGGCCAAGCGGAAGCAGGGTGCTTTCACGGTTCAAGCATTCTATCAGCCCTGATCTGCTCGCGGAACTGAAAAAAACCCAGGAACTCGTCGAATTCCTCATCGTGAATGAACACGTTATCCAAGTCATCGGATAATTCTCTACGACCCAGGCATGAACCTATCTTTTTAGAGTGTATCGTACACATACATATGGTCTGACACCGTCTCAAGAGAAAAAAGTCTAATAAAGAAGCTCACGTTCTAGTTCTGTGACGTATATGGTACGAAAGGCAGTGATTTTAGCGGCTGGCGAGGGCAAACGACTCAGACCTTTTACCGAAACCATGCCAAAAGTCATGCTTCCCGTCGCAAACAAGCCGATTCTTGAGTACGTTCTTGATGCCGTCAAAAAAAGCGGGGTCGAGGAAGTCCTCCTTGTCGTTGGATACAAGAAAGAAGTCATCATGGAGTACTTCAAGGACTACAAAGACATCACTATCACCTACATTACCCAAGACAAACAGCTCGGCACTGCTCACGCACTGCTCCAAACCAAGAGACATCTCAAAGAACCATTCATCGTCCTAGCGGGGGACAACATCATCGATCCAGGAAGCATCAGAAAATTAACCAAGGACACCTCCCAATACGCCATCCTGATTAAAGAACACCCGTACCCATCGAAATACGGGGTGGTGTTCGTCGAAAACAAAAGCATCAAACGAATCGTAGAAAAACCAAAAGAAGACATCGGCAAGTACATCTCAACCGGGATTTACAAACTCCCAGCATCTGTGTTCACCGCCATCGAACAATGCGCCTCCGAGGGGGTCTACGCTTTGTCCTCGGTGATCCAAACACTGGTCGATCAAGGGATCCACATCAATACCATCGTCGCTTCGACTTGGAGGGACATCGTGTACCCATGGGATCTCATCACCGTGAACGAAACCATGACCAAGGGGACGGTCGAGTCCACCAGCGGCATCATAGAAAAAGGGGTGACCTTAAAAGGCCCAGTGACCGTGGGGAAAGACACCACGATCTACGCTGGATGCTACATCACCGGACCCGTTGTTATCGGGGAAGGTTGTGAAATCGGACCGAACGCATGTATTTTCCCGTCCACGACTATTGGGAACAATACGGTCGTCCACCCCTTCAGCGAAATCAGAAGCAGCGTCATCATGGATAACGTCCATATTGCTTCTAACTGCCATATCTCTCATTCTGTCATCGGCAAGGGCTGCGTTATCGGTGATAACTTTTCTACAATCACTGACAAAACCGTCATTGAGATCGATAATGAATTTAACAAACTGGATGTGCCGATTGGTGCGATGGTCGGAGAGGATTCTCTCATCGAGAGCCATGTGGTGGTCCATCCTGGAAAAATTATTGGAAGAAAATGTCACATCAGCTCTCTGACAAGGATCAATAAGAACATCCCAAGTGAAACTACCGTGATGTAACCGTGTGCGGAATCATTGGATATGTCGGATATCGCAATGCACGAACCGTGCTTATCGAGTCGCTGAAACGGCTTGACTACCGGGGGTACGATTCAGCTGGCGTCGCCATCATTGACAAAAAGCTACGAATATACAAAGAGGTCGGAGAAATCGCAAAGGTGGAGATGCAAATCCCTCCGCTCAAAGGGACGACCGGGATCGGTCATACCCGATGGGCGACCCATGGAGCGGTCACCAAAGAAAATGCACACCCGCAGATCAGCTGTGATAAAAAAATAGCGATCGTGCACAATGGGATTATCGAAAATTACGTGAAACTCAAAGAGGAACTGCTGAAAAAAGGGCATACGTTCCGCTCGGAGACCGATACAGAGGTCATCGTCCATCTCATTGATGACGCTTACAAAGGGAACCTTGAAGACGCGGTACTCTCTGCGGTGAAAAAACTTCAGGGATCGTACGGGATCGTCGTCACCTGCGAACAGGAACCAGACAAGATTGTCGGAGTGCGCAAAGAAAGCCCGCTCGTAATCGGAGCGGGGGATAGTGAGAACTTCCTTGCCTCGGATATCCCTGCGCTTCTGAAATATACGAATCGGATGATTTTCCTCAACGACGGGGAACTGTGTGTCCTCACACGGGACACGATATCCGTATTCGACATCCATAAGAAATCCGTCCCCAAGAAAGAAGAGCTTATCACCTGGGATATCAAGGACGCGGAAAAATCCGGGTTCCCTCATTTCATGCTGAAAGAAATCTACGACCAACCAGACACCGTGTCCCAGGTGCTCCGGGGCAGGATCTCGGAAATCGAGGAGTCGATTACCTTCCCGGAACAGGTTGAACACCTCTTGGTGAATGAACCCAGTTCAATACATATCATCGCCTGCGGCACTTCATTCTACGCAGGGCTTGCGGGTAAATATCTCATCGAACGGTTCACAAACATCCCTGTGTTTGTCGAACTCGCCTCAGAGTACAGATATTTTGGGACGAGAAATGAAGACTCCCTGGTCATCGCCATCACCCAGTCAGGGGAGACCGCAGATACCCTCGGGGCGTTGCGTGAAGCACAAAGCTCCGGATGCAAGACCCTGGTGATCACCAACGTAATCGGAAGCACGGCCTCACGAATCGCAGACGGGTGCATCCTGCAACAAAGCGGGCCCGAGATCGGTGTCGCCGCCACAAAAACGTTCACCTCCCAGATCGTCGTGCTCTTCCTTCTTGCATTAAAAATCGCAACACTCCATGGGAAGCTCGGCTCTGATGAACTATACCATCATATCGTCCATCTTAAGGAACTTCCGAAAGACGTTCGTGAGGTCCTCGAGCACAGCGATGACATCATCGCGGTCGCACGAAAACTGAAGGACGCACATTCCGTGTTTTACATCGGACGTGGCATCAACTACCCGCTTTCCTTGGAGGGGGCCTTGAAACTTAAGGAGATCTCCTACGTGCATGCGGAGGGGTTTGCGGCTGGTGAGCTGAAACATGGTCCGTTCGCTCTCCTCACAAAGGATACCCCTGTCGTCGCCATCATTACCAAAGACACGACCTATGATAAGATGATCGCGAATATCGGAGAGGTTAAAGCACGAGGCGCCAAAGTGATCGCGATAGCGGAAGAAACAGACACCGAGATAGAGAAACACGCGGATTTCATCCTGCGGTTCTCCACCAATGCTGAAGAATTATCGTCGATCCCTATCACCGTCATCCTTCAATTGCTTGCCTATCATGTCGCACGGCTTCGGAAATGCCCGATTGACAAACCACGGAACCTTGCGAAATCAGTCACGGTCGAATAAGGAGCGAAAGGAAAAATGAAATGCGTGATCCTTGCCGCGGGCGAAGGAAACAGGATGCATCCCTTGACGTTTACCCGCCCGAAGGTGATGCTACCGCTCGCCGGCAAACCAATCCTTGAATGGAATCTTCTGAACGCCCGGGCTGCCGGCCTGAAGGAATTCATCTTCGTCGTGAGCTACAAAAGCGAAATGGTACGCGAGTACTTTGGTGACGGGAAGAAATGGAACATTAAAATCACGTATGTGAATCAGGGGAAAGCCATGGGGACCGCTCATGCGATCGGGATAACAGAGACGTTTGTTCATGACTGCGTCGTGATGTGCGGCGATACGATTTTTGGGACGAACGACATCAGGCACATCATGAAAAAAGGGATGAAAATAGGGTTAATCCATCTCGAGAACCCCACAGACTATGGTATCGTGGAGCTGAAAGAGACTCACCTTGTAAAGATCTTTGAGAAAATGGAGCAGCCGTTTACGAACATGGTAAACGCGGGTATCTACCATTTCAACGACTCGATTTTTAAATATATCCATAAGACCAACAAATCACCACGAGGGGAATATGAGATCACTGACTCTATCAACATGCTCGTGGACCATGAACGCGTGGACGCGGTCTTTCTCAAGGAATGGCGGGATGTCGTGTACCCGTGGCACCTTCTTGAGGCGAACGAGGAGCTTCTGAAAAAACTCAAGACGAAAATCCTGGGGACGGTCGAGAAGAACGTGACGATGAAGGGATCGGTGGCGGTGGGGAAGGACACCGTGATTCGCTCTGGCACCTACATCGAAGGACCCGTTATCATTGGTAGCAACTCGAAGATCGGTCCGAACTGTTACCTGAGGCCTTCCACAGCGATCGGTAGCTTCTGTCATATCGGCAACGGTTGTGAGGTGAAGAATTCGATTGTCATGGACCACAGCAACGTGCCTCACCTCAATTATGTGGGTGATTCGGTCATCGGAGAGCATTGCAATCTCGGGGCAGGAACGGTCGTTGCGAACCTTAGACTCGACAAAAGCAACATCCCGGTGGTGCTGAACGGGAGGAGATTTGATTCAAAACGCCGTAAGCTTGGCGTGATCATGGGAGATAACGTACAAACCGGGATCAACGCCATCATTAACGTCGGCACCATGATCGGCAATGATGCCTCCATCGGCCTGGGGGCGACCGCGAAAGGAGAGATACGTCCCTACACCAAGATACTCTAGACGGCTTTTTTTCTTCATACATCATCTATTTAAGAGCCATATTGAATTCACCAATCAGATGATTGCGCGAAAATCACTTCTTGTAGTGATAGCCCAGTTCCTGACGAGAACCCTTGGCTGGATGGGACTGGTTGTTCTTGCGAAACTCTGGGGCGCCTTTGCACCAGACGCGTTAGGTGTCATCGGTTTTGCCACGGCGTTTATCGGAGTATTTTATATCATCGCCGATCTTGGTTTTGGACAAGCGCATGTGAAAAAAATATCGGAAGGAAAAGATCTTGGGACCTGCATCAGTACGTTTTTTACAATCAAGATAATCCTTACAACAATCATGGCCGCGGTAGTGATCCTCTCCCTGTTCATCCTTGATAATGTCCTGCATCAAGGATTTCATGATGCAACAAAACAATCAGTGGTTTTTGTCTTTCTACTCTATTATATCCTCCTGAGTATCCAACAGGTTCCATCGGCTACGTTTAATGGAAAAGGCGAAATAGCTAAAATGCAAATAACCTCTGTTTTTGAGAATATTTTCAAAGTCCCTCTTATAATCTTCGTTGCTATTGCAGGGGTTACGGCAATTGGCCTTGCCCCGTTCATCTCATGGCCGACAGTGCTCCATCCATTACAACAGTTTCTTGCGAGCCATGCCATTGGTTCCTTAGCGATGGCGTATGTTTTTGGAATATCAGCAACCGTTGTTGTTGGTTTCTGGCTTCTACGGAGGAACCCTTGGAAAAAACCAAGTTTCGAGCTAGGAAAAACGTATCTTACTTTTGCGATACCAATTGTCTTTTTCTCGATCATCTCAACAATATCGACAAATATTGATAAGCTACTGATAGGGTATTTTTGGACCGCGACAGAGGTCGGTTATTATTTTTCTCTGCAACAAATATTGCAAATCATCCTTATCATCAATGTAGCATTTATCACGGTGCTCTTCCCGGTGTTTTCCGGATATCATACGACGAAAAATTTTGCGAAAATAAATGAGATTACTAAAATAACAGAACGATACATCTCCATGGTGATTGTTCCCCCTATCGTCGTAATTATTGTTTTTGTTAATTCGGTCATTAGCATTATGCTTAATAGTGCATTTTTACCTGCAGCATCAACCCTTGTTGTGCTAACTGTGTATGCTGCTCTTGCAAGCTTTATGGCGCCCTACTATTCATTATTGGTTGGTTTGAATAGGCCAGGTATTTATGCAAAAATTGGTTTGGGGATTAGTTTCATCAATATCATTCTGGACTTTGTATTTATTCCGAAATGGGGAGTTCTTACGACAATTGGGATTAATGGACCCACGGGCGCGGCAGTTGCCTTGGTGATATCCAATTTCGTAGGTTTTTTTTGGATTCGACTCGCAGCCAAGAAGTTAACAGGGATTCAGCTGTTACAGACGCATACTCCACGACACATCGTTGCGGGAGTAGGAATGGGCCTCATTTTATATTTCATCGCATTTCAGATTAATGTCTTCCCGACGATGCATTGGTACCAACTTATTCTTTTTGCAGGATTAGGATTAGCGATTTATATTATCATTCTCTATATATTAAAGGAATTCACAAAAACAGACCTCTCTTTCTTCGTCGAGCTTTTACATCCTAAGAAGATGCTGCAGTATATCAGAAGTGAAGTAAAAGAGGAGAACGTATCAGATAAGAAATAACTACCTTTATGTATTTTGGTCTTCCTTGTAAGTTCTTTCAATATTGAATCGATTATAGACCTGGTTGTTCTGGTCCGATAAATAGAAAATCTGCTGGATCGTTTTGATTCTGATACTCGGTGCTAATCCAACCAGCAGACCTTGCTATTTTTGAGAACCGCACCTCATCAATTGTACCATGCCATTTACGCCCTGAGGAAAGCGCAGTCGCCCCAATATACGTTTGAATATTCCCCCCAGTTGGCCCGGCTTGGGTGCTCGTGGTGGAGGCGACCTTCACTCCATTCGCATACAGCGCTATCTCTCCTCCAGAACCAATAAAAGTACCAACGACGTCATACCAAGTACCTACAGATAAAACTCCAGCTTTCTCAACGTTGTCATTGTTATTTGTTTGAAACCGTAGCTTCCCTGTATCCTGGAAAAATAACACTCTATTTGGATTGCCGCTTTGACCACGATCGTAAATTCTTGTCTCCCCGGAGATAGACGACGGATTCACCCAAGCCTCAATCGTATAGGCAGACATTCCCCCCAACAGAGGAGATGAACCAAGATTCACGGAGCCGCTGGATCCATCGAAATTTCTCGCATTACCAATAACACCCGTGGTAATCACAGCACCCCCGCTCGCAGTACCCGTGATCGTGTTCGTTGTACTATCTGCAACCGTTTGGCCCGCTTGTTCCCCGAAATGCCAGACACCCACGTAATTCGAGTCCCAGGTTTTTCCAGGATTTTGTAAACTGAACGTCGTCGGATTTCCATAGTACATATAGAATATCGTGTCATCAACTGAAGATATTTGTGTGATATTCACCCAAGCAATAAGGGTCCCAGAAGAGCCATCATATTTTTCAATCTCATAGTTCAACAAGGTGGCATACCCCGTGTTGTCCATGAAAATGATGTCGTCACCATCAGCCTGCGCTTTCACCTTTAAATCACTATCAACAGTGCTTACTAGCACTGGGAAATCAGTGAGATCCTCAGGGATGCTCGTGTGGTCAATGGTGATCTGTTTCCGGTAGTGCCACCCATTTTGAAAGGGGTCGAAATGGGCGGGGAACCACGTCTGGAAGCCAAAGGTTTTATGGGTCCAATGAGAGCCGTCCGTCGCGTTCACATACCAATGATAGGTCGTAAGATTCTGAAGGCCACTCACCAGAACACTGAACGTGCCGTCATGGACGTTGGTGCCGCTCCCCGAGCCGATGAACGGTGACGTCTCCACGGTGTAATTCATCGTATCACCCTGGTAATCCTTGAGCGTAAACTTGAGTTGTTGAAGATCGGTCGGTACATGATGCTCTCCGTCCGCGGGAATAGGATTCGAGACGATTGGTGCGACCGCCTGGGTTGTAAAGGTGAAGGTCTGCTGGGTGGTATGCTGCGTGTCGCTGACAGCGATCGTCCAACTGTACTGCGTGAGGTCCTGCAGCCCATGGATTGGAACGGTATAGGTGCCGCTTGGTTTCAGGTTCCCACTCCCCGAGCCAATGTCCGGGCTCGTGGTGACAGTGTAGCTCATGAGATCCCCTTCAGGGTCACTGATAGTGAAGGATAATTCCGGAAGCGTCAATGGGACGTTCAGCTCATTATTCACAGGGTCAGTCCCGGTGATCACCGGAGCCTGGTTCGGCGGGTAACTATCGATCTGATCAGCGGTCACGGTCACAAACAACGCGTACCCTGCAAACCCGTAGATGTTCCCTTCCGGGTACGCCACTGCAAAACCGATGCCCCAGAACCCCAGCGCAGTCCCGAACTGCTGCCCCGAGGCGATGAAGCCGCCGATGGTGAGGAACTTCCCGACCGCCATGTCACCGTCAAGGCCCATCCAGACCATCACCAGTCGCGGGCGTGGGAGCATGATGAACGGGAACATGAGTCCTGTGCCTTCTCCAGATAGGTCACACATGACGGCTGAGGCAATCCCGGATCTCACCGGTGATGAAACACGTGTTGTGGTATGGAAACGGTGTTGCATGAGTGCCTCGACCCAGGGTGGATTCAAGAGTGTGTTGTACCTACTGGGTGGGATACTTGCAGGAATCAGGTTATTGTGCACAAGCAATGCGACGAACTCCTCTTTCAGTTGTTGTGTCTGTTCACTGAAAGGGTGACTGGTTATATTTTCTTTTAACTCATGAAATACTCGGGAACATTGCGTTGCAATATCAACTGGGATAAGAACTGAAATGTGTCGCATGCCACCTCGCCCACCAATATAACAGGTCATTCGTACATCGCCCTGTATATTGCTCTGACTTTGTGCCATGTGGGTTTGTGTCACATCTGGGATGTCAAAAGCCCTGATGTGCCGGTCTGTTTGAACCACGATCACGGGCATCACAAACATAATGGCAAGGATTCCTACCACTATTTTTTTCCTCATTTTTTATCACCTTTTTTTTATGGGAACTCTACGATATTCTCACCGCTCACCCTAATCATTACCGCGTACCCGTACAATGCGTACGCGGGTGAGCTAGGAAACGCAAACCCAGCCCCGATGCCGATGAAACCCACCGCAAGACCCACCTGGTACCCCGTGATGGTGGCTGCTCCAACCGGCCAGAAAGAAATGATCGAGGTGGCAGAGTCACTGAACCCTGCCCAGAGACAGATGATGCGTGGACGTGGAATCATGATCGGTGGCAGCTCAGATCCAACGCCTTGACTGCCGACACTGCATATAAATCGTGTGATATTCGTAGTTTCAATGGAATGACCCGCAGGTGCCTTTTCAGAGACTGATAGGGACGGTTGCATCCCAGCCCAAGCTGGAGGCGCGATTGCTTTCATAGCTCTGATGACATCATGGGAAACACCGGTTGTTCCCTGCAGGGTGCTGATGAACTCCTGTTTCAACTGCCGTGTTTTCATACTGAACGGATGAGCGATACCCTCTTTTTCTAATTGTAGGAAGAGCTGATACAACTCTGTCGCTTGTTGAGATGAGACAACAACCTCCTGTTTGATAAGCCCAATCCGGTCAAACACATAGAGCGATACCGCAGTGGTTTTTTCAGAGCTGGAAACCAGCAGGGTGCTATTGTTTGTTGTTGTAGCCTGTTCATCTGTGTTCCTTGCGAAACCGGGAATGACGCTCGCTACAATACAGAAGAAAAGTACACAGACAATCAACTCTCTTTGAAAGAATTTTCCTCGCATGTTTTCCCCAAAGAAAAAAAGTCGGCTCTGTTTATAATCCTTTGCATTTCATGTTTTTTGATCATTGCAATGAAAATAATGAAAAAATATGAACTAAATCTTTTCCCCTATGCACAAGGGAATTCATGGCATCTATAGCTTGGAAAGATTGGGAAATCCTGATAAGACGAAGTGGTTCCTTATTTTTTAGACATGAGCATCGCAGATTGCCAGGATCCGAACAGGCGTAATAAATCCACGATATTGGTTTGAAACAACGATAAATTCTCCAGATTGCAGTGGAATAAACCCAAACGGTGAAAATTGTATACATCGAAGATTGACTGCATTAAAGACGGTGTAAGTTCCAATGGTATCTAAATTCGTAATTTTCCCAAACATAATCGTTTTCTTGAGTGGGATTGGTTCTTCAGGTCCGATACTCATGAAACTTAAAGGAGCATTTTGATTTGCGTATTCAGTGGCAATCCATCCTGAAGTTCTTGCTACCTTTGAGAACCGTACCTCATCGATCATACCATGCCATTTACGTCCTGATTGTAGAGCTGTGGCACCAATGTATGTTTGAATGTTCCCCGCGGTTGGTCCGACTTGGGTGCTTGTAACCGTTGGACCTTTTACTCCATTAACGTATAATGCCACTTCTCCTCCAGAGCCGATAAAAGTACTACCTAAATAATACCAACTACCTACTGTCAAAGCGTGAGGTTGCTGAACGTTGTCATTATTATTTGTTTGAAAACGGAACCAACTATAATTTTGGAAAAATAACACTCTATTTGGATAGCCGCTTTGACCACGATCAAAAATTCTTGTCTCCCCGGAGATAAACGACGGGTTCACCCAAGCCTCAACCGAATACGCGGTCATTCCTCCAAAAAGAGGGGATGTGCCAAGATCCACTGAACCGGTGGAACCATCGAAATTTCTTGCATTCCCAATAAAACCCGTGGTAACCACAGCACCCGAGCTTGCAGTACCCGTAATTGCGTACTCTGTACTATCGGCAACAGTTGAACCCGCTTGTTCCCCGAAATGCCAGACACCCACATAATTCGAGTCCCAAGTTTGTTCAGGATTCTGCTGGTTCGCAGCATTTTTGTTTCCATAGTAGAGGTAAAAAATTCTATCCGTGGTACTCGAGAGAGAAGGAATATTCACCCATGCAATGAGTTCACCTGAACTACTAGAATAATATTCAATCTCATGATGTAGTTGTACAGCGGTGCCTGAACCATCCATGAACAGGATGTCGTTGCCATTCGATTGTGCTCTTATTGGTAAATCTGAATCAGTTATATGTATTAAGACTGGAAAGTTCACAAGGTCCCCCGAAACCTTCGTATGATCAATCGTTATCTGTTTTCGATATAACCAGCCCTCAGAAAATGGGTCGAACGATGTTCGAGTTCCTGTGGATTGTATGAGATCGTTTGTTCTTTGCACCGAAATTGAGACTGCAACTTGAACGGCACCTGCAAGAAACAAGCCTACTACCAAATAAACGGTTACTTTTTTCCATGCTTGGATTATCATTATCAATTCCTCCATATATTGCATCTTGTTTCGCCTATATTAAATATTCGGCATAGAATTTTAATAACAAATGTCACTTTACGTAAATCATCGACTAGGATAAACGACTGTTTTATACGGCCCTTCCTTTGAAAAAATCTCCTTACAAATCCTGTTTTTCTCACTTAGAAAAAAATTTTCTTTGTCTGTTTTGTTATTAGAGCAGTCTACTGCATAATGAAAAGATAACTCTTGCACCTATAAATCCTTGGTATTCTTTCATAATCATGATTTTTTCACCTGAGAAAAAGGTGGTATAATTGAACGGGAAAAATCCAATTACCCTGATCCTTACCGCATTAAAAGTAATGTATTCACCCTGAGTTGAAATGTTTGTTATCTTCCCAACAATCAAGGCTTTTTGAATTTTCAGCCCTTCAACTGTGATACTCTTTGTAAGGCTGCTGTTCGCTCCATCATTATCTATCACCACCAATGTGACATTGTAGGTTCCAGTTGCACTATACGCATGGGTGATTACTTCTCCCGTCCCTTCTGTATTATCTCCAAACTTCCACTGCCAGGAAATGATAGTCCCGTCTGGGTCATACGATGAAGAGGCATCGAACGTCACCGCCAATCCTTTGGCGGTGTACGTAAAGCTTGCAACCGGCGTTGAGGAATTAAAGGAAATATTGAAGGTTACCCAACTATTGTCCATGTACCCGATGACGTACAATACCCAATTATGGGTGATATTGTTGTAGGCACATTGCATCCAATGACATCGATAGAGGTCTCGGGTATGGCCTCCTCCATCATCTGGGATGTACCCTATGTTTACTGGGTTGCTTTTATCGTTAATATCCGCGATATTGACGCCATAATCACCGTACGTTGTATCGTAATGTCGTAAAAATGCGTAATCATGCCCCGATGGGGATTTCACTAAACAGAAATGACCGTAGGTCTGTAAAGACGTAACCGAAACTGTGGTAAGGTTCGTTGGATTACTAACATCCCAAATATGCAACGCCCATTCAATAGGGGGATTAAGAGATGAATACCCTGATTCGCCATATAGATAATTACCATCTTGTCGTAGATCAGCAAACGAACCAAATCCCTGTGTCTTCAAATAATGCATTGACGGTGAGGTCACATTGTGAACCCAAGTAACATTGAATAGAGCTACACTACCGTTGATATAATATGAGCCCTCCCCCTCACACGCTACATACACGTAATTCCTGTTGTTGTCATTGATTTTGGGGCTCCAGGGTTTTCCTCGAGGCACGACCGCTTTACACAGCAATGTGAGATCATGAGGATTCGTGATATTATATGCATAGAGATAATCATTACCGGTATCATTCCAATCAGTGTAATATAATATTTTGTTGACGGTATCGACATCCATATACATGCCCGCGTTATTTGAATCATCTCTTGAGTCGAGCGTCGACATTGCGTTTGGATTGGACACGTTTATCGCGAAAAGTTGCCCATTTGTGTACGAGCAGACAAATGCAACTCTTCCATACCTTGGATAATCGACGAGCTGGATGTCGTGCGGACTTGAAACTGAATAATAGCTATATTCTGTTTGTGCCCAGGATCTTGTTGCATTCAATATGGTCAGCGTGTTAGAATAACTTACTGCGACATAAGCAAATATCGTATTTGAAGGGGTAATCCCTCCATAGCTGAATGCATTTTTAACGATTGCTTTATTTGGATAATTGAAATATTCAAAACCATTATTCCCCAAATAGTTGTTCTGCGCGTCGGCCCAGGTGATTCCTCCGAGAGAAGTCCCATTCGCAGGGTCGTTTGCTCGAATCTTGGTGTCAGTCTGTATGTTGATACCTGTCGATTGACTTGATACTGCACCTGTTGGAATGGTACCACCGGTAGTCAAGGATGCAAAAACAATTACACATGCGAAAGTAATACTTATCCCAATCAAAGGTTCTTTTTGCATGGTGTTTTCCCCCAAATCTATGATATTATACGTATCCTCCCTTTAAAAAGATATCTTTAAAATATCAATTATGTGATAATAAAATGTAAAAAACCTACCATGTTGATAATCTATTTACATTAAGTTACTTGCTTGATGGTGTTCCAATGCTCCTTGAACTTTTTTCCATTTCTTTTGCGAAATCGACATTGAAATTACATCAATGATTGCACCGTTCCTTTGTAAGTGCTGTTTTTCTGTATTATCCTTTGTAAAACCGAATTGTTCATACATTTTCATCGCAATATCATTGTTCTGCAATACCAAAGTGCTTAGCTTCTCAAAACGAAGAGTGTCAAATACGTATTCCATCAATTTGTAAAGAGTGGTTGAACCGATCCCTTTCCCGCGGGCCGATTCCTCAGCAATGTAGAATCCCCATTCAGCTGTTTTTTTCTCCCTATCGATTTTAGTAAGTGAAACCAAACCAACTGGTGTATTATTATAAATGATTATCCAGGCTTTTGAAGAGGAATTTGTTTTGAGTTTTTCAAGCCATCGTTGATGCTCTTCAACAGTGATGAAGTGATTAGTAATCATGTATTGACTTACCTGCTTCGTATTTCGCCAGGTTCGTACTAACTCTTTGAGATCATCGGAACCATTAAGGATGTTTTCAAATTTTATGCTCATACGTATCCTACATATCATTCTGATCTAGATATCGTCCCAGGTGATCCAATGATCTGCCTGAATGTCTTTTTTTGCGGTTCTACCCACAACGATATCGAGGTATTTTGGTTTGATCCCAAATCCTGGTCGTTTCACCACGAGCATCTCCCGAGTAATCATTGTCCCCTTCTTGATATCCTGGGCTGCTATTATGCTCCGTCGTCCTTTCTCATACATTTCTTGTTCTGCGTGTGATCGCCCCTTTACTCCTGTCCCCATAGCCTTTTCAACATCTCGGATGTTTTTCACCAGTTGTGTGAGTTCATCTGGTTCAATTGCAAACGGGTGATCAGGGCCTTTCATCGTTCTATCCAAGGTAAAATGTTTTTCAATGACACAAGCGCCCATGGCGACAGCAGCGACAGCGATATGAATCCCCAGAGTATGATCTGAGAATCCTATTGGGAGTTGGAATGCTTTTGAGAGAGTCTGTATCGCATTAAGGTTGATGATTTCTGGTGGTGAAGGATACAACGAGGCACAATGAAGTAAAATGATATTGTCGTTGCCTTGAGAACGTATCGCATCGATCGCTTCTTCGATTTCTCCAAGAGTCGCAAGGCCGACAGAGAGGATGACAGGCTTATTTTTTTGTGCGGTATACTTTAAAAGACCGAGATCAGTCAGTTCAAAAGACGCTATTTTAAACGCAGGGACGCCAACAGAGTCAAGCTGGTCAACTGCTTCATAATCGAATGGTGAGGACAAAAAATCTAATTTTTTTGATGCTGCATACTCAAAAAGTTCACGCTGCCACTCTCGAGGTAATTCGTTTGCCTTAATCAAATCGAACGGTTCAACGTCATCCTTCGAGAACTTTGGTGTGCGGTGTGAATACAAGGTTTCTGCTTTGTAGGTTTGGAACTTGACTGCATCGACGCCCGCCTCTACAGCTTTCTCGATGAGTTTTTTTGCAATATCAAGGTTTCGGTTGTGATTTGCTCCGATTTCAGCAATAATATATGTAGGATGATTCGACCCTATTTTTTTGTCTCCTATGACAACGTCTCGTATCAAGAGTACCACTCCATCAAGCTATCCTCTTATTTTTTTATTACTAGTCATAGATAAGGTTAGACTAATTTCTGTTCATAACAACAGATTGGTTTCGAATACATTAAATTTATTCTATGTTTCTTTCGTGTTTTTTATTCCATTATTTGCTCGTTGATTATATATTGAGGAAAGGTATAGTTTTAAATTTACATAACGATCATGCATTGAGTTCATCGTATTGCTATCTGAGGAAGTAATCTCTGACTCTACCGCGTCAAAAAACGATAAAATATCTCTATCAACAACAAAATTGTGGTACTCGAATAACGATTTTTCTTTGAGCAATTCTTTGTTGATATTAGCAGGTGGTGTGGTAGACGTATTCAAATCAGGAGAAACCGAACCTCTGACAGCAGACCATATAACTTTCTTTAATTTATTAAACACTTTTTCACCGAAGATTCTTTTACTCCACTGACCGATGCTCATGAAAAAAAACATTTTTAGATAATAAGAATTCAGCTCAGAGACGGGAATTTTTCTTCTGGCACGAGCAGAGATGTCATCAAAGCGTTCTTTAGCCTTGCTGGCAAAATATTCGTATACAGGAAGTTTTGTGAAAAAAATGTCTTTCAATGGTACTTGATACTTGAATAGGAATGTCGTACCTGGGCCACCGATCATCAACCAATGAATCTGGTTGCCGAAATACAGTTCAGATTGTGAGGCATTTCTCGTCGTTAACATTTGAATGACGTAATTAAAGTACCAGGCACGAAAGACGTGGCTGCGGAAAGCGCCATCTCGCCGGTTCAGGATATCATCTTGAGAAAAGTTCGCATTTGCGATAGTCTGGTCTAGCTCTTTTTTAAAGACCATTAGCAGAAGATCCTTTTGTTTCTCAGATAACCCTTTGATATGATGGAGTGCTTGAATCGGTCTGAAGTCCGTATAATGAGCGGTTGGAATCGGGCAGCTTAAGAGATAGTTGTAGAACGGCGTGTTTGAGCGATATCTTGCAGGGACTCGGTGGAAGAAAAAATATGCCTCAAGATGCTGAAGATAGAAGCTTGTAAACAACAGTCTTTTATTCCAACCTTCTAGATGCGTGTAATAAAAATTATAGCCATAATTCAGCGAGGTAGAGTACGACTGTCCAAGGCCACAGATATCGCCATAATAGATTACCGCGTCTTGTTGACCATGGCGTTTTTTCTTCACAGCCAGGTTCACATTAAAATCTGTTCTGAAGGTTGAATAGGGACACAAAATCATGGCATAGAGTGTCCTGAGCATGGAAATATCGGGTTTGACTACATCAATTTCCTCAATGTAGTTGTCTTCGATATTGAAATATTTTACAACTTCCCTTGTGATTTCTGCTTGTACTCGGTTATTGGCAACATGGACAACAAAGGGCGTTTTCCATTGTAGAAAAGCAGCGAGGACATTTGCACTATCTACACCGGATAAACTCACAAAGAGTTCTTCGCCGGACCGGTCGATGCTTTTTGAAAGTATTTTGGATGCCTCGTCCATACGAGCAGTATACTCTGTTACTGTATCAGTCTTGGTGACTCCTTTATGAATAGTCTCTGCTTTTTGGGTGAAGTAGAAATTGAGCGAAGATGAAAAATTTGGTGTGATCCTTAACCAATGACCACCAGGCATCCGTTTGACATTATCAAAAAACGTGCTATAGGGCAAATGTCGACCTGTGATAAGATAGGCGAAGAGAACGTTCTGATTGAGAGTGGCGAAATCAGCGCCCATATCGTAAATTTGTTTTTGGTTCCTTGAAAAAAAAACTCTATTGCCTTCTTGATAATAATAGAAGTCAAGGGATGCAGAGGTAATCACGTTGAGGGCGCCTTGATCGTCAATGAATACACGAGCATAGTCTCCTAGGAGGATCTTAAAGTATTCTAACAACTCGGTGTGATTGTGAAACAGTGTTCGGAGGAACTCTTCATTTGATAATTCGGGATGTGATGACACCCCGAAACCATGGAGTCGACCAATATTTAGAAATGAAACATGTTTCTCAGAACCATTCACAATGAACGTCTTTTTAGAGAAATCATAGCTGAAAACACAAAAGACAGGTTCAATATCTGCCGTCATGAGGGACCTCGCACGTACCCGTTCTCTGTAAAAGAAATCTCCATGGAGTCGACAATTCGTTCCTTTCCTTTTCCATCGACGAGCTTCTGACCATGTTGACTCATTTGTTTCCGCAGAGATTGATTCTGTATTAATTCTTTAACCTTGTCTTTAAGGAAGTCTTGCTGTATTTCATGTTTCTCCCCAAGATAGATCCCGATCCTTTGTTTGTCCATCTCATGGGCGAGTGAGAGTTGATTCTCCGCGACCGTGATAATGAGATTTGGGATGCCGAAGTACGCAAGCTCATAACAGGAGCTCCCGCCCGCACTGATCGAAAGGTCTGCCTGCAAGTAGAGCTCAGCCATATTTGGAGGAGACTGGATTAGATTGAGTCGCATCTTTGTTGTTTGTTGAAATGCCTGAAGAGCAGCTCTATGAGGATTGAAGGGTCCAATGACAGCCAAGATATCAATGTCTTTTGTTACGTCTTCCACAGAGTGAAGGACTGATAAGAGGAAGTTATCAGGATCAGTTCCGCCAAGAGTAATCAACATTTTCCTTACAGAGGAATCGCGTCTCTTTTCTGCTCCTCGTAGCAGTTCATTTCGTAGCATCACATACGATGGACCAAGCAGAAGCTTGGTATATGGTTCTGCAGAGAAGGTGAGTTTCTCAGCACCGATGTTCTGGTTCACTAGGATATCGGAATAATAATGCGTCTGGGCGGTGTCGTCAATCGACAAGACTTGGAATCCCTGGTGTTTTATTTCCTTCACATAGTTTGCATCAATCTGGTAATGGTCGGTAATCACCCAGTCGATCGATTGATTAAAGACGTATTCAATCACCGAATCAAGGTCTTGTTGAAGGGTTGCTGTTCGAGGAAGAAGGTACGAGTTACACCCGAATTTTTTAATCCGCTCCAGAACCTCAGGATGTACCACTTTTAAGAGAAAAAAACAGTCATGTCCTCGTCTTCGCAGCTCTTCCGAGAGTGCGAGACATCGCATGAGATGGCCGATGCCGATATCAGGTGAGGCATCAACGCGAAACGCGATCTTCATATGAATGCTTCTTCCTTTTGGTTGAACCCTTAAGGTTTAAATCACGGTGATCGGTGGTTCTCCTTCGAGGAGCTGAGCGACGTTCCCTTTTTTCTCTGCCTCTGTGGTGATCTTCAATGCTTCATCAAAGACTTTCAGGGTGTCTTCAACGTCCTTATCACTGAGCTTATAGGAGGGCAGCATGTTCCAGACAAAGAAAACGCCGCGTTTCACGACCTCTTGCATGAAGAGTGTTTTTACCTGGATATCATTTTGTCCTTTGAGGTTTAGGTATTTGAAATCAAGACGCGGACCAAGGCCAATACATTCGATTTTACTGCCATGTTTCTTTGCGAGTACGTTAAAGTCATCTCGTATTTTATTACCTATTTTGAAGATCCGTTCATAGACATGCTCGGTCTTCAGCACATCGACCACGGCAAGGAACGCAGCGAGTGAAAGCAGTTCACCGCCGAAGGTCGAGGAGACAAAGATTTTACTTTTTGCCTTCTGCATGATTTCTTTTTTGCCGACGACCGCGGACAAGGGTAATCCTCCGCCCATGGCCTTTCCGAAGACCGCAAGGTCAGGGATGACCCCAAAGTAGTCCTGTGCGCCGCCTAATGCGAAGCGAAAGCCAGTGACGACTTCATCATAGATTAACAACGCTCCGTTTTGTGTGGTTATGTCCCGAAGTTTCTGCAGATAATTATCCTTCGGAAGCTCTGTCTCAATCGGTTCGACGATGACGCAGGCGATCTCGTTTTTATGCTGCTCGAAGAGTTTTTTCACCGTGTCGATGTCATTGTATTTGACTTCGAACACCGTGTCCCTATAGATGCGGGGAATGCCACCGCTTTTCGTCGTGTCCGCGAGGCACCATTCATGCCAGCCGTGGTAGTGACCTTTAATGATCTTTTCTCTCCCAGTATATGCCCGGGCGATCCGGACAGCTGCCTCAGTCGCCTCGGATCCTGTTTTCAAGAATCGAACCATCTCCGCACAGGGGATGATATCTATGAGGGTTTCCGCTGCGGTGATCTCAAGGGGATGTGGTAAGGAGAATATCGTGCCAACCTCAAGCTGCTTCTGTATGGCTTTCTTCACCTTCGGGTTGTTGTACCCGACGAAGCATGGGCCAAGGCCCATGGTGTAATCAATGTATTTGTTTCCCTCGTAATCCCAGGCGTAGACGCCATCGGCTTTGACAAAGTACACGGGGGACACCCCTTTGACTCCCACGGACGCCATCTTGCTGTAGAGCTGGGTGCCGTCCATGATGATGTCCTCTGCGTGTTTCCACAGTTCCAAGGATTTTTTCACGCGTGATTCCTTTACGGCTATCATTTCGTTCACCTTCTGACTTTTTTATCGTGTTTTAACGAACGAAGGTACCCTTCGTTCCTCTGAATCCCTGCGTTTATTTCCTGGAGTTCAGGGTGTTGTTGCAAGAGGGTGAGAATATCCTCCATATAGAATATCTTTTCCTTTGGATAGAGTCTGCTGTAAATCTCCCGTACAAACTCGAGATCCTCTTGGTTGTCGACGGTCCAGCGATACTTTGAGAGGTCGACAGGGTTTTTTACATCATACTGGGTAAATTTCTCAGGGTGGTTCCTGAGGTAGGTGGTCACGTGTTCTCGTTCCGAGGCAAAGGTCGCTTCTTTCCATGCTTTTGTAAGTGCTTGATATGAGAAGACTTCGACATCGAGCCCATCTGGATAGGTGGGTTGAAGCGTGTTGGTCACATAGTCATAGTGGTGTTGTAAGAACACCTGGACGATCTGGTCGATGACACGAGGATCGATTAAGGGGCAATCCCCAGTGATGCGCACGATCACGTCTGCATGGAACTGGGTCGCTGCTTGATAGTACCGATCGAGAACATCATCGCACTCACCGCGATACACCGGGATGCCTTGTGCATGGACAAGGTTCGCGAGAGGCGTGTCGACTGCCCGTGTGGTTGTCGCAAGAACGATACTATTGAGTAATTTCGCATGCTGCGCGCGTTGGATGACATGAAGGATGAGCGGCTTTCCTTGGATATCTTTAAGCATTTTATTTGGAAGTCTCGTAGAATCCGTTCGCGCTTGAATAATTCCGATGATATTGTTCACAGATGTATCGCCTTACCGATATTCGCAGATTTTTTTGCTGCAAGGGCAATTTCTAAGACTTTCTTTGCTGTGTACCCATCGATTAATGGGACTGCTTTTCCGTCGATGCAGGCAAGAAAATGTTTCATCTCTTCAAGGTACATCTCATTTGCCTCTGTCTGAATTGGAAAGGTCTTCCACTCTTTCGTCTTAGCAGTATAGAGTCTGACCATGTTCTCAGAGTAATCCCAGAGAAGGGTCCCTTGAGTACCAATGATCTTACACGTTCGGGAGTACACTCGTTGGAGAAAATCGAGATGGATTTCCGCAATAATCCCATTGGCAATTCTCAGAAGAATCTCCGCGGTGTCCTCAACGTCGACATTAAGGGAACCAAGAGTACCTGCGAAACAGGAAACCTCGGTGATTTCCCCAGTGAACCAGCGTACATAATCAATCTCATGGGAACCGTCAAGGATAATACCTCCACCCATGCTTTTTTGAGCGGTGTAACTTTTTGTATAATCCTGGGAGGGCCTCCAGTCGGGGAGGTATTGACCAAATTCCGCGCGAATCGCCAACGTTTTTCCTATAGCTTCTTCCTCAAGGAGTTGTTTCATGAGGCGAATCCCTTTCTGAAAACGCAGATTATAGCCGACAAACACGATGCGCTGCTTCTTTTTCGCCTTCGTAAGAAGACCATCCACATGTTCAAGGGTATGGGAGAGCGGTTTTTCGATGAACACATGGCACCCATGGTCGACCGCTTTCATCGCCAAGGGAATATGCAAGGGGGGAGGTGTGCATACAAGGACGATATCCGGATGAGTAGCGAACGCGGCATCAACGTCATCAAACACATCCAAGAAATATTTTTCTTTGAAGTACTCAAGGCGATCAGGGTTCGTATCAGTAACTATGATCGAGCCGGCAGCGAGTGCTATCAGATTTTTGATATGTCGTTCACCAATGGACCCACACCCTATCACAAGAATTTTCATGAAAGACACCAGGTTCTACGATTTACGGGTTCTTCTGAAATGTTTTCGTTACATATAAATTCTCTTTATTCTTCCGCAGCACTGAACAAACCCCGCGGCTTTCCCCTCCGATCTCGGGATTGAATGAATGCAGGTCATGGTCAAAGGTTAATTGGGCGACAAGCGTATATAATTCCGAGGAAAGAAAGATATCAGCGTAACTCTGTTTGTAGGTAAAAACCTCCTGATCGGGAAGATGATGGTATTTTACCTTTGTCGGCATGTCCGGGAGAAAATCACCCAAAATGAGATAGCCGCCGTCAGCGATCGCCCTGTCGAGCTCTGAGACGGAGCTGAACAGTTTATCCCTTGAAATCCAGTGAAACACAAAATTGACGATCACCAAATCAAAGACCTCGTCCTCTTGAAGAGGGAGATCATACATCAAGCCTCGCCGAAATTCGATGAAGGGAAATCGCTTTTGACCGTCCATGATCGCTTCATGCGAAGGCTCAATAGCGACATAGACACCTGACCCAAATCTCCGGGAGATTTCAGCTAAACGATATCCGTTCGCTGCACCAACATCGAGTACTTTTGTAGGTTTGAGATTAAAAAGATCAATCAGTTTCAATGGGAAATCATTTTCGAAGTTTGTTCCAAGCGCTTTGGAATTCCGATTAAACCATGCATCCCCTTCCGTGTCGAAAAATAGATCATCTTGTACCTTCTGATTAATAAAGATATTTTCTTCCATTATTGAGGGGTTTGAATAAGTCAGAGAAAACCCTGTTTATATCGTTCTCATCTTCGTAAGGCTCTGAAACAGTGTTTCTGAGAGCCTTTTTCGCCCTTATTTCCTAAGTTTCTTCCATTTTTTCTCTGA
>Ga0315282_10000078_pt1 | contig 187762 bp, 189 predicted proteins | sample YL17G07_20_MG_FD_203693 | JGI IMG/M metagenome (GOLD analysis project Ga0315282, IMG submission 203693) | Sediment microbial communities from Yellowstone Lake, YNP, Wyoming, USA - YL17G07_20 | ecosystem: Environmental > Aquatic > Freshwater > Lake > Sediment | place: USA: Wyoming | collected... | reverse complement strand
GCGTAGTACGGAACGCTTTCTACGGGAATGTGAAAGATTTTGCTTACCCATTCGTTGAAGATGTCTTTGGCGGTATCGTAGTAGAAGGTGAAGACTAGAGTAACCATCGGACTAGCCAACACCCAGCAGACCGCGAGAATGCGCCGCAGACTTTTCCTCATGCCTTCCACCCATTTTGAGAATGAATTGGTATTTGGACTCTTGTGAGTAACAATGCGTATTGCCTCTCACCATGCCAAAATGAGGAAAAGTCGTCTTACACGACAATTTTTTGACAGCCAAACCGTCTGGGGCGAACCAGCGGGAACTTGACAGGGCTGATTCGATCAACCGAAAAGTAACACCCGAACGGAATTTTGGCATCAACCGTGAAGGTACCGTTACCGTGGCGACAGGTCTTTATACGGGTTTGTTACTGTAGGTAACAAATCATTGGTGGCGGAAGAAGAATGGTTTGGACGTTCATCAAGACAACTCTACTGATTGGGTTCCTTACCGGAATTCTTTTCGTCATAGCCTACTTCCTAGGTCTTTCACCAATTCTGGCCCTCGGATTTGCCGCATTCATGAACTTAATCATCTACTGGTTCAGCGACAAGTTTGTGCTGAAAATGGGTGGCGCCCGACTCGTCAATGAGGACGCGGCACCGCGAGTATATGCAGCCCTCAGACGGCTGACCGCGGTTTCAGGAACCAAAATGCCGAAAGTCGCGATTGTCAACAACCCTGTCCCGAACGCATTTGCCACCGGGCGTAGCCCGAACAACGCGACCGTCGCAGTTCACTCAGGGCTTCTGAGCATAGTGAACGACGAGGAACTTGAGGGGGTGCTCGCGCATGAGCTCACTCATGTCAGGAATTGGGATACGTTGACATCAACGATCGCTGCAACCGTGGCGGGCGCAATCACCTACCTAGCACAATGGGGCTGGTTCTTCGGAGGCGCATTTGGCTATGGAGGAGGTTACGGAGGACGCGATCGTAACAGTGGAAACATAATCGGCCTCCTGTTCATGTTGATCCTGGCACCATTGGCCGCCATGCTGGTTCAGCTTGCGGTTTCTCGTACACGCGAATACTCCGCTGACGAGGGAGGCGCCAAGCTATCTGGAAAACCGGAAGCCCTCGCAAGCGCTCTGAGCAAGATGGACATGTGGGCAAAACATCGACCCGTCAACCCACAAAACAAGAACCCTGCTATCGCGCCGCTTTACATAATCAACCCGTTCAAAGGCTCACTCGTAACAGGACTCTTCTCAACGCACCCTGCGACCGAGAAGCGCATTGCTCGCCTAGAACGAATCGCCGAGAGCATGGGCTACGGACCATTCCGATTTCAATAGCCAACCCTAATTGGGACACCTCGGCCAAATGGGTGTCCAACCGAGGGCACGTTTATATCGACACTAATGGCGCGTATTCCCGACACGATATGAAGATGAAAACTGCCGCTCCGATCATTCTCCTAATGGTTCTGGCATTAGTATTCACCAATCAATCTGTGTTCGCCCAGTCCGCTCAGGTCACGAGTAACGTTAGCCTGAGCCACCTCAACATCCAACTCACCTATCCATCCGAAGTATTGCCCGGTCAAACCGTGACGGTAACCGTAAACGCTCAAGCGAAAGACAGCTTCCGATTGACAAGCCTCATAGTGCAAGTCTATCTGGCCGACCAGAGCAACCTCAGACAGCTCGTGAGCGCGACGGTCGCGCAGAATCTCTGGATAACTAGTGGAAATCAGATCAACAAGGACATCCAGGCAACGGTGCCGCTTGATGCACCGCGAACCTCGCTAATAGCGCAGGTCTCTGAGAAAGTCAGAACGACATACTACGATTACTCGTACTACTACCCATTCTGGTACGGGGCGTACGATCATGATAACTACTCATACCCCTACTACTACTTCATCTACCCGTCGTACTACTACGTAACAACCTCCGACGACGCCGTCGCGCCACTCTCCTATGTCAAGGCCACAACGCCAGAGTACGTAGCCCTACAATCACAATACCAACAGCTTCAGCAGACGTTGAACCAAACGCTGGCCCAGAACCAGAAGCTCCAGCAAGATCTCCAGACCGCTCAGGGAACAATTAGTCAGAAGGATTCCATGATCTTGGACTTGAACGACCAACTTGCCTCCACTAGGAACACGATTACGCTCTTGGAGATAGTTGCGGTGATCCTTGCTATCGTGATTGTCGTACTTACCATTGTACGCTATCGTCCAGCTAAGGCTAAGACATCAGAAGACACAGAACAACAAGATACGTCGACAACTTCACAATCATCCTGAATCGTCGACCATTGCTATCGCTCGAACAAGGGACACCTCCGCCCTAACGTTGAGCGGTAGCGCGATTATTCTGAATCGCTCTTGCGCGAGTCTTTCGAGATTGCACAGGTTTTCCACGACGAGGATCTCCTTTCCTAGCAGGATCTGGTGCGCTGGCAAGTCTTCGCTATCAGAGTGGTCAAGGTTCGAAGTATCTATTCCAACCATTGCGACTCTCTTGAACTCCAAGTACTCTGCTCCATTCACGCTCAGCCCTGGATGGTTATGACTGGACCATGCCCAGCCTGTATGAATGATCACTATTTCGCCTTCACGTGCAGTCAACCCCGCTCGTTCTTCTGCGCCTTCCAAATCCTCATCATCAATTAGATCGCTCGGTTTCTTATGTGTCAGATCCAGCAGGACGGCATTTCCCATGAAGCGGTTTGGAGGCAAGAGATCAACGGTCTTACCCTCCTTTAGCAATAAGGCGGGCGCGTCGAGTCGAGTACATGAGTGAGCGCCGTGCGAATTCAGACTCGTCCCTAGGATTGGTTTCGAGATGGGTCGAGTCAGGTCGATGATTTCCAAATTCAATGACCTCTGCTTATCTTACGTGATCTCTGGGCCTGAGGGTTTTGAGCATCTCTGTTATGCACAGATTAGAAGGTTAGTTCCGAAACGCGCAAGCCCAAAGCACCTCTACTCGGTCAGCTCTGCCCGAACCGTTTTTAGCGCACACTAGCCGTGTAGGATTTGGATGCCTGAAAAACCTCTGCGAGGCGACAGTTGCGCAAACCACAACTCCCCCGGGACAGACCTTCGCTAAACGTTGGGCACTATACGCAGCGCTCGGAGTTCCAAGAATCGAACTCGCCAATTGGCATCTCTCGACCAAGGGAGTGGTGGAACGCGAGCTTAACCTCTCATTCCTTGAGCTCCAGAAACTACCACAAATCAAACTGACAAGAGACTTTCATTGCGTAACGACTTGGGGAATCAAAGATGTCGTTTGGGAAGGCGTAGCGTTTCGCGAGTTGGTGAAGCTCACGGGAGTGAAGCCTGAAGCGAAGTGGGTTATGTTTCACTGTGAAGATGGTTATACAGCCCCTGTGCCGCTGGAGGATGCTATGGTCGAAGATTCGTTGATAGCTTTCAAGATGAATGGCAAGCCAATCTCGGTTGAGCAGGGGTTCCCTGCAAGGCCTTTCATTCCGCACCTTTACGGTTGGAAGAGTGCCAAGTGGCTTACAGGAATCGAGTTCATGGCCGAATACCGCGACGGCTACTGGGAGGCATACTCGTATCACGAACGCGGGAATGTCTGGGACGAGGAACGGTTCAAAGGCCAGGGGGGAAAGCACACACGACACAGAGGCTTGGGCACAATTCCGGTGTAGTAAGCTTTCGCCGTACTCGGACTTCTCCGAAGGAGCGAATCCCACTCCGTTTCCTAATGAAGGCCTCGTTCTGGTAGCTGGAAATTGTCTAACATTAGATTAGAAATGTCTAACAATTCAGATCGCAAGTGCATTTGCATAGAAGTGGATTTCGCACGCCGGCGGGTAAAACGACATTCTTTGCAGCATCATGCACGACGGCCTATCCGCATGTACCTACCTGAATGGTGCCTAGTTGTAGCGATCAATCGTCAACCTGCTCCTTGTTGAACCCATAAGCCAGTAGGAGAATGATTTTTGTTTCACGTTAGTAAGCAGGGTTCACTATCTTAGTGAGTGAGACATAGATGGAACCGCTTACAACTGAGCTTAAGAGGGCACTTTTCGGTTGGTTTTACCCGTACAAGTACAGTCTGGAAAGATGGGCATACGCCCTTCAGCGCATCTCCGGGATAGCAGTTGCCGCCTACTTTCTGGCCCACATTGTAGAGACTGGGAACGTCGTCGGTGGTCTGGAGGTATGGAGCGTCCCGTCCACGAGTGTCGCTGGTGACGTTTGGACGGCAACATTCCACTTTCTGGACAACCCTCTGTTCGATGTGGGCTTGGTCGTGATAGGATTCATGCTTGCTTACCATACGATAAACGGGATTAGACTGGCGCTAACTGAATTCGGGTTCCTGCAGGGCAGGCCAACACGCCCAGACTTTCCATACGAACCCAAGTCCTTCGCGAAAGCGCAACGAGCACTGTTCTGGGTGAGCGTTCTCTTCGCTGCGGGCACAGCGGTTTACGCGTTGAACGTATTCTTCGGGGTGTGAAAAATGAAAGAGTCCACTAAAATGCTTCTCCACTACATTACCGGAATTGGCATAGTAGTCGCCGGCGGCGTGCACCTCTTCACAGTATTCCTGACAGGACCATACCTGCAGAACCTCGCGTTCAGCGCAGGACCATACTCAGTCATCGCAGTCTACAGAAACTTGCTGTTGGCGATCACGCTGGAGCTACTGCTGCTCTTTGTCGATTATCACGCGCTCAACGGGATCAGAGTGATTCTCATTGAGTTTCATCAAGGAACGAAATGGGAACGAGGAGTCTCTTGGATGCTAACAGTGGTGGGAATCCTATTGCTAGTCTACGGTACGAGAACAATTCTGATCGCAAATGCCCTCGCGTAAGAACCCACAGCAGTTAGCTGCTACAATCCCCGAATCCGAGAAGAAACGAGCGCAGCAGATTCTGCATATCCTACGCACGAGCCTTCCCATTCATAACGAGGATTTCGTCTCAGTACTCGTCGCCAAGGAATCCAATGACCCATTTCGAGTTCTAACAGCCACTATTCTGTCTCAGAGTTGCACTGACATCGCGGCGCTTCAAGCATATCGAATCTTGGACGAGCGGATTGGCGTGACTCCAGCTAAGGTCAGCAAAGCAGAGAGCCGAGTAATTTCCAGAGCGATTCGCGTAGCAGGTTTGCATCGCCAGAAAGCCAGAGCGCTCAGACGATTAGGACAAGTAATCGTTGAGCAGCCTTCAGGCAGTCTAGAGGCCGTATTGAGCGCCCCTGTTGACGAGGCACGATCTAAGCTTCAGGAATTGCCCAAGGTAGGTCCGAAGACGGCCGATGTGCTCCTTGGCATTTGGAGGCGCCCAACGATATCTGTGGATACGCACGTTGATCGAGTATCGAAGCGGCTTAGCTTCGCGCCTCAAAAGGCAAAGTACGAGTACATCAGAGGGGCATTGATGCGGGTCTTTGAGGAAAGCAACTACAACTCTGTCCCATTGTTGTTCATGGCACATGGGCGACGATTCTGCAAGGCAAGGAGGCCGCTCTGCCCCATATGCCCCGTCGAAGAACTCTGCCCGTATCCACACAAGACGAAGCGGATAGTTGACGCGATTGCTTCGAATGCGTAGACTCGAAACTGAAATACCGAGAGAGGAAAACTGCCTATGTGCGTCTCGGCCTTCGTCTGTAGACTAACACATAGCCGAGCCCGCCCGACAGAACGCCGACTATGGTGATGCCAGCGAATGCTGCGATTGGCAACAGGAAGTTTGCCAGTACTGTGGTTTCCACATCTTTCAGTGATAGGCCCATCCCACCTAGGTTCATTGGCAGGGTGGATATGGCGGTTAGATAGCCAGCATAAATAATCAGCCAAGTTGCACCAATAATGCCCACATTGCTCAGAATCAGGTGGAGCCATGCGAGAGTCTTCGTACTACCCGTGTATGGGCTCTTCAGGTTGACCTCAAGGTACTGATAGAATAAAGCGGTAACGGCCGTTCCGACGACGCCGACTACTATGTATGCAAAGTATCCCAGCGCCACCCAGATTCCTGGGATAGTGACGGAGATCAAGAGTGAGATTGGAGGGCTCATGAATCCAATCTCTCCGAGAACCAGAAATGCGGTGAGCGCGGCGCTCAAAGCGCCTTGAATTATTGCGACCCAAACGAATCGTGTTGCCCAAGGACTCTCAGTGGCCATCACTGAGATTTCTTGCGCGATTGATTCTGCGAGTTTCTTCATTTCCTGCTCTTCAGACACTACGATCAACCAACTGAGCTTCGGTATGCACGATTGGAGCCTAAAATAGCCTTTCAGTTGATCTTCAGTTTCGAAACTAACGCGAGACCTGGCACCGGATGCTTCTATTCGCCTATGATTCGGCTCATGAAGATCTCAAGAAATCGTTTGCCATCGATGCTCGTGCAGACATTTGTGTTAGGAGTTTTTCGATACGATTCCGGTAGCCAATCTCTCCGGTCCGTGACCGTCTGCCCACGAGTCAACTCGCTCACCGTTTCGATTTCGACATGATATTTCCTCGTTGTAACGAGGGAGGGATCTGCTACGGTTGCAGCGGCCATCGGGTCGTGCAAATGAACGAAACCGTATCTTGACATAAGTTGCCGCGTTATCAATGCCGCAAACTTCGCTGACGACGTCCCGGATTGTTCGATCTGCCGGTACAGTTCCTTGGTGAGCGTGGCTTTAGGGTCTGTTGTTGTGTCAAGGCCTACGGCGGTTAGTGGGATTCCGGATTTGAAAACGACGCTTGCGGCCTCTGGATCCGCGTAGATGTTGTATTCGGCTGCGGGGTTCGCATTTCCATAACCGAACTGGGTAACTCCGTAAGCTCCTCCCATTATGACGAGCTCCTGAACGTTCTCTATGAATTGCGGCTCCCGGAGAATTGCGGTTGCAATGTTCGTCAGAGGGCCTGTAGCTAAGACGGTGATGCGTTTTGAATTAGCAGCGACTTCCTCTATGAGAAGATCCGCCGCGTTCCGTTTAGCCAGTTGAAGCCTCGGAGGACTAAGGCTAGAGTCACCTAGTCCGTCTTTTCCATGAAAGTCCTCAGCGTACTCAGGATTTCTCAGAAGTGGTCTTGCTGCTCCTTTCGCGACCGGGACTTTGGAAATGCCGAGAGTCTCCAGAACCTTGAGAGCGTTGGCGCTCGTCTTGTCCACATCAACGTTGCCGCTCACGGCTGTGATAGCGCGCAACTCCAGCTCGGGGGAATGGCAGATGAGAATAATGGCTAGAGCATCATCAATGCCAGCGTCCGCATCTAGAATCACTTTTCTAGCCAATTTCTGTGGGTCCCCACTTGATTATCTGAACCGATTAACAGTAATACTGGTTCATCTGGTTTTCTTATTCACTTTGATTGCTCGGACAATCTATGAAGAGAGTTAGGTAGAGCTAAATGCTCTATGCGCTGTCGATGAATTGGATGGCCAGTTATGTCTGCGGAAGTCGTCGTATCTGATTTGGCATTTCGCTACATCTCTCGCACAGATTGGGCATTAGATGGCGTAAGATTGACAGCCCATGAAGGAGAATTCCTGGGAATAACTGGCCCATCGGGAGCAGGCAAGACCACACTTTGTCTGTCTCTCAACGGCCTCGTTCCCAATGTTATTGAAGGCACAATGCGAGGCAGCGTCGCAGTAGGAGGTTTGGACACACGAAAGACGGATGTCTCGCGGATGTCTAGCGTAATTGGAGTCGTGTTTCAGGATCCCAGATCTCAACTCACAGGCTCTGCTATGACAGTAGAAGAAGAGGTAGCCTTCGGCCTCCAAAACCTCGGTGTACCTAGGCACGTAATGATAGACAGAATACGAGAGGCACTTGACGCGGTCGGTCTGGCTGGCTTTGAGGCAAGGTCACCCTTCGAGTTGTCCGGAGGAGAGCAACAGAGGCTTTCCCTCGCTACTGTACTAGCAATGCACCCCCGAGTGATCGTGCTCGACGAACCCACCGAGATGCTTGATCCTGAAGGACAAGTAGAGGTCATGAGAGCAGTTCGCCGCATTCATGAAAAGCACAACATGACAACGATACTTGTCTCCAATCAAGCGGAAGTCATCGTCGAGCATGCAAATAGAATAATCATTCTTCACAGGGGACGTATCATATCAGAAAACACACGCCAAGAATATTCAAAGAAAGCAAAATTCCTCGAAACCCTCGGCGTCAGACCTACCCAAATCTCACAACTCGCATCCATGTTGGAAGAGCAAGGACTCTGGCGAGGAGACTACCCGATCAACGAAACCGACGCAGTAGAGATGATCAGGAAGTTTATACTAGGTTGAGCGACGTAAAGCCCAGCATCTCAATCGAGAGATTGACGCACAGATATCCGAATGGCCATGAGGCTCTACGCGCTATAGACTTGGAAATTCTCCATGAGAAGATCGTTGCATTGATTGGCAAGAACGGCGCCGGAAAAACTACGCTCGCGAAACACATCAATGGCCTCCTCAAACCAACTCTAGGATCGGTGAAAGTTATGGGCGTAGACACGTCAACAAAGACCGCCAGTGAAATGGCCAAAGACGTAGGGTACGTGTTCCAGAACCCGGAAGACCAACTATTCGAGGCCTCCGCCCACGACGAAGTCGCATTTGGCCCAAGAAACCTCGGCATGGATCGCGAGGAAACAGAAAGTGAGGTCAATCATGCCCTATCAATGGTTGGACTGTTACCAATGATATCGGAGCATCCGTACAACCTGACCTACGGACAAAGGAAGATGCTTTGCATCGCGGCTGTGCTCGCAATGCGACCCAAAATACTGATCCTCGACGAACCGAATGCTGGTCAAGACTATTCTGGTCTACAACTGCTTGGAACACTCTTGAGAGAACTCGATCGCGAACACAAAACCATCCTTTTGATCTCGCATGACATGGACTTTGTCGGAGAGTTCTCAGACGAGACTGTATTGATGCACGATGGCGAGATTGTTGCGCACGGCTCCACTCGGTCCGTGCTTTCGGATTTGTCAAAGCTAAAGTCTACTGCTGTCCGGCCCCCACAAGTTACAAGAGTAGCAATCCAGCTTTCCGATGATAGAGTGAGACATGACATTATGACTGTGAGGGAGATGGTGGAGACACTCACTCATAATGTGTCCGGCACGGCGCGGATGCGTTAGCAAACATTATAACCGCTTCAGGCGCACATTAAGCGCGTGATTAGAAAGATGAGCGAGACCAAGCCTTCCAGAATGAAGATTGAGTTCTCGACATTTGGCATCGCAATGATTCCGTTGATGATCGGAATCAACATAGTCTCATCGTATTTGGCAGCAAGTACGCCCGTCTGGGCGGACACTCTTGGATCAATGCTAGCTGGAATAATAATCGGCCCTATCAATGGACTAGTGGTTGGGCTGCTAACTAACGTCTTCAAATGGGTCACGTTCGATCCGTTCGCTCTGCCGTACGCGATTGTCAACGCAGCGGTTGGTCTGATAGCGGGAGCGTGCGCATTAATGGGCGCGGTGAAAAGGGAGACATCTGCCTCGCAGGTTGGCAAGATTCTAGCCGTCGGCGTAGTTCTCGCTGTAGTGGCAACGTTGACTTCAACGCCCTTGAACGTAACCCTCTATGGAGGATCGACGGGCAAACCTTGGGTGGACGCGATATTCGCGGGCTTCATGGCCGGCGGCTGGCAGGTTTTTCCCGCCTCGATGGCGGCGGAATTCATTTCGGACATCGCCGACAAAATAATCACTTTCTTCATTGCATGGCTCATCTACACGAAAGTTCCGGCACAATTCGTGAAGACAGTTAAGCGCTAAGGCAGCTATCGCCGTGTCTGTCCGACTGCTGTATGTTCCCAAGACATCCGTTGTGCATAGACTCGATCCTAGAACCAAGGCTTTTGTGTGGGTAGCGAGCGCTATCCCAGCAATCGCATCGCAGAGCATTCTTGTCTCGCTGGCGATGTTTCTCCTTACTCTCGCAGTCGCAACGGTCGGTAAGGTATCCAGACAGTACCTCAGAAACATCCTGACCGTGGTTGTTCCAGTCTTTGTGCCTATTTTCTTGATTCAGGGCTTATTCAATCCAGCAGGGAAGACTCCGGTGTTGTATCTGCTTCCGTGGTTATACTTTAGGCGTGAAGGGATCGTGTTCGCAGCTGTCTTAATGGCTAGACTTCTCGCGATTTTTGGAGGCGCTTACCTGCTCACGTTGACTACTAAGCCAGGGGACTTGATGGCTTCAATGCAGAAACTGGGATTACCGCTACGAGTAGCCTACCCACTGTTCTCTGCACTCCAGATCGTTCCCACGATTGAGGCTAGATTGCAGCTCGTGAAAGAAGCGCAAATGTCCAGAGGACTCAGACTTCAGAAGGTAGGCATAGTTCAGAAACTGAGGAATTTCATTCCACTCCTAACACCTCTCCTGCTGGGTGCGATCGAAGAAGCTTACCGACGTTCAATAGCACTTGAAGCCCGCGGATTCTCATCAAAGATCAAGAAGACATTCTTACATGAACTGAAATTCAGCGTTTCAGACCTGACCTTCATCGTATCGACAATCTTGAGCGTTTTGGCTCTGACTACCTTCGCAACTTTAATCACACCAAGTCCAAATCCATGGAGCCTTTAGTCAAGCAGGCCGAGGGGTTGCGTTGCTCAAGACGGTAGTAATAGGCGCGATAAACTGGGACATCAACCTCTTCATTGGAAGATTCCCCAGGAAAGGGGAAGAGGTTGTTGTCAACCGAATTACACGCGTCCCAGGCGGTAAGGCAGGGAATGTGGCCGTGGCAGCCGCAAGACTGCTTGGGTCAAGTCAAGTAGCCATCTTAGGCGGATTGGGAAAGGATTCCATCGCATCAGAACAGGTACGAATCTTCCAAGAAGAAGGCGTAGTCACAATCGGACTCAAGTTCGCTCCAGAGACCGAATCAGGTCAGGCATACATAGTGATCGATGAAAACGGCAACAACATCATTCACACCCACTTCGGAGCAAATGCAACAATCACGCCCGAAGACCTCGATGACCCAACACGGCAACAGTTGCTCTCAGAGGCCGCTGTTGTCACAATAATGGACCCGCCATTCGAAACCGCAATCGAATTAGCGCGAAATGCCAAGCATCTCAACAAGACTGTTGCATGGGATCCGGGAGTCAAATCAGAGCTAGGCGCTAAGGGAGTGAGAGAACTTTTACAGAACGTGAACTATGTGGTCGCGAATGAATCGGAGTGCGAGAACTTAACGGGGGTGAGGAATCCAGCGGAGGCTGCGAAGAAGCTGATGAGGATCAATGAGAAACTCAAAGTAATCACGAAGTTGGGTTCCAAGGGGGCTACGCTCTATTATGGGCGAAAGAAAATCTTCGCTAATTGTATCGATCTAAGATCGCGCGGATTGAGAGTTGTGAATACGGTAGGCTGCGGTGACGCCTTTCTCGGCGCGTTCGTGGCGGCCCTTTCCGAGGGTAGATCAGACGAGGAAGCGTTAAGGTGGGGCAACTGCGCAGGCGGACTAAAGGCAACACGACCTGAAACACGAGGAAGCCCAGACCGCGAAACCCTGCTCAAGCATCTCAAGTGATACGTCCCCCGCACGTTCCAGAATGATTTCGCTTTCCACAAGAACCTGCCTTGAACATTGGGCAAAAAAACCATTCATTTTCTACGAAAATAAGCAAGAGCACGTCGTATTATTTGCGGCTCAACCGATCTCGCAAATGGCAGTAGCGAGTCTTACCGCATAGTTACGAAGTCATGGAGCCCATGTGATTAGCCTCTTGGCGCGATACGAGCTTTGATAAAGTTCCTTTCCTCGTCGTAATTAACTTCCCTTACTTCCAGAGATTTACCTAACAGCCTGCTGAAGGCTCCGGCCCACCACGAGAAGAGAAAAGCCTTGGAAGCACCTTGAACTCTCCTGACGCAGGGATTTGTCGTCTCAACAAATATCGAATCCGTTTCCTTCTCGACCATTACTTTAGTTACCCCCATGCCCGTCACAAGGTCCGTCGCAACTAGTGTCTTAGTGACATCGTCGAATGTTGCTTTCGGGCTTGTCTCGAGAATTCTCTCAACATCTTCCTTGCCCAACTGAACCTCAAGGTTATTCATTATAACCGACGCTACCTTCGTCCCAACTAATCTATCGAGATTATTGCAGAAGGATTGCGCTTTGAGTGCCGCATATCTTGTGCCTAGAATGCGAAGTTCGCCCTTCTCCCTGTCTAGAACTACGTCATCCCCTAAGGCACTCACCTTACCATAGCAAGAAAATGACTGCGGTGATCAGATCCGAGGCTCCCTCAGCTTCAGGTAGAAGCCGAGTCCAAATGCCAGATACGCCCAGAGGGAGAGGATTTCAAAGGGATTACTTGGAGTCGGGTAACCCATGCCTCTCAGAAAAGAATAGTCAAAGAGTATATCCCCGGCGAGAATCAGAGTGACTCCAATGATTAGGAAGCGGGCGGGCCTCCAAAAGGTTCCCTCCCGTATGACAAGGAAAGCTGGAATTGCAGTACACAGCATGATCACATCGAGGAATGGGTAAGCTAGACTCACAACCACGCTCGCTAACGTGTGCTGTTGTGCAATGTATGGTAGAGAGACAAAAGCCAGCACTAGCACGACCAAGACCGGAACAGCCAATCCGAGAGCGAGATCCTTCGTTGACAGAGCTCCTCTGAATGGCCACATGAGCGACAGTAGGGCCCACAGAAAGAATGGGTACGCGGCAAAGAAGAATACATCCGCGACCGAAGGCACAGGAATGGGAACACGCAGTATGAGAGAATAGAAGACGTCAACTAATTCACCGAGAAATACAAGAAACATAGCTAGCGAAGCACAAGCCCAAATCCACGTCCATCTGTCTCCCCGCTTAACACCGTTTCTCAGTAGCGCCACGAAAGCGATGAATGCTGCTGCGAAGCTTAACAGCGACGGGAGGCCGCTGGAAATCATTTGAAGGATTTTTGAGTTCCATTCACCATATAGGTATACAAACACAACTATGATAGCCGCTGCTAAGATAAGACGGGGCGCGCTCCACACGGAACGTTCTCTAGGCTGCTCCTGCAATCGTTCTCGATTGACTATGCGTTGAAGTGCCGAGATATGCTTTCTCCAATTGAGACCTGACAAGATTCCCAGTTGCCAACGACTAATGCCATGTCGTTTGTCATATCGACCTACAGAGCGTCACCGCTCGCGCATGTGAAATGAACACTACTGACAAAACCCAGAAGCATTCAAAGGGGCTTTGCAGCGCTATTCGTCTGACTGTTCAACCTCTCCCGCTGGTGAGGGATTGTTGGAGGGGAAAACTCCGCTAATGGGTGGTAGTTTTTCGCGCTTGTGGTAGATGCCGTATCATGGTGCGCACACACCATACGACGAACAAAAAGGGGATATCCACTCTGAACTTTGAGATCAGTTTTTCAGCGTTTCGCAAATTCCTCATACTTTCGTGCGGCAGTGCTATCCATTCTGCTGAGTTCGCTTGCTGCCAGTCTTTTGATCTCGGCAGTCTCCATGCCTTCTCTCCAGTTACGCGTAACGATTTCACAGATCCTTCTCGCGTTCTCCTCAGTAGCTCCGGCGTCGGTCAGGGATGCTCTCAGTTTGGCTTCATTGAATTCCTCGAGTTCTCCCGATCGCTTCGTCAGTCTTGTCAAAAAATCACCTCCCAGACACCCAGCAACTAGCCTAACTGAACTCTATCCCCCAAAGAAAGAGTCTAGTCAGGGCCATTGTTACGAGCAAAACGGCTGTCAAAGTCATGCTGGAAGAGATTTCTTATGTGAGATCGTGATGGGAAATGCAGCCAAGGGGGGCTTTTGAGAGCTTCAAATGAAGACTGTCGATCTTCATTGTGTGTGTTGGTGTCATGGTGCGAGCAGCGCAGTTTGAATGCCTGCTGACGTCTATGACAACGAGTCGACGAAATCTAACGCTTCCGTCAATGACCTAATGCGTCTGTCAGGTAGGATTTCTGATTCTGGCACATGCCTGTCCGTCCTAGAAAGCACGAATAGGGAGCTGGGTCGCCATTTGGAAACGTCGGGCATTTTGTGTTCGAAAAGAAGTGCACGCATACCGGCTTGCTTGGCACCCCAAATGTCAGCCTCAGGATCGTCGCCAATGTGAATCATATTTGTGAGATTCGCATCAAGCTTGGCGGCAGCTAGTTCGAAGATTCCTTTGTTCGGTTTGCGGCACCTAGCCTCATCAGAAAACACTGTAACATCGAAGAATCTAAGTACGCCATACTTCTCGAGCAGCCGACGCAAGGCTTCGCCAGGAGTACGACCAGTATTGCTGATAAGGCCAATCTTATGTGCGCGACTACGCAAGGCCTCGAGAGCGGCGAGCGCATCCTTGTTCAGCTTCGGTGGCATCGCAAACAGTGGATCAACGTATGCTTTCTCAAGCGTTTCTGCGGAGCCTGGGTACGGAGGAATGACGGCTGGTTGCCCAGACGCAAGCTCAATAATCAGTCGAATCTGTTCAATGGTCGGCATGTCTTCATTGCGTCGCCAGATAGCTTGGAGTCTTGGTGCGCTCTCCTCGTAGGCTCTCCTCAAATCATCCAATGGCAATTGAACGCCGAGATCTGCGAGTGCACTGTGAATACCCTCGTATCTCATTCGACTGCGAGTCATATCCCCTTCTGGCTCGTCGATGATGAGGGTTTCCCAGAGATCAAAGGTGACGCAAACATTGTTATTGCTCGCGGTCATGGAATAGCTGCCCCGTCAAACTGAACCTGAGACATGTGGCAATGGGGTGGTTACTTGAAGGTTGCAACTCCCCAAGTCTCGATGGCTCTCTGCAGCTCTTTGTGATCACGTGCATACGCGTCCAGAGTCCCACTACTCATGCCTACGTCGATGGCTTGGCGCAGCGCGGCGGCGCCTGCTCGGCCGCCGTCAGGATGCCCCCAGATACCTCCTCCAGCTTGGATGATGATATCTGTGCCTACAAGTTTGATCAGTTCAGGAATCAGGCCGGGATGAAGGCCACCGGAGCATGTCGGGAATACAGGTTTCACTCCATCCCAATCCTGACCAAGAGTTTCAGAACTCGGTTCGACAATTCGATTCTGGAGATTGTCACGCAGGGCTATCACTTCCTCGGCCGGTGATTCCAGCTTGCCTATCACAGTTCCAATATGCAGCTGATCAACCCCAATCAGCCTCGCAACATCTGATACAACCAACATGGACATGCCGTGCACTCGGTTCCGCGTGAATGCCGCGTGGAAGGCGCGGTGCGCATGAATAGCTAAGCCGAGATCGTCACATTCGCTACGAAGCGTCTGCAAAGCCGACCATCCACACGTGAGAATGTCAACCATGACATATTCGCCGCCGGCCTTGGCAACTGCCTTCGCTCGCTTGAGCATCTCATTGGTCTCGGCGGTTACGTTGATCAGGTAACTCTTGCGTTCTCCTGTGACCTTCTCCGCTTTGTCGCGTAGGCGGAAGCATTCAGTTACTCTTTGCTGGAACCTGTTGAAAGGCTGCGAAGTCAGGTTCTCGTCGTCTTTCAGCAGGTCTACTCCACCAATCCAAGCCTCATATCCCGCTCGTGCATGCTCTCTTGCAGTCAGGCCCACTTTGGGTTTCGGCACTGTTGCTGTCAACGGTCTCTTCTTGACATGCAAGATTCTCCTGATCCCCGCGCTTCCCAGCAGTGGCCCTCGAAACGATCGCATGAGTTTTCTCGGCCATCGTATGTCCTCCAGCCTCACGTTTTGAACCGCCTTCATTCCAAAGATGTTGCCAGCGATCGAGCTCAAGACCTGAGCCATGTTTCCAGATTCGAAGAGCGGTGCTGGATATGAAATCTTGACAAGGTTGCCTTGAATATCATACGCCTTCGCCATCAAGCTGCGAATTCGAGTTTTCATCGTCGTTAATTCAGTCCAAGTGCCAACGGAAGATTCTGAGGATACCCTACCAGCAGCGTCCTCGATCGTGAATCCGGACGCAGGCTCCACGCGAAATAGGCAGAGCAACTCGTCATCAGCTGGCCTGTGGTTCAGATCGATGAATTCATGATACCATTCTGGCATTGTCTCTCGTCTACCCAAAGCTCATGTTTGCGCCATAAACTTAGCACAAGCCGGCTGGACGCTTAGGCCTCTTCGTGAAGGGCGTACGTCTGGTATTCTCTTAACTCCTCTGGAGTGACAATGCCGAATACTTCTTCCAGAATGAGAATTGCACCCAGTGGCGGGATGATTCCCCGTTCCGTAATGATGAGATCAATGTATTCGGGCGGTGTTACATCGAAAGAGGGGTTGCTGACGCTAACGGGCCCGATCTCCTTCAATGCGCCCGGAGAGATCATCTCACCGGAGTCTCGTTCTTCAATCTTGACAAGTTCGCCGATCATAGTCTCTGGGCTGAACTTGTAGGTCTCGGCGGCCACGAAGACTCGCACTTTGGCTTCATGGGCCGCTAGTGCCACCATTGAAGTGCCGATCTTGTTCACCAAAGCGCCGTTTGCGGTTATTGCATCCGCACCGACCACGACTTTGTCAACCTCTTGCATGAAGTACCTTACAGCGTCATCCAGAATCAGTGTGACAGGGATACCTGCACCCGTGAGTTCCTTTGCCGTCAGACGGCCCTGAAATCTGGGACGCGTCTCAGTCACGTAGACCTTGAATTTCGTTCCTTTAGCCCAAGCTGTCTTCATGATGGATATAGCGGCGCTACTGTTGCAGTGTGTTAGGAGAACGTCACCGTCTCGAATTCTCCTAGCCCCGATCTCACCTATCCGTTGTACAGCGTTTTTTGCGCTATCAATGAATTCGTCTGCGGCTTTTATCGTCGCAGAGCGAATCTGCCCTACTGAGGTTGCTGCTGGACGTTGTGTGCTCACTCTGTGCATCACATATCGAATGCCGTTTGGAAGGGAGACTGCTGTTGGACGGGTTTCCAGGAGAACTTGAGCTGCATTGTTCATGTCTTTCATGAAGTCGTCAATGTCACTCGCCTTGGAGCGTTCAGCTACTATGCGAAGCGCTTCTACCGCCGACCGGGCGATTAGACCCGCGCCTCGAATACGCATGCTTCGAATGTCGTCGGCGATTCTGTTCGCTTCTTCAGGAAGCGCCACTAAGTCCTGCCTTCCTCACCTGCTCAGCGATCAAAGGAGCAACACTGACATAAGAGATTGGGCCCGGAACTGTGTCTGTCCCAATCACGTTCTTTGCGCCCGCCTCTCGAATCTTCGCTAATGCATCGCCCGCGAGAATTGGATGAGTACAAGCCACGTTTACTGTTCGAGCTCCCTGAGCAAAGAGCACCTTGAGGGCCTCAACAATCGTTCCGCCAGTACTAATTATGTCATCTACGATGAGGATCTCGCGATCCTTCGCGCTCGCTTTTCTGGGACGGACTTCGACTTGTCGATCTCCGAATCTCTTCTTTTCAAAGACATCGTAATCGGTTCCGAGTCTTTCTGCGGCAACTCGCGCCCACTGTTCGGCTTCAGCGTCAGGTCCGATGACCAACGGTTTCTCCATCGAATACGTCTTCTTCACGTAATCTGCAAGGAGTGGCACCGCAGTAAGATTTCGAGCGGGTATCTTGAAGACATCCGACAACTTGACGAGTCTATGACCGTGCATGTCTATTGTGTAGATCTCATCAGTTCCGACGCTCTCGATTAGGTCGCTGACCGTCTTGAAACTCAGAGCTTCGCCCGGCTTGAAACGTTCGTCCTGTCTGGCGTATGCAAAATATGGAAAGAAGCCAACTACTCTCTCTGCTCCAAGATCTTTGAGAGTGTCAACGAGCAGAAGATATTCGAAGAGCAGCTCATCGGGTGTGTGATGAGTCGACTGAATTACGACGACATTCTGATCCTTTACCTCATCGAGCACTCGCAGATATTTCTCGCCATCAGGAAACCGTCGGACCTCCAGTTTCCCGCATTTGACGCCAAGTTCGTTTGCCACTTTTGAGGCAAGATCTTGTGACGATGATCCTCCAATAATCATCAATTCGAGCGACCTACCAGTGACCCGTATGCGTCATAAGATAAAACCTGTTTGGCGCAGTCACAGTGAAGAAGACTGCGAGCTTCTCGTTTCACGAACAATCATGATCGCGGCTTGTGGAGGAATCACACCTCGCTCCGTGATGATGAGATCTATGTTCTCGGGTGAAGTGACATCGAACGCGGGGTTACGGACCGCTAAGCCAGGTGATTTTCTCATTTCAGCGTCGGCCAAAACGAACGATGAATTTCGTTCTTCTATCTCTATTAGCTCTCCGAACATCGTCTCTGGACTGAACTTGTAAGTGCTCGCGGCGACGAATACTCTGACGCGCGCTTCATGCGCAACGGCGGCAATGGTTGCCGTCCCAATCTTGTTAACAATCGCCCCATTTGCCGCTACCGCTTCAGCTCCGACAAGAACCTTATCGGAATCTTTCATGAAATGTGAAACCGCCGAGTCTATGATCAGTGTTGTTTCGATCCCATGTGCGGCGAGTTCACGTGCCACGTCATGGCCTTCTAGTTCTGGGCGTGTCTCAGTCACGAATGCTTTGAATCGTCTACCTTTGTCGTGTGCTCTCTTCAGTATCGCAATAACCGAGCTACTATAACTATGTGTGAGGATAACATCGCCGTCCTTGAGCCTGCGCGCACCAATCTCCGCGATCGTCTCAATCGACTCGTCCAGCCGCCGCTCAAAACCTTGCGTAGCGTCGTCGACTGCCTGCTTCAATCGTTGAACGTCGACGTGATTGGTGGCGCTCGATTGGACTTCTGTCAGCACCTGCCTAAGACCATTCGACAATGGAACGGAAGCGGTCCGAAGGGTTGCGAGGTATCTGCTATTCTCTTCTATTTCCTTCATGAATTCCTGCGTCGACGCAGCCTTGCTTTTCAGAGCCACAGAACGCAGCGCTTTCAGCGCGGCGTGAGTCACTACCGTTCCGCCTCTCATCTGCCGGATACGGACGTCTTCGATTACTGCACGAACTTCCTCAGCTATCATACAATCTTCAAGCTCCATACATTGGAATATCATTCTCTAGGTAGATGCCTGACAGTTTCAATTGCATCTCGGAAATCCTCTATTTCCTTGAAGGGAAGATCCGTGTTCCGACACATCTTAGCTAGGGCCGAGTCTTTGATAACGAATGAGAAGTTAGCTGATCTCACGGGAGGATAATCTCCTAATCCGTTACCAACATAGATGACTCTGTCACCTAGCTTTCTATGATATCTTACGAGATCATCTTTGAAGTTGACTGAGCCCTTGTCGCTCAGCTCAGGGAAAGTGACCTGGATGCCGTTTATCGTGAATTTCGCCTTCGGAGCACGGATACTCAAATGATCGAAAAGTCCTTCTCCACGTAGAAAATGATGAATATAGAAATCTAAGCCACCGCTTACAATGATCACAGGTATTTTCTGCTCTTCGCAAAACTGAACGAAGTTGCCGAAGTTGGGTCGTAGGACGGTCACATGGTCCAGTTCGTCGAGCAATTTCCTCTCTGGCACCTTTAGCATGGTAAACTGTTTTCGCAGGCACTCCTCGAACGTTATCTCTCCTCGTTCGAATTCATCTTCTACCGCTTTCCAATCGCCGTCAGCGAACTTCTGCAGGGCATATGCCGCGGTGTCGATTGTGACTATGGTGCCGTCGAAATCACTGAGGATGACAAGATTCATGACTCATGCCCCGAGCGCGCCTGTTCTCCAAATTGGCTGATTTCAGCCTTGATCAGGCGTGACGAGAGATAAAGCTAGACGTACCATGTTTCCACAGAATGCGACTATTAAGGCTCGAATGGAGACAGCTCTCAAGAAGTAGTTGACCAGAGTGGCCAGATTGCTCCGATTTAGGCCATGCTGCCGCGAAGCTCTCGGTAGAACTTGCTTGTCATGAAGTCTCTCCATCGTGCTTCGGTCACGGAGACGGCTTCAGAGAATCCGGTGAAAACGTGTTTTACGGCTCCGTTTTCGTCTTCAAAGAAGACTTGCGGTATCAAGTAATCCTCGGCATAATCACCGTGCTCTTTCACGAGCTTGTCGGCCGCGGTTTCCTGTTCCGGGTCATCGATGTCGAGAACACGCAGGGGAACATTGAGCTCCTTTGAGATCTGTTTAGACTTTTCTAACGATATAGGCACGCAGTGGGGGCACCACTCAGCCAGGACTATGGTTATCGTTCGCATGCAAGATCACCGACTACGCTGCCCTCGCACGGCAGACGGGGCATAGTCTTTCATTTGACTTTTCTCCCTGCATGAAGAGCCTTGAGCATCCTGGCTTGGAGCCGTTGCCTATGCACAGTGAGACAATCATCTGCTTTTGTGCATCACCCTTGGGATATCTTCTCCAGTAAACCTCTGTCACAGAGCCGCCTGGTCCGAGTTTTGCGATCAGTCCCTCCTGTGCACCTTTTCCCAGTTCCCAGCCGTGTCGGGTTGCCAAACGTATGTCTCTGCCTTCGATGTTCTCTCGTCCTACCTGGTCGGAGAGGAGATTTTCGAACCACTCCAGGTTCGGTTTCAGACTGAAGTAAACAACGTGCGATACGACGCCATCAGGGCATATGTACGCGCCCAGAACTTGTTCCGAATCTTGAGAGACGATTTTGATCGTGGTTGGTCTGTCGCAGTGGCGATAACATTTGCCCGTAAAGGTCAGATATTTCTGAACGAATCCTGGGAACCAGTCCATACGGCTCATCTGAATTGATTCTTCAGTAAATCAGGGAAGCTTAAAGCATTGCACTAACCGCTTTGGCTGGACAGCAATTGCAACCTAAAGCGGCCATTGGATTACTCGCCTTGGGAATTGGAATAGTGCTGATCATCCTCTCAATAATCGAAATGGTTACACACTACGGACTGCCTTTGCATCCTGTGATCCTCGGTGTCGTCGGCGTACTTCTGTTGGCACTAGGTTTGTTTTTGTTCCTAACCAGCTTCTTTGAAGTGCTTAGTCGAAGCCAAACAGCCTTAGTAGACGGATTACACGCCGGATAGAAATGACGCAATCTCCGAGTTGGTTTGTGTGAAGCTTGAGAAAGAAGTGCTGAACGTAGCAACCGAGGCGGCAGAAGAAGCCGGGAAAAGATTACTGAAGCTATTCTATGGATCCGAGTTGTCGATTCGGAGGAAATACGACTACCCAGGCAGTATAGTGACAAATGCCGACAAAGAATCCGAGAAAATCATTCTTGCCCGAATCAAGCGAAGCGGAATCAAATCTACCGTAAGCTCAGAAGAGGCGGGCACAATCGACTATGGTTCGGGTGAAGTCCTCTGGACAGTAGACCCACTTGATGGCACGTTCAACTACGCGAAGCGAGTTCCTCATTTTGCCGTCTCAATTGGCGTGCTAGTCCATAACAGGCCCGTCGCAGGTGTAATCTACAATCCCGTTTTAGACGAAATGTTTACGGCGTCTCGAGATCACGGCGCGCATCTGAACGGTAAGAAAATTCATGCAAGTCGTACTCGACAACTTGTAGACTCCGCGCTAATTTTCGAATGGTGGCACCCAGAACCCTCGATACCTGATCCATTAGAGTTGGAGAAGTCCATCTACCGCTTCACGCGGAGTCTGAGATCGCCCGGAAGTGTGGCTTTGAATTTGTGCGCAGTGGCATCTGGGAGGTTTGATGGGCTTGTTACGGTCTTCCGGAAGTCTCCGGCCTACGAGGTCGTAGCCGGATGTGTGATCGTTGAAGAGGCGGGGGGCCGCGTTACAAACGCGCAGGGCGATAGTTGGGAGAGCTTATCGGGTTCGATCGTTGCTGGCGGTGCGGCAATCCACAGGCAGCTGCTCTCTCTCATTGGGAAATGATGCGATCGTGAATAGTGTTCCCCTAGAGTCCTTCGCGAGCAAGCTCTTTGATTAGTTCTTGCTGTCGACCCGAGAGTTTGGTGGGTGTCTTCACCTGTACCACGACAAGCTCGTCTCCGTGTCCGCGCTCTCGTAGACCAGGCATACCTTTCCTCCTGAGTCTGAATGTTGCCCCGCTTTGCGTTCCAGGAGGAACAACAATCTTTGCAAGGCCGTCCAGTGTTGGGACCTCCATCTCACCGCCAAGCGCTGCCTTCGAAAAGTTGAGATCAACGTGACAAACGAGGTCGTTGCCGTGGCGCTGGAAGGCCTCATGAGGTCTCACGTTGACGACAACGAACAAGTCACCCCGCTGGCCTCCGCCGTTAGGTGTGTCTCCTTCATCGCGCAAGACGAGTTGGGATCCTGTGTCAACGCCTGGTGGGATCTTTATGCTGATCCGTCTATGGCGTTCCACAATTCCAACCCCACGGCAAACGGAACAGGGTTTGTCGATCGTTACACCTCGTCCTCGACATTTGCGGCATGGCTCTATGCGGGCGAAGCGCATGAAACCGGCGACCTGCACGTGTTGTATTTGCCCAGTGCCTCCGCATTCAGGACATTTCTTGGGTGAAGTGCCCGGCTTCGCGCCTGAGCCATTACACTCGGTGCAACGTTCGCTTCTTGGGACCTCGATTTCGGTTGTTAACCCCGTGTAAGCCTGTTCTAAGGAAATCTCCAAGTCGTAACGAAGATCCTGTCCTCCAGCAGGCCCACGAGCGCGGCGGCCACCTCCAAAAAATGTGTCGAAGATTGATTCGAATCCGCCGAATCCGAAGCCCATATCTCTGAAGATCTCGTCGAAGTCCACTCCACGGAATATGTCCTCAGCCGAATAGCGCGAATCTATGCCTGCATGACCGAAGCGATCGTATTGTGCCCGCTTCTCATCGTCTGAGAGGATCGCGTAGGCTTCTGAGATCTCTTTGAATCGGTCCTCGGCGTCTGGTGCCTTGTTGCGATCTGGGTGGTACTTAAGCGCTAACTTGCGGTATTCGCTTTTGATGTCATCTTTGGTTGCATTGCGCTGCACGCCAAGTATATCGTAGTAGTCACGTTTGGACAAGTGTGATCGGCCGCAAAGTCAGTTCTACTTCTTATCGTCCACGACCTTGTAGTCTACATCAACAGCGTCCTTGTCACCCTGGGGGGACGGGCCAGCAGAAGGACCTTTGGTTGCCGCTTTTTGCTGGGCCACGTTTTGATAGGCAGCCGTGCCGATTTCCTGCATGATCTTTTGGAGGGCTTCAAGTTTCTGTTTGATGAGGTTAGTATCTTTACCAGCCAAGGCTTCTCGTAACTCCGCTGTGTTTTTCATGATTTGTTCGGATTGTTCCTTTGTGATCTTCCCCGCGAGTTCCTTCGTCAACCTTTCGGCGGTGTAGATCATGTTATCAGCGTTGTTCCTGAGTTCTACCTCTTCTTTGCGCTTCTGATCCTCAGCGGAAAACTGTTCAGCCTGCTTGACCATCTTCTCGATTTCATCTTTTGGAAGCTTTGTCGACGCAGTTATGGTGATCTTCTGTTCTCTGCTGGTTGCCAGATCCTTTGCTGATACGTTCAGTATTCCGTTCGCATCAATGTCGAACGTCACTTCGATTTGCGGCACTCCTCGCGGGGCAGGCGGGATCCCTGTCAGGTTGAACATCCCAAGCGAAACATTGTCGGCCGCCAGCGGCCTCTCTCCCTGAAGGACGTGGACGGTCACGGTTGTTTGGAAATCTGCTGCAGTCGAGAATATCTGACTCCGCTTCGTGGGGATCGTTGTATTCCTTTCAATTATCTTTGTGGCGACTCCTCCTAATGTCTCGACACCTAAAGACAGAGGGGTCACATCTAGGAGCAGAAGGTCATGCACTTCACCGGCCATGACACCTGCCTGTATGGCGGCTCCCGTGGCAACGCATTCCATGGGATCAACACCGCTCTCAGGCCCTTTACCCATGTAATCTTCAACGAACTTTCGGACTATCGGCATCCGCGTAGGACCGCCGACCAGAATGATCTTCGCGATGTCAGCTGGTGTGAGCTTGGAGTCGGCAAGTGCTCGATCCATTGGGCCCCGGCATCGGTCTATCGTTGGTCGAATCAGGTCGTCCAGTTTCGCCCGCGTCAAACTCATACTAAGATGCTTCGGACCTGCAGCGTCTGCTGATATGAATGGTAGATTGATGTCGGTTGTAAGGACTGTGGATAGCTCGATCTTCGCCTTCTCGGCTGCTTCTCGAACGCGTTGAACTGCAACTCTATCATTTCGCAAGTCTATGCCGTTGCTAGCCTTGAACTCGTTCGCAATATGATCGATGAGAGCATTGTCCATGTCGGTTCCTCCGAGCTGCGTGTCTCCGCTCGTTGAGCGAACTTCGAAAACGGGTGGCTCGTTCGGTCCCGACCGTCCCACTTCCATTATTGTCACATCGAGCGTTCCTCCACCCAGGTCGAACACCATGATCTTCAGTTCTTTGTCCGATCTATCAAGACCATAGGCGAGGGAAGCGGCCGTGGGCTCATTTATTATTCTAACAACCTCTAGGCCGGCTATGGCTCCGGCATCCTTGGTTGCCTGTCGCTGGTTATCGTTGAAGTAGGCTGGAACGGTTATGACGGCTTTCTCAACTTTGTCACCCAGGAAGGCCTCGGAATCACGCTTGATTTTCTGAAGTATGAAAGCTGAGATCTGCTGGGGGCTGTATTCTTTGCCAAAGATGTTGACTTTGTAGTCAGTCCCCATTTTGCGCTTGATCGCATAAACGGTACCGTCGGGATTCGAAACTGCTTGACGCCTTGCAGGTTCCCCTACCAGTAACTGCCCGTCCTTTGTGAAGGCAACGAATGAGGGAAAGGCCTTACCTCCTGCAGATGTGCCCTCGGCGCTAGGAATGATTGTCGGACGACCGCCTATGATCGCTGCTGCCGCTGAGTTACTTGTGCCCAGGTCTATCCCTATGATCTTCGGCAAAGATGATTCCTCTTGAATTCAATGAATGCGATAGTGTCTTGGAGATAGAAACTCACTTCAAAAACATTGCGGGCAGAGGATAGGGCTATTGCTCTTGCGTGCTCCCTGCGTTCTTTTCCTTTGATTCGCTTGGCTTGCTAACGGTGACTAGGCTCGGCCGGATGACTTTGCCATTCAAAATGTAGCCCTTCCGGACCTCCTCAGTTATCGTGTTTTCAGGGATGTCGTCTCTCTCGACAAAGTTCACGGCTTCATGCTTCGTCGGATCAAGGTGTTCTCCAACGGCAGGGATCTCCTCCAACCCCTCTGTACCCAGCGCTTCCGTCAGCTGCTTCAGGAGCATCTTCAACCCGACTACTATCTCTTCGTTCGGCAATTGGTTGGTCGAATGAGTGATGTTTGCAGCCTGCTGTAAGGCGTCAAGGATTGGAAGAAGCTTGAGAAGCACCCTTTCAGAGGCCTGCTTAGTCATTGCGTCAACTTGTCGTTTGGTGATTTTCTGGAGATTCTCCATGTCGGCCTGCATTCGCTGCAGCCGATCCAGATATTCCCCGGCCTTCCGGTCACTTTCCTCCTTCTGGCGCGTTAGTTCCTCGAGTTGGCTTCGAACCTGCTCTATAGAGTCCGACGGCTTCTCATCGACTGCCTTCGGCTCCTTTTTGCGTTTGGCTGACAAAACCGCGATCACTGCGAGAGCCCTGTAAGTTCCCCTGACGATTTCTTAAGCATGCTTTTTCTCCATCTTCACTCTTTCTCTCTACTAGATAAGACAGGATCCGCGTTCATCCACAGCCTAATAGTCGTCTTTGCAACCGCAACAGCAACACAGTACATGCCGACCGGAATACAATTCTACTACCCTGTACGACCCTTGCGAAGCATAGATTCAATGACAGATTCGACGGAATGAGTTGCAATGAAGTGGATTACTCGTGAAAGAGCCAAAGTTGATAGAGTAGCATGCCCTTGGCTGATAACGCACTTTATCGACAAAGACGCCGAGTTCCTGTTTGTGCCCAAGGAAAAAGTCCTCGAACTCGCTAAGAAAGAAAACGCCATACCCTTCGATACCCCAGGAGCGGAATTAGCTCACTACGAACTTGACGGGAAAGAATTCGTTAGCTTCGACGCCATAATTAGAAAGTACAACTTGAAAAACGCTGCTCTCCAGGAAATGGCAAGAATAGTGCGAGGTGCAGACGCCGACATTCCAGATGCGGCCCGGGAGTCTGCAGGACTAGAGGCGGCTGCAACGGGGTTCAGAGAACTCTCAAGGGACGACTTTGAGAATATGAAGCTGCAATTCCCACTCTACGACGCACTATACAGATATTGTAGTTGGAAGATCGAAGAGTCTGGAAAGTTGCAGCGCTCGCAACGCTGAGAGAATCAGATCTGAGGCGAAAACCCCACACTAGGCGTTGAACGCAATGAGTTCCGGTAGTTGGTTGAGTACTGATGGAAAGCTCATAATGCTGGCGAAATGCGTACGGACGGTGCCATATGGGTTTCTCGGCGTCCTATTCGCCGTGTACCTAAGTCAAATGGGATTCGACGCCTTCTTGATCGGCATTGTTCTGACTGCAACGATCTTCAGCAGCGCGTGCTACACGTTCGCCGTCAGTTTCATCGCAGACCGCTATGGTCGCAAGCGGACGTTGATTTTCTTTGCCATGATGGACGTCGTTGCCGGAACTCTGCTGTTCGCCTCTACGGCTTGGTGGGCTCCAGTCCTCGCTGGAATTGTTGGAAACATGACGGTAGGTGCCGGTGAAGTAGGACCATTCCTGTCCCTCGAACAAGCAATACTTCCGAAAACTTGCGACACAAAACATCGGACTCTGACATTCAGCGTTTACAACTTGGCGGGTTATGCGTCATCCTCCGTGGGTGCTCTTCTAGCGGCTCTGCCACAATATCTCGGCTCCGGGTTAACCGCCTATCGACCCCTTTTCTTGGCTTACCTCGCTTCAGGCCTAGTGGGCGCAGCACTTTACTCAAGAATATCAAAGAATGTTGAAGTCGCGCTCGATTCGGTAGGACAAAGACGACCGATCCTGTCAGAGAAATCCAAGCCGATAGTTCGGAAGCTCGCGGGTCTTTTTGCTATCGATTCATTTGGAGGGGGATTCATCGGCCAGAGCATCATATCTTATTACTTCTATGAGCGATTTGCTCTCCAACTCACGTCACTCGGTCTGATCATCTCAGCGACACAGATCATGACCGCCGCCTCCTTCCTCGCCGCTGAACGCATAGCCAGAAGAATCGGCTTACTGAATACCATGGTCCTCAGCCACATCCCATCAAACATCTTCCTGACATCGATCGCGTTCGCTACGACGCCAGCAAGCGCCGTGTTCCTACTACTCTGCAGACATTCCCTTTCGCAAATGGATGTTCCCACGAGGCAATCGTATGTTATGGCTGTGGTCGACGATGCGGACAGGACGCCAGCAGCTGGTTTCACGAACGTCTCAAGAAGTGTCGCACAGTCCGTTAGTCCATCTCTGGCGGGATACGCAATGGCGAACATCTGGATTGGGATTCCATTCTTAGCGGCGGGCACACTCAAACTGGCCTACGATTTCATCATCTATGGCAGTTTTCGGAGAATCAAGCCTCTGGAAGAGACTGAGAAACGCCATTGAGCTAATGATCTAATGCGATTTCGTGAGACTCATATCTCAGTTCACCAATAGTGCTTGGTTTTAAGATCAGGCAGGTTGATGGCACGCCTTGGCCAAACCGATTGAACCGAAAGAACAAGTTCACGCCAAAAGACTACGGCGCGCCATTGTGACCCCGCTACTGACCATTGATCCTCCATTCCACGTGCCCCAACCAAGCTTCGGTTCACTGGCCAACCTCACACCCTTCAAGGACGACACCTTCCACCATCCATCAACCCTCAATCCAGAAATCGCAAAAACCGTCTATCGTCAAGCCGGCATTAGACTCGAATACTCACCCAAGGCTCTCAAGACGATTCACGAACATCGAACAGTAGCATTTGAGTATGATCCATCTGGTTTCGTGTGGATAAGGCCGCTAAAGGATGATTCGTTGAAGGATATCCTTGACGATGAGACTCTGAAGACATACATTACGTGGAGCCCCTACCACGACGCGTATCGCCTTCGTCAAGCAGGATCACTAAAGTTCGCCAAAATCGCATTTGAGAAGCAAGGCATCATAGTTCAACTAAGCGGGTTCCCGCAAGGGCATCCGGGGCTTGAGCGCATTCGCCTGCCGCGATCAGTTAACGTCGCTCTCTATCCATTCCAGCGACGAGCAGTAGACTTCATTTTACGAAACGACGGCCGCATCTGTCTATTCGACGAAATGGGATTGGGCAAAACAATCACCGCCACAACGGCGTTGCTGGAGCTGGCAAAGCAAAGGAAAGCGTACAGGGCACTCGTCGTGGCACCGAACGCAGTAATCGAACAATGGCGAGGGGAACTAGTCGGAAAATTCAATCTGAGCCCTACACTCGTAACTTCAAAGAGCCCGTTGAGTGAACGTGCAGTTCTCTACGACGCTCCACTCGTTATCCTGAATTACGAACTCCTTCGTACCGACGCGGAATTGATCCTTCAGAAGAATTTCGATTCGGTGATATTGGATGAAGTTACTAGAGTTAAGAATTGGGATACGCAAACAAGCGAAGCGGTCAAGAAACTCATTGTGAGAAATCTGATAGCGCTGACTGGTACTCCGCTTGAGAATCACCTTGGGGAGCTTTACAATATTGTGAACATAGTCAAACCGGGGTTCTTTGGAAGATACAACGAGGACTTCCTGCGCATCTACACGCTGAAAGTTACAGGTCAGGGTTGGCAGGCCTCTCGACCAATCGTCAATCCGGAAACCTTGCCCGAACTTAGACGAGAACTCAGACGCATATCAATACGTCGGACGAAGGCGCAGGTTCTCAAGCAACTGCCGGCACTCACGTTACAGTATGTTTACACCGAGCCAGCTAGAAACCAGAAGATGATCTACGACATACTCGAGCAAAGCTTGAGCGAAACGATACTCGACGAATACGCGTACAGCAGGAGCAATGAAGAAGGACCCAACCCGTTTACCGCCAACCGCATGCGACTCTACACACTCCTGCGCGAAGCCTGCGCAGACATAAGCATGATCGCGGGGTACCTGCGCCGCAAACAACGTGAGAACACTAAGGATGCAATCGCTCTACGCGACTCTGCGATCTTCAGGAGACTGATTCGAGTAGTCGCTAGACTCGAGCCCGAGAACGCGAAGCTCGTTGAACTTAAGGAGCTTGTGAAGGACCTAGCGGAGCAAGGGCATAAGCTCGTCATCTTCTCACAATTCGTGCCAATCGTGAATCTGATCCAAGATGAACTAGCCAATGAAGGCATAATGACGCTAGTATATCACGGTCAACTCTCTGAGGACCACCGCAATCAACACTTGAAGGACTTCATTGAACGACCTGAGTTCAGAGTGCTAGCTAGCACCGACGCGGGCCAATTTGGATTGAACCTGCAAGTGGCTGACGTGGTCATCAACTATGACCTTCCCTGGAACCCGGCAAGACTGCAGCAGCGAATTGCTCGATTGCATCGGATAGGTCAGGTGAACAAGGTCTTGGCGGTGAATTTCGTCGTCAAGGACACTGTCGAGGAGCATGTTCGTGATATCCTCGAGAGAAAGCGAACCCTGTTCCGGGAAGTAACTGTCAGCGACATAACTCAGAGCGAAGAACTCACTCTTGACGAGCTGAGAGAGGTCTTCGGGTTCGATTTACGAAGACTCGCAGACAAGATCCGAGAACGCTATGGCCTTCGGGTTGAAAGCCCCGAAGCAAGATCAGCCAGATGAATCAACCTCGCTGCCGGCGAAGACTTTCACTCACCTCTCTTGCGTATAAGTCGAATCCACGAGAGAATAACTTGCCTAGGAAGTGGGAATCGTCTGTGAGGCATGCAGTGCCCCTCGCGTAGCTCGTTACGAGGGCCGTAATCTAATCCTAGAGCGAGTTGAATGTAATTGCCTATGTCCTGAGACCGTATTCGAGGCCACAGGCCCAAGATGCCCACGTTGTAACCACTTGGTGAAGATAGAACTCACAGACAGCTGGGAAGATCCGTTCTTGTGGCTCAACCCCAAAACGGGCGCACCGGTCAAAACAGATCAAGTGCAGCCCACCAGGGCCTGATCAACTAGCGATGTAAGAGTAGCTCGATTCCTGGTCATGGGCAGCAAGGTTTCAGGCGCATGAAATGGACTTGCAAACCCATGATATGGTGGGCCCGGAGGGATTCGAACTCATATCAATGTCATCCCTTGTTGTATGCTAATTGTAGTTGCCTCTGCTATCTTTCAGTTTCTGTAACTTCGATCATCGTCTTCCCCGTCATGGAATTGTCCATGATTGTTTTGGGTTCGCGAAGTCGGTAAATTCTGCTCCTCCCACGCTCAGTAAGTCTATGGATGCTGCTCCGCCTACGGGCTGATAGAAGCAGACGGCCACTTTTCGTCCTTGCTTCTCGTAATCAACGAGCATGGGTTCATAGTCCTTGTCCCTGATCACAAGAAGTAGCCTTGAGGGCGCCTTCTCAATAAAGAGCAGCCCATACGATTGGGTTGCCCTGCCAGAAAGCCAAATCGCTCTAAATTGACTCGGGATGAAACATAAAAGACACCAAGCGGAAGAGATTGTCGCGCAGTGATGTCGAAAGTCCTAACGTTTACGGTTGCCCTCAAGAAGGAGGATACCGGAGGATACTCGGTGAGATGCGTTGAGTTACCTGCTGCGATAAGTCAAGGGGAAACGGAAGAGGAGGCCCTACGGAACATTAGAGAGGCTATCGAATTAGTTCTTGAAGAATTCGAAGCAAGGGCACAAGCGCAGAAACCCGACAAGCTGGAACTGGTGACTGTCACAGTCTAAGCTGCCATTTCTTTCTTGGCGTGATGTTCTCAAGGCGCTTCAGAGAGTCGGATTCAGACCCGTTCGACAGCGCGGAAGCCAGCTTCCTGGGGCCGGTGAGATATGAACCCGCGATTTGGTGGGTTCAATACATGCCGCGGCGCCTGCAACAATTTCAAAAAACGCCCCTCGCGAACCGTAACTCCACAGATATTATCCACAAAGAATCAGACTTCCTGTGCCGGAGCGAATTTCCTAATCTGCTATAAACGACTGCCCTTGGACAAGCGCAAGCTAGGACTAAACCATATATCATATTTGCCATAAGCCTCAAGCAACTGAATTAGACTATGGCACACAGGCCGAGGGGTTCACGTATCTCCTTCGATGAAGCTCTCAGATTGTACCGTGCCATATTACGAGAAACTGGCGGCGAATACGGCTTCGTAAGTGAAGGAACGCTCCATTACATTCTGGATTCTTTGGAGTCCATACGAGGAGACATCTTCACCAAGGCAGCCTATGTGATCCATGGCATCGCTACGAAACATCCAATGGCTAACGGAAACAAAAGGCTCGCTTTTGCTTTAGGTGCCTTGCTTTTGCGAAGCGCAGGGTTCGGACTGTTGATAGAGAAGGATGAGACGGTAGCCTTAATGCTCAGGGTGGCGAAAGGCGACTTGTCCACGAAGGCGTTGGAATCATGGCTTCGAAGCAAATCCAAGAAGATCTAGTTGAAGAGATCGTGCAGCGTTACCGGGACATTCTGAAGGAGCTCGCAAAGTACTAGTCGATTTTTCAAACGTTCTTTCCATGGATCCAAACAAACTGAGACGCTTGCAGCGCGAAACCTACTGACTACTGAAACCTGTGGCTGGGGTTGATGGGATTTGAACCCACGATTTGGTGAGTTCAACAATCATTTTTCCCAGCGAAACATTCAGGCATCTTCCGATTTTTCGACATAGGTTGTTTCAAAGCGTGCTATGATATGGTGGGCCCGGAGGGATTCGAACCCACGATAACGAGGGTTCGAAGAGCTTATCTGGCTTTTGTTGCATGGGACGCCGAAGCTTGGTTCCTCATCTGAAGGTTTATGTACTGTATGGTACCGTACTTTGCCACATTGGAGTTTATGCTGTATGCCTAAGAGAGGTTACACTTCGGTCACTCTACGAATGCACCTTGTTCGCGAGGCAAGGAGGCTACTGAAGAGTCCAGCGGGCGAGAGATACAGGAGTTTAACGGAGTTCGTTTCCGAGGCTTTAGAGGAAAAGCTTGAGGCCGTCACGGGCACTTTGATAGTGTCCACTAGAGCTGTTCCGAGGGAGGAAGCGAAGCGCATGATACTCGACTACCTTAGCAGCAATCAGGGCGCCCACTACCCAAGCGATATCGCCAACTCACTCGGACTGGACTTAGATGTCGTCTTCGAAATAACTCAGTCACTACTTCGCGATCATATCATCGAGACCAAGACTTCACCCCAAAGGATGATCGAGGCACGTTGACGACGCTGACTGCATACGGCGATTCGATACTTGGCGAACGCATTGTTTACGTCGCACGTAAGCGCTCGCGAGAGACACTCATCATGAAAGGTGGGACACACAGAGGCACAAGTAGCACGCTCTACAACGCCAAGTGCTGGATTGAAAGTCCTATCCAGATGAAACGCGAGCGTGCAAGGGAGAACCGGAATAGAAGAGAAGCACTAGCCGGGAGTTAGGGTGCACCCGGATAGGTTTACAGACTCGTTTAGAACCCTCAACCAAGCAAAATTACAGCTAAAACCAAGCCTGTGCTGAGCTGAATGCCAATTGAGATCGCAAAACGCTCGACCTGAAAACGAACAAGAATATGTGATTCTACTTGAATCACCTTACGTGATCGGTGTCCGTGATATTGCTACTACCTACCAGAGAAACTCGATCTTGAGCTTCTTTCTCTAGCAGTTCATCCACCTGTCACCCTTAGCAAGATTCAAAGAGACCTCTTACATCACTTTCCTGTTTATGAGGGTCAAGCGCTCTTAGGCCGACTTCTTCGCTTGCTCTACGAAGACGCTCATCGCTAGTGATGAGCACCTTCGATTGCGAGCCATTGCAAGTTGCAATCTGCAACGCGTCTGCTTGGTAAAGATGCTGACTCAACACAAGAGGCCACGTTTCCATGAGCAGAGATACGCGCACAGGATGAACCTGCAGGGCACCGGTTCCTATTAGTCTCAGAAATTCGCCGATCAAGCTCTGCACAGCGACACGGAATTCATGCTCCGTCAGCAGTTTCCTCACGCGTCTATGATTAAAGACGCCGAACGCCTCTCCCATATTCCAAGCAGAAGTCGCTATGGTAAGAGAACCATCACTGGCTCTATCGAAGATAACGTCCACGGCGACGGTCCCTGGCTCTTGAATATAGCGCTTGACCAGAGCGCTAGTGTCCAGATAGACGTCCGCCATTTCGTTCATCCCTCATCTGCCTAACAATGGTCTCCGCTGGTGCTCCTCTCAGCTTAGGTCGAATTCTCTTGATCCTATGGGGCAGTAATGCCCTATCTACCGTAACGTCAAGCTTCTTGGCGCCCACTAACAATGCGTCTTCTATGTCATCGGACGATATCAGCGCGTCAACTTCTTCGCTCAATTTTCGTAATGTTCCATACTTGCCGAAAACTTGCTCGCGGAATCGTTTCCAAGCAGTATCGTCGATGTATAGACTTACCTTAGTCATTCGCTTTTCTCGGGTGGTATACTGGTAAACCTCCTAATGAAACTTCCTAGACTGCGGAATTCTGCAGCATTTGTAATAGTGGAACAATTTCCACTCACATGATTACTCCACTTTGAATTCACAGAGCCAACTGCTCAGCAAATGAAATATGGTCACAATCACATCTTTTGTTGTGTGCTGTTGCGTTTTCAGTAGGTTGCAGAGTACCAGCATCTCAACCGGTGACCGTCACATCTGTCCCAACATCTGTGATCTCGCCTGGCCACATTCCGGTACCAGCGATCCACGTCCTCGTCGCTCAACAGGTGGCGATGGCACGGTCGCGCTGAACGTTTACGCTTGTTCATATCGGTGTTAGATGCCGGGAACTTAAGCGCGGCCGGCTCCAAAATTCGGGGGTCCGTACCCAAAACGTGGTGGGCCCGGAGGAATTCCAGACGCACTCTCGTGAATGCCATCAGAGGAGCCGAAAGCCTGAAGATATTTCCGCCGTTCATCCAACGGTAGCGCTATGCCGCTCTTCCATGAGTTCTTAAGCGGATTTTCAGGATTCATTAGAGGAACGACTGTTGAGTGGTAGAAGTGCGCTTGCAAAAGCAGAGCCTGCTACGCTTGCGGAGGATTATCGGCTTTGCGTTTGCCGTTCTGATGCTCGCTGCCCCGTTCATATCGGAGGGCGTCAACGTGGTCAGCCTCTTTCTCGCCATTTTCTTCCTGTTTCCGTTCCCGCTGGTTACCTAGCCCTACATGGCGGTGGCCACCCACCTCGCAGTCAGCAAGAAGCTTCGGAGGACGAACGCCATTGCGCTTATCGCCTGCGCGATGCTACTGCTGAGCCTACTCCTACAAGGCGACACCTTCACAGTCACACTCTACCTCATCCTTATCATCGTCGTGTACGTCTTGGCATCCGGCCTGCTAGCCCTGGGCAGAAGGCTGAGCAGAAGAAAAGCAGGAGAACAATAGTAAGCCATGCCCGCAAGCTCGAAGCTTTTAGCGCACTGGACCGTGAACCTGCATGGAAGGCAGTTCTGACATGAACTCGCTAGAGAAGGTTGTTGGAAAGGCGGAGGTGGGATTCTACCCGAAGGAGAAGCCAGGGATGGGGAAGGCGCTGAAGGGCCAACTTATCCTCACCAACCGCCGACTTGTCTACGTGAGGTATCTCGGCGGGAAGTACCTAACTGCAAAGGCCATGGACTACAGCGGCAACATTGAGGAGGGACTAAGAAATGAGGGAAGCTTCGAAGTCCCCTTGGCGGCGATTACGGAGGCAAAAGCCGACAGGGTGTGGGGAACCCCCTACTTCAGACTGCGCTACCGAACGTCGGCCGGAGAAAAAACCTGCGCTCTGGTTCTCGTCTCGTCCATGAATCTGACGGCGGTGGGAGGCGTACTTGGACTCATGAAGGCCCCCTACGACCAGCTGGCCAAGGCGATAGATCAACTGAAGCGCGGCCAAACCCAAGCCACGTGAAGTTCGCTGGATTGTTCAGTTTGCCTCTAAACGAGGGAAGCTTCGAAAATTGAGGTCCCGAACCTGAATCGTGGTGGGCCCTGAGGGATTCGAACCCACGATAACGAGGGTTCGAAATAATTTGCAGCTTTCGGAACACTATTTCATAGGTTGGCGGAATTCAACGCGTTTGAGTACCACGCTTATCCTTGACTGAACCGCAATGTGATCACGCCCCTTGCGAACCATTTTTTAGTGAGAGATTCCCACTAGTTTGGGGGTCCCAAAAGTGGAACTGAAAATTGGGAACAAGGGTCGAATAACTCTGCCTACGAAACTTCTGAAGACTCTTGGATTAAGAGAAGGGGACGTGCTTGAGCTGGACGCCAAGGGCAAGGCAATCGTTCTGAAACCGAGAGCGGCGTCTGTGCGTGAAACTAAAGGTGTCGCGGGCAAAATCGAAGTAGACTTGGAAGAAGTTGAGCATGCCATCGGAAAGGAAGACTGATTGAGGTTCATTGACTCTAACGTTTTCGTGTATCATCTCACAGCGGACCCTCATTACGGAAGGAGGGCAACAGCAATACTGGAATCCGTCGAGGACGGCGAAGAAACCATCACATCAACGCTACCTATCGCCCAAGTATGCGGCTACCTCAGGTGGAAGAAAAAGGAGAAGATAATTCCGCTATTCTTCGACTTAGTCAGAGGCCTGACCTCGCTAAGGAAAGTTGAAACAGAGTTCATAGATTTCGTAGCAGCCACTGACTTGCAGAAAGATCTACGCCTATCTTGGAAAGCATGGGATGATCTGGTCATATGGGCGCAGATGAAAAGGTTGGGCTTAAACGAAATATATTCGCGAGACGCTGATTTCGATTCGATACCTCAAATCAACAGAATCTTCTGATTCACGCAACTTCTGGAAAACCGCTGTAGAAATGGTGGGCCCGGAGGGATTCGAACCCTCAATATCGAGGGTTCGAGAGACATTTCGCCTTCAATGCATCAAGTTCCGCGCAACATCTGAACCGCATAACGGATCATATTCTCCAAACGCTGGCGAACTCACGACGCCATATAGAGATGGATTCGGACCCAGTGGTGTTTCTTGAACTCACTTGTGCGATCACTGCTCCTAGGAGCGTGAAAGCTAACATGCCCATCATGTATCGACTCAGCTTGAGACAAGGGTCCCGCAAAGATAAAACAGTTCGAATGATGCTTCCTAAGTAATCAAGCAAGAGCTGGGCACACGTTAAAGTCTCATATTTTTCGATCTAAGCTAGGGACATATTCCGCGAAATGAGTAGAATCCTGGGATATGAAACAGCAAACTCGAGGTGCAACCAATATATTGACCATAAAATCGGGCACAGTCATATCCTACGCCCGAACCACAGCCACCCTTGAAGCGCTGAAACAGAACGGAATTCGCGTCAAGAAATGGGATGACAGCTACCTAGACATGCTAGGGGGACCGCACTGCTCAACGCCCCCACTCTCCAGAGACCCAAACTAATCGTCATTCCTCCAGCCCCACTACTCGTCCCATGGCACTTGCCCCTCAGCTCTTGGACATGCTCGCGATCATACATCATCATACCATATCACATATGCACGTTCATTGACCTCTGGGATAGAATGCACTTCTGCCGCGACGATGAGGTAATATCAACGGTTAACATTGAGGCGAGAGAATTGAGAACCTAGAGGTCTTGTTTCCACATAGAACCAATCAATGTTTCTGTCTTCCTCACATGCTCCGTGATCACTGGCTTCACCTGCGGATCCGTCAAGCATGAACACTAACCAAATCTCATCTTTCGGTGGCTACTGGATGCCTGAGAGTGGATCCTATCTAGTTAGAACTATCTTCATGGACCTCTCTTTATCATCCCAGATCTTGATGGCCTCATGTATTCGTTCGAGTTTTAACCTGTGGGTTACGAGTTTCTTGAGCAGTATCTTGTGAGAGGCAATGATCTGTGAAGCTTTAGAGTATTGCGCGTAAGTGTACGCTGAATTTCCAGTTAGAAAGGTTTCGTTATAATGTATAATGTTCGGTTCAAATTGCACGGTGACTCCCTTTGGTGTCCCTCCGAAGATGCTCACGAATCCCCTCCTTGAGACCATTCTCAATCCTTGAACTACGGTTTCTGGAGTAACGGCTGTAACAACTACGATATCAGCACCTTTTGCGTTCGTTGCATCTTCAACGGCTTTCACCGAGTCCTGTTCTTTGACGTTGACTAGATGGGTTGCTCCGAGTTCCGCGCCGAGCTTCAGTTTCCAGTCCACTAATCCGACCAGAATGACCTGGCTTGCACCATAGAGTTTCGCTAGGCCAACGTGCATTAGCCCCATTGGCCCGTCCCCTATGACTGCAACCGTCTTCTCGACTCCAGTTCCCAGTGTTTCTATCGTGTTCAAAGAACAGGCTAGGGGCTCGGTCATTGCCGCTTCTTCGTAATCAACGTCTGCAGCGAGCGGAAAGACACCGTCACGGTCGACGAACCGTTGAGGCACTAATACGTAATCTGCATGACTACCGTCTACGTTGTATCCGAAGGAAATTGGGTTTTCGCATAAGTTCTCGTGACCCTTTCGGCACATTACGCACTTGCCGCAGTAGGCGTCCGCGGGGAGGGCTACCCTCTGCCCCTCGTTGATGCCTTCCACGTTTGGTCCTACGTCGGAAACATATCCTGCGAACTCATGGCCCATGGTAACGGGAGGCTTCACGGTGGAACTCCCGTTTCTGTAGATTCTAACATCGGATGGGCAGAGAGCGGAAACCTCCACCTTCACGAGTATTTCGTTGCCTCTTGCTTTCGGGACCTCTCTGTCCTCAATCCTCAGGTCGAGGGGAGCATAGAAAACTGCAGCTTTCATTCAAAACCAACTAGAGAGTAGTCAAAGCTTCGTTCACGCTCGCGTGTTCCTTCACTATTCTCGAAATTGCCTTGATCATCTTCTTGGGTTCACTGTTTTGCCAGATGTTCCTACCAATACATGTTCCCACCGACCCAGCATCCATTATGCGTTTGACAAATTCCAACACTTCTCTTTCAGATTTCATTTTGGGACCGCCGGCTGCGACGACTGGAACGAGTGAGTACTTCACAATCTTAGAATAGTAATCAAGGTCGTCCGGAAAGTAGCACTTCACGAGGTCTGCTCCCTCTTCACCGAGACTTCTTACACCCTGCCTCGTCAGCTCCGCCCTATTCTCGCTGATTTTGCTCCAGACTTCCGTCTCGCCCACGAGTGGTAGTTCCTGTTGATGCGCCTCATCAGACAGCATCCCGAACCAGTGGAACATTTCATGTTCTTTCGGGTGACCGATAGTCACCGTGTCCACGATGGCGTCCGCGCCTAATCGCAAGGCTTCTCTGACGGATGAGAGCAGCACTTGGTAGGAAGGGTCTGGGGAGGTTCCGGTGGCTCCGGTCGTTCTGTATATGATTCCCATCTTACCGGCGACAGTGTCGTATACCCTGAAGAGAGTTCCTCTTCTCACGAGTATCGCGTCGACTTGCGCCTCTACGAATTCTCTGGCCAATCTGTTTGGCTCTTCGAGTTCCGGATAGTACCCTTCGATTGGGTGGTCGATCGGAACTATGACGGTTCCACTCTGCGAGAGAATCCGACGCATGCGGATACTCTTTCCTATCCCACTCATTTCCAGCACGCAAACCCCCTAGGGCGAAGTTCCGTTAATAGTATTGTATACGAGTGCCCTTCCCCGCGTAGTTCAACTTCTCCATCAAAGGATTCATGAACGGAGCAGCAAGTAAGCTTGGGATAACTTGGTGAACTGTCTGTAGGCCTCCTCGTAAGCACGAGCACTCTGAGATTGGGGCAGAAACGTCCTTTTAACACGCAGGTATCTTCTCGCGGCCTCTCTAACGTTTGGCACGAGGGATATTCCAACTGCCCCAAGCATCGCCGCACCTAACGCGGTGGCCTCATTCTGCTTCAGTACGACTACTCTCTTGCCGAGGATGTTTGCCAGCATGGACATCCAATTGGTGCTTAATGTCGCAGCTCCCGAAACTCGGACCGTCCCAATCGCCTGTCCTGTAAGCTGCTCGGTGATGTCCACAATTGTTCGAACAGTGAAACCTATGCCTTCTAATACGCTCTGGATGAGGTCTCGTTTTGTGTGCCTCAGCGCGAGGCCTAGCAGTGCTCCCGTAGCATCTGAATCCCAAAATGGCGACCTCTCACCCGCAAGATATGGAAGAAAGAACAGGCCACTCGGCTTGATATCCTGCGGGGATAATTCATCGAGAAAAGAATAGGCATTCAGAGTTTTCCCGAGGGAATCATTTGCCTCGGTATTTCTAACTATCCAATCCGCAGAGGCTCCTGCCGATGTTGTGCTGCCGGACAGATTCCATCTTCCTTCCTCAAAGCCTACGAAGCATTCCAGCCTCATCTTCGAGTCAAGAATAGGTTTTCTCACGCTGAGGTAGGTCGAACACGAGGTGCCCAGGTTCACGGCTATGTCGCTGGGTTCGATTGCACCTGCTCCGATCGATATCGTGTCGTCCCCGCCACCCGCGACCACGGGTACACCCTTTTGAAGTCCCGTCTTTCTTGATGCTCTCTCGCTGATTTCCCCCACTACTTCGGAGGGCGGTTTGATCTCCGGCATCTTCGTTTCGTCCAGGCCGAGTTCACGAAATACTTCCACCGCCCATCTCTTCCTTCGCATTGTGAAAAGACCTGTGCCGTTTGCGTCCGTCCAATCGGTGTAGGAATCGCCAGTGAGCCTTGAGCGCACATAGTCCTTTGGGAGGACTATTCGATGCGCCTTCTGGTAGTTTCCGCGATCTCGCTTACGAATCCACAGTAGCTTCGGGCCCGTCATGTAGGAATTGAGGCGACAGCCGGAGAGCTGGTAGAGAACTTTCTCCGGAATTTTCCTCGCGATCTCCTCGGTCTCCTTCTCCGCCCGCCGATCTTGCCATATTAGGCAGTTGCCGAGCGGGTTTCCCTTCGCGTCAAGCAGTACTGGACCGTGCATTTGGCCGGTGACTGAGACCACTCGAACTTCACCGCGCCGTATGCGACGCTGTCTCAACATACTCCGAATGATCCTAGTTACCGAGAGCCACCAAGCTTTCGGATCCTGTTCCGCCCAGCGAGGTTGAAGAGTGATGGTCTCGTTAGGTTCGCACCCCAGCGCCACCATTTTGCCGTCTTCGTTGAACAGGGCAACCTTGACCCTACTGGTTCCCACATCAATGGCGAGAAGTAAGTTGTTCATGGAAACGACTAACCAAACCAATTCGCTTTAGCCGATCGCGGCAAGTGCCTCACGGGCAGCATCCAGCGTCTTGGATATGTCCTCTTCAGAGTGAGCGGTGGAGACGAACCAGTGCTCGTTCTGTCCCGGATGGGTGTATACTCCCCGCTGTATGAGTTCCTTGTGGAACGCCAAATACTTCCTGAAGTCGCAGGTTGAAAACTCTCTGTAATTGTGAATTCTCTTCAGCTTAGTGAAGTAGATTTGGAGCCCTCCCGCTCCCACCCCTTGGATGATTGCTTCACTGTGCCTATCTCGCACAATCTTCTCAAGTCCATCCTGCAGCATCCTTCCGATCTTTCTCAAGTGGTCGTAGGGTGCGAAATTGTCGGCCGTTAGTTCGTTAAGCGTAGCATTGGCAGCTGCGATGCAAAGTGAATTCGCATGATATGTTCCGGAGAATGAAACATGGCCGGGTTGGGCGTATTCCATTATGTCACGTCTGCCTGCGACGGCCGAGATCGGGAAACCGGCGGCCAATGCCTTCGCGTAGGTGGCTAAGTCGGGCTTGATATCGTAGAACTCCTGGGCTCCTCCCGGTGCAAGCCTGAATCCTGAAATGATCTCATCCAGGATCATGATGATCTGGTTTTGCTCGGTCAGTTCTCTAATCTTCTGCAAGTAGCCATCTTCAGGCGGAATCGTGCCGACGTTCATCATGACAGGTTCCGTTATGACCGCAGCGAGTTCATGTGCGTGGTCTTTTATCGTTCTCTCTAGGCTTGCGGAATCGTTCCAGGGAATGCTAATGACGGTTCTCAGAACCTCCGGTGGGATTCCCCAAGAACCAGGTATCACGTGAGAGTGCGTCGGTGGCCCCAGGGCGCCCACTGGCGCACTTGATGTGTTAGTGAGGACATAATCGTGCGAACCGTGATAGTGTCCTTCAAACTTGAGAATCTTGTCTCTTCCCGTATATGCCCGCGCCAACCTAATCGCGTAAAGCGTCGCCTCGGCACCCGTCGTTGCGAACTTAACCATTTCCGCGCATGGCACGAGCCTTTGAATTTTCTCCGCTAGCTCGACCTCACCTTCAGTCAAGGTTCCGAGCATGGTGCCATTTTGGAGCTGACGCTCAACAGCCTCCATTATCCTAGGCGGGCAGTGTCCCAGGATGAGCGGCCCAAGAGCCAGCTTGTAATCAGTGTACTCGTTCCCATCTAGGTCCCATATGCGTGAGCCTTTACCTCGCTTCATCACTATAGGATAGGGGTCCCAGATTGGATAGCATCGGGGGTTCGAACTTGCGCCGCCCGGTATTATCTTGGAGGACCGTTCGAACACGATGCGTGAGCGACCAGTTTCGAGGCCAGGAGCATATTCTTCTGGCAAAATTTACTACCGTAGGGAGCGAGTACTGCGCGGCTTTATGGGTTCTTGGCGTCGATCAATTGTGGAAAAGTCTGAAGTGGACGGTTGATTACGATGCGTGAATTCTGATTCGGTTCGGGCTAAGATCACGTTGCCGTCTTGCGAGAAGATGTGCATCTTCGACCTGTTGAAGTAAATCCAAGCCTTCTTCCCGGTGGCGTCCTCTGTCAGCGTCGTGGTCTTCGCCTTCACGATCTCTTTGCCGACCTTGATGTTCGCTATAGCTTCAGACCCGAGTGGTTCTACCACGTAGACTTCTCCCTCTATCCATCCTGGAGTTCTCGTCTCCGTAACTTTCACGTCCTCAGAACGGATTCCCAACGTCACGTCCGCTTCCGCTTCGGGGGGACGCAGGATCTCGGAAACATCAATCTCGAACGCGCCGCCCTTCAGAGTAGTCGTCGCGTCCCTAGTTTGGAGCCTGCACTTCAGGAAGTTCATTGGTGGGGTTCCCACGAACCCCGCAACGAACAGGTTGAGGGGTCTATGGTACACTTCTCCAGGTGTGCCCGCCTGTAGGATATGGCCGGATTCGAGGAGGACGATGGTGTCGGACATTGTGAGCGCTTCCACTTGATCGTGCGTGACGTAGATGGTCGTGATCCCGATTCTTCTCTGGAGGCTCTTGAGTTCCATACGCATGTGCACCCTCAGCTTAGCATCCAGATTGCTGAGGGGTTCATCCATGAGGAAGACTTTCGGTTCTCGAACCAGCGCTCTGCCAAGCGCCACTCTCTGCTGCTGCCCGCCGCTCAGTTCTTTGGGTTTCCGATCCAGAAGCTCTGTTATCTGCAGTAGTTCCGCGGTTCTCTTCACGCGTACGTCAACTTCGTCCTTCGGGTACTTCCTCATCCTCAGGGGGAAGGATATGTTCTGGCGAACCGTCATGTGCGGGTACAGGGCGTAGCTCTGAAAGACCACGGCGACGTCTCGTTGGCGTGGTTCCGTCGCAGTCACGTCTTTACCGTCAATGTAGACGTTGCCTTCAGTCGGAGTCTCCAGTCCAGCGACCATTCTCAGAATCGTCGTCTTACCGCAACCGGACGGTCCTAGGAGCGTAAGGAACTGTCGATCGTGAACCGTAAGGGAAACGTGGTCAACAGCTTTGACTGCGCCGAAGAACTTGGTGAGTCCCTCCAATCGAACTTCGGCCGTAGCTCAGTTCCCTCCCATTGTGGTTTCCTTTCTCCTCAAGTTACGCTTTCAGGGCACCGAATGTTAGTCCTCGCACGATGTATTTCTGTACGAAGATGAAGAACACGGCCTGAGGGAGGATTGCCAGGATTGAGCCCGCAGCCATTAGGGGCCATTGGGGGGCGGCGTAACCCTTGAAGCTGGCTATCGCAACACTCACCATCTTGGCGTCGGTAAAAGTGAACGAGAGCGCGAAGAGGAGGTCGATCCAGACGCTGATGAATGCCAAAGCCGCGGTCGCAGCCAAGCCGGTGGCCGCGAGGGGAAGGGTGATGCGGCGGAGCACACCGAAGCTGGAGAGCCCGTCGACTAGGCCCGATTCCTCGATTTCCTTAGGTATATCCTGGATGAAACTCTTTAAAATCCACGTGCTGAAGGGCACGCCGTAGATCTGGTAGATTATCACCATGCCCCACAGTGTGTCGTATAGGTGAAGAGACTGATAGAGTACGTAGAGGGGAACTATGAACAGCATCTCAGGCAGCATCCTGGTCAACAGCAACCAGAATGAGAAGGTGCCCGATCCCCAGAACTTGAACCTTGCGAAGCTGTACGCGGATAGTATCGATATGCAAAGGGTCAGAGCCGTGGCTCCCAAACTTATGAGCACGGTATTCATGTACGCCTTCGCGAAGTCGTGAAGCGACCAAACGTTCAGGTAGTTTTCCCAGTGAGGAGCGAAGATCCATACGGGCGGCATCGAGAAGGCTTCGACCGGCGTCTTCAATGAAGTCAAGAAGGTCCAGACGATGGGAGCGAGGCTGAAGATCGTGAAGATTGAGAGGGCCGCGTAGCACAAAACGTTTTCAGCTAAGCTCCTCGCCAAGCTTCCAACCTCTTCCTAGATTCTTACACCCATCCTACGGTAGACTAGAACGATGGCGACGATTATCAAGGAGAAGAGGATAGCGATCGCAGCTGAGTGACCCATTTCGAGGAACCGCCCGATTCCAACCAAGTAGATGAACAGCTGCATAACCTCCGACATGTGTGCGGGGCCTCCGAAGGAGGTCCCGAAGACAATCGCGAAAACCCTTAGGCAGTCAATGGTTCGAAAGATCAGGGCAACGATGATGACCGGCTTCATGATGGGCACGGTGACGTATCGGAAGGTTTGCAGCTTGGAGGCTCCATCAACGACAGCAGCCTCAAACGGCGTCTTTGGCATGCTCAGCAGGCCAGCCAACAGTATTAGCGTAATGTTTCCTGTCTGCCACCAACAATCGATGAAAATGATGCTTGGGATGACGGTTAGCGGGTCGGAAAGCCATGCGGGTGTCGGCAGGTATAGGAGGCTTAACATGTAATTTATGATCCCCAGCGTTGGATCATACATCACCTTCCACATCAGACTTGCAACAATATCCGAAATCATTAGGGGGAAGATGAAGATGGACCGGAAGAAGGCGCCTCCCCGAATCTGCTGGCTAAGCAATATCGCCATACCAAACCCTAGAAAGAACTCGATGGCAACAGCCCCGGCCGCGAAGTAGAATGTGTGCACTAGGTCATTCCAGAATTCAATATCTCCTAAGGTTGCGGAGTAGTTCTGAAGTCCGATGAACTTGATTGAATTGAACCCTCCTTCCCGCCAGTTCCACTTGTTGAGGCTGATGTACGTACCATAAATGATAGGTTGAAACGTGAGGACGGCGAAAACGATGATCGCAGGAATGAGTAGGATGTATGGCACGAGTCGTTTCGTGACCAATTGATCACCCAAAAAAGGGGGGCTTTTATTCTGTTGGGGGATGATCTTTCAATATCTGTATTACTTGTGCCTGCAAGTCTTGCCCGACTGCTTGCTGAGCAGTCTTCTGACCTAGATAGATGGCGTGGAGCGCGTCGTTCTGCTTCATAACAATCTCGTCGTACTCCGAGTAATAGATATTGTCGGGACTTGCGATAGCGATGGATTGGGCGACGGCGGTTGCGAAACCTTCCTGGAAGTTCGCTACCAATGGCGGAAACGCCCAGGCGGATTTTCGAGTTGCGGCAGAGGTCTCAACACCCGTCAGGGCATTCTGGAGCTTGCTGGTTACCCATTCAAGGAAGAGCCAGGAAGCTGCCTGATGCTGCGAATTGGTTGGAATCGCTAGTCCCCAGCACCATAGCACAGTTCTATGACCCCCTGACGGAGCGGGCGGAACCACGGCGTATCCGACTTTTCCGGCCACTTTGGATTGGGTGGGATCCTCAAAGGTTCCCCGGAAGAGGCTCGCGTCGAACCAGTATGTTGCCGCCTTCCCTTGAGCGAAAGCTGTAGTTGCCTCACTCCAATCGTAGGCAGTTATGCCGGGAGGTCCGTTCTTCATCACTGTGGCCCATGTATCGATCCCTTGGATGATTGCCGGGTCATTGAATGTCGGGTTCCAGTTATTGTCGAAGAAGATGAACCTGGCCGGATCGACTGGTCGGTCTCCCCAATAGTCTAGCATCATAGCGTTGATCTCGTCGCTGATGCCGGTCTGGGACCCGCCACGTATTACAGCTCCGTACACGCCCGTTGTGCTAGACATGCTCTGGAAACGCTGAATGGCAGTCAGCCATCCGTCCATGGTGGTCGGGACGCCAATGTTGTATTGCTGGAAGAGGTCCTTCCGGTAGAACATCATGTAGACCTCGAAGGTTATCGGTAAACCGTACATCTTCCCGTCAGGCATTTGGAAGACTTTGGTCATTACGGGGTACATGTCACCCTGGTCATACCAGCTCTGGTCCGTCAAGGAAGAGTTGCCCAGAAATTGGTCAATGTTCACTATCCAGCCGTTCTTGTAGTAGGAGTAAGTATCGGCGCCTTGGGACACGAAGGTTAGGTCGAAGACAGACTCCTTTGATTGTAGGCCAAGAACCACACGGTCCCAGTAGCTGCCTTCATCGACGACTTCCAGGTTAACCGACATTCCTGTGAGTTTCTCGAATTCGGGTATGTAGGGTGATATTGCCGTCTGCCATGGATGAGACACGAACATGAAGTTTAGAGTCGTGCCAGCAAATTGTTGCCAATTGATATGCGCGTCCTCGGCTTTCGGAAACGCCGCCCTCGCCTGATCCTCAAAACTGAGCGCCGACATGGTTTCCGTGCCGGTAACCGTAGTTGTTACAGTTACTTCCGCGGGTTTCAAGGAGGCATAGTAACCTGCAGTGGAAGATGAGATCGCGACAAGTATAATCAGCACTGCGATAGCATACTTCAGTGTTTTTTCAGTCAAAGCATTAGCCCCACCAATAGTAGAGATGTAAGTTCTTAAGAACTTCCATTTTACGATATATACTCGGTAGTCACATCGTAAACAGGAAAGCACGAAACGATTCTTTGGTACCTTCCAGAGCGGCTCCACAGTTAAGGTTGAACGAACTTGGAACGCTACGACGATTAGTTATGGTTTGGGATGTCCCCTAGGTTACCTATTGAAGGTTCCATTGAGACTGGGATCGCACACTCCCATCTGTGAAGGCTGCAATATTCTTCGAACCCGCCCAGTCTCTCCGTAAACGAGTCACTCATCTGAAGACTCGATCGCCGACGTTGTCATGAAGAGTCGTATCCGCACCACTCTAGGATTGTTGAAGCATATACCTTCTGAACGGTGATGATATCATCGATGTTCGCCCACTCGTCAGCCCCGTGAGCGTGAGCTCCGCTGGGACCGAGTTCTAGAGTAGATGAGCCACCGTGGACGGCATGCATCCAAGCCTCACATCCTCCGTTGGATCCCTCCACTACGGGTTGGTTGCCAGTCGCTTCGCGATATGCCTCCTTCGTTACCTGAAGGAAGGGATCGTTCATATCCTGTACGTATCCGTCGTACCTTTCCTTGAATTGAACCTTTGGTGGATGCTCACGCAACCACGGATCGTACTTCATGGCGTTCGCCACGTACTTCGTGAAGATGTTCTCCCACTCTCTAAGAGGCTTGCCAGGCAGCGGTTCAAAGTATCCTTCGATCACGCATTCTGGTGCAACCATGCCCTTCCAGACCCCCGCTCGTATCTTGTCAGGGGTAACTGGAACCAGGATGGGTTTCTGATTGAATATGGGGTGCGATTCCGTCGTTGACAACGACGCTTCAAGATACCTGAGCGAGTCCAGAACTTTCGTTCCCAGCTGGATCGCGTCAACGCCCTCCCACTTCTCTACGCCGTGAGAAGATTTCCCTTCGATGGTAATTCGCCAGTAGAGGCCAGCACGTGCCGAGTTGCAGATTATCAAATCAGTTGGTTCAGTGATTATGCTAGCGTCCGCCTTGTAGCCTCTCAGGATGCACCCAAGCGTGCCGTTGCCGACGGCCACCTCCTCCTCGATTACGCATTCGAGCATAACGCCCCCTCGCGGTTTCAATCCCTGCTCCAGGATTGCCTGCATCGCTACCACCATCGCTGCTATGCCACACTTCTGGTCGCAAGCACCACGTCCGTACAGCTTGTTACCCTCAACCTCTCCTCCCCACGGGTCGCGGGTCCACTTCGACAGGGGGTCTGGTGAAACAGTATCCATGTGACCGTTGAGGATAACGGATCTTCCCTCACCTCGCCCGCGATAAACTCCCACCACATTAGGGCGGTCAGCATATGATAATGGGTAATCTAATGGTGGAAGCTTGATCACGTCGTTGTAGGCAGGGTGCTTACGCATCTCGTCCACGTTAAGCTCCCACATGTCTGCTTCGAGTCCAATCTGCTTAATCTTATCATGGCATAACTGTGCGCATTTTCCTTCGCTGCCAGTAACACTGGGAGTCTGCACGAGTTTCCTCAGGAAATCAACAGTAACGTCTCTTCTGGAGTCTATTGCATCATACAATTTCCGTTTAACGACTGGGTCAAGTTTCACGCGCAATCACAAACCCGAGCGGTCTCAGGGTGTTGAGTTGAGCGTTCCTTAGACTTAAGACTTACAACCCGAAGCACCAATCTCTCTTCTCACCGACCTAACGAGCATGTTCGAGAAAGAAATGACTGGCCAACGGATCAATGTGGCTGGTGAGAAGTGTACGATTTGATACGGAGCAGTTGGGTTATTTCATGCTGAGAGCCTAGTCCACAGGCTTTCGGCGTCGTCTCTTGTTATCTCGATTGTGTCGAGTATGGAGTAGAACATCTTGTTCAGTGTGGAGTATTGCTTCATCCGCAGTACGGCGTTGACGAACTGGTCGTGCGAAACACCATAGTCGCGGGGTCGAAACATTAGTCCCAAGCTATCCATCACCTCTGCCACGGTTTCTTCCTCTTGCGATTGGAAGTGAGTTGCTACGTAGATGCCGGTTCCCACGGCCTCGCCGTGAACGTAGCTCTGACCTGTAAGTTCCTCTAAGGCGTAGAAGTAAATATGTTCGCTTCCTTCTTCGGGTCGCGGTTTACCGGCGAGTGCCTGGAGACGGTTTGTCTCTACGTGAAGTCCCACTAATGTTCGAATACCCTTCTCTGTTACGTTTTTGATTTCGCTTGCATTCGAAACAAGAATATCTAGGATGCGCTGGGATCCTGCGGCAATTTCCGCATCGTACGATTCCCCGGTCTTTTCATGGGACAGCTCCCAGTCGTAGAGGGCTGTGCGGCATGAGTATATGTCCCCCGTTCCGGCAGTGTTCAGGCGCTTTGGAGCGGACTGAATTGCTTTGTAGTCAATCACTACCTTCTGAGGAGTGACATTGCCAAGATAGTGGACAACTCCGTTCTCTCTTACTGCAGCAGCAGGTGTGGCGTACGCATTTACCGACACTATTGTCGGCACTAGAATCAGAGCGCAGTTCCGTTTCCAAGTGAAGTATTTGGCTGCGTCATTCGCCACTCCTCCGCCGATTCCTACTACTGCGTCGACTTTGGGTAAGTGTTTGACAAGTTGTTCTAGGTAGTCGTGCTCAAGTCCTGCAATCATTGTGACGGAAGCAGGCTTGCCACCGATTCTATCCTTGACCAGATTCCACGGTACATCCATCGTCATTACAGCGTACGAACCCAGTGAGTTACCGATGCCATCAACGCTTCCATAAACATACTCAGTCATTTTGTGTCATCTGCGGGTAACAAATGCACAGGCGGCCTAAGTACGACGGGTATTTCACTGATGCGTCTCAAATCAATAATTGGGAATTCCTCACTTGTCACTCGGATTTCGATGGTGACGGCTGATTAACAGGGCTATCCTCTGGGGCAGAATTCACTTCTGCCGCGATGACAACATAATGTCCACAGTTAACATTGACGCCAGAGGAGCGAGAACCTAGACCTTGTTTCCAAGCAGAATCGGACAAAGCATCTCAGAATTCGTTTCTCCAGCCAGGCACCGTGAAATGGTGGGCCCGGAGGGATTCGAACCCTCGACCAGCAGGTTCCTCCGTTTCTCATATGAGCTTCGACATTGGGTTTCTTCTGTCGCTCTAGCCTAGCTGAGCGTCCCGGGACACCACTTTATGGTTCCTTACGGGCCCGGGCCCGAGCAGTATCCATTGCGCCTGATTGAATATGCTTTTCGCATTGAAAGAGGCAGTGCTCTCGTTCAGTGTGCAAGTAGGATCGTTTGACATCCATTACGAATTTCGCAACGCTTGAAATTAGGGCCCTGTACATGCTAAAGACCTCGTCTGCTCAGCGAGAGAATCCGTCCTCACTAATGGTCACACTGGGTGGTATGAAGTACTCTCCTCGGTTGGAGAAGTAAGCCGCTTGATCGTTGTTTGCACCGACATCGTAGGACGTTTAGCGACGCTGCGAATTTTTTTTGACGGAGCGCCCTGAAATAAGGCAAGTTGGCTAAGAGCTTCGTGAATTCGCCCGCTTCCGGAGAATCAAACCCCGGTTTTTTACGGTCAATTCCGGCTATTGCGGACTCACTGGTAACTTATCCAAGATAGTAGATAGGGCTCGAAGTCCGGATGGATTTCCGACGATATTGTCTATTGGCGTCTGCCCCGTAGTAGGGATAGCGTGTACTTTGTCTGAGTGTTGGTGCTCCGGGCGGGATTTTCAGCGAACGTTCGCTTTTGAACCCGCGTCGCTGGCTCTCCCCGAAACTCGAGAGGCCAACATACTCTCGGCGACACACGCCTTGACCGGGCTATATTCGGTAGCGTAAGCTTCTACCGGAGCCACAACTGCCCGGAGCAATCGCACCTACGCGTTCACACGATATTTTAACCGTACGTAAAAGGAAAAGGAAAGAAAAGAGGAGGGCTAATCAGACTTTTCGAACCTAGTATTCGGGCATCTCGCCGCCCCTAGGAGGCGGAGTTGGTGGCGGTTTGGCAGCCGCGATCACATCATCAATCCTCAATATCATCGAAGCGGCTTCGGCTGCTGATGTGATTGCCTGCTCCTTAACTCGGACTGGTTCCGAGACGCCTTGCTTCTTCATGTCCTTGACGCCACCCTTCAAGACATCGACACCGAACGGCAAACCTTCCTTCTTCTCGTGTGCTGATCGGAGTGATACCATGATGTCGATTGGGTCCAATCCAGCATTCTCGGCTAAGGTCCTTGGAATAGTCTCAAGTGAGTTCGCGAAGGCTTCTATGGCAAGTTGCTCTCTCCCGCCGACCTTGATCGCATAATCCTTCAACTGTTTCGAGAGCTCTGCCTCGATCGCGCCTGCTCCCGTGACGACCTTCGGTTTGTGTACAACGTCGATGACAACTGAGAGCGCATCGTTAAGCGCCCGTTCGGCTTCGTCAACCAAACGTTCCAAGCCTGCTCTGATTAGAATGCTAACTGACCTTGGGTCTTTGCATTCCTCAATAAATACCATCTTGTCGTCACCAATCTTCTTTTCCTCAACTAGGCCTGCTTTCCCAAGATCTGAGGCTTTCAAGTCCTCCAGATTTGTTATGATCTTGCCTCCTGTTGCTCTTGCTAGTTTCTCCATGTCAGATTTCTTGATTCTTCGCACAGCGAGAATCCCTTCCTTAGCCAAGAAGGACTGAGTTGTGTCGTCGATTCCTTTTTGGCAGAGGGCGACGTTGGCGCCTGAGGCCTTGATCTTGTCCACCATCTCTTTCATCATGTGCGTCTCTTCGTCCAAGAAGGCCTTCATCTGTGTTGGATCGTTGATGCGGATCTCGGCAGATATCTCGGTCTTCTCGATCTCCAGAGCCGCGTCGAGCAATGCGATCTTTGCGTTCCTGATCTGCTTCGGCATGCCCGGATGGACGACCTCCTTGTCCACAATAATGCCCTTGACCAGTTCAGTGTCGAGCATGCTCTTGCCTTCCTTCTTGACAAGTTGAATATTGTCGATGTCAGCGTACATTGAGTCGCCGCGCTTTTCCATGACTTGCTGCACGGCTTCGATCGCGATTTGGGCGAAGTGTTCACGAGCTGCGCCTAACCCTTTGCTGTGCATTGATGTCATGGCGACTTTCTTCAGTGCAGCCTTGTCCTCAAGCTTGACAGGCTCGGATAGTGAATTTAGAACCTGAACTGCGCGATCTGCAGCCTTCTTGTATCCAGCTACAATCGTAGTTGGGTGAACAGTATCATCTAACAGATTCTGTGCTCTCTTCAGCAGTTCCCCGGCGAGCATTACCGCCGTTGTGGTACCGTCACCGACTTCATCGTCTTGGGTCTTGGCTACTTCGACCATCATCTTAGCTGCTGGGTTCTGGACATCAATTTCGTCTAGGACGGTAGCGCCGTCGTTTGTTACCGTCACGTCACCAAGGCTGTCGACGAGCATCTTGTCCATTCCGCGCGGACCAAGAGTGCTCTTGACGACCTCGGAGACAATAATCGCAGCCGTGATGTTATTCCTTTGAACGTCATGGCCTCGATTGCGAGTCGCCCCTTCTTTGAGGATTAGAACTTGTTGACCACCTAGATACGCCACTTTTGTTACCTCTAGTAATAGCCTGCATCAAAAAAGCCGGTTATAAGCATTGTTCTCACAGTCACCCAATCGGGCGAGAAGATACTCCGGGCGACTCAACGATGAAAACTTCGCTAAGGAATCGGGTTCATTGTTGGAACGTTTGACTACGAAATTGACCATCCAGAACTCCGAGCGAAGTTATTATATCCGTCCAAACATTCGTGCCGCAAGTGAGTTCCCAACTTTCTCGGGAACTTTTGAGGAAAGTGCATTTGCCAGTAAACCTTCTAGTACGAAACACGAACCTGCGTAACTCAACTCTGATTACAGGTTTCCATGGGGTGGGTGAAACAGGGTACATCTCCGTCTCATACCTAGTCCACGCTCTGAACGCCAAACGAATCGGCTTCATTGATGTTGCTCATCCGCCTCCATTCATTGCAACCTCTGACACTGGACTTGTAACACCGTTCGAAATCTACCGGGCTGGCAAGATAGTGTTGGTTAAGCTCGAATTCTCCCCGCATAGATCGGAAGAAGCGGAGTTCGCAAAGACAATCGCAAACTGGGTTATGCAAAACCGGTTCAAAGACGCCGTGCTGATAGGAGGACTTGACGGAAGTCTGCAATCAGGACCGGACGACGTAAGAATCGTGCCGACGCGGACGTTTCCCATCAAGTCGATGAAGATGAAACACCCCATGTTGGAGACCGGCTTGTTCGTCTACGGGCCATTGGCCGTGATGTTAGGGGAATTCGAAAAGAAGCAGTTCCCGGCTGTCGCAGTTCTTCCATACGCGTCCGCAAATCACGCAGACCCAAAGGCTGCGGCCACCGCGATCAAGACAATCGCAAAGGCGTATGGGCTGAAGGTTGATGTGAAAGACCTGGAGTATGACGCAAAGGATATTGAGGAAGAAATTGACAAGAGGCTGCAGCAGACGGCTCGGTCATTGCGAGGAATGTACGGTTGACACAGTCTTCGTTGACCAAAGAGTAATGCGAAATGGATTAGCTGATTACTGATGCAACTGCGGTTTCTAGGTGCCTGTCAAGAGGTCGGTAGATCAGCCATTGCAGTCAAGACCACTCGGAGTCAGGTCCTTATGGATTATGGGGTCATGATAAACCATGACGTGGGATTTCCGGTTCATATCTCACCCAAGGACCTTGATGCAGTTGTATTGTCGCATGCCCACTTAGATCACAGTGGATTGGTTCCGCTCTTTTACGTTCACTCAAAACTCCCAGTCTACGGAGTAGAACCCACATTCAAGTTAACCAAAGTCCTAGTTCGCGACATGATAAAACTGAGCGGCTACTATCTGCCCTTCGAATACATTGATCTCGAGAGCATGATGAACCATACGGTGCCAGTAGAGTATCATTCAGCGTTCAAGGTGGGTGACGCTAACGTTACACTCGTCAATGCTGGTCACATACCTGGAAGCGCTCAGATAATCATTGAATCCGATGGTAAACGTGTCCTATACACGAGTGACTTCAACTTGGTTCCAACGCACTTGGTCCCTGGCGCAGATAGAGCATACAAAGGGCTTGACGCAATCGTGATTGAGAGTACGTATGCCACCGAAGACCACCCAGATCGAGTGGAATCAGAGCGCAACTTCGTGCTCGCATGCAAGCAGGTTGTCGAAGACGGAGGAACAGTGCTAGTTCCAGCGTTCGGTGTCGGCCGCTCTCAGGAAATAATCTGCATGCTCGCAGACCACAACTTCTCGTATCCAGTATACGTGGACGGGATGGCGCTGGACGCGATAAGGATGCTGGAAGAAAATCCGCAATCATTGAGAGACGAACAACGCTTCAAGAGCGCTATGAGGCAGGCTGAGCAAATTACCAACTGGGGCACTCGAAGACATGCAGCTAGAACTGCGGGCGTCATAGTCTCACCTGCTGGCATGCTTAAGGGCGGTGCCTCCGTCTTCTACATGGAAAACATCGCAAGCGACGATAAGAACGGAATCTTCCTAGTCAGCTACCAAGTAGAAGGCTCACCCGGCCGAATATTGCTAGATGAAGGACGTTTCATGTTGCGTGGTAAGGCAAGAAAGGTCAAGGCCAGAGTCGAGAAGTTCGACTTCTCATCTCACGGCGGTAAAACGCAGCTCGAAGAAACACTGCGTGAAGTTGACAAGAGAACACGAGTGTTCGTAATTCACGGGGAAGAATCGAACTGCAGACGCCTAGCCGACTGGGCCACACAAGAACTCGGACTTCAGACTACGATTCCGCGATCCGGCGAGGCATACGATGTCTGAAACTCTCGGACTAGTCCAAGTAGGAGCCGCCCTCGATTACTCACTGGACGAGCTCAAAGAGTCTCTCGAATCTAGATTTCGCGAGTTAAGAGTGGAGAAGACCGCTCCACTCGCAGATGTGAGGGAGGCCTATTATCCGCAAAGGAATCAGCATCATTCGACACGTATTCTAACCCTACTGGAGAAGCATCCGGAACCATTACACGCGGATAGGCTGCTCGGAGTGGCAAGCTTCGATCTTTTCGTTCCCGGCATGAATTTCGTCTTCGGCGAAGCGAGACTCCCCGGGCGCGTGGGGATCATCTCCACACAAAGACTCAAACCACAATCCTCAGACGAACATGACCTGTTTCGTAACCGTGTCATAAAAGAAGCAGTTCATGAGATCGGACATATGCTAGGGCTCAGACATTGTTCAGATTTGGTGTGCGTCATGCACTTTTCGGAACAGATACAAGATACAGATGAGAAGCATGTCGAATTCTGCAAGAGTTGCCAGTCAATTGTGGAGGATAGGGCGAGATGAGCAAGGAGTTCAAAGCTAAACCAGCTCAATTGATTCCAGAAATTCTGGCTGTCACGATAGCAGGAATTCTAACCTACGCGCTTCAGGCTTCGAATGTTCCGATTGAAGCGATCACAATCTTTCCCGAGACGACAAGCGGAATCACTCTGAACGCGAGCATTTTTGTCATCCTTATGGCTGCGGCTGGGACGGTCATGTATCTCTTCATCAAGTTCGGATTGAAGCGCATCGTCAGATACCTGATAAGCATCGCCATGTTTGCGTTACTCTTTTTCCTGTTCACATGGTATGGATCGCTCTATTCCAACCTCTTGCCAGACTTTCTCACGTCAACGATCTGGCCTTGGTTGCTCGTAAGCCTGCTCGCTTCTGCTGGTCTAGGGCTTTTGATCCACAAGTCCAAGGGACCACCCCACTTGGCCGCGATAGTTCTGATCGGAGCGATGACTGGGACGTTCCTGGGAGTATCCATACCAACGCTGACAGCAGTGGCGTTGCTGCTCGCACTGGCAGCTTACGATCTCTTCGCCGTCTACAAAGGACCGATTGGAAAGATGGCTCAATCCACGGATCTGGAGGAGTTTACTGGAGCCGTCTTCACGTATGGTGACCTGACTGTGGGGATGGGCGACATGGTGTTCTACTCTATGCTCGCGAGCAACTCAATGATGAACTTCGGACCTATCCCGTTCGTGGCGGCAGCAATCGGCGTCATCATTGGCGCCTATCTAGGTTTCAAGATGCTTGAAGGCCGCGACATGTTCCCGGGCTTGCCCTTTGCCATAATACTAGGTTTGGGTCTAGCCTACGCAACATACCAACTGCTACCTCTGCTGCACCTGTCATGAAAACTGGGGGAAACTCCGAACCCTGCTCATCCCTAGTCACATGATGTGGGGCTATGTACTGGGCAAGGCCTGCGGACGTCTGCGAAAGACAGATCCAAACATTGCCTTACTCATAGTCGCAGGTGGAATAATCGACTTCGACATTTTCACTGGCCGGCCGTACAACACCCTTTTTGGGCATCATGGAATCGCACATTCATGGCTCGTTATTACCCTCATATTCGTGCCCCTCTTCTTCAGGTTTGGCTGGCAGTGCCTGCCATATTTCGTTGCCGTCATCCAGCATCCTCTCTTCGGAGACCTAATCACGAACCGTATCCCGCTCTTGTTTCCGCTAACACTCTCCGAAACCGGGATGAACCTATCTATCCGCAACCCGATGGCAGGCATCGCCCTCGAGTTCCTCGGATATGTGCTCTTTCTAGTGATTTTCACTGCATCCAATGACTGGAAGAAACGTGTTGCAGCGACAAGATGGAACCTCTTTTGGCTATCGCTCTGGATTCCACCGATAGCGTTGACAATAGCGCAAGCGTTCGGGTACTACGAGCCGGTTATGACTGATCTAATCTACACTGCTTACGCCCTGGTTTCGAGCTTCACTCTTTTTGCAGCAGGCGGCTCTCTTGCCTTGCGCAGCTTCCGAAAACGATGAACGGAAACAGTGCGTATGAAATTCTTTCTTTATGGTTCGTGCTTGCGGTGGAGTTCTGACCACTCTAATCAAACCCTTCGCTTGGAGGGTTGCTTACAATACGCCGTCTAGAGTTCGTTGGTCATTTTAGTTGTCGTTGATATGCTCCAGACCGCATACGACTTTCTGCGGAGTCGATCCAACGCAGCGAGTCCGTTAGCTGCCACTTCAATCAACGCCGTGGCGATTCCACTTCGGATCTTGCCGCGTAGTGCGAAGTATCCGACCAGTAATCTGACAGTCACTATCGGACGTACTAGAGCTGAATAAAAGAGAAACTGTGAGAAGTGACCAGTCTTCTCGTGAATCTGATAGTGTCCCGCAATAATGCGCCCTCGTTGCCTGAGGTAGTCGCCGAGGGTCTGTGGACCATAGACGCCCACTTCCGAGTCTGGAACGTATTTGATGCGGTATCCCCGACTCTTGGTTGCCACCGCTAAGTACGCGTCATCATTCACTATACCTTTCGGGATGTCTAAGACGATTCCTCTCCTGATGCAGAAAACTTCGCTTGCATGCATTAGCAGTCCAGCGTCATTCAGCCTCTGAAGTTGCCAGTTATGGAAACCCCACAGTGTGTCGACTATTTCTCACATTAACAGCCGTCCGCGGCGCACTGGGACCGGCTGGCCGCAAGAAATCCCCACCGAAGGATCAGCCATCCCCTCAAGAAGAGCGAGTAGACAGTTTGGTTTGAGGGCTACGTCCGCTGAGAGAAATACAATCCGGTCCCCCCTCGCCTTCTCTAGAATTAGGTTCACGGCTGACGCTTTGCCAAGTCGAACAGGTTCCTCAATCAACTTCACTCGCGAGTCACGTTCCGCGAATTCCTTCACAATTGCTGGCGTTTCGTCCCGGCATCCCGAGCATACAACAATCACTTCTGAATCGTGTGGGATACCTTGTTCTTGCGTAATGTTCCTGAGAAGACGCCGCATGTTCCAAGCTTCGTTGTACGCACAGATGCCGATCGAGAGTGAGGTCAAATCTTCAACCCTCGACTAGATATATTATCGGGCTTTCACATGCCCCACAGATCTCGCAGCCAGCTATAGAAGTTTGATGCATAGACGCAAGAATTCCGCGAGATAATGGGCTCGAACAAGCGCATCTGCTGTCCATATGATTTTAGCTTGAGGTTGGCCAGATATGCTCGAATGCGAAGATAGCGACTCAGAAATAGGAAAGCAAAGCCCTCTGCCCAATCGAAGAGAACTTTACCCCTAGCCATTGCCGGATCATTTGAGGCATTTGGCAAACTTTCCACCTTCTCCACATACGGGGAAGCGTGCATGGCTTGCACCCATTTGTTTTCCTCAAGTATTCTCCGATAGTTCCCCTTACCAGCTAGTGGTACTGCCTTCAAAAGCTCACGAGCGAAGAGAGGGTTGACACTTTTTCTCGCCTCGTTTCGGAAACCATGTTCGTCGTGAACGTAACTCATGCAGAATGGGAGTAACATTGCGGGTCGAAGTCTAAGGAGTTTGAGTATTCTTACAAGAACCAACGCGAGGAAAATTGAAAGCCACATTCGATTCCTTTTGGTTATTATGAAAAGATCGATGTCGTCGCGCTTTCCCGCACTTCCATATGCGACGCTGCCCGTAACAGCAATCGTCACGATCCACGGGATAAGCCGGACCAGTACGTTAGAAAATCGCGCCGCTGACTCTAGTTTCTGTGCGGAGACAGCCTCCCTAATTGAACGAGAGCTTGAACTTTGATCTGGATGCGTCAACAAGTATCCGTTCTGAATTATGAATGGAATCTTGGCAAATTGACCGTTGGAAATCAGTTGTCGCAGTCTGCTTCCAGAAATGTCGACTCCCGGGAGGAAGTGATCTGCGACTTCGTCGACAGTGAATGGAAAATCCAAGTAAGATGATACACGGTAAACGGTCTCCAAGCTGCGATGCACAACGGACGCTGGATGATCTTGCATCAAATCTTCCATTTCATCCACATCGCAACTAGGCACGGAACTGTACCGAGTTCGATTTACATATTCTATTAAAGGTCATGTCACCAACTTCAACGTAGGCCCACTTGCCAAATTGATGGCCAGTAGTCAATCCAGGGGCCAACCCAATTCGGTGATAGTTGAATGAGTCTGTCATACCCGGCGACAAGCCTCCTTCTCCAAAACACTGCGAAGATCGTCACCAGTGGTAGGATGATACGAGTTCCGCATATCGTGCGCGTGAGATTCGTGTCAGTGAACTGGAAATTCTACGTTTTGGCTGGAAGCGAGCGAAGCGATTGGGTTTTGAACTCTCTAGAACAGAAAATAGTCAAGCTTAGACTCGAAGAATACGTTTGGAACGTTCGCGTCAAGAGGGCCGATGTGAAAGAGAAGGAAAGAGTTCTAGAAGCGTTCTCCAAGAAATATGGGAGTAGAGTTGTTCACGACTGGTACAGAGATTCTCCCGTTTGCCTTTGTTTGACTCCGAGCGGCTTACCGGCGAAGAGAGCGTCGATTAAAGGAGAGAATGAAGTCGCCACGACATTGAAAGAATGGCAGGCTCAGAATAGAAATTATTATGTGGGAGTATCGAGTGCATTCGATTCAGCGGCCGAAGAATACGATTTCACTATCGGCAATAATTACATCAACACGTGGATCAGGAAAAGATCAATACGAGAGCTCCAGCGATTGGCGCGGCCTGATGACATACTGGTAGAGATAGGTTGCGGCACTGGAGCAGAGGCAATCGAAGTTTCCCGAATGGTTTCCAAAATAATCGCCACCGACATTTCTGAAGAAATGATGAGACTTCTAAGAATCGAGATAAGGGCGAAAGGCCTCACCGAGAAGATCGTTCCATTTCTAGCACGAGCCTCCGAGATTATGAGAATTGCAGGAATCTTGGACGGGGAGAAACCTAGGATTGTCTACTCATTCAATGGAGCACTCAACTGTGAACCGAGATTAGACGAATTTGTCGGAGCGCTCTATTCGTTGCTACCAGATGACGGCTACTTTGTATGGACGATCCGGAATTCACTTTGCCTCTCGGAGGCAGTTTCTCATGCGGCAGTACTCCAATTCCGCCGAATGGCACCTAGAAAAAAACAGCCGATCATGGTATCTGTTGGCGGTTTGGACATACCTTCGGTTTACTATTCTCCATCTACATTCGAACAACACTTTGCACCCAAATTCAAGCTGGAGAGATTGGTTGGGTTGCCTTCGCTTCTTCCTCCCGCCTACCTAAGCGACTATTACGTCAAACTCAAACTAATAACGGGCATAATTGAAAGGCTGGAGACGGTTCTGTCAGATCACTTCCCTCTAAACAGACTCGGCGATCAGACACTATACGTATTCAAGAAGGTCTGATTTGGTAACGTTTGTTTACCAGTGACATGTAACTTTCAGACGCGGAATGACGTGGATCAACTGACCTGCACCGAGGCGCCTCACGCCAGATGAGGAGATGCATCTCCGCTGACCGCAACAACCCTTATAGTCACACTGAATCCCATGCCGTACCGAGCTGTGACTAGATGATTACGACGCGAAATTACGTGGCACCCAGTTGGGATCAGATATACGAAATGCTCATCGATCTCGCAGTCAGAATCAAGAGCTCAGGCTTCAAACCCGACTTCATAGTAGGAGTCTCAAGAGGCGGCTGGGCTCCGGGCAGAATCCTATCCGATCTTCTGGAGAATACTCACACAGCCAACCTCAAAATCGAGTTCTATGTAGGCCTAGCCAAGACTGCCAGAGAGCCAGTAATAACACAGCCTATCAGCGAAGATATTACCGGTAAGAGGATATTAATTGTGGATGATGTCTCCGACACTGGAGAAAGCCTGAAGGTCGCAATTGACCACGTGATGGAGAAGGGCGCGTCTGTTGCAAAAACGGTTACGGTGTACTTCAAACCACATAGCACATTCAAACCAGACTTTTTTGCAGGCTCGACTGGGGATTGGATCATCTTCCCATGGGAGAGACTCGAAGCAACCAGACTACTAATCAAAGAAGCAAAGTCCGAAGGACTGGGTTTGGATTCTGTGCGCACGATTCTTGAACGATGCAGCTTCGACAACAAAACCATCAATTCCCTCTTCCAACTTGCGAATGGTCAAGCTGAAAACGATTGATATTCGACATACCCGAATTATCCCGCCACGTGTGGATCTCGGGATTCAAAGGCGAACCCCCCAATGTGGAGGAAATTCTTCGAACCACGCAGGAAAAGCTACCAGAAGTCTGCGTTCAACTCGCGGACCTAGGCAAAGTCGCAGGCTCCAGACACCTTTTCCTCGCTACTTATAATGCTCTGAAGTCATTCAACTCGAAGCAACCAATCTCGCGCACACTAAGCATGGAGATACTCCTCTACGTCTCAGCGAACCGCCAAATCAACGAAGCACTCAAACGCGCTGGGATCACAGACGACACACAAGAAATAGCAGCTATCGCGGTGGGCCCCTCGCATGAAGCAGTCGCGGCGGCCAGAGATCTCCTTGAGCTCCTTGTCGACACTAGGAGCAGAGATGAGCTACTTGACTCGTGGCCTGCGAGCCGGATTGAGGCAGTACGGAGAAATTACGGTATTGGCTCGGAGGAGCTCACAGCGGTAATTCGAGAGGATGAAGACACCAGCAAGGCGGTTGAACGTTTAGCAATCGAGCGTTCGGCATTATTGACGGTAACAAGATAGCATGCTCAGGATTTACGCTTCTCTCGTTCTACCGATAGAATATCATCGGGCGCGATTAGCGATAGGCCTGCCAATTGCCCGATGATCTCAATCATCAGGATCTTGTCTGGAGAATCCAAGTCAACTGTTCGTTCAATACGTTTTGCAACAGAATCTATGATGGTTTTGTTAGATAGGTCGGTATGCCGTTTTTCTATGGTGATTCGGAATTTCTCGGTTTTTTCGATTCCTTGAGCGAGAGTCAATGCTGCTCGCTCAATTTCCTCTAGCTTAGCTTCGACTACACTTTGCGCCGGAACCAGTTTGAGCGTGTACTTGAACTCCCAAGGTCTCTCCTTCAGGAGTAGACGCAGATCTCGTATCGCCCTGATCGGGTCGAGCTTTGTTCTTGCAGCGACCAAACCTATTACTGAAGTGGTCTCGATTGTTGAGCCGCGATCGCCGACCTCGCCTAGTAGATACCACATCTCGCTACAGGTGTTTTTTTCATTACCTCTACTCGTAGATACTACTAGGTTGAAATCGTTCATCAAGGAGGTGCACCTGCAAGCAGCGGAAGTATGAACCAGTGCTCCTAATAGCTATCTTGGCTTGCTTCGCTTGAGACATCGCAAGATTTCTTCTCTGCCGATTGGACCTTCCCGCAAAATCGCTAGGCTTTCTTTTGTAAGGTCCACTATGGTAGACGAGATACCGAGTGGCGACCTACCACCATCCAACACTACGTCAACCTGATCACAAAACACTCTCAAAGCTTCTTCTGCTGAGAGGGCGGGCGGATTTCCAGTCAGGTTCGCACTTGTCCCGACAAGATAACCCGAACATAGACGGAGAAGCTCAAGACAGATCGCGTGCTTCGGGGAACGCAATCCAACTGTCCGGTCAGGAACGAGAATAGCGGGAACTGTTTTCCGGGCGAGTTGGATAATCGTGAGTGGCCCTGGCCAGAATTTCTCGGCAAGTTTCTGCCCCCCATCAGAGATGTGAGCTAGTGTGCGAGCGCTTTCCAGGTCTTTTACCAAGACTGGCATCGGCTTGGTTCTGCCGCCTTTCGCTTTGATTACGTTCTCAACGGCGGAGGCATTCATAGGATCGCAGCCCAATCCGTAGACCGTGTCGGTTGGAAAACAGATCAGCCCCCCTGCAGCGACTACTTTGGCGGCTGCCGTCAGCCCTTCTAGATCAGCCTTCATGAGCTGTACCAAAGGAATCACTGCTTACTTCCATTTGAACAGGCTGCAAACGGCTTAAAGATTAGTCCATGAGCCTTGGTGTTCGCACAATCATCTCAAAGCTCCTGATTTAGGAAGGGCGGTCGAATATGCTTGGCAGAATAGTCGTACACGGTGGCGCTGCATTCTGGCGACAGTACATTAGAAGAGGATTAGCGGGTGTGTCAGCCTCTGCCTCTGCGGGTGCAGAGATTCTTCGACGAGGAGGTTCCGCCCTCGATGCCGTGGAAGCGGCTGTCTCAGTTATGGAAGACGATTCAGTCTTCAACGCTGGACGAGGATCATCTCTCACAATGAAGGGCACTGTGGAAATGGATGCTGCAATCATGGATGGGAGAGACTTGTCGGCTGGTGCAGTCGCTATGCTCCGATCAGTGAAGAATCCCGTTCGGCTTGCACGGTTGGTAATGGAGAAGACCGATCATGTTCTACTGGCCGGCGAAGAGGCCGAAAGGCTGGGTAGACTCTTCTCACTGCCGAGAATCAATCCGATAACTCCTGAAAGGCGAAGAATATTCATCGAACTCAAGAAGGGCAACCCGAACAGTAGAGCAAGATGGATGAAGAAGAACGCTCAGCTTCTGCGCCGGCATCCTGAGATCCTCTCAAGCGACACGGTGGGCGCCGTGGCAATGGATAGTATGGGTGACTTTGCAGCGGCCGCCTCAACGGGCGGTGTCGTGCTGAAGCTGCCCGGTCGAATTGGTGATACGCCTCAAATCGGGTGCGGACTCTACTCCGACAACCGATCAGGTGCTGCAACAGTCACGGGATTGGGTGAGATCGCAGTGCGCCTAGTGCTTTCTAAGGCGACATGTGCCCTCATGGAGCGGGGGCTTCCAGCGCCGAAAGCAGCAACAATGGGTATTCAGGATGCGTCAAGGCGATTAAGAGGCGATGCTGGGATCATTGCCATCGACCGTAAAGGCCGCATCGCAGCGGTTCACAATACACCGCTAATGCCATGGGCATATTCAACAACGAAAATGAAGAAAGCACAGGTCAGTCCTCATGGAAAAATAGTTGCACCCTTGACCTAGATGAATTCGCTCTGAAATCTGCAGAACGTTGACCTTAGACAGCGAACCAGCCAAAAAGTTTAAAGTCCAACATCAAAGGGGGTTAGTCGAGCTTTCAACACGGAGCTTTTTCTCTTGAGTGAAGAAGAAGACTGGGATGGCGGAGAAGAGGATGACTGGACCGATGATGAATGGAGCGAAGACGAAGGCTGGGGAGAAGACGAAGAATGGTAGAAACCTCCCTGTCGAGTTTTTCTTCTTTCGAATCGATACACTAGTTTAGATCTTACTTCTGGTTTCGTTGGAGGCATAAGCGCTTGCTGCGAGTAGCTACATTAGACAAGGAACACTGCAAACCGGATGATTGTGGCATTCCTTGTTACAGGTTCTGTCCAGAGGTTTTGAACAGGAGATACGCAATCAAGTTCATTGCTGGGCAGAAGAAGCCCATCATTGATGAGGACCTTTGTACCGGATGCGGAATATGCATTAAGAAATGCCCATTCGATGCGATAAGCATCGTCAAGCTGCCGCAAGAGCTTGACGGGGAGTGTATTCACAGTTTCGGCGTCAACGAGTTCAAGCTCTTCAGGTTGCCCGTTCCAAGAAACGGGGTTGTCGCAGGGCTCATTGGTAGGAACGGGACAGGGAAGAGTACTGCACTCAAGATTCTGGCAGGCGAGATGACTCCGAATTTCGGAATCCCTGAAGCTCAGCCCGATTGGAATACCGTTTTGAAGAGATATCGTGGCACATTACTATTCGAGTATTTCACCCAGATCTCGACGAAGAAGCTTAAGGTTGTTCACAAACCCCAACATATCGACAAGATGGGAGCACATCTTGATGGAAAAACAGAACAGATTCTTCAACGAGTTGACGAACGCAGCAAACTTCCTGAACTCGTTAAGGAGCTTGGACTCGACCCGATTTTAGAACGAGAAGCGAGAGTCCTGAGTGGCGGCGAACTTCAACGCGTTGCAATAGCCGCAGCCATATCGAGGAACGCAGACGTTTACATTTTTGATGAACCTTCGAGCCATTTGGACGTTTACCAACGGATTCAAGCAGCGAGGAGCATCAGGAAGCTCGCCGCCGAGGGCAAAGCCGTACTGGTTGCAGAGCATGACTTGGCAATGCTCGATTATCTCTCCGATGAAATCTACCTTGTCTATGGCAAGCCAGCTACCTATGGAGTTGTATCCCACGTCCACCCGACAAGGGGCGGAATAAACGACTATCTGATCGGGTACCTGCCTGATGAAAACATGCGTTTCAGGGATGAACCAGTCAGATTCCACGTCAGGCCTCCGCGAGAGACAGCAACTGAAGTAGAAGCGAAACTCGAATGGCCCAAGATAATGAAGACGGTCGGATCATTCCAGTTAGAAGTCGATGCTGGTAACATGAACGCGGGTGAGATCGTAGGAATCGTTGGACCAAATGGAATCGGGAAAACAACGTTCATCAAGGAACTACTCGAATACTACACTAGATCAACAAATAACCAACTTCAGGTCAGTTACAAACCACAGTACATCTCCACAGACTATGATGGAACAGTCGACCAGCTCCTGACCAGTACGGTTGACGATCGTTCATCATCAATGGTTACGGAGGAAGTCATGAATCCTCTAACCATTGGCAAATTACTCGAAAGAAGGATATCGGAACTTAGTGGAGGCGAGCTGCAACGTGTGGCGATCGCCTGTTGTCTTGGAAAGTCGGCGCAGGTTTACCTCCTTGACGAACCAAGTGCTTTCCTAGATGTTGAGGAGCGACTGACATTTGCAAAGGCGCTTAGGCGCTTGATCGATTCGCGGCAAGCCTTTGCATTCGTCGTAGAACATGACATAGTCGAGCAAGATTTCCTCTCTGACCGCATCATGGTGTTCAAGGGTGTCCCAAGCAGAGACGGGAAAGGGTCGAATCCGCTTGCGTTGCGCGAAGCAATGAATCTCTTCCTTTCGGATATGGGCATAACCTTCCGTCGCGACCCGGAGACGAAACGTCCACGGATAAACAAGCTCGACAGCAAACTGGACAAGGAGCAGAAGGAGTCAGGCGAATTCTACTACGTAACCGCGACCGAGTAATCTGCCACAGGTTTAACTATCTCGTCTCCGACTTAATCTTTCGGAGATTCAGTTTCAAGTGGCAACAAATTACTGCCTTGAATGCGGCGGCATCCTCAGCTATGATAGTGCACTCAAGCAGTACACTTGCAAAAGTTGCGGACTTACCGTTAGCTTCCAGCAGCTCATGGAAGGAAGAAACAAGATTCGCGACCGAGAAACACCAGAGGAACAACGCAAGCGACGACAGAACGAATATCTGAAATGGTGGCTCTCCAAGAAAGGAGACTGAAGCACCACAAGGACCCCATGCGACGGTTCAACACTATTTTATCAGGAAGAACGCTACCCTGTCATCGTGTCCGACCTGAGAGGACTCGATGATGGCAAATGAAGAAGAGTTGCAGCGTTGAGATAATCTCTGTAGGAAACGAACTTCTACTTGGGAACACGGTCAACACCAATGCATCATGGATTGCATCCCACGTAACGTCGCTAGGCGGCAATGTTACTAGGATAACGACGATCGCCGACAATCTTGATGAAATCTCAAGGACGATCCGGGAAGCATTGAGAAGACGACCTACACTCATTATTACGACGGGAGGGATTGGCCCGACATTCGATGATATGACATTGCACGGAGTCGCCAGAGCGCTTGGTGTACACCTCAGACCGGACAAAACGGCGGTCATGATGGTACGTGAACATTATGCGCAGATGTTTCCAAATCGTCGGATCACCTTGACGAAACCGCGCCTCAAGATGGCATCGATACCGGTTGGCGGCAAAGCCGTCAGAAATCCTGTGGGAACTGCACCCGGAGTGAAGTTGAGCGTCCACGGGGTCGAGATTTTCTGCCTGCCTGGTGTACCTAAGGAAGCGAAGGCGATATTCAGAGAGTCCATCTCGCCTTCAATTAGCTCAATGACAGCTGGATCAGTTTTTCTCGAAAGATGGGTGAGCGTTCGAGGAATTATGGAGTCGAAATTGGCGCCCATGATTGATCAGGTCATGAGTCGGTGGCCCGGCGTTTACATCAAGTCGCATCCCAGAGGCGTAGAGGCGGGAGGACATCCGCACATCAAGCTGCATTTCTCAATCCGCAGCACGGACACGAGCAATGCGAAGCGTACTCTTCTCGGTGCGGTTCATTGCCTTTTGGACAAACTCACGGAGCTTGGCGCTAAAGCCAGCACTGTCCGTTAAGACGCTCTGCGGGCTATTGGGGAATAGTCTAAACGTCGTTTCGTGAGACGAATATCAATCCAGTCAATCGGTTTGCTGGAACTTGGGGCACTTGAGCGGTCTTTATGGCTTTTTGAAGAGCACTTCATTCATTCTCGACTGACTTCCAGCCCGGCCCCGTCCTGGGAGACGGACTGTAGTCGACGCCAATTTGCGGAGAAGCTCAAGCTGAGTTTGAAGTTCATTGGAGGCTGTTCCAGGCAATTCAAGAATCTTGGGGCCCCGTCAAATCTGGAATCGGAGACCAAGGCGTGAAAGACCTGTAACCCCATTCTTCCTGCGCCGACAGAGGCGTGCCTGTCTACTCTGGATCCAAATCCTGTTTTGGAGTCATTGAGGTGAATGGCTCTGAGATTGCTAAGACCTATTGTAGTGTCGAGTTTCTTCAGGACTCTCTCATATCCCTTGTAGCCGGAGAAATCATAACCAGCTGCAAAAACATGGCATGTATCCAGACAGAGACTCAATAGGCTACGCCGATCTACACTCTCGAGAACCTGTGCTATTTCCTCGAAACGCGATCCAACAGCAGTTCCTTGGCCGGCTGTGGTCTCCAGTAACAGTTTCGTAGTAGATTCACGAAAATCCTCTAGCACCGTGCGCAAAGCATCGGTTATTCGTTCAATTCCTGCTTTCTTGTTTGATTCACCATAAGACCCTGGGTGCAAGACTAGTGCTTGAATTCCCAACTCATTCGCACGCATCAATTCCCTGGAAAGCCTGCTATTCGACCTACGCCAGATATCCTCAACCGAAGCCAAGTTCACTATAAGTGGAACATACGCTACGACTTGCTTGACACGACTCCTCTGCCACGCCAACTTAAAGCTGGAAACTTCCTCGGGCAGAAGTGGAGGCACTTTCCACGTGCGTGAGAGTGAAATGTACGTTTGTGCGCAGCCGCATTGCCACTCATCGGCGAATCGAAATAGCGTTGCGAGGCCGTCAGGCGGTCGTCCTGGATGAGCAGGGATATTCGAGCCTAGCAATGATCCTTATTCCGTATGTCACTTCAGTTGCAGTTACTGAGCTGCTCTGGGACCCGGGTTCACAGTCATTTTTCCTGGTCTAGCCTGCTCTTCATCGCAGCTGGAAGCAGTCTGGGTCGAAAGAGAAAAGGCTTCCTAGGCATCGAAAGCCCAATGACACAATAGGACCATTACGGCCGGCCTCTTAGCTAGCCGCGAGGGCATACTTCATACATCCTGTCCTCATTATCCAGCAGGGATCGTTGTGGCTAACACAGTGTTCATCGTCGGAATGGCGGGCTCTGGCAAATCGACTCTCACAGCCTCCTACCTTGAATGGTTGAGGGCGGGCGATCGTGATGTTCTGGTTGCGAATCTTGATCCCGGCGTCATCGCGTTGCCTTACAACCCCGATATCGACGCCCGCGAATATGTTGACATTGAGAAGCTGATGCTCGATTATAGGATGGGTCCGAATGGGGCACTGATTATGGCGTCAGATTTGATCGCGGACCACCTTGAGGAAATACGAGGAGAAATTGAGGAGGCAAACCCCGATCTTCTCTTGGTGGACACACCGGGACAGATTGAACTCTTTGCGTTCAGAGAAGGTGGCCGCTTCATAGCCAGAGAGCTTGCGTCGGATGAGTCTGCGTTAGTCTATCTGATGGATGCGCCGTTTGCTCGCTTTCCACTCAATTTCATTTCCAACGTCTACTTGGCAGCTGCAATCTACAGTAGAATTGAACATCCTCAAGTATACGTGCTCTCAAAAACCGACCTTGTACCCGAGCAAGATATTGACCAGATAATCTCGTGGGCTACCGAGCCAGAAACATTCGAACAATCCCTTCGAACTTCAGACGAACTGAATCTCTCCACAATCACAAGAGACTTGGCCCGTGCTGTGTTCGCAACTGGTCTGCTCTCGGAACCAATTCCCGTCTCAGCAACAGAGAACTCAGGGCTCGTGGAACTCAATGCCGCAATCACCCGGATCCTCACACGCGGCGAAGAACTTTCAACGTGATGCAGGCTCGAGACAGCCTCATCCTCAGGAAAGAGTCGTCGGGTGGCCGATGTAATGATATTATAGTGCGACTGACACCTTGAGGAGCCAACTCACAAGGGTAAGGAAGGCGAATGCCCCCAGCGACAGTGGAGCGCATCCTCAAAGCTGCGCGTCAAGAGCAGCGGAAGACGCTCTTGGAACCCGAAGCGAAGGAAATCTGCAGAGCCTATAACATGCCCACACAAGACTTCAACGTGGCGCGTAGCGCAGACGAAGCAGCAGACTTGGCAGAAAAGGTCACCTTTCCAGTTGTGCTGAAGATCGTATCCCCAGACATCTTGCACAAGACTGAGGTTGGAGGAGTCATCCTGGACGTGAGGTCGAGGGACGAGGTTCAGGAAGGTTACGAGCAGATAATTGAGAAGGTCAAGGCACACGACGGAACTGCGCGTATTCTCGGAGTTCTGGTGCAACACATGGCACCGAAGGGCATAGAGGTAATTGTGGGTGGAATCAGAGACAGCCAGTTCGGCCCAACTATACTATTCGGTCTCGGCGGCATTTTCGTTGAAGTGCTAAAGGACGTCACCTTCAGAGTCGCACCACTCAGTGAACTGGATTCTCGGCAAATGATTAGGGGCATTCGCTCATATCCAATTTTGAATGGAGCACGAGGTCAGCCTCCAGCGGACGAACAAGCAATAATGAGCATCATACGTGGAGCGTCCCGAATTATGATGGAACAGACAGCGATCGGGCAGCTGGATCTGAATCCCGTATTGGTCTACGGAAACGGGGCAAGCATCGTGGACGCGCGAATCATACTGAGCGACTAGATTGGTTTGAGGAATGGAAATTGTGAGCAACGCATTAAATAGGGCGATTCAAATCACTTGAAACATCTCTTAAACCGCGGGTTCGCTTTGAAAGTATGTGCCTTCGCACTAGTGCTTCTCATCGCAGCATCATCACTTCCCCTCTGGGTCTCCGCACAATCGACCCAGACCGGAACAATCATCACCCGGACAGTTCCTATGACGATCAAAGTCGTGTTGATCGGCTTAGATCCCGCAACAATCGATTTGAATTATCTGAGTTGGAAAGGAAATACGATACAGAATTCGATCAATACTCTGCTGGACTCTGGTAACATTACCGGCATAAACTACCAGTTGAACTATGAATTTCAATTCGTAACGTCTGACTTTGAACAAAATCTCACACAGTTCCTAGGGTCAATTCAGGAGCGAAGTGTAACTTACAACCCGTGGTTCAAGGCCTTGACACTCAATTACTTGTATGATGCTGCTAAGGTGGAGGATTGGTTCATAGCCCACAATGCAAGCTATGGTGGTTTCCCAACACACGGTTACACGTTTGTACTAGCAAACTTGACCAATGTTCCGTCGATTACCGAGGGGCAACTCCTATCCGAGGACCCGATGAATGCAACGCCGCACTACTATAGGACGCCGTATGTGGACAAGGATCTGGATTACAGACTCCGATATCGCGATTTCTCAGTGGCTTGGGGCGGGAAAAGCAGATTATGGTACTTGGACCTTGCGGCTGGTCCAGAATTCTGGACTTGGTCCAGCACGGATGCGGTACCTCACATTCCCATGCAACTTGCCCTAGATCTTTACAGGATCAACGTGCACACTTCTTCTGGCAAAGAATGGCTGACACAATACCTGGGAGATAGCCTCTCTGATCCAGTTTTGGACCTCGCGGTGCCTGCCTTCGTTTACCAACCAGTCTATAGTCACACGTATCGAATCGTCGTGAACATTATCGATAATCGCACCAACAAGGAGAGGGACGTTGTCCCGATTGAAGATACCATCCACCCCGAGATCGTCAAGAAAGCGTTTGCAGATCTACTCCCGTACTCATCTGTTCAAGTTGATACCAGGATAGAATCTGCGAGTGCCTTGCCCGGACTTCAAGCGGCAATCATCAACAGCACCGTCACCCCGCCGAGTGACCTTGGAATTGGCCGTTACATCGATACACGACCAGTTTACAGATATCTGCAGCAACACCTTTCAGAGTTCGTTGGAACCGTGAGGCCCGATTCGGGCGAGTTCACTATACCTGTTTTCGCTTTCGCCTTCACGTCAGGAATATATTTCGCGTATACGTACAAGTGGTACGTATCTATGCTCAAATCCGATCAGACCAGTTTCTCAGGCATATCTTTGGGAGATATGGTTTTAATTGGATTGACTGAGTCTGATTTCCAAAAGGGGGACAACGTGACCCCGGCTCAACCAGGAAAAGGTATAGGGTTCACACAGGTAGTAATCCATGAGGCGGGACATTCGCTAGGCTTGATGCATCCCCATCAGTTTGGATATCTGGGGGATTTTGAGTCATCTGCAATGAGCTATTGGGCATGGGAGTACAAGTTTAGTCAATTCGACAAAGACTCAATAAACCGTGCACATGCAGATCAACTGATCAATTCGGCTTTGGCAGACTTGAATGGCGCTCAAACTATACTGAACGGCAGATTTGATGTAGGAATCGCCGGCAGCAAGATTACCTCAGCAAAGCAGTTGCTTGATGGAGCACTTGAGAAGTATAACGTAATGAATTATACTCAAGCTGTCGAAATCGCAGTCTCGGCGGAACAGACTGCGGCCGACGCACTGACTACCGCCGTCTCATTGCCGGGCGCTATGGCCACAGTTGCCCTGCTGTCACTGATCGTAGGAATTGCAGTTGGCTCATCGCTTATCTTCATAGCTTTAAGGAAATATGAGAGAGAGGTCTCTAATAGAAAGTGACTGAGCGGGGATATGCTGGCATGAACTCGGAAACAATTCAAACATCGGTTGACAATCTCTACCAAGAACTCAAGGAGCTCAAGGAGCAGAACATAAGGAAGAAGAATGAAATTAGCCTTCTCAAGCCACAGGTTGATGATACCGTCAGACAACGAGATGCACTCAACGGCGAAGTAAGGACGCTTTCAGCGAAAGTAAGAGAACTGAAGACCAAGAGAGACTCCCTAAACGCCAAGGTCAGGGAGCTCAAGCAGAAACGAGATGAAGCGAGAACTGCTGCCTCCGAGAAACGCGCGACCTTATCCAAGCTCCTCGAACAGGCAGGACGAATCTCAGAGCAATTGCAGGGCAGTATGTCAGAGCTTTCCAAGCAGGTCAAGCGATTAGAGTGGTATGTCCAGACAACACCCCTTGACCCGAAAAGCGAGAGAAATATGGTCGCAAAAATCGGCGAACTCGAAGCCAAACTAGCGAAACACAAAGGCCTACGAAACGTAAGGGACAAACTCTTGAGCCTAAAGGTCGAAGTTGCTGCGCTTAGAATGCAAGCACAGTCCAACCACCAGGAGCTTACGCACTTGGCAGAAGAAAGCGAGAAAGTCCATTCGGAGATGCAAGAGGTCGTTAAGCTTCTAACGACCAAGAAGAAAGAAGCAGACCAGAAACATACCAAATACTTAGAGCAAAGCAATCAGCGGCATGAAGCGGTAAGCACGCTCAGAAAGAACTTAACGCGAATAGAAGAAATACGGTCACAAATAGGGGAAGTGAAAGTCTCCTCTAAGACAGAGAAGGCAGAGAAGTTGAAGTCCAAGTACAAGGAAGCTGCAAATGAGAAGCTCCGCACAGGCGGCAAACTGTCCTTCGAAGAATTCCAAGCACTGATGGGGGATACTCTCTCAGGCAGTGAAGATGAGTAAGGACAGTATCCGCGAACAATGCCCAGAATTGCGGTAATCGGCGGAAGCGGCCTAGAAGACCTTCTCGGTGGTTCTCGAAGAATCCGCGTCGGTACACCGTTCGGTCCTGCACCAATAATGTCCGTCGGCCAAGTTGGCAAAGAAGAAGTTGCCTTTCTGCCAAGGCACGGACCGAAACATGATCTTCCTCCACACAAGGTGAACTACAGAGCCAACCTGTACGCCCTGAAGCAGATCGGCGTAGAACGCATAATTGCCACTAACGCTGTTGGCGGGATAAGTTCAGCCTACAATCCGGGAGACCTTGCGATTCCAGAGGACATAATAGACTTCACGAAGAGCAGAGTAGCCACGTTTTTCGACAGTGCACCAGTGACGCACGTCGATGTCTCTAAACCATACTGCGCCGAACTTCGCACCGTCCTAATCGAAGCAGCGAAAGGCGCGATGACGAAGACATGGAGCAACTCAATTCTAGCAGCCACAGAGGGACCTCGATATGAAACCCCCGCAGAGATCCGAATGATACGGACGCTGGGTGGTGACATTGTGGGTATGACAGGCGCACCGGAGGTATTTCTTGCAAGAGAACTCGAGTTGTGTTATTCAACTCTATGCTTCATCTCCAATCGCGCCGCTGGACAACAAGAGCAACTATCCGCGGTCGATGTGATGGAGATTGGTAGAAAAGTCATGCCGCAGATGCTAAATACGATAAGAAAAGCCATCGAAACGACTCCAATCAAGAGATCATGCCCCTGCGTCAGAGCGATAGATCAAGCCCAAGTGTAAGCCAATGCTACCGACAGTCCTCAAAGCCATCGGCGCATACAAGTTCTACGAAAAGTGGCTGGAAGACTTCGTCACGTCAGGCGACATGCCAGAACATGTCGGCATTATACTGGACGGCAATAGAAGATGGGGAATCGAGAAATACGGAGACAGACTCAACGGGCACATCTACGGAGCCAAAACAGGCGAGGACTTCCTCGAGTGGTGCCTAGACCTAGGCATCAAGACAGTAACCCTCTACGTGTTTTCCACAGAGAACTTTACGCGACCTAGGGAAGAGGTTGACAGAATTCTCACGATAATCGAGGACGAATCCAGGAAACTGGTTACGGATAAGCGGATACATGATCATCAAGTGCACGTGAAGGCAATAGGCCGCCTCGAACTGTTACCGGAATCATTGAGATTCGCGCTGAGCGAACTCGAAAGAGTAACCGAGACTTACGATAGACACTACCTCAACATCGCAGTAGCCTACGGTGGCCGCGCAGAAATCGTTGACGCAGCTAAACGCATCATCGACGAGGTCAAAATCGGCGCCTTGGATGGCGACGCTGTCGATGAAGACATGTTCAGAAAGTACCTTTACACATCCCACCTTCCAAATCCCTACCCTGAGTTGGTCATACGAACCTCAGGAGAAGAACGACTGAGTGGATTCCTAATCTGGCAAGCAGCATACAGCGAGTTCGTCTTCCTGGATGTATATTGGCCTGAATTCAGACGCATAGATCTTCTCAGAGCCGTCAGAACCTACCAGCGAAGGAAAAGGAGATACGGAAGATAGACGTCAAAGGCGCTGCCGGTCCTCCATTCAGATATATGGTTTCAATAGCTCCCTCACGCTTCCTATGGCTCTTCAATTGTTCGTCGTTTATTGAAACGTGTCAGCCTTGACCGAAAACGAAAAAACAGCACCATGCCAAACTTGACATGACCTTATCCATACAAATCATCACGAAAATGTAACCAAGCCTTATCTTCGCAACTTTGTAGCATCAGCCAACTCACGTGAGTCGCTAAAGTTACAGAATTTCGCGCATCAACCCGGCGAGATTGGACAACCTTTGGTATATATCAAGAGAATTGACCTCAGAGGCTTCAAAACCTTCGGCAAGAAGACCACAGTCCATCTAAGCCGCGGTCTCACGATCATCACCGGCCCCAACGGGTCGGGCAAATCCAACATCCTCGACTCCGTAAAGTTCGCATTAGGTGAACTGAGCCCCAAGGAACTAAGAGGCGAAACCATCGGGGACCTAATTCATAAAGGAGCCCAAGCTGCCTCCTCACGATCCGCATACGTCGCGGTTCAGTTTGACAACCACGATAGAAGGATCCCTATAGATGCTGAATCAGTCACGATTTCCCGTGAATTCCGCCGCGGAGGCGAAGGCATCTACCGACTGAATGGCAAGAGAATCTCTAGGAAACAACTCACGGACATACTCTCTTCTGCGGATATACAGGTCTCTAGCTACAACATTGTCCCGCAGCACGCTATAACCAGACTTGCCGAAGTCACACCCGAGGAACGCCGCAAAATAATCGAAGACATGATCGGCATAGCGGTGTACGATAACAAGAAAGCCTCAGCTCAAGCCGAATTACAGCAGTCTAACCTCAACCTACAAGTCGCATCCGCCAAGATCGAGGAAGTGAGACTTAGAGTGGAGTCTCTGGAGCGCGAACGCAACGACTATCTAAAATACCAACAAATTCGCAACGAACTCAACCAACTTCAAGCCAAGACCATCTCCCACAAGATCACCAAAGCCCGACAAGAATTCAACCAGCTGACAGCGAAAATCTTGGAATACCAACAACAACTCCAAGACTTGAAGACCAAAAGAGACGATCTGCTCCAGCAGAAGTCGAAGATCGATTCAGACAGACAGGAATTCGAAAGTTCAGTCGCTGAGAGAGGAAGCACCCGACTCTTAGCGGTACAACGGCAAATGGGTGACGTCAGCGCCACGATCGCCAGACTGCAAGCCCAAGCAAACGCAGCAGAAGCTAACATCAAACTACTTCAGAAACAGAAGACAGAACTCGAACAAAGCTCAACCGAAATCAGCGAAAAAGTGACGAACTCAAAAAGCGAACTACAAGAACTGGCAAACCAGCAGGACGAAATCCTGAAAGTTATTGAAGGTAAGCAAGCAGAAGTCGATGAATCTTCCAAGAAACTCACCGCACTCAGAACGGAGCTCGGAGAGCACAATAAAGAAGCAGAAGACCTTGAAAAATCAATAAACAATACGACGAACAGGATCATCAAGTTCGATGCCCAGATCAAAGGCAGCGCTACAAAAATCGACCTTCTAGAAAGCCATCTTCGCACGGTCAGGTCCCGGAAGCAAGAACACGAAATCCTAGTTCAGGATGTCACGAAACGCATCGAGGAATTGGCTCTCATAAAGCGCAACGAAGAGACAAGACTAGCCGAAGACGAGAAGAAAATTGCCGAATACGAAGCATTGAAGATACAAAGAGAGAAGGAAATAGGACACGCGAACGACGTTGCAAAAAGAGCAGGACTTGCGCTCGCTGAAATAGAGACTCAGAAGAACATTGCTGACAACCTCGCGTCTGATGACAAAGCACTTGCGCTCATAGAGGAGATGGTTACGGCTGGAACGGTCTCGGGAGTCCACGGAAGACTGGGGGATCTCGTCAAAGCGAACACCGACTACTCAAGGGCTATTGAGGCAGCTGCCGCCGGTTGGATGAAGGCGCTTGTGGTTAAGAATATAGAAACCGCGGTCGCCTGCATAGAAGTCCTGAAGAAGACAAAGATTGGAAGAGTGAAACTAATCCTACTAGAGGAGTTGACTCCTCCACCGAGAACCGAACTCCCGACGAACCTGCCTGACACTGTCGGACCTTTATCCGACCGTTTGGAGTTTGAAGAAGAATTCGGACCAGCCGTCCACTACGTCTTTGGCGATACAGTTCTGGCACTGAACCAAAAATCCGCATTTCTGGCATCGTTGAAAGGAATCAGGGCAGTAGCGATAAGTGGCGATCTATACGAACCGGGCGGAGCAATGGAGACCGGCTACTTTAGGCAGCCATATGACGTTTCCAGACTTCTCCTGAGCGGCCGGACAGTAAGCCAACTGAAGAACACACTCACTTCGCTTGAGAAACTTGCAGTGAAAACGGAAGACGACATGGCCAGAATAGAGGACGAAGTGCAGGCTTGGACGAAGAGTGAAGCCCAGACTCAGAACCTCATACGCTCAACAGAGAAGGAAATTGCGACATTCACGCAGAATCTGGAACGCACAGCCAAGTCGATCGAAGAAGGCAAGTCACGCATCGAGCTGATTGAACGTGAAATAGGGACAGAACAGGCCATTCTTGCGGCAAGTGCCGCCGTGAAGGATAGGATACAAGCGAGCCTGCAGCAGTATGAGGAGACTCACGGCTCACTGAAACTCCGTTCTCAATCGGCCACGCTTCTGCAAATCGAAAATGAGCATTCTGGACGCGTAGCTGAACTAAATGACCTAATCAGACAGAAAGTGGAAATTCAGAGCAGAATCAAATCCCTAGAATCCACCATAGCAGTCATCGAACCATCTGTAGAACAGGCAAGCATCCAACGTACGGGCATGGACAAGCAGTCGGAGGAACTTACCTCCAGCCTTACGTCCACGCAATCCGATCTGTCGAAGTACGAAGCCCAACTCAAACAGCTGGAAGTTGACCGTGACAAGTTGTCAGAAGAACTTGCTGCGGTGAGAGTGAGACGAAGCGAATACGACGCTCAGATGAAGGAGATTGACTCAGAAGTAACAGGGATTCTAGACAAGTTGGATCCTATCAACAATGAACTAGCCAACCTTAACGCCTCGCACAAGCACCTTGAAATGCAGATTGAATTTCACATGACCGAGCTCAAGGAACTCGGTTACGCTGAAGTTCTAGAAGTCACAGGAGAAGAAATGGAAACCGTACAGAATACGCTTCCCACCCTGAAAAAGGAACTGGCGGCCATTGGCGGAGTCAACGAACTAGCCGTATCACAATACGAAGAAGTCAAGGACAACTACAAGCATCTGGCGACAAGGATCTACGGTCTCGAGAAGGAGAAGCTATCGATAGTCCAATTCATGAATGAAATCGACCAACAGAAATTCGAGGCCTTCATGAAAGCATTCAATCAAGTCAGTCAATCCTTCAATGAAATCTTCCAAACAGTGACCAGCGGCGTCGGTAGACTATTTCTTGAGAAACCTGAATCTCCCTTCGAAGGAGGAGCAGACATAAGACTACAGTTCCCAGGCAAAACCGAGATGACAATTGGCGCGGCCAGCGGTGGCGAAAAATCCGTAGGAACCGTCTGCTTCATACTGGCCTTGCAAGCGATACATCCGATGCCATTTTACATGATGGACGAGATGGACGCCCACCTTGACATCGTGAACTCACAGCGACTTGCGGAACTTCTCAAGTCAAAGTCGAAAGGATCACAGTTCATCATCATATCCTTGAAAGATGTGACGATCACAAGAGGAGACACAGTGTACGGTGTCTTCATCCAAGAAGGAGTATCACAGGTAGTAGGTCTGCCCATGCAGGAGGCAAAAGTCGTTAGAAGAACTAAGTAAGCCCTTCTGGCTTCGACCTCCCTACCTAATCCTCTTCGATCTACTGCGACTCCACCGCATCAAGCCATGGGACGTAGACATCGCAATGTTACTCAGCTCGTTTCTCGCGGAAATGAAGAAGTCAGGTTACATAGACTTCTCAGCCTCTGGCACGGCCCTACTTTCTTCATCCATAGTGCACCGCATGAAATCCGAACTCGTCCTAAAGATGGAGGAGCCACCCAAGCCTCCTGCTCCAAAGCCTAACGAAGAAGTCCCACCACCATTACCCTTCCCCTTGCGATTCGAATACACGTCAACCCAGGTCACAGAGATACTTCACGCACTTCAGGAAGTCTTGGAGAACGAGAAGATCATCCTGGAGAGGAAACCGTTCATTCTAAGCCCTCCATCAGTCTTTGAGCAGATGGACGAATTTCTAGCTCACATAGAGGAGAACATGCAGACCTTCTACGCCGAAATAATCAAACTCAGCATTAGGGGTTCGCCACTCTCGTTCAGAGAGATGGTGAAGGGAAAATCTCTCCTAGATATTGTGCGGGTTTTCATCATGCTACTCTTCCTCGCGAACCAGAAGAAAATACTGATGACTCAAGAGGAACAAGACTCGGATATACTCATCCGCCTAGGAGAGGTGTCACCGCCAATTGTCTGAGACCCCCAGCGAAACCTCAGAATCAACTCAGGGACCGAAGAACAAGATTCCATTAATCGAAGCCGCTCTCTATGTCACAGGCCGCCCGATCGATATCAAAACCCTTGGCGCCGTTGTCGGATTAAGATCCGAAGACAAGGTCAAGGAACTCGCAAGGGCTCTCAAAAGTAAATATGCTAACGACGGAACCTGCCTTGAAGTACTGGAGCTAAGTGACGGCAGGTTCGTAATGCAACTAAAGCCACAGTATGTACGGCATGTCAAACGCCTAGCTACTAGACAACTCCTGACCCCCGGCCCCATGAGGACACTTTCATTCATAGCTTACAGGCAACCAGTAACTCAATCGTATCTTGCGAAAGTAAGAGGAAATTTGACCTATTCGCATGTGAAGCAACTCCAAGAAGTGGGACTGATAGCTGAGGAGAAGCTTGGAAGAACGAAGATTCTTCGCACCACCCCGAACTTCGCAGACTACTTCAACCTTAGCCACGATCCACCGTCAATGAAAAAACAGTTGGAAAAACTCTTCTTAACGATAAATGCGCACAAATCAACTAAGAAAACGCCTTCCGTACCCAACTAGCAGATTGCGTGTTCGCTAATTCCAGTGTCTCTCCACCAAGACACAATAACCCTTAAAAGAACGGCTGATTGCCTCTCATCAAAATCCAAGTCTGGAGTTAGATCATAGAATGCCGCAATGGCACGGAGACCTTCACAAACGAAAGAAGACAGGCGGAAAGAAACACATTTTCCGCGGAAAACGCGCCTTCGAGATGGGAAGTGACGCAGCTGAAACGATTGTTGGAGAAACGCGAATCACAACGACGCGCGGCCGCGGCGGAAACCTCAAACTGAGAGCATTGGCCGTTAATTCGGTCAATGTCACTGACCCCGCCACAGGCAAGAGTCAGAAGACGGAGATCCGAGCAGTCGTAAAGAACCCGGCAAACGTTGACTATCAGCGTAGAGGCGTCATAACTAAGGGCGCCGTTCTTGACACACCTCTCGGGCAGGCATTGGTTACATCCAGACCTGGTCAGCATGGCGCAGTGAACGCTGTTCTTATTCAGGGAACAACGAAATAGTTCCATGGCTGTTTCCCTGAAACTCATTCGGAACAGGGGAGAGCCTTGAAGCTCCATGGTAAAATTGTGGTTTGGCCGGCCAATCTCGATTCTACAAAATCACGCAAGGAGGGCCGTAAGCTAGCCAAGGGACTGGCTGTTCAGACTCCCAGACTCGACGAGATTAGTGAGGCGTCAAAACGACTCTCACTCGACATTGAACATGTACCGGCAAAGGCTAGACCTGCAAACTGGTGGGAGAAGGGAGGATACCTAACCGTTCCCAAGAAAGGAACCCGAACTGAGCTGCTTCGCTCCTTGGCGGACGGGGTTAAGGAGATCAGAAGCGCAAAAAGGGCCACTGAGAAAGAGCGAAGATAGAAAATTCCACGCCGTCTAATACGATATCTCTCCTATTACGTCAACTTCGACTACTTGTCCGGCCTCAATGGCTGCCACATCCTCAGGTACGACGATAATCCCGTTTGCGGCAACCATGCTCATCAGCACCGAAGACCGCTGAACCCTCAGAGGCTCTGCAATCAAGCCATCAGGAGTCCTTCGCAGGGCCACCCGAACGAAAGCCCTGAATCCCGGCGAATTACTGATTTTCTCTCTGAGGACAGCCTTGACGACCGGATCGTCGATCACCTCACTCCCAAGTAGTCTTGCGATCAAAGGTCGTCCGAAAACGCGGAACCCGAAAATAGCTGAGACCGGAAAGCCGGGAAGAGATAGAATCGGTTTACCGTTGACGACAGCCAGGCCGGTTGGCATGGCGGGGCGCATGGCTATCCCATGCACAAGCATGCCAGGCTTTCCGAGTTTGTTTATGCATGCCGGAACAAGATCCTTCTCACCCACAGAGGAACCTGCGGTCGCTACTACTGCTTCGCGGGACCTCAGTCCCTTCCGGAGGGCGGCCATTATTTCCTCCTCATCATCTCTCACTAATCCTAGATCTACGGGAATGCCCCCCCGTTCCCAAATCATTTCTGAAAGAACCAGGCGGTTTATGTCGACAATCTTGTTCGGTCTATCGCGCTGTAACATATCTGTAAGCTCATTGCCGGTTGAGAACACTGCTACTCGCGGCTTACGTACAACGCGAACTCTCACCAAGCCTAACGCCTTCAAGACTCCCATGTCCTGAGCACGAATTCGTCGACCTCTGATCAACACAACTGCTCCTCGACTGACATCCTCACCCCTTCTGGAAATATGCTGGCCTGGAGCAGACGGTGTAAGTATAGCAACTTCATTTGTAGAAAGCAACTTCGTCCGCTCATCCATGACAACAGCATCAGCGCCAGATGGAATACTGCTACCGGTCGCTACCGCGACGGCTTGGCCAGGTTGCACATTGAGCCGGAAGACTTCGCCAATCTTGCTCTCTCCAACGATCCGCAGAACAACGGGGTTCCCCTCTGCCGCGTTATGAACCTCTGACGAGCGAACGGCATAGCCATCCATTACTGCTCGATCTGTTGGCGGAATAAACCGGTCCGCAATGATATCTGCGCCCAGAATTCTTCCCAATGATTGATCGATGCTGACGAACTCAAGTCGAATTCTGGGTTTGCCGATCGCATCGAGGAATGTGTGAAGCGCATCGCTGACCTTGGTTAGGTTCTGAAAACCCTCATGTCGACCTGGCAACTGAATGCACCTTGTGAACAGCACAATCATATTCATACACATATCTAATACGTCCAATCATTCTACAACCGCCGATTGCCATGCCTAACTCGTTGATCCTAATTATAGCAGGAATTGCAGGCGTTGCATTACTGATCGGACTGTTAGTCTGGTACAGAGGTAGAGTGCAGAACCCTGAGGAACCAGTGATCGAGCTTGAGAGATTGGTGAATTGTAGGTCATGCGGTTCCTTAATCCCTGAAGGAGCTCGCAAGTGTGCCTTCTGTGGAGCGTGGCAACGCGAGCACGAATCTTCGGAATCACAACATGCCTAAACCACATGTTCTTCTAATGTTGAGCTCCAAGACCAGTCACCAATCCTTAAATAAAGAGCTGGAAGCCAAATGGCGCTGGTGCCGCCGAGAAAACACGAGCCGCCGTATGCGCACGCACGCGTAGACGACAGCTCAGTGGTTAGAGCAGCGGACCCTGATGCGTGAACAGGGGCTGAAGCTGTTAAGCGGGATCACACAGTAACCCGTTGGTCGCAGGTTCGATCCCTGCCGGCGGCGCCAATCAGACTTCTCGATTCGCACAAAAGGTCAAAAGATAGTCCGTTTTTGATCTAGTCTAACAAAGATTAGTCGACTTTGAGTAGGATTCGAGGACATGCGCATACGTGAATTTCGAATTGAAGACTACGGTAATGTCCTAGAGCTCTGGAAAGACGCGAGGCTGATTCTCCGTCCTGGGGACGAGCTCGAAGGCATCAAGCTGAAACTACAGCGCGATCCTGACCTTTTCCTCGTCGCTGAAGAGGATCATGGGATTGTTGGAGCTGTGATGGGGGCATGGGATGGGAGGAGGGGATGGATCAACCACCTAGCCATCAAACCCGCATTTCAACGAAGAGGAATCGCAAGCGCCATAATCAATGAGTTGGAGAGGCGATTCACTGAGAAGGGCGCCGAGAAAGTGAATGCTCAGATATATGAGTCGAACACGAAATCGCTTGAGTTCTTCAAGGCTAGAGGGTACGAAATTCACTCAGATCTAATAATGATAGGCAAGTATCTCAAGAAGTAGAATCAATTACTGGGATTCTTCGACCGATTCAGCTTGCCTTTGCTTCGGCGACCGGCAGATATTCGCATATTGTCGTAGGCTTCTCTAGTATGCGATTTATCGTGACCTCGCCAATCATCCTGCAGAACTTGGATATCTGACCAATATTCCAAACAATTGTACGGAGGCTTACTGCCGCCGTCACGTCTTTCACGTGGGTAAGCACCTTCTGTGTCAACTTCCTCTCGTCGTTCTCGGACGCTTCAACCATCTCCACCGTTTCGTTCGCGAGCAATATGTCCGAAGTGAGTAGGGCTTTGATGCTCTGTTCTGAGATCTTCGTGACTTGAGCTTCGAACCTGGAAATTTCGTTAAGAATACTTTCGCTGCCAATCTCCCGATCCTTTATGGATAGGACCTCGATCGCAATGTTCTCTGCTGAGTCCGCCATCTCTTCAAGAGTCTTGGCTACGACTCTATTGCCAGCTATGTGGAGTGGTGACTCTATGCCTATCTTTGAACCGACGCTCCTGTCCCTAATGGCAAGCAATAGCTGCCTGACAATAAGCCAGTAGATCCTGTCGGATTCCTCCTCCATGTGCGTGACCTCAGCGGCGAGTTCGGGCCGCCTTTCAGTAAGCGCCTTAATGGAAACATCAAGCATCGAGATGATTATGATGTGCAACCGCCGTATCAAACCGTAAATCGGAAAACGCGTAGGGTCAACGAAGCTTTGAAGCGTTATTTGCTTCAGAGTCTGCTCGACTATGCTCAGCCCGGTCAGTCGCTGGGTTGTGGCACGGATCTCTTCAAGATGAACCTTCTTCAACTCATCTTTGGCCACAACTTGGATCGTATCATGGCCGAGGATGTAGTTGGCAGTAATGACCCGGGTTAAGAGATTGGTTGAGTTGCAGAGATCTGCGTTTACGATGCAGTTCTTGACTTCTTCTCGCTTGTGTTCAGTTCCCGGGATTAGTTTCAGTGAACCATCGTCTTCGCGCTTGATTGAGACAATGTCCCCAGCCTTTAGTTTGACGTCTTCAACCCACTCCCGTGGAAGAGAAACAGTTAGAGTGGAATAGCCTACTCGCTGGACCTTTCTGGCTTCCAAGCTTACGCACAGTTCGAGTATAGTCTAGTCACTAGAATATAGCTTTCAGTATTGTTTCTCAACACCCAAACTGAAGGGTTCTTACTCTAACGATTTGACCCCCTTGGAACCTTCAGTTTGGTATCGACAAGAGACTATTTTCCCGCAATTACTATCATTGGGCGGTTACTGAGAAGGCGAAGGAGAAAACGTATTCGCCGATTCTCCGCATTCCCAGCTCTATCCGTTCCTCAGGTTCGCTCACGAATGTGAGTCTAATATGCCCAGCACCCTTCTCACCAAAGAACGAACCAGGTATGCCGATCACGCTCTTCCTGTACAATAGGCGATTGCAGAGTTCTTCCTCATCACGATTCATTGCATTCAAGTAGCGCCTCATATCGACGAAGAAGTAGAACGCTCCATCGGGTCTAACGGTCTTCGCCTCTGGCAGATACTGTTTAATGCACTTATCCATGAAATCCCGCCTTTTCACGTAGATCGGCAGAACAATGTCTCTTAGGTATCGCTCCTTGACACCGTCAGCAAAGAATCGCATCGCAGCATACTGGCTTAGCGTATTGGGTGCGAGACTCGTGTATTGCTTCACTTTCTCCATTGCGTCTATGATTTCCTTCGGGCCGAGGGCATATCCCAATCGCAGACCAGGTATCGACGATTCCTTAGAGAAGCTGCCTAATGAGATCACCCTATCACGTGCGCCTGGTAGACACGTAATTTTCGGTTGGGAGACATCACCATAAACAATATCGCGATATGTTGAATCATAGAGGACCCAGAAGTCATTGTCGCTGGCCAGATCAAGCAAGCCCTTCGCGAACTCTGGGTGGACTATCCGCCCTGTCGGATTCTCAGGACTGAGCAAGACCACGGCCTTGGTCCGTTGCGTTATGAGGGATTTTAGAAGTTCGAGATCTGGTTGGTATCCCTCTTCAACCTTCTCTGGCAACTTTCGCAGGCGTGCACCTGCAAGTTGAGCGGCCTCCATATATCCCAAGTACGTAGGGTCGGTTACGATGACTTCATCGTTCTTGTTGAAGACTGACATGAATGCGATGAATATGCCTTCAGTTGCACCATCCGTCATGATCACTTCGGTGGCTGGATCATAGACAGTGCCATCATACTTTGCCCAATCGTTTGCAATGAGCCTACGCAGCTCTAGGAAACCTCGAGTTCCAGTGTAGGCATAGGTTCCCAGCGCATTCTCTGAGATCCTCCTGGCGATTTCAGCTGTGACTTCTTCTGGAGGCGGTAGACTTGGGGCCCCTCCACCAAAGGAGATTATCTCTCGGTTCTTGCCTGCTTCTGCGAGAAGAGCTGTGACGCGGCGGATGGGTGAGATGTGGAGTGAGGCAACTCTGTCGGAGAGTGTTACCATCTCGCTGTGCCTGCTTCGCGCGCCCTGATTCTTCAGGTTTAGCTATAATGTTTCTGACTTAATATAATTACACTAATGTCGGTATTATGATTGAATGGAGCTCAGCTGTGAATGTAATACGGGGAAGCTCGGACTATCCTTCTGCGGCTCAGGGCGCTCGAATTCACAAAGCGGAACGTGGGCCAAATCCTAAAGAAAATGCATCGGTGACAGGAACCATAGGGGACAGGAGAGGGAGGGCCAATTGTGCTTGAATTACGCCGGCGATGCCCGGTGTTATGCTACGGGCAAGGAATGCCTGTTGGGGGTGAGGGGCCGCTCTGCGAGCAACTACGGTGACGAATGCCTTCTCCATGGCAAGTTTGACGTCTGGGTCACCCAAAATGATAATCTACTGATCAGCGACATCGGTGCTCCATCCGATGAGCCAAAACAGTGTCTTGCCCTCGGAATCAACATAACGCTGGCTGAGGAGATTGCTCGCCGCCGATCAGCTCAACTTGGAACGACAGTGCTTACTACCGAACGTAGATGTTTAGCTTGCGGTAGATACTTCTGGATGACTGAACACAAAGGACATTCAGGCCTAGCGGAGAATGGGCATGGTCACTTGTGCCCGGATTGCGTCGGGAAAGCGGTTGATGAATGTGTGCTGGAAAGGCTAGGAAGTCTGCGTTATTGGTGCGGTTGACGATCTACTGAGCGGCCCAGCTGGGTATGCAATGGAATGTTGATGGACCTTTCGAGTCGAGAGTTGGATGCGCTCGTGCAAACTCTCTGCCTTTTTTGATTGCAGCGTAGTTCAACGTCATTAGTATCTCCTTCTTGCCTGCAAGGAAATGCTTCAGCGCCTCCTTTACGCGATCATCCTTCACATCGGGTGCGCACACTTGGAGGAAAGCACCGAACATTACAGAATTTGCGAACATCTTGGTGTCCTGCACTTGGTCAGAGGGCAGATCCTGTTTAAGGTTCTCCGCGATCTCGGTTGCCGGAATTCCCAGTTTCTTGACATCGTCGCGGTCGACGCCAGTGTCGATCAGCGACTCGTTGTAGACGATCAGACCTCCCGGCCGTAGATTATTGAGGAAGTCCATTGAGGGCTGATTCATGATCAGTTCGACGTCGGGCTCCTCCGCTATGGGGTTATCGACGTCTTCATCAGAGACGATCACGTAGCATTTCGCCTTACCTCCACGTGTCTCCGGACCGTAGGAGGGGATGTATGCAACGTGCTTCCCTTCGAGCATGGCTGCGTATGCTACGTAGTCACCTAGAAGAAGGACACCTTGACCTCCGTGGCCAGCGATTAGGACTTTAGTCTTGCTCATTGTTTCTCAACTCCGAACGTGTCTTTGAACAGGCCGAGCGGATACTTCTTGATGACTTTCTCGTTGACATGACGTTTCGCGTCAAGAATCGACATCTTCCAGTTTACGGAACATGTGCTTAGGAACTCAACGAAGGCGAATCCGCCTTTGGCTTGAACTTTGAAGGCATTCTCGACGGACTTTTTCGCATCGAGTATGTTCTTTATTGTGTAGACCTTTCCCCTCGAACTAGAAAGTTCTGTCACGACTAGGCTTGCTCGTTTTACGTAGGCTGCTCCGTCAATTCCCGCAATCAGCTTTGACGTATCAAGCTCAGTGCCCGTTAATGCTGGATCTCGTCCACGAGGTGTTGTTGTCGTAACTTGGCCTTCTAGAGTCGTCGGAGCCATCTGGCCGCCCGTCATTCCGTAGATACCATTGTTCACCATGAAGACCGTTATTGGGCTGCTTCTCTTCGCGGCATAGATCAATTCCAGTAGCCCGATGGAAGCGGCATCTCCATCGCCTTGGACTGTGAACACCATTAGATCCGGTCTTACTCTCTTCAGACCTGTGGCGACGGCTGGAGCGCGTCCGTGGGCTGCGACTATGTGATCGCAGTTGAAGTAGTTGTAGGCTAGGACGCTGCATCCAACTGAGTCGATCATTACGGTTCTTTCACGTATTTCTAACTCGTCCATTGCGGATGCTATCAGCCTGGTAAGCGTCCCATGCTCGCATCCAGCACAATAATGAGTTGGATTCTCAGTCAGCGACTTCAGCTTGCCAGCCTTGACCTTGAGAACTAATTGGCTCATGCTGCAATCGCCTCCAATCGTCGAAGTTTGGCTTCTATTTCTGCTTCTGTTGGTACAACGCCGCCCCATCTGCCCAAGAAGTCTACAGTCACGCTGTTACCAACCGCGAGCTTAACGTCTTGAACCATCTGTCCCGTGTTCAACTCTACAACCAAGAACTGTTTTCCTTGAGATGCAAAATTCTTGAGAATTGTTTTCGGAAAGGGCCACAGCGTAATGGGTCTTAGAAGGCCGACTCGGATACCTTTCAGTCGAAGTCGATTGATTACGCCTTTGGCAATGCGCGCCACGATACCGTAGGCGACAATGACCTTTTCGGCGTCTTCGGTGAGGTATTCTTCAAACCGGACTTCGCTAGCTTCAACCTGTTTGTATTTCTCGAAGATGTTCGCGATGTGCTTGTAGTGCTTTTGATAATCCAGCTCAAGTGAATTCAGTATATGTGGCTCTCGACCTTTCGCGCCCGTAGTTGCCCAGCTGGACACATCGTACTTGGGTGTCTCAAATTCTGGAAACTCGACATCTTCCTTCAGCTGTCCTGTGAATGCGTCCCCAAGGATTAGAACAGGGTTACGGTACTTGAACGCCAAGTCGAATCCGAGTCGTGGCAGTAGCGCCATCTCTTGAACCGAAGCGGGCGCAAGTACTATCAACCGGTAATCGCCATGACCCCCCCCTTTCGTTGCCTGGAAGTAATCGCTCTGCTCTGGCCCAAGATTCCCCAAACCCGGACCGGCACGGCAGATGTCAGCTATCAGAAATGGTAGCTCCATGCAGGCCGCGTATGACAAGCCCTCCTGTTTCAAGCTGAAGCCAGGACTGGATGTTGCGGTCATCGCTCGAGCGCCTCCTGAAGCTGCGCCCAGGACCATGTTTATCGCCTCCAATTCGCTGGCGGCTTGAAGGAAGAACTTGTACTCAGGGTACTTCCTGCTTCCAAACTCTTTTGCCAGGGTCTCTGGGATCTCGCTCGAGGGCGTTATTGGGTAAGCGAAGTAAACGTTCAGCCCTGCCTCAAGGGCACCGTACGCTAGAGCCTCATTTCCCTTCATGTATAATCGAGACATCTATGCCCTCACCTGAACCTCACTAATCGCGAAGTCCGGGCAAACCCAGTAGCAGATCGCGCATCCGGTACAATCGCCCTTAGTTCCTTTGTAGCTGAATTCAGCTGGATGAAACCCTGCCCGATTCAGTTTCGTCGAGAGTTTCAGGTTACCCGAGGGACAAGAGACAACGCAGAGCTCACAAGCCTTGCAACGCTCCTCGAGTATCTTGACAAACGCTCGAGGCTGAGTAACAGTTATCGTTTGACTCACGCCTTAACAACCTCCTTCTTCTCAACAAAGTTCTCCAGAACATATCGAAGCATGGCGTAATGCTGCTCCTCATCCAAAGCAAGCATCGTCAGCAACGATTTCAAATGCGGATCTCCGACTTGACTGGATGCCGAGGTAAAGAGGCGCAATGCCTTCTCCTCCATGTCCATGAGACGCATGATCTCTTCGCGACTCTCATTTAGGGGCGCCAGTGCTTCCCATTGGCTCGTTGCCAAGTAGTTTATGGCACAGTTCAAAACTTCGGCGTGTTGCATGGAGTCCCGCATAAGTTTCGCGTAGACTAACTTGGCCACACTGTGCTTAGTCTCTCGGACCTTTCGCGCGTACACTTCTGTCTCATGCTCCTCGTGGTCAAGCTGATCCTTCAACACTTCTATCAGGTGCTTGCTTCGCATACGCCCGCCGTTTGGCAGAACCAATGTAATTACGGATAGGAATAATGGAAGTACTCTATTTATTATATGTACTCGCCGCTGGTACAGAAAACTTGCGCGCAACCTGCCAGAACGGCAAGCACTCGAATAATCTGACCAGCAACTTCGAACCTGAATATTCGGATTGTGCCAGCGTCAACTGATGTGAACAATCCACTCTGCTAGAGCATGTCGAGAAATCGAGAGCGACAAACATCACGCCGGGTCACTCGTTGAAGAAATCAAGAGGCACGTTCATAATGCCATCAGTCTAGCATAATCGTGGTTAGAGGCCATGAGCAAACCAGTGGACATCGTAACATCTGCTGAGGGTGAAGTATTCGATATCGAACTTGAAGTCAACATCCTGAAAGAGAACCAACGCCTAGCACATGAGAACAAGCAGCGACTTCAGGCGAGCAGAATCCAAGCCATTGACGTAATGGGATCAGTGGGATCTGGAAAGACATCGCTGATAAAATCAATGATCTCTCGCCTCAAGCACAAGTCGCGCATAGCAGTGATAGAGGGCGATGTCACAACCACGATAGATGCGGATCTCATCGCCTCAGAAGGAGTCCCATCAATACAGGTCAACACAGGAAAAGAATGCCATCTTGACGCCAACTTAATCAGAAAAGCACTGGACCGCATACCATTGAGCAAACTGGACTTGATCTTCATCGAAAACGTGGGCAACCTGATATGCCCAGCCGAATTTCCGTTAGGCTCGGACAAGAGACTTGTGGTGATCAGCGTCACGGAAGGCCCCTACATGGTTTTGAAGCACCCCATGATGTTTATGGGCGCAGATGTTGTTGCGATAAACAAAACGGATCTTGCTCAAGCGATGGGCGTCGAGCCAAGAAAGCTGAGTTCCGACGTAGCTAAGATCAACCCCAAGGCAGTCACGATAAGCACGAGCTGCAAAAGTGGATCGGGCATAGAAGAGGTCATCAGGGCACTCGGTCTTGACGGGGCTTAGAGGCCTCCGTCCATGCACGAATTCACAATTGCATCATTGCTTGTGGATTCACTACTCGATCTGGCCAAGAAGCAGGGATCAAACCGTGTACTAGATGTGCATCTCAGGATTGGCAAACTAAGGGCGCTCTCTGCTGAGCAAGTGAAGTTCTCATACGGAATTCTGATAAGGGGAACGATCTTGGAGGGGTCTAGATTGATTATTGAGGAAGCCATGGCAAACGTCCATTGCTCCAAATGTGGTTACGACTCGAAATTAGAAGCCGACGAAAACTCACCATACCATTTTGCACTTCCATCACTTGTATGCCCGCGCTGCGGGGAGAACCTGTCGATCATTGGAGGGGACGAATGCACCATTTCGAAGGTGAAAATGGCGCTCCCTGTCAAACAACGAACCAAGTCCGCTTAGCAAAGCCGCGCAGAAGCGAATACATATGTTGACTCGATGCGGATGCGTTTCGCCCTTTCTCTATATAGAATCGCGTCGAAATATATAACAGGATTACGCAGCTGAACATACTCTCGCTCTACAGATCTTATTTGGAAAATGGTATCAGAGTGAAATGCTATTGGAGATTCGAAAAGTCCAGAGAGTCGGGCATTCGACGTTAACCGTCTCACTGCCGAGAGACTGGGTAAGGCAGGTTGGTTTGAAGCAAGGGGGCGTAGTAACACTTCGTCTTTCTGAGTTCGGAGAATTGATAGTCACCCCGGGCAGCGAGATGGAATCCGAGGAGATGACCGTCTGCAAAATCAACGCGGACACATGTAAGGATCGAGAACTCTTGACGAGACTGATTACGGGTAACTACATACTCGGCCGAGACACTATCATAGTCTCCGCCTCAACTGAATTGACTGCCGAACAGCTCACGGAAATCCGAAATTCGACGCGAAGACTTAGTGGACTGGGGATTGTTGAACAGACTCCAAAGGAGGTGGTTATCCAGTGCTTCTTGGATCCGTCCAAGTTCCCCATAACTGGGCTCCTATCGCGATTGCACAAGGTTGCAGTTTCGATGCTCGAAACAGCGATGCAGGCCCTCATGGATAGAAAATTCTCGCTTGCGCTGGAAGTTCTTGAACTGGAGAACGAAGCTGATAGACTGTACTGGCTAATATTACGGCAGATATTCAGGGCGATCTCGAAGATACCTCTGTCACGACATGTGGGAATCGAATCTGCAAATCACGCCGTTGGTTATCGTGCTGTTTCTAAGTACCTCGAAGAGATAGCAGATTGCAGTGAATCCATAGCGAATCAAATAATCTCAATGGCTGACGAGAAGTACTCTCAATTTGGGCCTATGATTGACGAAGTCTGCAAGTTTGGCGCCGAGACGCTTGGGATTTCTAAAGGTGCAATGGATTCGTTTAGTATGCTTGACGTTGATCTTGCCAATCAAATCATCGGACGATCTAAGGACATTGAGCGCATGGAAAAGGGCCTAACCGAACGGGTTGTCTCCAACGTCGACGACAGCAAAGTAGCATTAGGCTTGAGAGGAATCGTCTGGAACCTAACGGAAATCTCCCGCTCCGCTCAAATGATTTCCGAGGTAGCCCTAAACCGCTACCTTGAAAGCAATAGCGACGTCTGTCAATTCTGGAAAGAGCGGAAGAGCGGGGGAGACGTTCAATACCTAAAGAAGCTAGCAGCCTGAGGCGATTCTTCGAACCAAGATCACTAGCCATTGTCGGAGCATCCGCAACACCTGACAGAATCGGTTACGTTCTAGCAGAGAACATGCTCACGAATACCAGTCGAGGCATCTTCAAGGGCGACGTCTATCTGGTGAACCCGAGCCATGAAGAAATCCTCGGAGCCAAGTGCTACCCGTCAATTGCAGCCACTCCGAAGCCTCCCGAAACCATAGTAGTTGCCGTGCCGGCCCCGAGTGTTCCAGCAATTCTGGCGGAAGCAGGTGAGACGGGCACTAAAGCAGCCATCGTAATCTCCTCTGGTTTCGCGGAGATCGGGAACCGTAGCCTTGAAGATTCGCTCGTAGAGACGGCTAGAAAATACGACATTAGAATTATCGGGCCGAATTGCTTGGGGATTTACGATGCGTACACTGGCATGGACTCACTCTTCCTACCTGAACATAAGTTCCTCTCAGACGGGCGCGAGGTTGTAGCAACTCCAAGACCGAGACCGGGCTCAATCTCATTCCTTACACAAAGCGGGGCATTCGGCGCTGCAGCGCTTGACTATATGGCGGGGTATGGAATGGGAATTCGAGGCTTCGTTAGCTACGGGAACAGATGTGACGTCTCGGAGGACGAATTACTCAAGTATTTTGAGGAGGACCATAGAACTAAAGTCATTCTGATGTATGTTGAAGGTCTCTCGAAGGGACGGGACTTCCTGAACAAGGCCAAGCAGACAACGATCAAGAAGCCGATCGTTGTCCTGAAGTCCGGTAGGACTGAGGCAGGAACTAGAGCAGCCGCATCTCACACAGCAGCCCTAGCAGGAGTCGATCAGATCTACGATGGGGCATTCAAGCAAGTTGGAATAGTAAGAGCCGGCAACGTGGAGGAGCTCTTCGATTTCGGCCGAGCACTTTCAATGCAACCTCCTGGAACCACGAGTAGCGTAGCAGTCCTAACAAACGCGGGTGGACCGGGCATCATAACAGCTGACGCCTTAGAAGAATCTGGTCTGGACATGAAGAAGTTCCCTGACCGCGTCATGTCCAAGTTCTCGGAGTTCAAGGCGAAGGGTCTCATGTTGCCAGTGCTCTCAGGTTTCAATCCGATGGATTTGAGTGCGGAGGCCTCAAGTGAGATGTTCTCACTTGCATTGTCGACGATTCTCGGAGACCCCGAGATCGGCGGACTCGTACTCATTGTACTTCATCATGCACCTACGATCCTCGATGACACGGCCGACAAGATCGCCAAGGCAGTACCGAAGTACCGGAAACCAGTCACCGTATGCGACATGGGCGAAACCGAAATGGCCGTAACCATGAGAGCCGCCTTCGAGAAAAGGGGACTACCAGCCTACTCCGTACCAGACAGAGCTGCTCGATCACTGTGGGCGCTTATTTACTACGGAACTTATTTGAGAGATCACGGGATTGATCAGAAGCCTAAAGCGGAAATAAAGGCGTAGAATGAGGCATCCACCTTGCCGGTTGCCATCAATCCAAATGCGCTCGAAGAGTTGAGGCACCGACCAATTGACAGCTTCATCTCAAGCCTCGTAGTACCACCCCCAGACAGTAACCTCTCGAAGATTGTGGCGTTTCTTAGAGAACGAGGAGTGTACGAGGTCTTCCTACCTGAGAGCAACCGATGCAGCGTGATTTCCTTAAGAGATGTACTGAAGCTAGGTAGTGTAGAGAATGCCAAACCCTCCTCCGTGATGCTGCATGTTCCGACCGTGTCCAAGCAGACCACAGTCGGACAGGCGGCAAGACTGATGTTCGATTATCGGATTAATGCGGTCCCAGTATCCGAGGGCCGCGAGATTATCGGTCAGGTGAACCGCCTTGACCTACTTAATGAGGTCAAAGGGAAAGTAGGACATGAGACATGTATCACCTCCATCGCCACGGCGAACCCAGTAACCATCGAAACCTCCACAGCCGTCGCCACAGCAAGAGACCTCATGATTCGCAAGAGGATCAACCACCTACCGGTCATCAACGAAGGACGATTGGCGGGGATCATTACATCAGCCCAAATTGTTTCTCGAATGACATCGCCAGAACGAGTGGGCAGCAAATCAAAGATACCTGAAACAAAACGAGGCCTAGACTTCCCTGCGAGAGACGTCATGGAAACGAATCCACTGACATGCCCTCCAGAGACCGACGTAGGCGCGGCGCTAACCTTGACGCTCTCTGATTCCAGAACATGTGTTCTGATAACTCAGTGGGAAGAGTTGCAGGCCGTGGCAACCCATAGAGACTTCATGACTTTGTTAGCAGAACCTGAACCTAAGCCTGATCTACCGATATCTATGATAGGTCTGCCCGATGATCCGTTCGAGGCTGAAGCGGCTAAAGCGAAATTCAGCCGAACGGTTAATCAATTGCATCGCATTTTCCCGGACATCCTCGAAGCCAAGTCCGTCATAAAATCCAAGTTCAGTAGACCTGGCAAAGAGCGAGGGCGCTATGAAGTGACAGTTCACATAAGAACGTCAAGAAAGTCGTACACTTACTCTGAATCCGGCTGGGAGTTACCGACCGTTTATGATCTGATTACGGACAGACTTAAACGGTTAATGACGCAGAAGAAGCAGCGAACTACACGTGAGAGGGAGCAGGCCGAAACAACCTAAACCAATTCGAATAGTCTAGGAGAGTGCAATTCGTTTGCTTTTGCCAACACGAATGAGACGACTCGAAATAATCGTTCCACAGAGGAAGTTCGACGACGTTATGCTCTATCTTCGCGAGCAGAACTCAATGGAACTGCTCGATGTCAAAGAGATGATCAAGGGGTATGGCGGTGGGGTAAGTTCTGCCCCAACCTCAGAGAGACTCTATCGACTAACCACACTCGAGTCGAAGATCAACTCCGCAATCGCCGCACTTGGAATTAGCTCGATTCAAGCGAAACCGGTTCCCGTAGAACCCCGAATCTCAGACGCGCAGATTGATGAGGTGGAGAAGCGCGTGGCGGGGATCGAGCAGCAAGTTACCTCGATGATAAACGAGGCTCAAGCGTTAAACTCACTGATAACGTACGCAGAGAAACAGCTTGAACACAGCATCGAAGAAATCGCAAAGATCGAGAACGTCAACTCCCCAGAAGGAAGACATAAACTCGAGGAGATCGTTGCGACCATCTTTCAAACACTGAAGCCCTCGGAACTCAAGTTTGCAGGCCCACTTGGAGAACTGATCGAAGCCAAGGCGTTGGAGGACGCTGTAGTAAAAGACATCTCCGATAATGTCGCTAAGATTCTTGCCACAAAACGCGACCAGACCGCCATAGCTGACGCCATCACCCAGACACTAGGGCTCAAGTTGAAGTCTGTGGTGCGAAGCAAAAGGCTCGCATACGAGGCAACAAGCAGAATCGAAGGCGCAAAGAAGCGCTTAGCACAGCTCCGTGAGAAACTGGCAGACATAGGTCGCACAGAAGGCCAGTATCTGCTCGTGCAAAGGGAAGTGATCGCTGCGGAACGATCATTTGAGCAAGCGAAAGGGTACTGTGGAAAGACTGAGTCAACCTACATGATCGAGGGCTGGATGCCCACATCGAAGATCGACCCCATAACCTCTGAACTGAAATCGATGTGCGCTGGGGAGGCTATCGTGAGGAGTTGGGCAAGCAAGAATGGACCAACCAGCCTACATAACCCAAGCCGCGTTTCTATCTTCGAGAAACTGACAGTAGGGTTCGGCATTCCGAAGAGTGACGAGATCGATCCCACCATATTGTGGCTGATAACTTATCCACTATTCTTCGGCTTCATGTTCGGAGACGTAGGAAACGGAATTGTAGTCATCATCATCTCCTCCATAATCTACTATTTCAAGAAACGCGGATTGACCATACCGGATACCGCCTACGGCGGAATGGGCGGCGTCTTCAACATGGTGATCCAGGGCTCAGGCCTACTGATTTTCAGCGGCGCCGCAGCACTGGTCGTAGGCTTTCTTTATGGATCCGTTTTCGGAAATGTTGAGTGGTTCAAGCAGCTAACGGGCTTGCCAGGACCACTCTGGTTCGAACCATTCGACAACATACGGCTCATGCTCAGGTTGTCGATTACGATCGGAGTGATTCACATAATGTCAGGACTCTGCTTGGGCATTATCGACAAGCTCTACACTCGCGAATACCGTGAACTCATATCTGGCCCGCTTGTCTGGTTGTGGTTTTACGGTGCCTTCGGCATAACGCTTCTTCAATACGGCTTGAGATTTCCAAGCTATCTCTTTGGTGCAGGAAATGGGGTCGACATATTCCTGAGAATGGGGGTCCCATTGATTGCTATGATGGCGCTGAAGCTTTGGGTTGAAGGAGGAATGGGCCTAATGCACGCGTTCGAGTCCTTGCTCGCATCACTGTCCCACACGATCTCTTACGTACGAATACTCGCGATGAAACTGATTGAAGACGTATTCTACGGGCTCTTCCTTGGCGTTCTCGTATTCTTCACAGCTTGGGGCACGATAGCAGGAACCGTGATAGGCTACTCGATCTTCGCAGCCCTAAGCATAGTTCTGATCTTCATCCTAGAAACCGCATTCGTCTTCATGCAGTCCCTTCGACTTCACTGGGTAGAATGGTTCCTCAAGTTCTACACTGGAAGCGGAACCATGTTCAAACCCTACGGAGCAGAACGGACATACACGAAAGTACGCACAGGCATCACGTAAGAGCCCCGAACATAGGCCCGATCACAACATTGGAGAGCTACTCTCGAGACAGTCGCGACGATTCTGCAGTATCCTATCCAGCTCAGTCTTCAAACGTGGTCCAGGCAGGTACCCTATCAATTCACCGATGGTACGCCCCTTACAGAACAGCTTGATCGTCGGCAAGCCCATCACGCCGTACCTCTGAGCAAAATCAGGATGGTCATCGCTATTCAGCTTGAGCATTGTGAGCCTGCTCTCATACTCAGCCGAAAGCGCTTCGAACTCTGGTGCAAGTCGCCGACACCATGGACACCATGGAGCCCAAAACGCAACAGCAACGGGGATCTGCGAACGGAGAACCTGCTGATCCCAATCATTCGAGCCTACGTCACGAACTACCAAGATCTCATCTAGCTGACTACTGGTCAATAGACACTAATACAACTTCATCGAAACCGGCCTGCAACCTCTGAATTGTTGCACCTTCTGTTTATATTGAGCCCTGTCGCCTTCGTACCAGACACAATTCGGCAGCGAGCCCAACATGAGTCAATCCACGTCGCTTCAAGTGCAAGCGACAAACGACATTGTCGCGGAGCTACAGGAATATGGGCTCACTAGAAACGAAGCGCGCGTACTGGTCTTCTTGGCCAAGACCGGTCCCTCCAAAGCCAGTGAGGTTGCACGGGCAGTTCAAATCAATCGCACAGAGACCTACAGAACCATCAGAAACCTTCAACGCCGTGGTCTTGTCGAAGCAACACTTGAGAGACCCGTCCGATTTCAATCGGTCCCATTCAGCAAATGTTTGCAAATCCTAATAGATGAACGGAAGGCAAAACTCAGAATCCTTGAACAGCGCGGTGACGATCTGCGACATCAGTTCGACGAAATGCGCGTCGAACCAGTCTCCCAAGAAGTCGAACGCTTTCAGGTTGTGGAAGGAAGACTGAGAATAGAACAAAGACTCCTAAGCATGTATACACAGGCACGCATGTCAGTCATGACAGTACTCTCACCGTCAGAAGTCGTACGTGCCGATACCTCCGGCCTATTCGACATGTTGACGCAAGCAGTCAAGACGGGACTGAAGGTCAGGGCGATCACCGCGATCAATCAATCCAACATTGCAATCATTGAGAAACTACGCGAAACCATAGAGGTCAGGCATCTTGACCTGAAGGCCAAACCGATACCTCGAGTCTCCATCATAGACGACAGCGAAGCAATCTTCGAAATAACAACTGCCGACGAGACTCCTAGAGCCGGCGAGGAAGTCGCTTTATGGATAAACAGCCGCGCCTTCGTCAGAAACCTTCAAGCATACTTTGCAGAGATGTGGAATTCAGCAACGCCAGCAGAAGGGCGCATAGAGGTACTCCGAAAAGGCATAACCCCAGAGGACCTTCGCATTTTCAAAAGCAGAATTGAAGTGAGCGGAAAGCTGAACGAGATGATCTCGTCATCAAGCCAGACAGTCGACATTTGGACGACAATGAGAGGAATACAGGCGCTGGCAGACTTTCACCTCCAGCAGTTGAAGGATGCAAAGGCTCGAGGAAGCAAGATCCGCATAATAGCTCCAATTACAAGCGAAAATACGGAAGGTGCGCGCAAACTCGTCCCGGTTTCGGATCTGCGCTATTCTGAAGCGCTAGGAGCAGCGGGCATAGTCATCGTGGACCAACACCAGCTCATGCTCTATGAGAGACTTCCAGACGACAACAGCCCCGAAGTGGGGTCGGATGTTGGTTTCTGGACAAATAGCAATCGGTTCATCGAGACTATGGGCAGAGCATACGATGCTATGTGGACAGGTGTATTCGCCATTTACGCTCCAAAACGCCGAGGTCTTCACCGATAGGCCTCGCTTAGTTAAAGAAGCATTAGTCGGAATTACTTAGCTCAACCAGTCGCGGTTGCAGTGACTTCAATTGAAAGTGAAGTTTGGATGCCAACTTCCCCAAGAAACCGGCGACTTTGAGCAATTAATCGCGATCGCAAAGGAATGCGAGAACTTAGGATACGATAGCGTATGGGCGTATGATCACCTCTCTCCTTTCTGGATAGAATCCCATGGTTCCTTGGAGTGTTGGACTGTTCTCTCAGGGGTGGCAGAGAGGACCAGCAGAATTAAGATAGGTAGCCTTGTCACAAACGTCAATCTCCGTAACCCTGCGTTGCTGGCAAAGATGAGTAGCACGGTTGACAATATCAGCGATGGCAGACTGATTCTGGGGCTCGGGACCGGTGACAGGTTCAGTCATCATGAGCTCTTATCCAACGGGTTCAAGTTCTCCGACTTGGAAGGACGCGTGGAACGCTTGAAAGAGACAATTCTCCTTCTCAGGGCTATGTGGAGTGAAGACGAAGCGGTTTTTCAAGGAAGGTACGCCGGTTTGACTGGAGCGCTCAATTATCCAAAGCCTCGTCAGAGGCCGCAACCCGCGCTCTGGATAGGAGGAAAACATCTCAGAATTCTCGACTTAGTGGCAGAGATGGCGGACGGGTGGAACTACTGGGGACTAGGTAAAGAGGAGTTGAAGCAGAGAAGCCAGTACCTGTCCTCGAGATGCAGTGCATTGAATCGACCTATGGCGAAGATAACAAAATCCTGGTCGGGGACGCTTTCGCGTTCAACGAACAGCGGAGAGAATCGCTCACAAATGCTCCGTAGCATGGTTGAAGAGTTGAAGAACCAAACGGATACAGAGACTGACTACTTCATTGCGTCATTCGGCACGCGAGCCGACCACAAGAGTTACGAAGTCTTCGCCGATGCAGTAAGGGACCTGCACTGATGGGATTGTAAGCATGTATACATTGAAACGAAAAACAAGCCAGATAACGCTCACGGCAGTTTTCGCTGCTGTTTACTTCGTATTGAGAGGCGTTCCAACCTTTCAGATGGTGGGAATTTCAGGACGCTTCACTGCTGGCGATTTCCTCATCACGGCAATTGCCCTGACAGTTGATCTTTGGAGCGGGGCGCTCGCGGTCATAATAGGAACGGTAATTGCATACGCGATTAATCCACCGATCTTCTTCGGTCTGGACTTTCTGCCTGCTCTCGTGAACGTGACAATCGCTGGTCTGATATTGTCTAGGCATAGGCGCATTGCTGTGGCGGTTTACATCGTAGTTCTAGTGGCGTTTCTGCTCAGCCCATATAGCCTTCTTTTCGTCTACGGGTATGTTCCGTACGCATGGCTACACCTAGTCGCATTGATCGTACTCATATCACCCGCAATTTCGAGAACATCTTATTGGCTGACACGGGGTGGGCCACGTCAACTGACTGCTATCGCCATGTTGGCGTTTGTAGGAACAATGGCGCAGCACCTTACGGGCGAACTTCTCTATGAGTTCGCAGTTGGATTCGTAGGTGGAGTCAGTTCCTCGAGCTTCGAACGGATTTGGCGCGTGATATTCTGGGTCTACCCAATTGAACGAACTGTCCTAGTGGTATTGTCAACGCTCGTGGCCGTAGGTCTGTTCAGGGCGATCAGACGACTGGACCCACAACCAGCTCAAAGCAACGTGACATGACAACATGGCACACAGGAGTGAGACGGATCTTACTTTAGCCTCAAACCTGTCATTCTCCATGCAGCGACCCCATCAGCTTAAAGTAACGCGTCTGTTCACCTGTTGACTGGATCGATTATCTTCAGATTGGTGAAATGGTCCGCCATGAGACGTTCGATGAAGCTCTTCGAGCGGCTTCTTGACACAGACGTAAAGGCGGATCTCTTGACCTTGTTTCACAACAATGCGAACTTGTCAGATACGCCAGAAGGTCTAGCTAGGAGGATGGGCCGTAGTACGGAGGAAGTTCAGCGAGAGGTCGAAGACCTTGTGGAACTGGGTATCTTGAAAAAAGTGCAGGTCTACTCATTCGCCCTCGAAAGAGACAGAGAGATCCAGGACGCTATATCGAAACAGCTCGTGCTTGGCGAGATGCCCGGGATAGGTGGGACGCAAGGCCTTGTCGCAGGCACTCAGATACAGAAAGCTCCCACTGGCCTAGACGTACTCGATAAAGTACTACCTGACGGGTTACCTTCGACTAGTGCAGTGTTGCTTCTGAGCGATCCGGGTGCGGGCGAAGAGAGTCTGATTGCTCACTTCGTCAGTCAGCAAATGCAGACTGCAAAATCAGTCATATACGTGACACTTGATAACTTTCCGGCTAATATCAGGCAAATTGTTCAATCACAGGTGACAAAACCGAACGTTGACTGGTCGTTCCTGATGTTTGTGGACTGTTACTCTAAGACTGTGGGTGTGGAAAGCGACGAAGTCTATGCCGTTGACCCTGAGAACCTCTCGGCGATCAGTATCGCCGTATCTGAAATTATGAGCAAACGAACAATCACACTGATGGTTATCAATTCATTCAATACGTTGATTCGAAAGCGCGGAGTGCGCTCAGCAATGGAGCTCCTTCGAGTCCTAGTGGCTCGCGCTCGTCAGGCCAGATGTTTGTGCTTCGTCAACATGAATAGGAAGGCATTTCACCCGGCAATAGTTGCATCCGCACAAGATATTGTGGACGGCGTCATCGAACTGAAGATAGAAGAGAGTGAAGAGGGGATTGCACGATCCTTGCGTATTCTCAAAATGGTCGGCGCAAAGCACGTCACAGCCTGGACACGCTACGATATTTCAGATGATGGAAAATTCCTCCAAGTCGGTCCCGAAAAGCATCCGAGCGTACCGCAGTAGTCCATTTCGCACTTAGGGCTAACTTCAACCTAGTTCTTTCAACTTGGCGGGTAGATACTTGTCCACTATGTAGGCTAATCCGTATCGGCTGAAGGCTTCTTGCTCTGCCTTGCGTTTGACTTTCAGGAATGTCCCGATCTCACGTTTCCAAAGTTTACCGTCGTATCGAGGATCCTTTTCGAGTTCGTAGAGCCGCTTGATGTCAAGGTCGGTAAGTGGATCGCTTGGAAGTTTGTACTCTACTATGTCGGACGCCCAGACACCAGCCCACTTAGCGTCAGGCGTGTTCAACTCCCTAAGGTGAGCTGCATTTGCAGATCCTGAAATTATGACGTTGGCGATGTGCATGCCCCATGGGTCGGCGTCACAGAAAATGTACACTGGCAATTTCAGTTCACGACTCATTCGTCTGATGAGAGATCGGGTAGCTCGCGGTGCCTGACCAGCGGTGTGAATAAGTAATGCGTTGTATTTTTCATGAACTCTCTCTTCGATGAAGCGTGTGAAAAGACCGCCTTTCTCGATCGCGATTATCTTATCAGCCTTGCAGTCAACGAACTCCGAATTTGTAAGAGCCGGACCAATCATCATGCCGTCTGGGTGAGATGCGAGATTCAGTGTCTTGCCTTCGTATCCACGAACAGTATATTGGATCGTGAGATCACCGAAGATTGCGCTCCGCTCTTCTGGAAATACGCTGAAGTCTTCTCTAGCATGCCCCAGGACTGTTTCGAGATCGGTTATGATGTCGTCGCTTTCAGCTTGATCGGTGAAGCTCATCTCGTATGCTTGAGCGGAGTAGAATACGTCTCGCAGTGTCGATGTCTTGCCTTCGCTGGTCAGCTCGTTAACAAAGGACCCTGTCCAGATAAGCTGAGTCAACGGTCGTATATGGCGAATGTTACGTGCGCTCCGTTGGACAGCCTGTTCGCCGAGTATGTACTGACGCGTGCTTTGATCATAGCGAATGTTCGATATTGATCTGCTTGGCATGCGGACTGAAGGCCATTGCCTATGGGCGAGTTGAGAGTAAAGTTGCTCGCCTAGCGCTTTGAGACTGGAGAGCACCAGCCGTTTCTTCTGCTCAGCTCTATTCGACGTCTTGGCCTTGATCGTCTTCGCTTTCTTTTTCTTCATACATCAAAACACTCCTTAGTAATGGAGAAACATCAGGGGGTTTGCCTTTTTCAGCGAGCTTGGAGGAGAATACCGCAATTTTCGGCAGATATTTCTGGAAAACGTCTAATCGCCGTTTGTCATGGGCTATGTGTATCTTCTTGGAAAGGAAAAGAGATAGGCGACGAGCTACCTCCCTAACCGCGTTCAGTACTTCTCGCTCAACATCCGGTCGATCGGCTATGAACTCTTTCCCAACAGTCTTGTAAGGTACTTTTGTTGAGCATATGTGTACGAATACAGCGATAGGCATGTCCGAGGAAGCCTTGTAGTGCCGCCAATCAATCTCGGTGTTGACTACTTTCCAAGATACGTCGCTAGCCTCATCGAATAGTAATGGAATCTTGTTGGCGAACCTGTAGAGCTTGATCCCTTCTCCGCTCTTGATTTGGCCCCCATACGCTATACCTACTTCAACTATGAATGGAAAACCTGAGTACGCGGACGGTTTCCGTTGATACACCGCCACAAACTCTGGTGAGAGCTCCTTCCTTATGCCGGCTTCCAGTAGCTCCTCGCCCAGTGGAGAAAGGCAGCTCGCGTCAGGCGCCAAGAACTTGTAGCTTTTCATCGCGTTAACAATTCTGACTATCTCATCCGGTGTGAGTTTCTTCGGATTCTTCTTAGGCGGTATCTCAACTTGCTGAAGGAAAGAGGCGGCGATAGTATTCCCTACCCGGTGGAAGTGTGTCCTCATAAAGGCCTGCATTGTACGTTCGCCAGTAAGCTCGATTAAACGCTTCATCGTCTCTACGTCTACTCCGTATGGGTGTGGGAGCGTTTCATGTGGAGGCTTAGGCATCTGGACTGTTGCTCTATCAAACCTGTACAGCCTCCCTCTAGGATCGACGTAGGTTATCGTCGCATATGGCGCCACGATCGCGGTTTGCATCAGGTAATCGATAATCTTAGCCATGGCACGCGTGTAGTCGGCCTCAGTTGAGAACTCTATTACGGCCCCGTGCCACCTGGTATCGTTCGATATGGTCTTGTGACTTGCCACTTCAGGCTTGTTTTTTTGAATGTCGATTGTGAGATCATATCGATGTACTTTTGTCGGTCCGGTACTGGACATGATGGTTGCTTGTCCGTGAGTCGTTATTTGGCCGTAAAGAATTGCCATCTTCCCGCCCAGCCCGAAAGTGCCACGAGTCTGCCGGAGTTTGTATTTCGAGCCGAAGAGTACCTGGCCGAAGGCTGAGGGAATTATGTCATGAGGTATTCCGATGCCGTTATCTTCGATGTGAACTCGATAGATACCCGGTCCATCTGTCGGCCCAGATTCATGAGATATTCGAAGGTAGATGTCCGGCGGTATCTCGCGGATTTCGCAGGCATCAAGGGAGTTCTCAACCAGTTCGCGTATAGTCGAGTAAATTGCCCGCGTTGGATTCGTGAAGCCAGCTATGTCTCGGTTGCGGTAGAAGAAGTCGGCCGAAGATATTTCCTGAAATACTTCTTGCAGTGCCATCAGGGTTCGCCTATCTTTCCATGGGACATGAATAAAGCTGATGATGGGAGATCAAGGCGATGTAGGCGGCTTCTCCCACAGTTCAAGGGTCTCCCTCTTTTTGCTCTCACGCTTTATCTTTCTAAGCAGTTTGTACACAGTAGAATGCTGTTTACCCTTAAGCAACATCTCGATTGCTTCTCTCGCAGCAGTCACGTTTTCGTATTGTCCCAACATTGAAATCGTGTGTCCATACACCGAAACTTTCGCACCAGTCATTTCTTCTATCAGGCGCCGTATCTTCCCCTCGCGACCAATGACACGGCCATTCAATCGCGCAATCTCGCGTTCATTCTTGCCAAAGGTGTCTCGGAGATCGATTATATCGAGAACTATGTCATCGTCCACTAGGCTAAGGGCGCGTTCTGGCGAGAAGCCACGTGCAATTGCGACGACAACATCTCTAGCACGGAGCACCGTTGTTGGATCGTTTGAATCTGCGCTGGGAAAGATCTCCACTAATCCCGTTTCACTGTGAATTGAAAGTCGGGTCTTGAAACCTCGCTCAATCTTATCCTTGATCACACCGTCCGTACCGATCAGGACGCCGACCCGTTCCAGAGGAATGATTGTGCTAACTTTAGTCTCCATTCTCACCCATCACCCAAGGAAGTAATCGTTCGATAGGTGCCACCGTCACGCCGATTCTAGAGAAGTAAGTATTGAGTCTGTTCAAGTCTCTTTCTAGGAATGCGCGGGCCATAGGATGGGAGGGCGGTACGGCTTGAGCCATGTCGAAGATTACCGGTTCTGTTCCCACCATCATTATGTTGTACTCACTCAGATCGCCATGAATCAATTCCGCCTTCTGGAATAAACGTTTCAGTGCTTCAGCGATTTTGTCGTACACTCGTCCGGGGTGATTCAGTGGTGTTTCTCTCAGCAATGGAGCTGGAGTGCCGTCTTGTCCGATGAATTCCATTACCAGAACATTCCGCTGTACCTTGATTGGGTTGGGGACGCGGACGCGTGCAATGCGAGCCTGCTTTAAGTTCTTGAATTCCTTCAGCGCCCAGAGGTTGACCAGGGATCTAGTGTCCTTTCTCGCTGCCTTGAATCTCTCGTCCCCCTCGATGTACATCATCCTGCCTCTCTTGAATTCCGCTGAGCTCGTCAGATAGATCTTTATCGCGATAGTCTTGTGCCGTGGTCCGATTCCCCAGTACAATCGAGCCTCTTTTCCTGATCGGGCAACACCATTGATTTTCTTGATGAGCCCTGAGTTTAGCATGTGATAGACAGTCATGAGTGTTGACCTATCGAAGACCTCCTCCAGGGAGTCCATTTGTTCGCTACGTTTCTCTTTCATTAATTCCTGTTCTTCGTAGCGTGCCACCCTTCTGCGTAGCTTTCGCTCTGCCAAAGATTCCAACTGATTCACCAAGTTCATTTGGCCAAGACTAGGAAGCTAGACGGCCTTGGCTGCGGAGCCAATTTGCTTGGCTCTCCGTGTAGCGCCAAAGGATGTCGCCTCTACTGTCCCCTTGAAAATCCCAAGGAGCTACGAGAACAACATCATGGACCTTGATCCAGACCCGACGCTTCATTTTGCCTCTAATGCGACAGACTCTCTCATGACCATCAGTACATTTGACCATGAGCCTATCATAACCTAGCATCTGAACAACGATGCCAAAGAGTTGCCCCTCACCAGGCATGACCATTTCTCGTAATTCGCCTTCGCTAAGGACCTTCTTCTTACCCACGCATGTCACCGATGGTATGACGAGCTAATGACTCAGTTATGCTAAATAAGCGTATTAGAATTCGCACTGAATTCCATTTGTCTTAAGGTAACTGCTTTACATTCGCACTATCTGGACATGCGGAATACCGGCGACATGGATTATTGCTGAAGGATCCACATACCCTTCTTTGACGGCGGCTTCCACTATTTGCTTCCCCACCAAATTCACTATGTCGGCCTCATTGACCACATGAAGGGCTTCGGTGATTGTTGCGGCAGATCCCTTATAGAAGTCAACCTTCACTTCGAGTTTCAGCTTTCCTTCGCGGAAAGTTTCACCTAGCAAATCGCTATCACACACCGCCACGAGCGTGTGTTTTTCAGCTTTGAAGACCTTTAGGAAAACTTCGCTCACGTTGCGGCACGTTCTTAGACTGGGAGGATTGACGACCTCGCACCGCAGGCCTCACATCTGAGGAACAGATATCGGCCTTCCTTCTCCACTTTGGTGTCTGGCCTATTGCAGATCGGACAGATGACGTATCGCTGAGCGTAAATGGTCAGGAGCCTCGTGACGGTCGCAACATCGAACCTACCTTGAAAGATCGCTCTGGCCCCATCCAACGATGCTGCAGTTGCCAATTCCCTAGATAGGAATTTGAGCAGATGATGTGGGTCTCTATTGATTCTGGTGCTTATATCGCCGAAATTCTGGATGATAGTGCGTCTTCCCATTCTAATGCCCACAACTTTCGGTATCTCAAATCGTTCCCCCGTGCCCTCTGCCTTCGGAAGATTGTCGTAGGCTCTATCCAGAAGTTTCGCGTAATCTCCACTCAACGCTCATTTCCCAGAGAATCATGCAAACCGCACTATTTCTTGGTTCCCTTTCGGAAAGAATATGTTAATGAGCCTTCACCTTGCTAACAGCGAGCAACATATCGGAGGGGCCGAAACTAAACCACAACCTGCCAGATTGCTTCGTATGCGTAGGCTGCATTAGTCATTCTCGTGCGGTTCGGCTCAATTGGAGGCGGTTATGAATGGGAAAGTGGATCGTCAACGCTGCTTGGCCCTATGTGAATTCTGTTCCTCATCTAGGAACCTTCGTTCACTTGCTAAGTGCAGATGTCTACGCACGCTATCTGCGACTGAAAGGAGAAGAGGTCATTGCTGTCACAGGATCGGACGAGCATGGAACGCCAATCGAAGTTGAAGCGATAAAGAAGGGCATCTCACCCAAACAACTCACAGACGGAATCCATCATCAGATTTGCGAGTTGCTTCGAGCATACAACATCAACCTAGACAACTACACAAGGACAGAGAACCCAGTACATATTCGATATACGCAGGACCTATACCGGAAAGTGTACGAGAACGGATACGTCTTCACTCAGAGTGTCAACCTTCCCTTCTGTGAATCAGATCAGAGGTTTCTACCAGATCGATTTGTTCAGGGCACTTGCCCATACTGCGGCTATGAGGCTGCTCGGGGAGATCAATGCGAGTCATGCGGACGAGTATTGGATCCCCTTGAACTTGTTTCTCCAAAATGCGTTTTCTGCGGAGCAACTCCCACAGTCAAGTCATCCACTCATTGGTTCTTTGATTTGCCGAAGTTCGGCGACAAGATTCAAGCCATAGTTCGGGAGAACAAACAGCTTCCAGAGAACGCGCGGAATTTCTCACTTCGTTGGCTTGAAGAAGGTTTGAGGCCACGTGCACTCACGCGCGATAACAAATGGGGTATACCCGCACCGTTTCCGGGCGCGGAGGGAAAGACGATCTATGTTTGGTTTGAAGCAGTCCTCGGCTATGTGTCAGCTTCGATCGAATGGGCTGAGAAGAGTGGAAAACCTGATGCGTGGAAGGACTACTGGTTCGATTCCAGTACAAGGAACGTGCACTTCATCGGTAAGGACAACATTCCATTTCACGTGATTATCTTCCCCGCCCTCTTGTTAGCAACGCATGACCACTACGTCTTGCCATGGCAGGTTTCCTCAACAGAATTCATACTCTTCGACGGACAGAAGTTCTCAAAGAGCAAGAAGATTGGCGTGTGGATAGATGACGCTCTGAAAGTTGCTCCAGCCGAATACTGGCGATATGTGCTAATCGCGATACGACCGGAGGCCCGTGACGCAAACTTCACTTGGCGCGACTTCGACGCACACGTGAATACTGAACTGAACGATGTGCTTGGGAACTTTGTTCATCGCACGCTCACATTCATAGCGAACCAATTTGACTCTACGATCCCTGAGCCCCAGAGCCTCGACGCCAAAGACGCGGAGATCAAGAGACAAGTGGAAGGATGTCCCTCAAAGGTCGGTTTGTTGCTGGATCAGTTCCAGCTCAAGGTGGCCCTTTCATCAATCATTGAACTGGCGCGTAATGGGAACCAGTATCTCAGCGAAAGAGAACCGTGGCATCTGATAAAGACCGACCGAGTCAAGACGGCGACTACGCTATACTTGGCCGCACAGTTGGTTCGATCAATAGGAATACTGATTTCACCCTTCTTACCGGAAACAGCTCAGCAGATTGCTAATCAACTGAACGCCGAATCCTCGGTTGGATGGCAAGACGCTGGAAGACTGGATCTAAAGCCCGGACACAAAATCGGCAAACCTAAACCATTATTCCACAAGATCACGGCTCCAACACCTACTTGATACGTGAAAAGACTTGCCACTCCTGAAGTTCGACCTACACGTACACACCGTCCGGTCTCCAGACGCCCACACCAAGATCGAAGACCTGCCATCAATTATCAAAGCAAAGGGATTGGATGGCATAGCCATTACGGAACACAACAACTTCGACCCACCATCGTTCTCCGATGTCATCATACTGCCTGGGATTGAGGTGAGCTCAAAGGATGGTCACGTAATAGGGTTAGGCGTGCGCGAGAAAATACCTTCACGACTATCGGCTGATGAAACGATTCAGAGAATACATAACCAAGGAGGAGTCGCCATAATCCCACATCCCTACGATCCCGTTTGTGAGTGCGTCAAGATTCGAGAACTGAAAGAGCAACCCGACGCAGTTGAGGTTATCAATGCAGATGCTCTTTCCTTTCATATCTCGCGATGGTTCGCCGAGAGAGACGCCCACAAATTCAATTTGGCACAAGTCGCAGGAAGTGATTCTCATATCCCACAGACCATCGGAGATTCATACACGATCATCCAGTCTCCCAGCCGAAATGTGGTAGACATTATTGAAGCGATCAGGTCTGGAGCGGTACAACCAGAGGGACATGCCACGTCTGCAGCCAATAAGTTGCGCAAGTTGCGCTACAAATTTGCTGAATGACTTGAATCCTCAAGTTGCTGCAGGTCCAACGCCAGATCGACAGATTCCTCCTCGCAGGACTCAGGTTCCAGGTCGTAAATATCGATGGGTACTCTTCTGTATCCGCCCCATGAGTAGGGAAAGCCGATTCCTGTGGCGAGTAGAAGGACTCTCGTCGTACCCTGAAGCTTTTCATCCATTCTACGTGCACACAGCAACTCAGCCTGCGGTCCAAGATGACGCGTAAGTAGGTCAAGAGCAGCTCCAACAGCGGCATCCGTCAAGCTGCCACCATCAACAATGTCGATAAAGATCCCACGTGTGTCAGACAGATGCCCAAATGGCATCGTATTTCTCATTACAGCCAAGACCGCCTCTTCGGGTCCCCATAGCGAATACGAGTCGCCAACTCTTACTTTGGCGAGTCCGCCTCGTCTTAAGAGGGACCGCAACGCGTTCGAATCGCTGTTGAGAAGACTCGTGTCCCTGAGTGCATGAGCAATTGAGGGCACGATCGAACAGCAAGCCTGTCCCGCCCCGTCTGGGTTCAGCCCGAAAGGTAGAGTGAACGACATGGCTGAAGGCTGATCGTCCACTAGGATTACAGTATCACATGTGTTGAGCATCCGTCTAATGCTCTCGATAGCCGTACGATAAGTGCTGGATTCGAAGCGAGAGGGCATTGTAATGACACCTACGGCAAGTGACCCATTTCTCCTAGCCAAGTCTGACAATACCGGGGCTGCGCCGCTTCCGGTGCCTCCTCCCATGCCCGCCAAGATGAAGACTAGATCAGCACCTTCGAGTGTCCGTCGGAATGATTCAGCCGCCTGTAAAGCGGCATCTCTTCCAGCATCCGCATCTCCTTCCGTGCCAGAGTCGGAGGCCAGCTCGCTTTCGATTAGTAGTTTCGAATGGGCTCTTGCGATTTGCAGGTGGTATCGATCTGTATCAGCCGCTATGCAGTAGACGCCATCTGAGCCATTGTCCATGAGATGTGTCAGGAGGTCGTCACCGGCTCCTCCGAGGCCCATTGCAAGTATCCTTGGTTCTGGTATAGTGTTCATGGAGATGAGATCTCGTTGAAGAGTACTAGTCGTGGCCATTGGGACACCTTAGAGCTCGCTCAGGAGAACAGGGAAGCTGGAGGGGGAGGAGTCTATTTATTCGATCGCATAGCAGTCAGCGGCTCAGATCGCACGGGAATACAGCAGCCAGCCATTCCTCGAGTTCTCTGCAGCGTAATGTTTCAAAGAAAATGGAAAGAATCCTCTCTCGCTGCCGTCAGATTTCAAAGACGGTGATCAAGAGAACGTTGCAGTTCCCCGTGAGCCTAGAAGCCTCAGTGACTGCCTCCTTCAACAGGGGGAATTATCGCAAACTCGCAGTCGCCTTTCAGTACTGTTGATAGACCGCTCATGGTTGAGATAGATCTCTCATCAAGTAGGAACTGGAGGTAAGGGCGTGGATTCCCTGTCTCGGCGTCAAATATGTATTCTCTGAATCTCTCCCCATGCCTTCCAGCTAGGAGGTTGAGAACGTCCAAGACGGTTGTGCCCTCGTCCACCTCTAATATCTCCTCTCGTAGAGAGGTTTGCTCGCGAAGAGAGGCGAAGTATCGTATCCTTACTTTCAATGAGAACCTCACGCAGGATGAAGATACGAGAACGTTCGTTATGATGGTTCTTATTGTGATGGTTTTGCGCGCCATGTGAGTTGCATTGTTTTCGGTCTGCTGGCCTTGACTTCATCTATTCTGCTCACGCTCGTGGAGTGAGGGCTGGTCTTCAGCTGTTCTGACTTGGCATAGGCTTCTTCGCTTATTCTCTCGAAGGCTGAAATCGTTGCATCCAATTCCTCTTTGCTCACTGTTTCAGTTGGTTCCGCCATCATAGCTTCCTCAACGATTAGCGGGAAGTAGATTGTGGGGGGGTGAATGCCGAAGTCCAACAAACGCTTGCCAACCTGCAAGGCCGTTACTCCAGTATCCTTGGCCAGATTTGATGCGGAGAGGACGAACTCGTGCTTCCTTGGAACGCCTTCGCCGAGAGGTAGTGAAAAGCCTTTGATCTTTCGGAGCTTTTGCGCCATGTAATTGGCGTTGAGGACGGCTATCTCTGAAACTGTTTGCAAACCCTCTCGCCCGTGGAGAAGGATGTAGGCATAGGCTCGCAGAACTACTGCGGCGCTCCCGTGGAACGCTCGAACCTTGCCGATTGTCTTGGGTCTATTGTAATCTAAGTAGTATTTCGTTCCGTCAAATTCCACGGTGGGGACGGGCAAATAGTCGGCCAAATGCTTTGTGACTCCAACGGGACCTGCGCCAGGGCCTCCGCCACCATGCGGTGTGCCGAACGTCTTGTGGAGGTTAATGTGGACAACATCGAATCCCATATCGCCCGGTTTCGCTTTACTAAGAATTGCATTCAGATTGGCGCCGTCGTAGTAAAGCAATCCGCCAGCATCATGAACGATCCCTGCTATCTCTAGGATGTCGTGTTCGAAGATACCAAGCGTGTTTGGATTGGTGATCATTAGTCCAGCAGTCTGAGGACCGACAACCGACTTTAACGCTTCTTTGTCTACGCACCCTTCTGAGTTTGATGGAATTTCAACAACCTTGTAACCTGCCATCGCAGCACTTGCCGGATTGGTTCCGTGAGCGGAGTCAGGTATGATTATCTCATCCCGTTTGCCGTCGCCGTTATCGCGATGATATGCGCGCATCAACATGACGCCGGTGTACTCTCCGTGCGCTCCGGCGGAAGGTTGCAGAGTGATCTTGTCCATGCCTACAATCTTCGCTAAGAAGTCGGATGCTTCGAAGAGCACTTGGAGTATCCCTTGAGCCGTCCTTATGTCCTGATAAGGGTGAAGCTCACGAATCTTGTGCGACGCTGCAATTACGTCGCAGATTTTCGGATTGTATTTCATTGTGCAGCTTCCGAGCGGATAGATACCGAGGTCAACGCCAAAGTTCTCTTGCGAGAGTCTCGTATAGTGACGCACAACTTCGATCTCCGAGACTTCCGGTAATCGCGGAGGAATCGCGCGCCGCAATCCGCTGGGAATCGATTTCAAGCTCGCTTCAGAGTTCTCGGCTAAGAACTGGTTGAACCCAATCTTCCCCGGTTGTGACAGCTCGATTATTGGCGGCTCGTCCCATTTGGCTTGAGAATAACCCACCTTTGTTACGCCTCCAAGGTTCTTCCGAGCTTGTCCGCGAGTATGTCGATGTCATCATGGGAATGTACTTCAGTGACACAGTAGAGAGCCGACTGGCCAAGTTCAGGATAGTACTTCGTGAGATCCAGCCCGCCCTGAATTCCAACTTTGAGCAGCTCATCGTTGATGGTTGACAACTTCTTTCCCGTTTTATCGAAGTTCACTGTAAATTCCATGAAGTGGAAAGCATCGAACTTCGGAACCATTATTCCCTTCAAATTCCTCAAACGATTGATCGCGTACTGAGTCCTATCCAGGATAACCGAGCATAGCTCAACGATTCCTTTCGGCCCGAGAAGCGATAGATACATGGACGCTGCGAGAGCTAACAAAGCCTCGTTCGTGCAAATATTAGACGTTGCCTTCTCCCGTCGAATATGCTGCTCGCGAGTCTGCAACGCCATGCAGTATGCGTCCTGCGTCCCGTCCTGCGTCGTCGTTTTGCCGATGACCCGCCCCGGCATCTGCCTTAAAACCGACCCGCCCCGGCATGCGAAGATCCCCAGAAGAGGTCCTCCATAGTTCATGTAGCTACCCAGCGGCTGTCCTTCACCCACAACTACGTCCGCTCCGAATTCTCCCGGAGATTTCAGGACGCCGAGGGAGATAGGCTCACATCCTACCACGAAAAGAGCTCCGGCGTCATGAACAAGCTTAGCGATCTCGTCACCTGCCTCTTCCACGAAACCTAAGAAGGATGGATACTCAAGATACATTCCGGCCGTACGCGTAGAGAGTTTCTTCTTGAGGTCTGAGAGGTCAACTGCTCCCGTCCTTTCATCTTGCACAACCTCAACTGTCTTGATGTCTGCTGGCTCAGAGAACGTTTGCAGCGTTGCTAGTCGTTCTGGGTGCATGTAGTGTGGTATGAGGAATTCGTTTCGACCGGTCACTCGCGCAGCCATCCTCCCAGCCTCTCCCAGAGAGGTGGACCAGTCGTACAGAGAACTGTTGGCGTAATCCATCCCGGTTAGTTCGCAGATCATGCTCTGATATTCGAAGAGCGTTTGAAGCATGCCTTGCGAGATCTCAGGCTGGTATGGCGTGTAGGATGTTAGAAACTCGCCGCGACCTACAACAGCATCAATCGCTGCAGGCACGTAATGCGGCCAAATACCAGCCCCAAGAAAGCAAAGCATATCGGACGCAGACTGATTCTTGCTGAGAATCTGCTCCACACGCCTCTTGACTTCCCTCTCCGACATACGTTCTGGGATGGCAAGATTCGCCTTCTCCTGAAGCCAGGCAGGAATATCTCTGAAGAGATCGTCAATCCTCCCTACACCGATCTCTTTCAACATTTGATGCATTATCGACTCGTCACTGTTCGGTATGTACGGATGTGTGCGAGCCAATAGTCTCATCCTCGACTCAAGCGCATAAAATTCACCAATCTATTGAATAACTGTGTTGCAGACTTGTCTGAAATTGGCCCTCAATTCCAGTAGATAAGTGTCTTTCCTGAGTTCGTTCCAAGATTGCGAGAAATAGAAAACTCCCAAACATTAGACAGATCGGCGTTGTCAGCTCTATTCATCGATGACGGAGAGGAGCGAATCGAGAGCGTTAAACGAAGGCACTTTCAAGCAACAGAACGATTGCGTCTACGCTGGACTCATATGCCACTCGCGGTTGCAGACCTACCTTGACCGATCGGAGGTTTTCCGGATGACTTTGTACATTCGCGGTCATAGCAGAACGAATAAATAGTGAACTTCGCATTGACGGGGCAGTTTAATCTCGAAATCCCGATGAAAGCGGAGCAAGCTGAGGTTGAAGTCTAAGCTCATACTCGTAGTTCTACTGTTGGTCTTGGCATCTGTTGCCATCGCTCCGCTTCACGCGCAAGAGTCGCCACAGAAGCTGGACATTGAAATTCAAAGAACCGCAGTCGCCGGACAGTACGGACTCGTACATCTCTCAGACCTGTTCATGCTCCACAACAACGGAACAACTGCCGTTTCCACGCTTGACTTTGGTTTCGCGCGCGTGTACAGAAACAACTTCCTCTACATGGCGGCAAAGGACCAACAAGGAAATGAGCTAACACTCGATCCAGATGTCAATCAGACATCCCCCTTCTTCTGGGTGCGAGCTCACTTCGCACAGGCATTAGAGCCTAAGGGAGCTTACAACTTCACGGTCACATCAGTCCTGCATGACGTACTGTTGCGCGTTTCACTGGGATACGAGTTCAACTTCACTGCTGCACCAGTGCTGACCCAGGACGCGAGATTGGCTAATTGCACTTTTGTTGCAGTGGGAGGAACAACTTTCGTGAGTCTTCCTGACTCAACATACCGTGAACTCACGGTGGGTGGTTACCCGGCAATAACGAATGGGTACAAACCATGGAAGGCCTACTCAAATGACACGTTCTACGCGCCATTTCGTTCAATCAGCCAATTCTTCCTTGACTTGGACTGGGCGGAGCGGGACATTTCCATAGGCATGGCCGGGACACTGACCGTAGCGGACAAAATTCACTTCCATAATCCGTCAATAGCCATTAGCAGTTTGACTATTACTCTCCCGTCGGGCGCCTCTAATGTCATGGCCTACGATGAAGTCGGAGCACTATGGACAGCTTCCCAGAACCCGAACCCTCCCTATGAAGTGACTGTCACCCCGAGATCCAGCCAAGGCCTTAGAGGGAATGAAAACTTCACACTCACACTGACCTACGATCTCCCACAGTCTACATACATCAAGCGACTGAGCGGGTGGGGAGACTACAATCTCACACTCACGTTGCTCAATAACCGCGAGGACTTCCTGTTCAAGCAAGCAACTGTCAAGATTATCGCGCCGAGCGGATTAACCGTCACGGGGCTACGGACGCCTCCACAGTCAATCCTATCGAACCCGATACTGGTTAGTGGGAACGATAGAACCTTCACGCTGACTGATGTTACTAACCAAAATAACGTTACATTCTCGATGGGGTTCAGCTATAACCCGTTTTGGTCTGCGTTTGACACTCTCCCCTGGATCGTTGGCTTCGAAGTGGTCATCGTTGCGTTTGCATTGGCCTTCCGACGCCGAAGACCAGAACTCGAAGTACCTGTACCGGTTGAAAAGCTGCGCGAGTTCGTGGGCTTGTATGACGAGAGACTTGCTCTGTCAAGAGAACTCGTCGTGATGGATGAAGATGTCGCGAGAGGCAGTCTTGTGAAGCACGAGTTCCGTAGGAGAAAGAAAGTGATGGATATGCGACTTGATGAAGTGAATAGATCTCTGATGCAAATTAAGACCGAGATTCGCACAATCAGCACCCATTATGACGAGATGATTAGAAGGATCGATCGAGCAGAAGCTGAGGTGGAGGCATCTCGAGCCAGTCTGAATCAGGTGAGAGGGCAATATCGTGCGGGCAAGACGACTCGTGAAGCATACGACAGTCTAGTTAGGGACATTAGCAGACGTCTCGACAGAGCTGAAGAGACAGTAGAAACGGTCCTCATTACCCTGAGAGAAGAAGCCAGGTAGCCTCAGAGAACCTCTTAATACTCCAGCGCCTGTTCTTACCGTTGGCAGTTTCAAGTCACAGTGTCGTAGATGAGCACCCAAGTGCCCGTAGCGAAGCTGAGGGATTGGATTCGGAGTTCTCTCTCCTCCAACCTAACTCAAGTGGAACGTGAGCGCGACAAACTTGTAGCAGAAATATTCAAAGCAGTGAGTTCGCTGCCAGATTACTGCGGCCAACTCTCACGCAAAGCCGAGCAGGACATGGAAACGAAACGCGAGAATAGAGCCCAATACAGAGCATCAAAAGCGGTCAACCGCGCGACAACGATCATTTCGAACATGTGCACCTCCAAGACGATTCCGACTGATAGGGACTCAGTGGCTCTCAGGAGTCTACAACGTGAAACATCGAAACTAGCGTCCGAGGCGGCTCGGACTAGGCAGGAATGGCTTCGCCAAATCAGACCATACTATATCATCGACATGATGACCCTGGGAGGCAACATTGACAAAGTAAGAAGATTAGGCGACGGACTCCACACCTTCCTAATGGGACGCGGAGTTCTTCTTCGATCACTGGAAGAGCTTAACAATAAACTGAACGAGTTCACTAAGCTGAAGGAGTCCAGAGATGCGGTATCATCTCAGAGAGAGTCTGCTCAGCATAGACTGGTTGAAGCTGAGCAGGAAGAGAAAGGCTTACGCGCGCAGATTGAGGAGATACGACAAAACCCTAAGATCAAAGAGTACATGCAAACCGATAGTGAACTCAGGGCTCTGAGAAGCGAACTTCTTCGAACTGGATTCAGCAGGCTTGGACGTCCTCTAAGGAAACTCATGTCCATCTCCGAACGTGGGGACCATCCGCTCCCAATCGAAGTGCGTGAAAAAGGAAAGGAGTACATCAAGAAACCGTTCACCACATTCCTAAAAGAAGATAACGGCTATCCGAACTTGAAGGCAGTAATGTCCGCATTATCAAACGCGGTCTCAAGCAACAAGTTGGCGCTCAAACAACGCGAGGCAAAAAAAGTGATCGAGCGAAGCCAACAAGTCGTCTCAGGCGGTTCATTGGCAGAAATCCATTCCAGAGCCAAGGAACTGAAACACGCATATGACGAATTCTTGGCGGACGCAGAAACAGCGAGCCTCGTGCAACAGTTGAGGGATATTCGGCAGAAGGGGCATGCAAATCATAAGCTGCAAGAAGAGCTGAAGTCGGAGTTGCAGCGAATTACCGACAATGAGAAGCGACTCAATGAGCAGGTAGACACGTTGCTGAGAGAGCTTGAGAACTCTACACGCAAGATCTCTGGGACAACGGTAAAGCTCCAGTTCTGACGACGCCTAGATGAGTACTCGGATTCTCTGTTTTGAGACCAGACCGCGAAGCAGACCTCGTCCTAGATCAGATTTCTTCCCTACTCTGATTTGGCTCTTCTTTCCAATGGTTGCGGAGAAAAGGTACTCGTTCCCGACATACACGTTCGCGACTTCACCGGTCAGGTCCTTGTCGAAGATGATGTCAATCCGATTTCCCACTTCCTTGATCTCATAGCGGACCTCTTTCCCTGAGGAACTTGCTGCCATAGGCTCGACATCAATCTTCACTCCAAGCTTTTCCTCAAGTTTCGTGACGGTCGCCCCTTTCTTTCCAATCAGGATTGGCACGATTTCATTGTCTACTCGAACGAGCGCACGATTCCCTGAAACCAGTTTTACCTCCGCGTCAGGATCGAATCGTCTAATTTCCTGCAGAATCCTTTCTTCAGCAAGCTTCTGGGCGCCGCTTACTTGGGGCTGAGCTTGTGAGACTGGAACTATTACGTTCTCTTCGCCGAATGTGTAGATCTCGTACTCCAACCGGTCTGTCTCGAAATCGTGAACCTCGACCACCGGCCTCGCCAAGTCCGCCTCAATCATCCCTGTTGGGACTTTTACGGTGAGGATCAATGTGAAAATGTTTCGGACTTCCCCACATTGTATGAAGATGATCGTGTCGATGATGTGGGGTATCATGCCTAATTCAACGCGGCCTATGAAACGTTGAATTGCGTCGATGGCTTTGCTAGCATGCACAACGCCAATCATACCCACTCCAGCCAACCGCATGTCTGCGAATACCATGAAGTCCTTACTTTTTCGTACCTCGTCAAAGACCGTGTAATCTGGCCTGACAAGCAGAAGGATCTCCGCGGTTTTCTCGAAGTCACCTTCAAGCGGACCGTACTGAGTTATCTCCGGTCCAACCTGCAGGTCTCTGGGCGATTCCAGTGTCTTCACGATCTTGCTCTGTTTCATGTAGAATTCTGCAAGAGATGACGCAAACGTCGTCTTACCTGAACCCGGCGGTCCAGCGATCAGTATTCCTTCGGCCCCGGTGCCTAGACGTTCCATGAGCTTGCCGGACAATCCATAATCCTGTAGAGTGAGGCTAACGACCGGACGTACGATAGTAACTTCGAGGCCATCGGAGAAAGGAGGCCGGGTGATAGCGATCCGGAAACGCCCATATTGAATTACCAGCGCGCCAGGTCTGTTAATCTCCACAAATCCTTCTCGGCTTACCCTCGCTGCCTCGGTTATCTCGCGGATGATCTGTTCCAACTCTTCAACTGTGCTGAGCGAGTCGGATAACTGAACCAGCTCGAACTTGCCCGGTTTACCTGTCTTGGCGAGAGGACGTGTTCCTTCCTTGAGATGGATACTGGATGTGTCGGGCGTGAAGAGTTTTTCGAAGATTAGACCGGTTGTTCTAACCTCTCCTGGCACATACTTAACCGGAACACCTGCAGCCTCAGCCACCAACGCCTGCACGTAGTCTGCTGTCAGAAGCGTACCGTTCTCTGTTCTCGCAACATCCGTTATCAGCGCATCGAGCCTTCCACTTCTAGCGAGCTTGATATCATCAAACCCTGGACGCTGACCCAGGAACGTAAGCTTGACCCCTTTCTTTACGCAGAATTCTCGGAGCTTCTTGATCTCACCAAGCCCGACAAAACCGGGCTCACGGCCCTTCGATGCTTGCGCCTGAAGCTCATCTAAGACGGCGTAGGGGATGAGAATTTCCACATCAGTGAACTCCCCCTTCTCAATAACAGCCGGAACGTTGCCATCGATGATTATTGAAGTGTCCGGCACGAGTTTCTGAGTCATTTCTGTACTGATCCTTACTCCGCTACGTGTAAGCAGCTTTCCATAAAATCATGTCTATTCTGCCGCGGAAGACGCAAATGCAAACATCTCATATGCTAGGACTACAATTCGTTGAGAGCGATTCACTTGGAACGCTGCACATCCTCTTCGCGAATCTACGATGGACGAATCATTAGCCTGAGAGTTGATCAGGTTGTTACCGGGAACGGGAGGCCAACAACGCGAGAAGTTGTGGAACATCGCGGTGCAGCCGCGATCGTTCCTCTCCTTGATAGGAATAACATTGTTCTTGTTAGGCAATATCGATACGCAATTGCCTCTGATCTGCTTGAAATCCCAGCTGGAACATTGGAACGCGGAGAATCTCCTTACGAGTGCGCTAAGAGGGAACTTGAAGAGGAAACGGGTTACAGGTGCGGTGAATTGGAGAAGATGTTGGAGTGTTATGTTGCTCCGGGTTATAGCATGGAGAAGATCCACTTCTTCCTGGCGCGACGGTTGGTTCGCGCTCAGATGAGAACCGAGGAAGATGAGCAGATCAAGATCGAAGTAATGCCTATCGTTTCTGCGTTGGAGAAGATTCGCAGTGGCGAGATTCAGGACGCAAAGACGGTGTGCGCTCTGTATCGAGCGTTGGATCTTATTGGATCCTAGCGGATGATGCGGCGACTGGATAGCCTAAGAATGACTGAGGTTGTGCCATGCGTGCCTACCCCCCCAGGTGGGTGTGGTTTCTTAACCTAAAGTAATACTCCACTGGGCAGAATTGTATTACGAATTGGTGAACATGCTCTTCGGGGTTCGCTGACTCAAGAATCGGTGTGAGACGCTTAGCGAGCTCTCGGTGCGCGTACTAGTAACACGCAAGAGCTAACTCAGTAACGATTTGCGAAAGAAGACTTCACCTATTCCCTTTTCATTGATGCCACTGATAATGCCGCATTCTTCGAATCCCATCGCTCGGTGCCAGGCCTGAGATGGATAGGGCTCGTTTGCCTGCGACGAGCTAAGCAAAACCTTATGCCACTTTTTGCGCAGTTTCCGTTCCACGAATTTGAGCATGGCTCGGCCGATTCCTTGTCGCCTGTACTTGGGCAGTACTAGAATCAACCCAATGTACGGAATTTTCATCCACAATTATTCGAGCCGAACGTAGCCAACAATACTGTGTCCAACCTCGGTCACTACTATTTCATTCAAGGCTATTTTGTACCTCATGCGAGTTGCATTCTTTGCTTCACTGTCATGCTTCATGCACCAAGCGAGGTCGCTGTTCGTCGCAAACCTGACCTTGAATTTCCCCACGGTCTTCATGCCCACTTCAATTGATTCTCGAAGAGTTCTAGTTTTCGGCAGCGGTGGTGCAAATTGTCGGTGCGAGCAATCGTAACATTAGCGTTCTCGGGCCACGACGATCTTGAAGAATGCTGGCGTATTTCTTGTAACCATATAGTTGATGTTGGCCCTCAGCTGGTCCAAGTCGATGCCCTCGTAGCTCCCCTGCTCATCAAAGAGGAGTAGGCTAGCTCTCTTCATGATTGAAAGGGTCACTTGTGGATCGTTCTTCTGCAGGTGTACGAGTGATGCGGCAATGAGGATGAGCGCGTGCAGGATTTCCTTCTCTACATCTATTGCCGTCCGCCAGGCCGATTCAAGGGCCTCGTGGCTCTCCCAGTACCTCTCCTCATTGAACAGATCCACCCCTAACCTAACTGCCTCCGCGGTTCCCAAAGGATCAGGTTGCACATCGAGCTTCCTCAGAGTGAGTAATCGGCCGATGCTGTTCTCAAGCGCACTGATCGCACTCTGCAGGTTCTTCTCATCGACAAGCAACAGGTCGAGTTCAACCGCGAAACTGCTAACACGAAGGTTTCCCACGTCCGCTTCGAGGTTGCGGACAACTTCATAGCCGGTACGCGATAACCTTTCGCGGTCGACCGGTGAATATCTGCTTGGATTATTGAGTCTGATCAAGAAACGCATTTTCTGACTTCCAAGTCACGTTCTGAAGAACCTTCAGGTCTAGAAAACAGCTATTACAGTCATCTAAGATGAACGCAATTCACCTTACGGATCTGATGCGACCATGTCAGGATCAGGCGAATTCGTGATCGATGGAGACTCATTGAACAAGCTACTTGAACCATACAACTTCGAAAGCTACCAGCCAACAATGCAGCTTCACCACATGTTGCCAAGTCAGGTATTTGATACGATTGAAAAGAAGTTCCTCAAAGACATGCTGGCTCAAATCGAGAATGCCAAACCTCAGAGCGTGAAGTTCGTGAATCTTGAAGCGCTGGCGTCAGGGCCTCACAAGGACTACTTGTACGCGATAGCAGGCGGGCTCGGCGCTCTAATAGATTCCTTGACAACCAAGAACATTCAGATTAGTGCCGTTATCCAAGATCCATTGGCGCTTCCTTGGAATCTCGTAGCCAAGCTCGATAAGAACTTCAAGGGACCACCGGCCCCCGGGGAACAGACACCACCCTAGACAAGCAGGATTTGGGGATTTCAAGTAAAGGTTAATTGTGCGATTACGGCGACTGAGCGCCGAGTTGAGCAAGCGTGTCAGTCGAAATAGGGCAAAAGTTCCCTGACTTTCAGTTACCAGATCAGAATCGAACTCAGCTTGCTCTGAAGGACTTTCTCGGAAAGAAGACGGTCTTGGCATTCTTCCCAGGAGCTTTCACAGGCGTCTGCACGAAGGAAATGTGCACGTTTCGAGACTCCATGCAGCATTTCACAGGCATGCAGGGTCAAGTGGTTGGAATTAGCGTGAATGACCCCTTCACCAACAAAGCCTTCGCGGACGCAAACAAACTTCCGTTCCCAATACTCAGCGATTACACGAGAGACACGGTCAAGAAGCTCAACATCTTCCACAACGACTTTGCAGGCTTGAAGGGATATACAGCATCCAAACGATCCGTCTTCATCTTGGACAACAGCGGCGTTTTGCGCTACAAGTGGGTTTCTGAAGACCCCGGAAAAGAACCCAACTACGACGAGATCAGAACGACTCTTAGCAAGCTGTAGCTTCCTCTGACGGCAGTCGAGCCGTTAGATGCATCATCTTTCAGAATCTTCGGACTCACCGGCCTAGCACTCTACAAGAAAGTCAGTAAGATAGCGGTTGGAATCTCAGAGCTCTCAATCACACTTGGCATCATCATCTTACTAGACGCTCCTGGCATGGCATTGTATCCGTCCCTACAACCACACGGACTTGCCATGACTAGCGTCGGCGGCATCACAATTGTCGTTGGCATCATCGGCGCCATAGCATCTGCAGCAATCAAACCACCCGCAGCCAAGTAGAGAGAAACGTTCCTCACTACGTGACTCTCCAAACTACTTTTTTCTTTTGTTCACTAACGAACATGAGGGACTCTGCAACGGGCCACGTTGCTTCAAAACCTAGACAAAACTGAGAAGAAGAAAGAAAAAATCAGAGGTTATTGGGATCTAATCGATCCTGATTTCTCTGCCCCGTGGTTTGGATTCGATCTTACGGAGGACGATCTCAAGAACGCCGTTGTTGTATGACGCCTTGGAACTGTCCGGATCGACGTGAGATGGGAGCTGCACTTCTTTGTAGTACCTGCGAGCCTGCGAATCCACTTTGATTGTCAGCATGTCTTCGGATATTGTTGTCTTGATCTCGGACTTCTCAACGCCCGGAAGCTCTGCAACCACGCGTACCTGATCTGCCTCGTTCATTACATCAACCAGTGGTTCGCGAGCGTCTTGTGGTTCAAGGGCGGGTTGTTCGAAACCGAAGGCTCCTGGTTTCTTGCTTGGCTTGACATTTCCGAATTCCTGGATTGTGGGTTTGCCGTCAGGTCCCATGGACATGGAGTAACCATAAACGAAGGGACCATACTGGCGGATAGTAGATCCGTCGGGTAGTTTCTTCTCGTTCATGAACTCCTTTGGAATACCCTTAGCCATGTCTTGGAACATGCGCTCGAACATTTCGTCGAAGTCACCGGACCATTTGTCCATCCAGCCAAATGGTGAACCAGATTGTGGTCTACGTCCTCTGCGCGACCTAAACCAAGGGAAGAATTCATCGTCTTCTGACATTTGCACGATTCACCTCGCTTCATCACGTTTTGTTACCTATAGTAACAGGTCGATATAAATATTGTTACGTAAGGTAACGTAACGTTCACGGTTGGTAACTTCTCCTGTAACAAAACGGTTGGCGTCGCTTAGTCGATTATCTCAATCTATATCTAAGTAGGCCTCTTTATCGGAAAAGGAAATCTTACAGTGTTTTAGGAAGTCAAATCCCAACAAATTCGGAAGACCCTTCTAATTTTCACTCCTCGATTTGCTTTCCAACATGGAAATGAGAAACTCGATTATTCTCCTAATCGGATTCTTCCCCTGAATAAGAACTAGAATCACTCGAAATGGCACGACTGTCATCCTATGTTCATCAATTGGAAATCCGATCTTAGCATCCTCTAGGAAATAGGCGTTGACTGACCCACCAACTCCACCAACGCGACCAACTCGCTTTAACTTGCCTAAATCTATTCCGAGACGGATTGCTTCGCGTTCAAACAAGCAGGTGCTGTTAGCACCAGTGTCTATGCAAAAGGTGATTACATTGCGTATGCCTAGCTTCTCATAGATGAATAAAGCGTCAATGTAGGCCTTATCGTCCTCCACGTATCCCGTTAATCGCAGGGAGAAGCCCTCGACAAAATGAGGCTTAGAGAATCAAGTGAGGTTTTTCTTTGTACACATATTGGATGACTATGGATGTATTCTTTACTTGCTTCCTAAGTCGAATGAGGTCTCTGTCGTGGCCTACTATTCGTTGATTGAGAATGGCTACGTATTCGCCGCCATATTGTGCTCTGATACCATCGTAATTTCTCATCAACCACTTGGTGTCATTGGTGTGTTGTTTGAATCTGGCGGCCTCTTCTCCGCTCATCGTAATCATTACTAACTTACTCAAATCTGTTTCACCCTCTCACTGTTTTATCCATAGCAATACTGCTTCTCGAATTGCCTCTGAAATGTTACCTTTCTTCATTCCCTTTCTCTTGAAGACTTGCTCCTTAAAGCGTTTCTCAAGCTCTTCAGGAAGATACACATCCATTCGAGTTTTGCCGTTAGGTACGCTTGGACTCACACTATGACCCTCCAAGCGCATAATGGTACTTTACCACTTATATCCTTTACCCCCTTACCACCATGTTTATGTGGACGAACCAACGTATAGGGGGTTAAGTGGTAAACCACCATGCTTACGTCAAGAGAAGAACGGGGCAAGACGATAGCCGAGAAACCTAACCAAATCATGCGACTAGAAGACCGGTTCTACAAAGTCAATTCACAATCCGGTCATGGGATGTATAATGTAATCAAGAGGAAAGAGAGTACGGGTTGGCTTTGTGATTGCCCCGATTTCGTTTACAGAGGTATTCAGAATGGAACGATTCTAAGATGCAAACACATCATAGCGTGCCAAATTCGCGAGGGAATGAGAGAGAAAGTCCGCGAGAACGTCATAATTCAGCCAGTAGAGATTACCAGTTGCTTATTCTGTCAGTCTCAGAATTTGAAGAAGTTTGGAATCCGACACAACAAATACGGGGACATTCAACGGTTCCTATGCTCCGATTGCCACAAGACATTCAGCATGAATCTAGGCTTCGAACGAATGAAACATAGCCCGCAAGGTATCACAACAGCCATGCAGTTGTACTTCTCAGGTGAATCGCTAAGAAACACGGCAAGATCACTACGGCTTATTGGTGTTCAAGTTAGCTATCGAACTGTCCTGAATTGGATAAACAAATACACCGCACTGATGGAGAAATATCTTGACAAGATTACTCCGCAAGTCAGCGATACTTGGAGAGCCGATGAGCTATTTCTGAAAGTCAAAGGCAACATGAAATATCTCTATGCGATGATGGACGAGCAAACTCGTTTCTGGATCGCCCAAGAAGTCGCAGAAACCAAGTACACCGCCGATGTGAGGCCATTATTCCAATTAGCGAAAACGGTTGCGGGAAAGTCGCCTAAGACGCTTGTTTCGGACGGCGCGGCGAATTTCCATGACGCTTACAATCTGGAATTTCAAACATTGAAACTAGAAACGAGAACCGAACATATCAGACATGTGCGACTTCAAGGCGATTACGATAACAACAAGATGGAGAGAATGAACGGAGAAATTCGCGACAGAGAACGGGTTATGAGAACCCTTGAAAGACCCGATAGCCCAATACTCGCAGGTATGCAGATTTATCACAACTATGTTCGACCTCACATGGCCTTGGACGGCAAAACGCCTGCTGAGATGGCGGGAATCCAAGTGAAGGGCGACAACAAATGGATAACCATAATACAAAACGCATCTAAGAATGACAAGCCGCTGAGAATGTAGCCTTGGCGACAGTCCAAGTTAATGCTATTTACTGTGGCGATTGCAAAGGGGTCTTGCACCAATACATACCCGACAATTCAATTGACCTAATTTATATCGATCCCCCCTTTTTCTCGAACAAGAAGTACGAGCAAATTTGGAAGGATGGTTACGAGCTTAGAGCCTTCGAGGATAGATGGAAAGGTGGAATCGAAAACTATCTAGCATGGATGGATGACAAGCTTCGAGAGTGTTATAGGGTTCTAAAGCCAACAGGAACATTCTGGTTGCACTGTGATCGTCGCGCTGTTCACTATCTAAAGGTTCTACTCGACAGGAATTACCTCTTTGGCGAAAGCAATTTCAGAAATGAAATCATCTGGAATCATCAGATTCTCGGCGCTGCACATGGATTAGCCTTTCCGAAAGCACACGAAACTCTGCTCCGCTATACGAAGTCAAACGCATTCACATTCAACGAACATGATTCAAGCGTTCGAGTGCCTTTCAGCGATTACATACTGAAGGATTTGAAGAAAGACCCCAAAACTGGGAAATGGTACTACACGCGTAGAAGGATGAGCCGCAAGATCAGAGAAGGTGAAGAAACGCACGGATTGAGGACTTACGTTGACGACCCAAAGCAAGGAAAGCTTGTGGGTGATGTTTGGGGAGGAATGGGCGACACAGAAGGGATTAGAGGCTATCAGCCAAAGGAGAAACTGGGCTATCCTACTCAGAAACCGGAAGCTCTGTTGAATCGGATCATAAGAGTTTGTTCCAATCCTACTGACATTGTTCTCGACCCCATGTGTGGCTGTGGAACTGCGATTGTCTCTGCTCAAAGACAAGGCAGAAGGTGGATTGGAATAGATATTTCACCTACGGCCTGCAAACTAATGGCTTCGAGAATGCGAAAGCTTGGCGTCAATATCAGTGAAAAGAACATCATAGGGCTGCCCAAGACACTGAAGGAGATCCAAGAAATGCAGCCTTTCGAGTTTCAGAATTGGGTTATGCAAAAGCTCATGGCTCGCATTTCTAAGACGCTCAGTAGCGACATGGGCATAGATGGATGGACACTTGACAATCGCCCAATTCAAGTCAAACAATCCGAAGGAGTTGGCAGAAACATAATTGACAACTTCGAAACGGCCTTGACTAGAGCCAACAAGAAAAGCGGAATAATCGTCGCCATAAGCTTTGGCAAGGGTGCGTACGAAGAAGTCGCACGCGCTAAACTTGAACAAGGTTTAGAAATTGAACTCAAAACTGTGAAGGACATTATCGCTCAAGAATGAATGGTGCTGGCAGGTGACAATTTTTTCCACGCCCATGAAACTAGGGTAGGTGACGTAGAGGTACCGTTACGTTACGTAAGGTAACGTCAAGTTGATGTTTGGTTCTTCTGCTTGTCAAAAACCGTTTGGTGGTTAGCTTGATGGGCGCTTTCCTAGGCCAACGACAGGTAGGCTAACAATCCAGTTTTGCAATCTGAGGCTCTATCTCCGAGATTAACTGGTCGGTCTTGTCTATTAGCCCTGTACTCGGTTTTCCAATGAACGCAACAAAGCTCTCGACATACCTATCTGCCATACTTCGCAAGTCGGGAGACCAACTGCCGACCTTCAATCTCTCGAAAACCAATACCTGATACTTCTCCATAGCCTTCTCGAATAGACCATAATCATAGTAAAGACCATTGATCTTTGCGACGAGTATGGCGTTCCCTATTGCTGGTAGCTTGTTAGACAAGCTCGTTCCCGATCTGAGATCGAGTAAGGTAAACGGAATGAAATAGGAGGCTTCACCGATGCCCTTCTCTTCTTCCTTGGACTCTACTTTCTTCAAGGGAGGCAGTAGTTGGCGTAATATGGGAAGATTCTGACGCAATTCATCACGTAACATCGTGAGAACTTCCCTAGCGTCTTTCCTTTGGTTTTGTCTGCCTCTATACCTCTCAAAGAGGAAGGCGAAGACAACGCCGAGAAAGACGGAGAGAATGTCTAGAATAAACTGCAAGAGATCAAACAAAGAAACACGCCATTGGGTAACCGGTCTACACGCCAGCTATTTGCTGCTTGCGTTTTGAATTAGGGTAAGCCACTTGTTCTTTCCCTTGATTTCAATTCCTGCTGCATCGGCCGGTGTTCTACCGTCTAGCGCCATGTGTGGCCGTATGTAGTTGTGGAACAGTTGATATCCTGTCAGGATGGGGCTGTCTTTTCGTTCCAAGCCTCGCATAACTTTCTCCCTATCTCGTATCTCTCCGTTCATTCGCTCCATTTTGTTGTTGTTCCAATCTCCTGCTAGTCGTATGTGGCGTATATGCTCGGTTCGCGTTTCGAGGCGTGAAGTGTAGAACTCTTTCGTGTAGGCTTCGTGGAAGTTGGGTGCGCCATCAGTAATCAAAGTCTTAGGTTGCTTCTCTGCAACTGCTTTTCCTAGTTTGAATAGTGGTCTTAGATCGGCTGTGTACTTGGTATCGGCAACTTCTTGCGCTATCCAGAATCGTGTCTGTTCATCCATCATCGCATAGAGATATTTCATGCTCCCTTTGACCTTGAGAAACAACTCGTCAGTTGCCCATGTGTCGCTGACCTGTGGCGTGATCTTGTCGAGGTACTTCTGCATGAGAACGGTGTATCGTGCTATCCAGCGGTAGATTGTTTGATGGCTGACTTGCGCTCCGATTAGCCTAAGCGATCTCGACACATTCCTTAGACTCTCTCCTGAGAAGTACAACTGCATGGCCGTTGTGATTGCTTGCGGATTGTGCTTCATTCGCTCGAACCCAAGATTGACAGTGAAAGACTTCCCACATGACTTGCAGGCAAATCGTTGAATGTCACCGTACATGTTGTGTCGTAATCCCCACTTGATTATGCTCTCAGACTTGCAGAATAGGCAAGCATGAATGTCAGTTATCGGCTCAATGACCCTAGCTTCGACAACCTTCCTTACTGCTTGGCTGAATTGGACAGCCCAAATGTGTTTGCACTGAACTTTCCGGTGAACGAAGTCAGGGCAATCACAGAGCCATCCGCTTGTCTTACGCTTGGTCACATTATACATTCCGTGACCAGACTGAGAATTGATTTTGTAGAAGCGTTCATCTAATCGCACAATTTGGTTAGGCTTTTGCGCAATTGCCTTTCCCCGTTCTTCGCGAGTCAAGGCCAGATTCTTATTCTCGGTTTGTGATTCTTTCCTTGTGGGGTTCGACTCCATTGGGGTCAGCTCCATATCGGGAGGGCGTTTCTCTTGGCGGAGGGGCGCTCTCCCGACTTACAACTGATTATACTGCGTTTGAATATAAGGCTACTGATATTACTGAAATCTACGGATATACCTAAATAACAGTATGTTACCTACCTCTAACGACCACTGTGGCGGGAGGTGAAGTAATGAAAATAGGTAACTACGTTGTGCCGTCAAATCCGTTCCGGCTTCCTAAACTGGTGGAGGATGTCAAAAGAATCTATGACACGTACAAGGCTGACGCGATCAAGAACCCAAACAAGAACGACGCACTGGCCCAACTGCTAGAATACAAATCATCGCGTAACGGGCAGTATTGGAATAAAGTCGCGGCTATGCGAACTTTCGGACTTCTTGAAGGTCGTGGCGATGTTAAAGTCTCAGAACTCGCGAAGCATCTGACATATGGAACCGAGTCCCAGAAAAAAGACGCGGCGCAGAAAGTCTTCTTCAACATTCCGCTTTGGAAGGAGCTCTACAATCGCTATAGACTTCAATTGCCGAAACAAGATTTCTGGGCAAAACTACAGAACATCACAGGTTGCGAGGCTCCTGAGGCAAGAAGTAATGAACAGTTTGTATACGAGGCTTTTTCCGAAGATACAAAAGTACTAGAGACTGTCAACATACAAGGATCAGCCAGTGATGAATTTATGCAAACAGATGAGCAACCCTTGGGTACGCCTCAATTCATAGAGATCAAAGCAGGCCCATACTTCCACCGCTTACCCTTCACGGCACAGGGAAAGAAGGTGGCAATCGACACCATACAAATGCTCGATGTGCCAGACGCGAAGCCAAGCAAATCGGACAAGGGAGAGAAGTAGCTCTCCCATAACCCCCTTTTCTGTTACCCTATGTTCTTTTTGCTAGTTTCGTGGCTCAAAATTGACAACTCGCACACCCTAGCCCTTATATTGACACAATTTCGGAGTTTTGTTGGTGGTTTTGCGTGTCCGCTAGAGGCCTGTATCCGATGACGAAGGCAACCATACGCCTTAGCGCTATGGGAAGTATGAATGGAGCGCTCACAAACTACCTATTGGGTGTGCTAGTGACGAAAGACAGTAATCCTGTTCCGTTTGGTGCGAAAGACGCTTTCAAAAAGATTTCCGAGAAAACCATTGACAACATAATAGAGATAGTCAACGAGAAGGCTTGCGGTCTTACGAAAGCGGAAATAGCATCTCTTGAAGACCTCGCCAACTCACACAAAGAAGCCTTCAAACTAGTCTAGCGCTTAAATTTCACCAACCGTTTTGTTACAGTGATTCAGAACAACCGTTAACGTTACGTTACCTGCGCCGACGCAATTCGCAAGTTGCTGGGGGATGCAATATGGGCAAAGGAGCCACGCACGGAGAACGAAATCGGGGCTGCATTGAAAGCGAATGCCTACCACTACTCAAGAGGAACCGTCAGTGGACTGCTGATTCAGATGCTCCACAAGAACGAACTCCGTAGACCAACCAAGAAGAACAACTCGTGGGCCTATGTCATAGACAGAAGCAAGTCCCCAGAACACCAAGAAATTCTAGTTACAGCATAGTTGCACTCACAAAGCGGTGCGCCCGCATGGAGCACAAACTCCATGCGACGCCCCAGATGAGTCGCAACGTGGCTGCTGCAACTCGGTATCTTGGTGTTGCTTCCCCCTTTTTTGATTTCCGATTAGAGTTCAAGAGAGGTGAAACTCTACGTATAGGAGAGACATCTGCCCTGAGCGTAAAGAGAATGGCATAATGTCACGAATGTGGAGAGGTGAGGATGGAGATTGGCACTGTGATCTATGCGGATTTCAAGGGAGCATAGTGGCCAGCTAAACTGGCTACTTTTCTTTCTTTGTTGTTGGTTCTACTACTAGTTTCTGGTCTTGGGCTTTCGGTTCTAATTCGGTTCCTTCTTTCCATTCCAGTTGTTCTATGACTTCTTCTGGAATTGTGATGACGTATTTGTAGTGGTTCTTGGTTCCTTCCTTACTCTTGTAACGATAGGCAAAACGCCGCTGTAGCTTAACCAACTTGGTTCTGATATGAGTTGCTTATGGTGCCCTAATTAGGCTTATGGTGCCACATGACAAAACGTAGCTAACAGCCATTAAGGAAAGCTATTTGGTTTGCCATCCACTGAATTGGGACGACGATTAAGTATCCCCTTGTCTGGGAATACTCAAGAAAAAATGTGCACGAACTCATTCTTAAGGCTATGGCTGTTTTGGCCGTTACGGCTATTTAGGTAAATACTCAGCTGCAATCCGGTTAATGTCCCCTATCTCCCCCATTCTCAAGTCTTTATAACGTAGGCTAGGAAGGCTTTCGATGAACCGCTTTCCGTGTTCTCCAGTCCAGAGGAAGAAATCGCCTGGGCTTATTAAACGCTGATCGTTGGAGTCTCTCTGTTCAAAAAAGTGAACACAACCTCCAAGCTTTGCAGCGACAGTGTAAATGTCGTCCATGATCGCAGTCCTTGAAATGAAGTCACTTGTCTGTACCGATGTAGGTTCTTTCACTATGTAGAGAGGCTGTCAGGAAATTAGTGATTTACTCTGGACTGCCAAGACGATGAAATTATGAACATGTTTTCACTGTATTATGAACATAGAACCAATTCAACTGTCTCTTTGGTAAGGAAAGTTTCGAACTTTGCTCGCTATTGCCTTGCAAAAACAGACAGAAAGGGCTATTTCGACTCGAACAATCGTTCGCCCAGATACAGCACGTACTCCAAAGGGCAATATGACCTTGTGCCTATGCTTAGTTAGACATAGGCTGTGTAACGCCACCAAGGGGCCTTTCTGACATTTTCGATCGGTTCGTCAGAATCGGGCCAGTGCCATAACGGTAACGTAAAGCTCTCGTCACCCACGCCTAGTTGAAATGGGCTGTAAAAAAGCGTCACCTGTCTCGGTTCTGTCAAGTTGCCATTTGACTGAATGAACTGTCACAAACCGTTTGGTGCGTGAATGCCACACCGTTCGCCTTATACGCTAACCTCAAGATAATTCGGACTAGACCATGTCATGTCATATCATAGCTCTCGAACAGATCGGTTAGGGAAAATGCTTTTGGCTATTCTACTTTGGATAGTGGGCTTTCTACTCACATTTCCAGAGGATGCTCCCTCAATCGAATTTACTCTCAAAACCATTTTATCATTCGTTTCATTCTTGCCGCGCTGGTTCATCTTCGCCGCATTTTCTATTATGGGATGCCTTTTCTTTCTTTGGGGGTTAGTCGCTCCAAGAAGAGTTCCCGACTATCCACCCAATAGTCAGACTTAAGCACTCGACCCGTTCGCAGTCGAATGAAACGAGGTAATTGTGGTGGGCGCCAAGCATTTAGCAAATTTCTTCGTACAATTGTTCGCAACTGCACTTGGTGTCATGCTGGCTTTCTATTATCAAGCCCTTAGGACCGTTCTGTCTAGTTATCGGCACACCTTGTGGCGGTTCTGTTAAGTTCTAGGGTGACAGGGTAAGCCTTAGGAGCCTGTTAACTGTGGGGTGATAACTACTTTGGGAAACTAAAGGAGCGTACCACCAGAGTTACCCACGGCTCTGTCATAGTTATTGTCAGAATTTGGCTACCAAGTTCAACGAATCTGTGAAGGAGATCGATTCGGCCCCGTTCCACCAAGAAACACTGGATATTTGCGGGGTTACGTAACTGCGATATATCTAAGCATAGAATTACTTGCTCTTTGCGAACCCTTGTGAGTCGTGTCGAGCTGTCAAGATAAGGAGGCGCGAAAGCAAAACTGCCGCAGTTCTCTATTCCCTTGAACGCATTGATGGATTGTCTAGACAAGACAACCTTTCCTCGCTCCTTTGTTCCGAACGGGAAATGTAATTCACCACTAGGATGTCTGGAAAAATAGAAGTTCTCCCCTTTCAACGGCATTATGAGATAGATGCTGCCATCGCTTCCTTGGCGCACTCGAACAAGCTTGTACGCAGCGTCTTTTGTGAATCCAACCACTAGGATAGAGGCTTTGTGACTTGTCGAGTCTGCTTGCTTGCGTTTTGAATTATCGTTAGCCACTTGTCTTTTCCTTCGACTTTGATTCCCGCTAGTTCAGCCGGTGTTTTGCCTTCTAAGGCTTCGTGTGGTCGTATGTAGTTGTGGTAGATTTGGTAGCCCTTCAGAACTTGCGTGTCCGGCTTCTTTAGTCCACGAATTACCTTCTCTCTGTCTCTGATTTCTCCGTTGAAGCGTTCCATCTTGTTGTTATTGTGATCGCCTTTGAACACAATGTGTCGAATGTGCTCTGTTCGCCCTTCTCGCTTTCGAGTCCAGAACTCTTTCGTGTAAGCCTCTTGGTACGTGTGGAGTCCATCGGTTATGAGCGTCTTAGGTTTCTTTCCCGCAACCTCTTTCGCTGTTTTGAAGAGTTGTCTTGCGTCATGGGTTTCCTTACTGTTCGCAACCTCTTGAGCAATCCAAAACCGTGTCTCATCATCTAGCACGGCGAATAGGTACTTCATGTCGCCTTTGATTTTCACATAAAGTTCATCCGCTCTCCATGTATCGCTGACTTGAGGCGTGATTTGTGAGAGATATTTCTCCATCAATTCGGTGTACTTCTGAATCCACTTGTACACGGCCACATGCGAAACCTGTACGCCTTGAAGTCTCAAGAACTTCTGAACGTTCCTAAGCGATTCGCCGGTGAAGTACAATTGCATACTCGAACTGATTGCTTGGGGCGATGCTTTCATGCGCTCAAAGCCAATGTTGAAAGAGAACCGCTTGCCACAGCTTTTGCATAGGTATCGCTGAATATTGCCGTACTTGTTGTGCCTGAGAGCATCCTTCACAATCGTTTCTGATGAGCAAGCGGGGCATTGGAGTGTGGTGATGGGTTGAATGGTAACTGCGCTGGCCTCAACCCTCTTGCGAATTGCGGCACTTAGCTGGCAGGCCCAAATGTGCTTGCACTTGACTTCACGGTAGACATGATCTGGGCAACTGCACTCCCATCCTTGCCTGCCAGAACGGACGAAATGCCAACCGTTTCCCGACTGGGATTTGACCTGATAGAGCGCAACTCCAAGCCTGCTAATTTGTCCGTCAAGCCGTGCGATCGCCTTTCCCCTCAACTCGCGACAGTCCAACTCTATCACGGCATACGCTATATCTACGTAGATATATCAACATTATGGTATCTACGTAGATACCATAGCAAGTGTTAAATACGTAGATAGAATTCTACATACATACGGCGGCAGATTCTTGCCTAGATGGAAGAAGGGCTCGGACCATTTTACTGTTAGTGTCAACCATAACGAGACACGGGGGTATCAGAGTAGCATTCCCAAGCCCGTAATGCAGGCATTGGGCAATCCTAGCAAAATTACCTTCCTCATCAAACCAAAGAGGAAAATCGAACTCATTGCGGCAGGCTCAGAGACCAGACCAAAAGATGAGAGGCAACACTGACAAGTAGGCTCAGTCAAATGCCGAAGAAACCCTCTGGCATGAAAGAAAAAGCGACTGTAATTAAGAAGATCGTAGATTTGTACCTAGTTAAGAAGCTAGGATATGATCTCCAAAACCAGTTGTTCTTCGATGAAGATGTTCCTGGCATGGGCGGCAAAATTAGAGGCTACACAGACATTGAGATAAGATTAGACCACAAGCACACAGATGTGATCATTGAGGCAAAACGTAACGGCAAGAAACTGACAGATGCGGACAAGGAACAAGCAATCAATTACGGGAATTCCAGAAAAGTAATCATGGTAGTTCTAACAAATGCCGTGGAGTACCAAGTCTACAACTCTAATACAGGTAATCGATTGAAACTCAACGGCAGTTTGCTTGATGATATTCCTCGCGCAATAGATTTGCCACTACTCATGAAGCACTTGGGCGCAAACAATGATGACGTTAGACTGACCACCTCTCTACTACCCAAGGCGGAAGAAGACATACTACAGCCCTGTATGGACGACATATTCAAAATGAGTACAACTAAATCTATGGCCGACCTTGAACGTGTATTCAAGAGGTGCCACGATAGTCTGCGCGACTTAGAGAAGATGACCCCCGAGGATTCCTTCGAGGAGTTCTCTAAGGTTCTCTTCCTGAAACTCTACTCGGAAAAGCTTCATGGAGGCAAATTTCGCCATACCAAACTAAAACCTGAAGACATCAATCCATTCAAGGAGATAAGCAAGAATGACGACCCTCTGACTGTAAAGAATTTGGTGATACAAAACTTCCAGAAAATAAAGGGTGCCTATTCTGAGGTTTTTGACGAAACTGATGTGTTCAGGATTAAAAGACCTGACACATTCAAGGAACTCGTGGACATCCTTGCGCCGATAGACTTCGATACAGAAGTTGATGCCGATGTTAAGGGAAGAGCGTATGAACATTTCCTAGCCACGATTCTAAAAGGCAGCAAATTGGGCCAGTTTTTCACGCCCAGACCTATCGTCCAGATGATGGTGCGCTTGGTAAATCCCAAGCCTGGTGATCTGATACTCGACCCCGCTTGTGGAAGTGGTGGATTTCTGATTAAAGCCATGCAAGCTGTGGACTCGCACATTGACAATAATCCGCATGAACGCGAAGAGGAGAAGAAGATGAGGCATGAGACTTTGCGCCTTCGATCCCTCTACGGTTCTGATGCCGCTATGGTAGCGAAAACTGCGAAAATGAACATGATACTTGCTGGTGACGGACACACAAACATCACAGACAAGAACTCGCTGACCGAAGAAGTACCATTTCTCATAATGGATGAAGCACCGTTATTTGGCATCATACTAACAAATCCGCCGTTCGGTCTAAAAGAGAAGCTATCTAAACAGCAAGTCCAAAGATATGATGTTCCAAACTCGAAGGCCCAATCTCTATTCTTGCAACTTATGGTTCGAAAGGCAAAGCCCCATGGCCTCATATGTTCAGTTGTGGACGAAGGTGTGCTTAACACGCCTACTTACAGAAGCCTGAGAAAATACCTGTTCAGGAAGTGTTACGTTTTGGCAGTTTTCTCTTTACCTGTAGCCACATTCAAGCCTCACTACAGTGGCGTGAAAGCTTCCGTAATTTTGATGAGGCGAAAGACGAATGAGCTTGTTAAACAAGATTTCCCAATTTTCGGCTACGACCTACAGTATGTTGGGTATGACAACACAGGCAAAGCAATCGAAGAGAATGACATACCACTAGCATTGGAAGAATGGAACGCTCACGTGGAAAAATGGTCGCAAGTGCAAACCCATGCCTAAAGTGGAGATTCCAATCGAAGAGCTAGAAACGGGAGTATTCGGAAAGACTGATTATAGGTTTGACTTGAAATTCTATTCTTCGACTCTCAAGAGTAGCTATTCACGTTTCTTGAAGGGGCAGTATCCACCGAAATTTGTCAAAGATGTAGCGGATATCGTCGAAACGGGCGTGCAGATAGATAAGGACACAGAATATCGCTATTTACAGATAGGTGATATAGATGGCGTTCTGGGTGAAGTTGCAAACTATTCCGTAAAATTGGGAGAAGACCTACCGTCTCGGGCTCAATTACATCTCACAAAAGGTGACATAGTCGTTTCGTCAGTCCGTCCTTTACTGAAGGAGATTGCAATAGTTCCTGAAACCTTGGACGGCCAGATAGGCACTAACGGCTTTATTGTCTTAAAATGCAGAGACATCAACCCTCAATACTTGTTCTACGTACTTCGTACCGATCCCGTGACAACAGAACTTGACAGACGTTCTAGTGCTCTAAACTATCCTGCAATTAGCGAACATGACTTGCAATTCTTGCAAATCCCCTATCCATCAAGGGAGATCCAAGACGCCTTAGTGAAGTCATTCGATAAGTCAGTTCAGGAAACCAAGGCAATCAAAGACAAAATTAAGACTCTGACTGAAGAAAAAGACCAGATACTACCTAGATTTCTGAGAAGGACATCTGTAAATGTTGAAGCTCAGGTTAGCTATACCCTAGATGAAATTCAAGCAAACGGAGACCGAATGGATGTCAAATACTACCGCTATTCCAGAAAACATCCGTATGAGCATCTAAAATTAGAGCGAATAGACAGACTTGGAAAGTTCAGAACAGAAACCATTGATGTCGGTAACTATCCCGATGAGGAATTCATACAGGTCACGGCTAGTCGATTCAAGGGAATAATCTTCAGGGACAAGAAACTAGGGCAGAGCATCAAGACAAGAACTCAGACTGCTATCGCCACTGGCGATATCGTAATTTCAAGAATCGATCTTTACAACGGTTGCCTCGGCAGAGTTCCTGAAGACTTAGACGAAGCAATCGTTACGCGTGATTTTATGGTGCTCGTTCCGTTCGCAGATCAAGTAGATTCAACCTATCTTGTGGCAACCCTAAAGGACGATTACTTGGCAGACTATTTCTACGCCTTCGCTGCTGGTTGCACTGGCAGAAAACGCATAACCTTGGACATGTTCAAAGAACTCAAGATTCCGTTATTGCGTCGAGAAGAACAGAACTCGATTGCCGATGAGATTTGGAAAAAGGAGAATTCGATTGGCGAACTTACCCAGAAGGCTGAAGCAATCTACAAACAGGCAGAGAGCCAATTTCTCCGATCTCTCGGAATTGAACAGGTATAAGCTAAGTGAGGCTAGGACAAGTCGTCACCCGCCACTTAACAGCCCCCAGAACTCGCCCTATCACCCTACAACTTAACAGAACCCTTGTGGCCCATGCTTAAATACGGTAAGTCTGCTCCTCCTCCTCTTCCTTGGACCCATGTGACTGAGACTAACAGAGATCAGTCAAGTACCTACAATCTATGATTTCATTAAGAAATGTTTATCACACTGCATCGCAACTTGAACTGTGAGGCCAATCGGGTAATGCGAGCTTAGTTGTTTTGACCCACTTTCACAGGCCTATTGCATAAGTTATAAATTCATAGCGACAGTCAAGGCAGAAGTAAAGCGTGCTTCTGCATGATCGATGTTACAGTTGCTGATGAAGTTTACCGCAAAAGCAAACTGCCCCCGGTCATACTTGAACGAATAAGACAAAAAACAATCCAAAAAGTTGAAGGTCAAGAAAAAAAGAAGGCACGTAAGCAGTGGGTTGAAACAGTAGAGGACGAAGGGACATGGTACGTCGTGCCGCTCCGAGTGGAAACACCAGGAGAACACTTCGTCATCATAAGCTCTCCATACCGGACGAAGCCCAGGAAGGTAAAAAGACACAGGTGAATAAAACGGAAACGGAATGGATTAAGGTACAAACCGAAGTCGATACGTACGACTGGAAAGGACACCCTATACACTTACAGGATGTGCCAGCGCTCAAGAATCCCAAAACTGGAAAAATCCGCATATACCCCTACGAAGTCGCTAGAGCCGAACTTGCTGCATATGCTAAGGCACATGGTCTTGAACCGAGAGACATCGCCACACTGCTAATGCTTTACGCGAAACCGGGACCATTTCCAGGAGGCATTCAGCCTCTGCGATATAGGCTTAACAAATCACTGTTCTATCAATGGAAAGAAAATGAAAAACATCTTCTCGGAGAATCACTACCACGCGACAACTTTGTAGCAGCACCACGCGGACCGATACCAGAAAACCTAAACGGAGACCTTGATCGAATGAAACAACTAGGTATTGTCGATCTCAAGTTCATCAAGTGGGGTGAGGGAGAACTCAACAAATCCATGACCATCATGCTGACAGAAAAAGGAACAGAAATTGCCAAGAGTCTCTGGAACAAAGTTCCAGAACCATTCCTCAAAGTGACTCTCAAAGTGAAAGAGAGAATCTTTCCACTTGATTCAAAGACTATCCGCGAGAGAGTGCACAGGGAATATCCAGACTACAAATTAACATACACTGAACTCGATACCGACTAATCCCCTTTTTGATACCCTCATTTTTCCGCATGGGCTTTCTTGATGAGTTCTAGCCAGCGATTGTTGCTGGTCATGTTTATGCCTAGTGCTAGGTCTGCTGGTCTAGCGTTCAAAGTCTGATGCTTGCGAACTAGGTTGTAGTAAACTCGCCATCCATCCGCAATAATCTGAGCCGTTCCCTGTTTCTTGAAACCTCGAAGAATCTTCTCACGCTCACGAATCGAACCATTCAAGCGTTCTACGTGGTTCTGCCTAATTACCGGCACAGGTTTTTCACCGCTTAGAGTGGTAGTCTTGCAGTCTACCAGCTTGGCAGGTGTAATAAGACACCCTACTGCAATTTGTAACGAAAACTCTTGGTGGACACTGCTTCTCAAGTTCCTCCCAAGCAATAGTCAGTTCACCAGCAAAGTGGTCGCACATTAGTGGGCGATTCAGTCCGGGTGTAACCTTCGAGTATGCCCAAAGGCAAAGATACGGATACGGGTGTGCGAGTTTATCTTGAAAGTCAACTGCTGTTTCGGATATTATTGGCGGCTCGGCAGTGTATGTGTAGACTTTCGGCACTGATGAAGGAAAGAGCATCGTATAGACGATATGAACTTGTTTAACCTCAGATCCAACCTCCTTGACCAAATCTTGAATGATTGAAAGAGTAACTTGATCGCTGTCACTGTGAAATCGTAAATCGGCCGCTCTACAGTATGGTCTGTTCCATTTGACCTTGTACTTCAGACATGTCTTCTTGATTGCCAAGGAGTAGTCCTCTTGAAACTGCTCTGGGTCGGCAACTGTAACGACAACGCCTAGGTTCGCCTTGAACTCCTGGATTGGCCCTTTTTTCTTAAGCAGAACTCCGTCTGCGCCAGCTGCAAGCTTCGGCAAGATTAGTCGTTACAACAGATTGCCTCTACGGTGATAAAATCTTGTGTTTATGGTGTATTTACCAAGCTCTTGATATTTGGCATCAGTCGCGGAAGCCGCACGAGTCGTTATAGGAGACTACCTAGCTAGGAAAACAACGACGTGAACCCTGCAACAGACTGGGCTGTCGGTTTTCACTAGGAAAGAATATGCTCCTTGGGTATTTGCCGCTCCGTAAGCAGCAATATGCAAAGTGTTAAGTCTAGAAAATGCAGTCTTCAACTTTGGCGAAATCCTTGCCGAACACGACAACAGGATATCGCGTTGCCCTTTTTCTCAAAAGCGATAACTTTGGTGTTAGCGACTTGGATAAATGGCCACGCGCTTCAAAGTCATCCAGTGGTTACATACTTCGAATGGGAACCAAGAACAGCAAATACTTCGTGCACCCATCGAATCGGCGCGATTTCTTGACACTTGAAACTGACGACACAAAGACTCGGGCGTCTGCTATTCGCGAAATTGGCAGTTACGCTAAGGGAATGGGAAAAACACTTGACCCAGCGACATTAGATAAGTCCAAGGCACTCGACTTCATCAGGTCCCTTGAGCAAGATGGCTTATTCAAGGAAGGAAAACTTCACGTATACTTTGGGGACACCGTAACGTGGGTTAAGGGCAAGCCTCGAACAAAGATCGTGTTCAATAACAGAAACACTGCTGAAGCAAGAGGCTTGAGTACCCAACAAGTATGGGGAATAAGAGGAATTGGCGTGACTCTGGTGCAACATGGGAAGAAGCATTACGGTCTAGTATTCTTTGATGATTCTCCAACTGCAAGGGTGTCAAAGATCGCGGCACCTATGAACGACGATCTTCATGAGGAATTAGCGGATAGACTCGTCAAGCTTTTCTAGAGATGACTCGCCCTCTCAAGAGTGCTTTCTGCGGCTTCAAGAAATTCCTCTGCTTTTCTTTTGACACCATCATCACCGTTTGCTTGAGCCCAAGAGAGGATTAGTCGCAAAATCGCAACATATCCTTTAGCCTCTGTTATGAGGTTTGAGCCCACTCCGCTTTCTCTGTCCCTGTCAAACCTGTTAAGAGAATTAGAAACTGCCAAAAAGAACGGGTATGCATCATCCGCAGTAAACCCTTGCTTGGAAAACTTCGCTCCGAACCGCGACTCAAAGTCTTGACGTAGCTTTTCTAATTCCTGAAATCTAGACTCAAGCTCTAGCCGAACTTTTCGAATCTCTTCCAAGAAAGCATCAATAGAGCTTGTCGCTTGGAGCCTTGGGATTATGTCTTGGCGAAGTCTCTTTACTTCCTCAAGGATATCATCCTCTATTGGGGGCGTAGAACCTTTCACCTCAGAGGGTCATAGAGACTTTAGGAGAATGGCTGCAATGACGCAAAGTAACGCGAAAATACCTAGAACTGACAGGCTGAGCAGGTCTATTTGCAAGCGGTTCACCCACTGACCTAGTGAAAGGCATGTAGCGGCAAGATAACTTCAGTCTTTCGGTTCGTACAGGAGTTCTATTTGGTTCTGTGACGCCATTAGCAGCAAGGCAGGTGACGGTTTTTGACACGCCGATTCCGATTAGCGTATGTGACGAAGATTTGACGTTACCCTTGATCGGAAGCATCTTATCGAGTAGCTTTGTTCAGGCCGGCGGGCAAAAGATCATGGTGAATCTACTATCAGGAGCAATAAACACATTAAACATCGTAATCACGTTCGCGCTTCTAGATATTCGATTAGAGTGCAACGACTGTTCAAGGGCGGCAGAATCGGGCGCGGTGTCCCCTGTCTGATGGGCTCAGCTTTCTTCTTCCTTCTAGCGGCTCTCGTGACAGCGACAACCATCTTTGAGCTATTGTCACTTGAATTCGATCCCATCACGATCGGCCTACGTTCGATTGCCTTTCTGCTCCTATTCGTGTTCCTCGTGCAATACGTTAGAGACTGGAAGAAAATCGGCACCTAGTAGTCTCAACCCTCAAATAAGTCATCGGCCTACCAAAGCGCTGAATCAGTGAATTGATCATCAATTCTTAATGCTTTGACGCTTCTAAACTCCCATGGAAAGTTTCAAATGGCTTGCGATCAAATTCAACGAGACAGAGTCCATGAATGACAAAACCGTATTCACCTTCTCCGATGTCTGGTGGGTAGTCGCCCTCCTAATTCTGCTAGCTTTTTCCCTGTTCGAACTCGTCAAAGACGCGCGCGATGGGTGAGCGATTTTGTCTGAGAACGTAGTCTGGGACAAGTCCAAAGGCGAAATTCGCATTTGGGGACAGCGGCACACAACGATCGATCCCAAGAGATTGTGCGATCACCTAAGCGTCTTAGTCGGCGCGAAAGTCGCTTCAGTCATGATGAACAATCTTGAATATCGACTCGGCAAGGATGCTGTAGCACAACTTCGCAAAGAAAGACCGCAAGCAGAAATTACAGATCTCATCGACACTCTTATTGAATTAGACGCCATTGCAGGCATCGGAGTCGTGAAAGTGACATTCTCCACGAAACTAGAACCTCCAGTCGTAGTTGAGATTCGAAACCCTTGCATGACAGAGAACACGGGAGCTGCCAAGTCATACCTCTTCTCTTGGTGGGCTGGAGCATTGACCGCTCTGCTTAACAGACAACTAGACCCGAAGGAGGGGATATACGAGAAGGAGAAGGACATTATTAGTTGCCGACTCGTCCCGCGAGCCTAGGCTAATGCGCGCGCTTTCTGAATCGATGTTGGCTTCTTGTTCGGCCTTAGTTCTAGCAGGAGCCGCACGATGGTGTAAGTTAGCAACAATGCGAAAACTAATCGGATGATTTCTTCTCCTGACGCTAGTAATATTCTCAGGCTTACGATGACGCCGATCACTGATGGAATCCCCATCAGCGCCGCGACAACCAGACTCCTCTTGCTGAGAAAACCCATATTCGTATGCCTAAGTAACGCCATCAGAATTGTTGGGAGCGAGACCAGTTGACTTGCTGTTCCGGCTATTTTGATCGGAAACCCGAACATGAAGATCAAGACAGGTATCCTGTATTCACCTCCTGCCACGCCCACTCCCCCTCCTATAATGCCAATCAGAAAACCGAACACTACTGCAAGAGGAAACTCGAGGTAAGGCCCGACGGTAGACGTAGTTGGCGAAGTGCCTGCAATAAAGTCAGCACTCAATCTCGCGACTACTAGCCCAAGCACCACAGCAATGAAAGCCTTCAGCTTACGGTCAGAGATTCTGTGACTCAAGGATGCACCAAGAAAGGCGCCCGGTAAGGAACCAACAATCATCACAAGAGAGATAATTAGTGCAGGAGTCGGGAGCAGTCCTTCGTTGGCTCTCAACGCGAAATTCAGACCCGAAGTAGCGAAGCTGATTACGAGGTTCGCCACAACCATATCGTACAGCGGTTCCTTGAGCGCGTAGAGGATGAATGGAATCCGTTCCTCTGCACCTCCTAAGCCAACTAGACCAGCCAGAACACCAGTAAAGAACCCTGAGAGTGCTGCAGTTAGAACGTAGCTTGCGGTCATTGGTTTGCTTGGCAATCACGCGAACTCCGATCTGGCTTCGAGGGCTACACTGAAGAGGTTAAGTCCGTTATGGCAAAATTACATATCGCTCCACAACGCCTCTGGAGCATATGCCTGAAGACACGATTACTCTGGAGATTGATTCACGACGCTACCGAATCAGAAGAAGATACTTGGAGCTAATTGACCAAATCAATAATGCTGGTTCTCTGGCCAAAGCCTGCAAACAGATGGGCATAACGTATAAGACGGGTATTTCGTGGATTCAAAGAGCTGAGAACTCTTTCAACTTCAAGTTGTTGGCAACTCGGAAAGGCGGTAGCGGTGGAGGGGGCTCGACATTGACAAGTTAAGCTGTCTCCATGATCGAAAGCTATTACCGCGCGATGTCAGCCTCAGACACTGGTTTCACAAGAGATTTCCTTGAGCTCAAATTGAGCGCTAGGAACGCTTTGGATGGAGTCGTGAGTCATATCAAGACAGGTCACGAGGTTAGCCTTGTCGAGGTCTCGCTTGATGCACCGCAGAGAGTTAAGGCATCAATTACCACAGACAGCTTGAAGAGATTGGAACTCAAGAACGGCGTAAGAGTGTTCGTAATCATCAAGGCCACAGAAGCCATGCTCGCAAAACATTGACCTAAGTCCTTTCCCACCGTGAGGGATTGTGTTGAATTGCCGAAGCTCCGCGAGAACCTGACTCACACTTATAGGCTCAAATCCATTCGATTAGATGAAGGCCTCATTCAAATTGAGCAAGCCGGAGCTTCGTGATCAGATCTTCACTCTTCTATACAACCAGAACAATCCGGAGGCAGCAATACTCCAACTCAATCTAATACTGAAGTCGGCACCGGAGAATAGCCAGGCTTTGGCTCTCAAGGCGTATGCCTTGAACAAGCTGGCAAATGCGCGTAAGGAATGGAAGTATTCCCAATCAGCTTTGGATCACGCGGACCGTGCATTACTTCTCAACCCAGATGACGACCTTGCCCTGACTAGCAAAGGGTGGGCTCAAATTGATCTGGGACGCGCGCAAGAGGCACTTCCGACACTACAACGAGCAACAAAGGTCAATCCGCGAAACGAGTTTGCCTGGTACAACCTCGCTTGGGCTCAGTATCTGAGCGGAGACGCGGCTTCGTCAACGGAATCGATCAAGCGAGCGCTCGAGATTTCACCGGGCAACGAGATCATGAAACGCGGGAAAGAACTTATGGGACGTGGAGATATTCCAGAGCATTTGAGAAAGTCTAGAACATGACGGCCATCGTCCACTATCATTGATAGCGCTTGGTAGCCAAACCAATGCGAATACGCGACGTCGATGTACTAGCCTTTCGTGACGCCTATCGGCACTAACCTAGCAACTTTCGTGGCTATTCCAAGCTCGTGACTGACACTTGCCACGGCGTCAACGTTCTTGTAGGCTTCGGGAGCTTCCTCGCTCACGGTTCCAATGTTTTCGGCGCGGATCATGATACCCTTCTTCGAAAGCAGATCCTCCACAGCCCTTGCAGGATTACGTCTCCTCGCGGCTGCTCGGCTCATGAAGCGCCCTGCGCCATGCGCAGTAGTACCAAAGCTCAGTTCCATCGACTTCGGTGCCCCGATCAGAACCCACGATGCTGTGCCCATGCTTCCAGGAAGCAAAACTGGCTGTCCGATATCCCGGTATTCAGGCGGGATCGCCGGGTGTCCGGGTGGAAAGGCTCTTGTGGCTCCTTTTCGATGCACGTATACTTTCTTCAATCCGCCATCAACCGTGTGCTCCTCGAGCTTCGCTATGTTATGGGCCACATCATAGATCAGACCCATATCGAGCTGGTCAGCGGATTTGCCGAAGGTTTTCTCGAAGGATTCACGGGTCCAGTGTGTTATCATCTGTCGGTTAGCCCAAGCATAGTTCGCTGCAGAGGACATTGCTCCGATGTAGTCTTCAACTTCATTGCTCTTCGAGGGAGCGCAGGCCAACTGCCTATCAGGTAGTTTGATTCCGTACTTCTGTATGGCTCGTTCCATTACTCGAAGATAGTCGCTGCACACCTGATATCCGAATCCTCTGCTGCCCGTATGTACCAAGACCAAGATCTGACCTTCCTTTCTGATCCCAAGTTTCTCGGCTACGGGTTGATCAAAGATCTTGTCTACCTTCTCAATTTCCAGGAAGTGATTACCGCTGCCCAAACTCCCGAGTTGGGGGGTTCCACGTTGTTTCGCTACACCCGAAACCTTGTCGGGATCTGCTGTTTCCATGCATCCGTTCTCTTCGCAGTGTTTCTGGTCCTCAGCCCAACCATAACCATGATCAACAGCCCATTCAACGCCTTCTCGCGTAACCTTCTCCAAATCCCCTGACGATAACCTACCAACCTTCCCGCGACTTCCCAAACCTGATGGAACATTGACGAACATGCTGTCCAACAATTTTCCGAGAACTGGGCGAACATCTGCCTCGGTCAGGTTCGTTCTGATCAATCTGACGCCGCAGTTGATATCATATCCGATTCCCCCAGGGCTGACTACGCCTTCATCATAGTCGCTGGCTGCCACGCCTCCTATCGGGAACCCGTAACCCTCATGTCCGTCGGGCATTGTGATAGCCCACTTGTAAAGACCGGGCAGTGTGGCAACGTTCGCGCATTGCTGCAAGGTCGCGTCGGTACGCATCTTTTCGATCAGCGCATCATCTGCATATATCCTACCAGGCACGCGCATCCCTGATTGAGCGTCCTGAGGTATCTCCCAGATGCACTTGTCAACGCGGTGAACGGGAATCTGACTTGATCCACGGCCATAGGCTGAGGGTTGACTCATATTGACCACTGATAGAACGCGAGAAAACAGGGCCGCGCCGTATTTAAGCTTCGGCTGATGCTCCCGACGCGCTTTGACGTTCAGCGGCTTCGCAATAACACTTCAAACGCGCGTACTGCATTCTCCTGCTCAGGCGTCTGGATTGATCCGGGGCGTTTCTCTCGAATCGATCGGATTGCTTCATCTGCATTCGAACCGTGATAGACCAAGTAGGCTGCGAGAACTGTACCAGTTCTTCCCTTGCCTTCTCCGCAATGAATCAACACAGCCTTCCCCTTGGAGTTCTGCTGTTGAACGAATTCAATGATATGTTGCAACTGGTCTGCAGCGGGCGCGCCGGAAATATGAGCGTGCAAGTAATCGAAACCAAATTTCCGAACGACTCCAGGATTGAGCGGGGTGCCTGTGAGAGAAACAATGGCGTTGATACCCTCGTTCTTTAGTGCCGCTAACTCGCTTTCGGCCTCCGGTCTTGCAGATCCAGCAACCTTTCCTTGCTCCAACCAGCTGAAGTTCTTTGGTGGCCTTGGTTCGCTCAACGGCAATCGCCGATAGAGGTCGCAGGTTTGATGGATTTTATCGTATCGGTATCCAGTGGCTACTGTTATCTATGCCCAGCATTGTTCGTTTCAATTTATGCCTAGTCGTTCTAACGCGAAGAAAGCAGGGTTCTCAACTAGATCCGTGCACGCAGCCGAGGAGACTGATCCTCTCACCGGCTCTGTTGTAACCCCGATCTATGAAACATCAACCTTCGCGTTTCCCTCAACCAAAGTCCTGCTGGATATCATGCATAGAAAACGTAAAGGGAATATCTACAGTCGCTGGTGGAATCCCACCAATCAAGCAGCGGAAAACAAGATCGCAGATCTCGAATCTGCAGAAGCCGCGCTGCTTTTCTCGTCCGGCATGGCAGCGATCAGCAGCATGATCCTCTCAGTCGTGAAAGCGGGTGATCATGTAGTCTCCATACGCGATGTCTACGGAGCCACATTTGAATTCATGAGTGAGTTCCTACCGAGAATCAATGTGGGTACGACTTTCGTGGATGCGAATCACCCCGAAGAAATCAAAAGCGCGCTGAGAGAAAACACGAAGCTCGTCTACTTGGAGACGCCAACAAACCCAACGCTAAAGATAGTTGACATTCAAGCTACGAGAAGGCAACTGACTGGATATGATGTGAAGATCGCTGTCGACAGCACCTTCGCCACGCCGTACAACCAGCAACCACTCCAATTGGGAGCGGACATCGTTGTACATAGCGCCACAAAATACCTAGGTGGGCATGCGGACATAACGGCCGGGGTCGTCGTCTCCAATCAAGAGACGATCTCACAAGTGTATGAGACCCGTAAGCTTCTTGGAGGCACACTTGACCCGCACGCTGCATGGCTGCTTCTCCGGGGCTTAAAGACGTTCGAGCTGAGAATGATTCGCCATAACGAGAATGGCCTAAGAGTCGCCGAATTCTTGTCAAAACACTCCAAGGTTAAGCAGGTCTTCTATCCTGGACTGCCATCTCACCCCAATCACGAGGTCGCAAAAAGTCAGATGCGTGGATTCAGTGGAATGGTGAGCTTCCTGCCACGCGGTGACGACAAGTATGCGTCGCGCATAATCGATCGATTGAAAATGATCAAGATAGCTCCCAGCCTCGGAGGCGTTGACTCCCTCGCAACTCAACCGTGGACACTCTCTCACTTCTACGTCCCCAAGAATGAACGATTGAAGGCGGGCGTCCTCGACGAGCTGATTCGACTATCAATCGGTATCGAAAACGCAGAGGACATCATAGCGGACTTGGACCAAGCATTAAAGGCTTAAGCGAACCACGCGAAATCGACAGGATATTACTTTTCATTCCCTGTCACATCTGACAGTCGCCGCTCTACTCATTTGATCAATGGAGTAATGGTCATTGGGTGCCACAATGCCGCACAGTTACAGAGTAGCCAGAATACAGCTGATATCTTTTCTTCTTTCACAAGGATTCAAGACGCACCCGGAGGAAGTATTCTGTCCCACAACGGATCATTGCTGGGTTGACGTATCAGCAAAGAAGGAAAACGACTATTGGGCATTCGAGTACAAGTCGCGTACCGATTCCATAAGACGTCGATACGAACAGTGTTGTTGTTATGCAAAGGCCTTCAATTACGTCGTATTGGTTGCTGAGCGAAATCGGCTGACTTCGAGCCCTCATTTCAGTCTCTTTAGGCGAAAGGGTTTCGGCATTTGGCGACACGACGGAGCAAGATTCTATCCATTAGTTGATCCAATCAGGCATATGATTCCAAGACAGGCTAGGATTGTCATAGAGCGACAATTCGTACCAATTCTATCTAAGAAACCAGCAACCACAACTTTGGCGCATTGGATTACAGTGTCTCAAGAAAACGTGGTTAGAGCGAACTGCGGGCTGAAACTGGATCAAGTGGAGCAGCACTCCACTCCATTACTTGTTTCAGCGCTTCTGAAAGGCTACTCACAGTTGCATCGGCGTGAGCGAGATTGTTCACAGGGGGCCTACGTCGCACATGAATTGAACGCATACCCACAATTCTCGCTCCGATCACGTCTGCATTCAACGAGTCTCCCAGGAAGGCCGACTCAGCCGATTTCGCACCAAGCATCCCAAGTGCTCGCTCGAAGATCTCAACTCTAGGCTTTCTGATGCCCATTTCAGCCGAGGTCACGACCACCCTGAAATATCTGTCAAGCCCATTCTTCTCCAGAATTGAATGAACGGCCCAGTCACTCTTAGCATTCGAAACAAGTCCCATCTCAAATCCGTGGTCCCTAAGTGCGCCAAGAGTTGACAACGTGTCAGGAAATGGCTGCCATGCGTCGAGTTCGGGCGTATAGAATTCCGTTATCGCTCTCTGCATCATTTCCTCGCCCAATACCTTGAATTTGAGTTTACGTAGAGCTTGTGAAATGATGTCCTGCATGGGGATCTCTATCTTGTAGAAGTCAGCAGTTGCAGATGCTCTCTCAAAGACAGAAACGAAAACATTTGCGAACCTTTCGAAGTCTGAATTTAGACCCTGCTCCTTCAGGCATGAGTGAAGTGAGGCGAGGTTAGCGCCGAAGACGTCTTCCCAAGGGCGATCTAAGTGAACCAGTGTTTCACCTAGATCGATCAAGACGGCGCGGAGCATCCAAATCACAGATCATGACGAAATGGCACACCTAGGCTGATAACTCTTTGTTAGAGTACAGATACCTCCGCGAAACCGAGCGACTCTTGGCATTCCACTCGTTATAAGTAGGCCCACCACTGACAACTCTAGCGAAATCGAAATGGCTTCCGGCTCAACGGGCATAACGATCTACGGTGGCGTCGACGAGATAGGCGGCAACAAGATCCTCATTGACGATAAGGGCACTCGAGTAATGCTCGATTTCGGAATGAGCTACTCTGACAGACGCAAGTTCTTCTTCGACCCAATGCTCTCTCCAGGTGACGAGCGGGACCTACTCGAATTTGGAATACTCCCCAACATCAAAGGCATCTACGAGTTTGAAGAGTCGAAGCCGTCTATTGACGCAGTCTTCCTATCTCACGCTCACGGCGACCATTGGGGCTACATCTCATTTCTGAAGAGGAACATTCCCGTCTACTGTGGAGAAACTTGCGCGCAGATACTCGGCGCAGTCTCAGCCACTAAGATCAGGCACTTCGAATCAGACATAAGAGGAATACAGTTTCAGACCTTCAGAACCGGATCTACAATAAGAGTGGGCGGCGTCGACGTGACTCCGTGCCATGTGGACCATTCCATACCCGGCGCCTACGGATTCGTTGTGAAGACCTCAGCAGGCACGATAGCTTACTCAGCTGATTTTCGCCTGCATGGAACGAAACCGAAACTGACAGAGGACTTCGTTACGTTGGCGGCGAAATCTGAGCCGGAAATAATGCTTGCCGAAGGAACGAATATTCTAGGTGGAGAGGTCAGCAGTGAACCCGAGGTCAAATCCAAACTTGGCTCAATCGTCAAGAACACAAAGAGCATAGTTCTAGCAAATTTCTCGAACGTAGACGTCGACAGGATACGAACCTTTTACCAAGTTGCCAAGGAGAACGATCGACTCTTGGCGATCTCAATGAAACAGGCATTCATCCTCAACGCACTTTCAACCGACCAAGCACTTGATCTTCCCAAGGTCTTCAATTCTGATGAGAGTATCGTCGTCTTCAGGAGAGCCAAGAAACGGTACTACGATTGGGAGCAAAGTGTTATCTCCAATGCAAAGACGATCGACAGCCAGGAGCTACGAAACGAGCAGAGCAAGTTCATAGTTGCGTTTTCGATGCCCGACTTCAAGGAACTCGTTGACATCAGACCAAACCCCGGTAGCGTGTTCGTGCTCTCCATGTCTGAACCATTCAACGAGGAGCAGGAATTTGAGTTCGAACGCCTACGGAACTGGCTAGATCACTTTGGGCTACCCATGTACCATATCCACTGCTCTGGCCACATAATGCCCAGCGAGTTGAAACGAAGCATCCAGACCGTCAGACCACGCCAACTAATCCCAATCCACACAGAAAATCCAGGCCTCTACGCCAAATACGTGTCCGACATCGTAGAAGTGGTCTCCGCAAGCAAGGGACGAAGGTACGAATTGAGGAATTAGTAACGCTCGAACTCGACACGAAGCGTCATGCCCTTGAGTTCCTGAGCGATCTTTCGGACCTTCTCAAGATCAACTGGCATATTCCTAGGTCTCCGTCCGGTCAAGATTACCTTAGTCTCAGTGGTTCCATCCGGAATCCAGATCGTGTTAATCGTCAAAATCGCAAGTGGGGTAAAGAGATCTTCGAGGAATTCTCGATCATCTCCACCATAGCCAATGAGCCTTACTCGCTTCCCAAAGGTCTCCCCGAGATCCTTCACGATTTTGGCTCCACCGCCCAGAAGCCTGGGCAGATCTTTCTTGTCGACCAGAATCGCCATCATGTCGTCTGCTTCAACGGCTCTGTGATAGGTTACGTCTTCAAGTACCGGATTCGCCTTCTCCAATTCAACCATCCTTTGGATGACTTTGAGATCCAACTCTGTGACCTGCCCCTTCGCCAGCTTTTCCTCGCATCGCCTGCAGAGGATACCGGACTTGACGCAGAATGCATCTAAGATAGTCTTGACCAAACCGATTCACCATTGAGTGGATCTCGGGTAACGCCAGCCAACTCAGTGTTCTCGATACCCGACAAATCGACGAGCACGAGGGGAACAGAGTATTTGAAGATAATGTATTTCCAGCACAAAACATTGCTTATTACAAATTTCAACCGCGAACGCCGCTGACCTACAGCGACTGAAACTTGAAACCATACACGCACGTTACTTCACAGAACTTTAGAGGACTCGCAATGCACTCGATTAGCCCCGCTTCGCAGTTCTCCAACTCAGAAATTCCGAGAATTATCTTATTACCCTGCCAGAACAGTCTACCGCCTCGATCGGCCAAGCTCAAAGGCGATGATTCCATTTGAAACTCTATGAATATGAAGCAAAAGAGATCGCGCAGAAGTACGGCGTCCCTGTTCCTAACGGATCAGTTGCGTCCACCCCTCAGGAGGCTAAGGAATGTTTCCTGAAGACAAATCAACCGTCCATGATCAAGGCCCAAGTTCTCGTCGCTGGACGCGGGAAAGCTGGCGGAATCAAACCCGCTTCTACGGCTGACGAGGCGTTTGAGGTTGCGAAGACGATCCTCTCCATGACGGTAAAGGGAGAGAAAGTTGCCAAGATTCTTGTGGAACAGAGACTCGCAAGTAAGCAAGAGCGATACGTGAGCATAGTCGTAGACCGATCTTCACGCTGCTACACTCTGCTGTGCTCGACTGAAGGCGGCGTGGACATCGAGCAAGTTGCTCAACAACATCCGGAGAAAATTATCCGACGTAAGATCAACCCGTTGATAGGGCTGCAAGAGTTCGAAAGCAGATGGGTGGCGAAACAGTTGGGCTACTCAGGAAAGCAGATGAATCAACTCGCATCAATTATCAACAAACTATTCCAAATGATGCTTGACTACGACGCGGAGCTAATCGAATCCAATCCGTTGATTGAAACCGAGACCGGCGAGCTGGTTGCTGCCGATCTCAGAATTCTATTAGATGATAACTCACTCTTCAGGCATTCCGAGTTTCTCGAGCGAATGAAAACCTTCGAACCCGACATGACTCCGCTTGAAGTTAGGGCTAGGGAGAAGAGGTTGGCATATGTTGAACTCGACGGCACCGTTGGGATCATCGGCAACGGAGCCGGTCTGGTCATGGCCACATTAGACATGATAATGGACTACAAAGGGAAGGCAGCGAACTTTTGTGATGTTGGTGGCGGAGCTGATGAAGAGAGGATTGCCGCCGCGCTGGAGATCGTCCTAGCCAATCCCAATGTCAAGGTGCTCCTGATCAACATCATGGGCGGAATCACGCGATGTGATGATGTCGCTCGAGCCATCTTGGACATTCAAAAGAAGATGGGCATTTCAAAACCGATGGTAATACGACTCGTCGGAACGAACGAGGAAGAAGGCCGCAAGATACTTACAGACGCCAAGATCCCCTCACTAGATACAATGGAGGAATCAGCCGCGAAGGCGGTTGAACTGGTCGGTAAGGTGAAGTAGCATGGCAATTCTGGTTGGTAAGGAGACACGAGCCATAGTTCAGGGCATTACTGGATCCCAAGGTAGCTGGCATACTAAACTGATGCTTGAGTACGGGACGAAGATTGTTGCAGGGGTAACACCGGGGAAAGGGGGTACCGAAGTGCATGGGGTCCCCGTGTTTGATACTGCTCGAGAGGCTATTGACCGGGTCAAGGCTAATGCTTCAATTATCTTTGTTCCTGCACCCTTTGCGAAAGACGCTGTTCTGGAGAACATTGATGCCGGTCTGAATCCGGTGATAGTTATCACCGAAGGCATACCTGTCAAAGATGAAATCCAGATTATGGAAGTGGCTAAGCTAGGAGGCACGACGATAATTGGTCCAAACACTCCTGGCATAATAACGCCAGGTCAATGCAAACTTGGCATAATGCCGGGTCACATCTTCAAGCAAGGCTCAGTAGGATTAGTCTCAAGGAGCGGCACACTGACCTACGAGATTGCAGCGAGCCTCTCGAACTCTGGACTAGGGCAGTCCACTTGCTTGGGAATTGGAGGAGACCCTGTAGTCGGATTGAACTTCGTTGACGTACTTGAGATGTTCCGGAAGGATCCGAAGACCAAGAAGATTGCCATGATCGGAGAGATTGGCGGAAACGCCGAAGAGACAGCTGCCGCGTACATCAGGAAAACTAAATATCCCAAGCCCATTGCCGCATACGTTGCCGGACGCGCTGCACCACCCGGGAAACGCATGGGACACGCAGGAGCAATTATCATGGGCAAGTCGGGTACTGCAGAGACAAAGATTGAAGCACTGCGGAAGGCAGGCGTGAAGGTAGCGCTTAAGCCGGGCGAGGTGGCAAAGCTTCTGAAGTAATTCCGCTGATTCCGGTCGCTGACATATCGAATTAATAGTCACATATCCGGCACGTTAGCGCGGATAGGCTGGATTAGTTGCTCAAGCGTACGCACTATACAGACGAAATCGAGGCAGCGAAAGAGGAAAAGATCGTTCTTTCCGGTTGGGTCCACGAGATAAAGGACCTGGCTCGAACACGGTTCATCTGGCTCAGAGACAGGCATGGGATAGCGCAAGTTACAATTCTGAAATCAAGCGCGTCCCCAGAGATACTGAAAGGTTCGGAGAATCTTGGACGCGAGGATGTTATCGCAGTCGAAGGCAAGCTAGTCAAGGAGCGCGTTGCGAAGGTTGGCGCGGAAGTTTCACCAATCAAGATTGAACTAATCACTAAGGCACTAGAAGCAACACCCCTAGATGTTTCTGGAAAGATCGAATCGAACCTTGATGCTCGACTCGACTGGCGCGTAATCGACCTGAGGAGGCGGGAGAACCTAGCGATCTTTCTCATACAATCCAAACTGGTTGAAGGCATGGTTGAGTATCTTGGTCGGAACGGCTACCTGCAGGTCTTCACCCCCTGTCTTCTGGGTGGCACGTCTGAGGGTGGAGCAGAGGTTTTCAAAGTAGATTATTTCGGCAAAGAAGCGTTCCTCAGACAGGACCCGCAGCTACATAGGCAGTTGTGCATTGCGGCGGGCCTCGATCGCATCTACGACCTTGGACCCAACTGGCGCGCGGAACTTTCGCACACTCGGTGGCATCTATGTGAGCACCGAGGCATGGCTGTTGAATTCGGATTCATGAACGACGAAACGGATATGATGCGAGTGGAAGAGGAGATGGTGGTTTCCGCAATTCAGAAGGTGAAGAGTGAGTGCTATCGCGAGCTGGAACTCCTACAAATTGAACCTGAAATTCCGAGAACCCCGTTCCCCGAGGTGAGGTTCCCCGAAATCTACGAAATTCTAGAGCAATACGGAAAGAAGCTTCCGTTTGGCAGTGACCTCGATAAAGAGTCGGAGACATTACTCTGCAAGTTTGTCAAGGAGAAGCACAAGTCCGACGCATTCTTCGTCAATAGATTTCCATCCAAAATCAAGCCGTTCTACGTTATGCGCGTTGACGAGGAACCACAGTGGGCACGAAGCGTCGACCTCGTCTACAGAGACCTAGAACAATCGTCCGGAGGACAGCGGGAGCATCGATACGAAAAGATCATGGAGCAGTTGAAAGAGAAGCAAACGAACCCGGAAGGAATGAAGTGGTTTACTGAACCGTTCAAGTTTGGGGTTCCTCCGCACGGTGGATTCTGCTTAGGTGTTGAGCGGTTTACGATGTCTTTCCTCGGCAAAGAGAACATTAGAGAAACCACATTGTTCCCCAGAACCCCTGAACGATTACTCCCTTAGGCGAACTCAGATACTGGGCATACCTAGCAGTACTGCCGAGCAAGGACGCAGTGATAACATAACTGCGGACCGCACTATGGAGTGGCCCATGGTTCAAACGTCTTACGTTTTCGTTCCTATGTAAGACGTCATTAAGATCACGCTTAACCGAGTGACGATGCCACTATGCTTACAACTCGAGTATGCAAAGCTCATACGGAGTGAATTCCCGCGGTTCATCATTTGACCGACGCCGCGAGAGAGACCGCGTTAGTCTGTTAGTGGTGCCACTTACGTTACTTGATAACGGTTAATATGAGAGCGTCTTTGGTGATAGCGCCCACTGAAATTCGAGGGTGAACAGAGAGTGGTTTCAAAGAACGAGGTCATGGACGCTCTGAAGGACGTGATGGATCCTGAGCTTCACGTTTCCATAGTCAATCTCCAGATGATCAAAAACGTGGACATTCAGGGGGGCAAAATCAACGTCCTTGTTGCGCTAACGGTCAATGGTTGCCCTCTCTCTGCAACGATCTCAAGTGATATTGAGAAAGCCCTGCTGAGGTTGCAGGGTGTCAAGAGTGTAAGTGTTGAAACGACGATTATGACAAGACAAGAACTTGAAGGGCTTCGAGCGAAGATCCAGTCGCAGATGGCATCAGCAGCACAAGCCAAGGGCAAGGCCTCAGGCTCCGCAATGCCACCCGGAATCAATCGCCTCGAACGCAAGGGTATCCGAAACGTAATCGCCATAATGTCTGGAAAGGGCGGTGTCGGCAAATCGTTCGTGACAAGCTTCCTAGCGGTTCAGCTCACGAGATTGGGATACAAAGTTGGCATACTCGACGCTGACATCACTGGCCCGAGTATCGCAAAGATGTTCGGCCTGAAAGGCCCGCTTTCCGCAACACCCGACAGGCGCGTTCTTCCAGCAGTAACGAAGCTGGGGATCAAGGTCGTTTCAATGAATCTCATACTCGAAGAACCACAGATGCCAGTTATTGTGAGAGGCCCCATCATCAATAGCGTGATCAGACAGATGTTTCAGGACATCGACTGGGGAAACCTACACTTCCTATTGGTTGACTTGCCTCCAGGGACATCAGATGCTCCGTTAACTGTCTTTCAATCATTACCACTGCAAGGCGTGATCGTGGTCACAACGCCTCAGGATCTAGCGCTAATGGTGGTTGGTAAGGCGATCAACATGGCCAAGACACTTAGTGAGCAGCTTGCTGCTGTGAAGATACTTGGCCTCATTGAGAACATGAGCTACGCAATCTGCCCCCAATGTGGCGAAAGAATGGAGATATTTGGAAAGGGAAAGTCCCAAGACGCCGCCAAAAAGGCGGGGATACCGTTCCTGGGGGCTGTTCCAATAGATCCTGAGATCGCAAGGTTGGCGGACGAAGGCAAGATCGAAGATTATGCGAACCCACTGTTCGAAGAAGTGACGAGAGCGGTTAGGGTCAACGCGACTAAATTGCTGGAGCCAATGCCCGGTGCCATGCCAATAGCGTGGTACGAAAGGAAATCCCAGTAGAGTGCCAATTCCCAACAGAACAGACCAACATTAATAGGGAAGCTTCATGCGGACTTCTCTCCAAGAAAGAGAGATTCGCCTAGAGGCGGAGGTGTATCGGATTTGGTGAGTAAAGAAGAAATCATTACAGCCCTCAAGGACTGCTACGATCCGGAAATTCCAATCAACATCTGGGACCTAGGGTTAGTCTACGACATCAACATAGCTGAAGACAACGTGGGCATCAAGATGACATTGACAGCTCCAGGTTGCATGATGGGCGGAATGATCGCAGAGGAAGTCAAGACGAAACTCAAAGCGCTTAACGGAGTAAAAGACGCCAAAGTGGACCTCGTATTCGAACCGCCTTGGACACCGGACAAGATGAGTGAAGAAGCAAAAGCCCAGATGGGAATCGCGTAGTAGAACGTCCCGTTTTTTCACGCTTAGCTCTTTTCAACTGTCCAGAGTTAGCACTAGTGGCTATACTAACAAATCGATACGAATGCGACTAGGTCTACTTGGCGCCTAGCTCTCTCTTCTTCCAGCGTAGATTGTGACCGTGGCATTTCCTGCAGCGATTTGACGGACCAGGATTTCGTGCGCCGCAGTCCCTGCAAACCTTGTAGTGCAGTTTGACCTTTTGCGCAAGTTGCTTCTTGACTACATCAGTGATTGGCATCGGTCATTCCCGTTGTTGAGTTCGCTACGTGAAGAGGAAAGAGGCATATATACCGCACGCTGCGCACATCGAACAATCATCGCGTGGCCACCGTCACGTTGGTAAGTCCATGTCCACAGAAGCCAAGGATTCTATCGACAAAGTTGCTAGCGAAGTCGTAGTCTGCACAAAATGCCGTCTTTGTAACACTCGAAAGCACGCCGTTCCAGGAGAGGGATCAAGATCGGCTGGAGTGATGTTTGTAGGCGAAGCCCCCGGAGAGCAAGAAGACAATCAGGGACGACCGTTCGTTGGAGCGGCCGGAAAACTACTAACCGAACTCGTTGAATCCATAGGCTTGAGGAGAGAAGAGGTCTACATAACAAACATCGTCAAATGCAGACCGCCCAACAATAGGCCGCCAAGAAAAGATGAAGCGCAGGCGTGTAGACCGTATCTAGAGAGACAGATGCCCCTGATTCAACCTAGGGTGATATGCCCAATGGGGAATTCTGCGATTCACGGATTGATGAATTCCGAAGACTCTGTAACATCGCTTCATGGGATACCGTTCGAAGTTGGTTCGATAACCTACTTCCCTATGTTTCATCCCGCTGCAGCGCTCTACACTTTTAGTCTGAAGAAGGTGTTGGAGGAGGATTTCAAGAAACTCGGTGCGCTTTTGGGCTCTTTAGCCGGGTAACAGGCGGCGGGGTCTAGTCCTCCTCAAACCGAGGTTTGTTACCGAGGATTGCTTCTGTTCGCTCCATTACATCCGAAGTGAGTTTCGGCACTACATCGAGCGCCTTCATGTTCTCAGTAACCTGCTCAGGACGACTGGCGCCCGTTATTACTGTGCTCACGTTGGGATTCTTCAGACACCACGCAAGTCCAAGTTGGGCCATGGTAACGCCCAGCTCAGCTGCGATTGGTTGAAGCTTCTTGACCTTCTCAATATTCTGCGGCGTGATTACATACTCGCGCAACCATCCATAGCCTTCAAGAGTCGCTCGTGTCCCTTGCGGAATTCCTTTGTTGTACTTGCCCGTTAGCACACCCGACGCAAGTGGACTCCAGATAGTCGTGCCCAAGCCTATCTCACGGTAGAGCGGCAAGTACTCCTTCTCGACACGGTCGCGGTGAAGCATGTTGTACTGAGGTTGCTCCATCTGCGGCGGAACCAGATCGTACTCTCGTGCAATAGCATGTGCCCGCATAATGCCAGCAGCGTTCCACTCAGACGTCCCCCAATAGAGGATCTTGCCCTGATGAACCAAATCGTCCATAGCTCGAACGGTCTCCTCGATCGGCGTGTTTGGATCCGGTCGATGACAGAAGAATAAGTCCAAGTAGTCGAGTTGTAGGCGCTTCAGGGAATTCCGGCAGGCTTCATGTATGTGCTTACGAGAGAGACCCAAATCATTTGGTCCGTCTCCGCCCCAGAAAACTTTGCTTGAGACGACGATACGCTCTCGAGGCCAACCCATCTTCTTGAGCACATTACCCATCACGATCTCGGCGTTCCCCCGTGCGTAGACTTCTGCATTGTCGAAAAAGTTGACTCCAGCATCGTATGCAATGGACATGCACTTCATTGCGACATCTTCGCCTACTTGGCCGCCGTAGGTTATCCACGCGCCGAGAGAAAGTTCACTGACTTTGAGACCCGCGCTGCCTAAACGACGATAATTCATTATTCGCTCACGTTCAGCGCAAGACTTGCGGACTCATATTAAAGCGGTACTTAGATGACGACTCGCAAAGGAAAGATTACGCGAGCAGCGACGAACGAGCTCTGGACATGTCTCCCGCCTTGGGACTATAGTACAGATCGAAAGCCACATTGAGTCCCGCAAGCATAATGAGAAGAACACTCTGAGTGACCGGCAATTGACCCAGAGATATGATAGTCGGGATTACTGGCAGCCACATTGAAGCTACTGCGCCTGAAGCAAACATCGCTGCGCGCCGACCTCGACTTACGGATGAAAGCGACGACTTGTCAACCTTCAAAGTTAGGATAGGTAACGCCGTGGCCACTCTACTAATCAATGGCAGATGCAATTTTGTCACTCCTGACTTGCCCAAGAAGTAGTACCGAAATCTCACGCCAACTATCCTTCCAACAAGAAAATGTGCCAAGCAATGCGGAAAGAACACAAAGGACGCAAACGATAGCAAGTATAAGAAGAGCCGTGGAAGGTCGCTTTGAAAAGACTGAGCTATGAAGCTGAGATAGAGCGCAAAAATGGTCCCCACAATCCCCATAGTGTTGCCGACCATTACCGAAATCCTATCGTGACCCATACAATCCAAGCCTTACAGGAACATCATGCCATGGTAAGAGGCCTATGAAGCTTGGCAACTCGATCTCAACCGCTACGTTTGTAAGCAGACCGAATCGCTTCTTGATCTTGGCGAAGCATGGAAACGGTCTGGTCAAATGCCATTTTCCGAACCCAGGCCGAATGGAGGAACTTCTGAGACCAGGAGCTATCGTTGCGCTGAATGAGTCTGCCTCACCAACGAGAAAGACCGAATTCGACACCGTCGCTGTCTTCACTGGGAAACTCTGGGTCTCTATAGACTCGCGGATTCCCAATCAACTTGTCAAGCAGGCACTGGAGGCTAGAGAGTTGCTGGAGTTCAAATTGTACTCACAAGTCAAGCCCGAGAGCCCCTTCAGACATAGCAGGTTTGATTTCCTGCTGAAGTCAAAGAGCGCAAATTGTCTCCTGGAGGTCAAATCTTGCACCCTTGTCGTGAATAAGGTCGCCATATTTCCGGACGCACCGACAGACAGAGGCCGAAAGCATCTGCTTGATCTTATCAAGGCAAAGAAGTCAGGTTATCGTGCATATGTCCTGTTCGTGATTCAACGCTCTGACGCAGTGGCGTTTGCGCCGAACGCGAAGACTGACCTCAAGTTTGCTGAGGCACTGAAGTTAGCAGAGGATGAGGGGGTCGAGGTCTATGCAAGACGCTGCAGAGTCCGGAATTTTCAGATTCACCTAGGCGAAAGGGTTCCAGTGTTGATCTGAATCTAAGGCTATTCTCCGGCGACGGTCATATCAAGCACTTGCGTTGTGGGTGCATAGACTGACCCTGCGATATCCAGATCGTTCGCCCGCAAGTCCATTTTCCCCTTGAGTATGTCAAAGAAATTGCCAGTCACTATCACACCCTTCACAGCTCTTCCAAGCTCACCATCTTCAATCAGAAAACCGCTACTCACGGTGGCACTGACATCGCCGCTGATCGGATTGGACAGCCATTCACCTATTGTCTCCACAACGTAGAGACCCTTTCCGGTTTCCTTGATGACTTCGTTTGGAGTGACGCTCGTCGGCTTTACAACTAGGTTGTTGGGATATGGCGACGGTAGCTTCGCGTAGTTAGGCGGAGCAGTGAATGTCCCGAGATCCCTGTGTGCGTTTCCTGTGGTGGGACAGTTCTCCTTGTTGGCTGTATAGGTATCGTACAGGAAACCCCGGAGCACCCCTTTCTCGATTACCGGTACGCGTTTTTGCGGGGTACCATCGTCATCGAACTCTCTTGTTCCCATTCCAGCAATCATCTTTCCCTCATCGATGATGGACACGTCTTCACTGGCAACCGTCTTGCCCAGCTTCCCAATCCATGGAGAACGGTTTCTCTGAACTGCGTCCGCCGTAATCGTGCGTGCAAGCATGGCTTCGATTATGCTGGCGAATGCGTCGTTCCGCCACACAGTATTTGCTTTGCCATTTGGGATGGGTTCAGCATGAAGCATCTTGAGAGCTCTCTCAGATACTGTTCTCGCGATATGTTCAGTGTTTAGGCCTCGCCAGAAGTGAGATTGGCTGCTCTCGTGACTCACTCCCTTCTCGTCGGCTGTGCCCGCTTTGACCGCTATCGAAGATGCGGCCGCGGTCTCCTTTCGTTCCAGTTTGCATCCGTGACTGTTTGCGATCGCGTCGTAGTGAACACCTGTGGAGATGAATCCTCTCGTAATCGCTAGAGACTGATCTGTTTCATGAACCGTGTCCATTGCTAGTTTGACTTCATCGACTAGGTCTTTGGCTGTGAGAGTAACGAGCTTCTTGTCTGTTACTTTCTTGACTTGTGTTTTTCCATATTTGCGTGGTAGGGAGTGCCAGTCTGGGTCCTCTTGGTTTGCTTTTGCGATCTTGAGCGATTGATCCACCGCGATCTCTATGTTGCTTTGATCCAATGACGATACTGAGTAGAACCCGACACGTTTGTTCAGAATCCCCCTTATGCTTAGGCCCGTTATGGTATTGGTTTTGGCGGCTTCGATCTTCTCTCGAAAAATCACATCTCGCGTTATGATCTTGGTACTGAAAACCTCTACTTCATCGAAGCCCCTCTTCATGGCGAGTTTGACGGTTCCTTCAGCGGCTGGAAGGATCTCGGTCAATCCGCTCTGCCTCCTATCGTGAGTTTCTGCAACCGCACGTGGGGACCGCCATCCCCCACCTTTGCCATTTGACCGTCCTTCCCGCATCCGCCGAACACACTAGTCGTAACGGTGAAATCTTTGCCGACTGCGTCAATGGTCTTGAGGGTTTCCAAAACCTTCCCTGCCAAGGTGACCGCCCGAACCATATGCTTCAGTTCGCCTTTCTCGATAAGGTATGAAGGCCCAGCTCGGAACGTGAACGTCCCGCCTCCAACATCGACCTGTCCTCCTAAGCTGCCTCGTCCTCGGATGTAGAAGCCATAATCGATCCCGTGGACGAGTTCATCGAACGTGAGGTCGCCTCGTTCCATGTAGACATTCGTCATTCGAACGATAGGCTTGTGCTCAAAGCTTTGGGCTCTAGCGTTTCCGGTAGGCTTCAAACCGAGTTCAGTCGCGGTCTCGCGTGAAAGCAGAAAGCCACGCAGCCTCCCTTTCTCGACTATCGTTGTTTTGCTTTTCGGAACCCCTTCATCATCGAAAGGCACAAAGTAACCGCCGTTGATGTTCCCGTCGTCATAGATGGTTACCGATTCATTAGCAATCGGGCTTCCCATCCTGCCATCAAGAACGGATTCCTTGGTAACCACCAAGTCTCCCTCTGAAGCATGTCCTAGAGCTTCGTGAAGGAAGAGACCTATGAGTTCTGGATCCAAAATGGTCGGATAAGTGCCGGCGGGGGGCATTGGCGCTGCGACGACCTTGGACGCGAGATGTGACACGTCACTAGCAAACGTGTTCCAATCGCCGCTTTCAATGAATTCATACCCTGCACACTGGGAGCGTTGTTCCGGGACTCTTTCCATGGAACCATTGGCTGCGGCGACGCTAAGCTGACTGAAACCTGAAGTCGTTATGTCAGTCTCCACTTCGGCACCTTCAGATGAAACAAAGAACCGATGATCATGCAGGAATCCCAAGCGCGAAGACGAGTTCCTTATTTCAGGCCCAATAATCGCCGCTTTGTTGGCCTCCAAGAGCAGTTTGACTTTGATGTCTGCAGGAATATCATCAGGATCCATTTTCACTTGGAGTTCCAGCTTGGATTCTACAGGTTTCACTTGGGCTAGTTTTGTGTTGGCTGATAGTTTCCGCGATGCCTTAGCCAACCTGACAGCTTCAGTCACCTTCTGTCGAAGAGCCACTCGATCCATGACACTTGAAGAAGCCAGCCCCCATGCACCGTCAACTAGAACCCTGACTCCAACGCCGGTCGACCGATCAGATTCATAGCTACGCAGTGAACCGTTCTCCACCGCAATTAGTGTCGTTCGCACATCTTGAAATCGTGAGTCAGCGTACTTGGCCCCAGAGTCTAGTGCTCTATCGACAAGATGTTTCAGCAGGTCATCCATTCAGCCCAGCTCCTGTACAGAGCCCACTACCGCGTTCTGAGGACCATATATACACTATTGCAAGTACTCGCAGGATTAGCGGTCATATGCTTGGATAAGCCGCCGTACCACCACCAAAACTAACTCTCAGGTCTACTTTCCTTCCCGTAATTTCCAGATCCCGAATTCGCCCACCGTCTGTGAAGTCTCAACCGGGTTGTACCACTTTCGCCTAGCCCCCGTAATCGACCGCATCTTCCACCCGGTGCTCTTTGGTTCGTTCTCGATAGACTCCAGGAGCTTGTTCAGTTTTGATGTCAGATCCTGCTTCTCGCTTTCAGTCAAGTTCTGTGCTTCACCTACGTATTGTTTCAATCCTTTGATGTTGGTCGTCACAGTATACCAGAATCCCCAGTCGGAAGCGAGTCTGGTGGAGATGAATTTGGCGTTTATCCGATTATCTTCTTCCAGTAGTGCGATCTCGTGCGCGCGCAAAAGTAACATGACATCTTTGACGTCTTTTTCGTCTGGAAAGACGATCTGCATCTTTTCGAGAAGCAGATCGGCTGGAGTTACTGTTGGTGAGTCAAGTTCCAGTCGACCTCTGAAGTCTAAGGGATGGTTCGCCGCGAGTAGCTTATCGAAGAAGACATCGACGTAGAACCAGCCCTTTGGATGGAAGTATATCTGTCGCTGTGTAGCGGCGCTGGAGATTGTTGTTGGTCTCTTGTCGTAACCCATCGCTCGAAAGAAATCCTTCATCTGATTCTTGCGATACTTTGACAGAGACATGTAGTCCAGATCCGTATACTCTTGCTGGCCTTCCCCGAGGCGCATCAATTTCTTGGCGAAATCTAGGAACTCCATGCAGTGTATTCGAATCGCTACTCCGCCGAGTAATCTGATAGGAATCCCTCGGCTTTTTGCCTCGTCAACGAGCCGTTTGCCTTCCTGTATGAAAATCTCGGTGGGGATAATTCCGCCCCACTCAGCGGGTATTTCGATTATTCGTTCTTCCAAGGCTTCCGCCATCACAACCTGATTCACTGCGCGGTTGCTCTTACCTTTTGTGAAGGGTTTTGTTATGGTCCCAGGGAAAGCTCTTTACTTCGCCTAGCGTCAGAGCGGGTTTCGGATGTAGTGGATTTGATCCGTGACGAGCCAAAACTCAGCCGAGTCGGAGACGCAATGCGTCACAGCGGACTTGATGCTCTGGTTCTGCGGATTCCTGAGAATATCACATATCTTTCTGGTGCTTGGTGTGGTCGAGGCCTATCCTACCTCATATTTCCCCTGGAAAAGGACCCGATTCTGATTCATCCGGCCAGCGAAACGGTTCCATCGACTTGGGTCTCAGACATACGACTGTACAGACCTGAAACATACGAGCACCTTGGAAGTTCTCTCGAGCTAAGCACGGACTATGTTCGTAACGCGCTGGTGGATTGTGGAGTAAGTTCAGCAGCAATAGGCGTAGAGCAAACATGGGAATTGGTTCTGGGAACACCCTTACGATATGAGATGAATGTTGTCGGGGAGAAAACGTTTGAAGTGCTTCGAAAGAAGCTCACCGGATGCAACCTCAAGGATGCATCGAATCTCCTGATCCAGGCAAGATCGATAAAGACGGAGGAAGAAATAGCAGCGCTGAGAAGAGCAAATCGCGTAGCCCGCATCGGATTGGAAACTTTTGAGCACAACCTGAAGGCTGGTCTATCGGAAATAGAACTAGCAGCTAAGATTGAACATGAGATCGTGACGCGAGGCGTAATGAAGCATCGGGCCAAGAAGGTTGTAGCTTGCGCCTTTGTATCATCAGGACCAACGACGGCTGAAGCGTACAAGTACATAATCGGCAACAGCAGGCGGAAGTTGCGACGGGGCGATCTTGTCATGTTGGAACTTGATGTGGCCGTAGACGGTTATTGCTCAGACACCACGAGAACCTTTGTCGTCGGAAAGCCAAACAAGAAACAGAAAGCATTGATCGAAGCTGTTCTCGACTCGGAGACCACGGCGATAGCATCAATTAAGCCCGAAATCAGCGCAGCCGAAGTTGCGCGAACGTCCAATACCGTCATACAACGGCACGGCCTAGCTAGCTACCTTGTGCATCGACTGGGACACGGGATTGGAGTTGCAATGCACGAACCGATTCCGGCGCTACATGTCGAGTCAATGGATGTTTTGAAATCCGGCATGGTTCATAGTGTTGAACCGGGCATTTACGGTACGAACATTGGTGGAATTAGAATAGAGGACGATATTCTCGACACCGACAAGGGCGCGGAGTACCTATCGAATTACCCGCGCATTCAAGAGTGAGGGTTGAACTCGCTGGTCTAGAGATACTTCCAACCCTAGAAGACTGAGAGTGGGATAGGAAATTTGGATCGATTGTTTGACTTCGTGTTCGTGAGGCCGCCGTCGGACAGTTACTGGAAATGCGTATCCACGAATCCACGCAGCGATGAGATCGACGTGAACCTAGCGAAGGCTCAGCATCGACAGTACTGTTCAATTTTGAAGGATTCGGGAATCGAGGTCTTGGAGTTGCCACCTCTGGAAGGTTTTCCGGACTCGGTCTTCATGCAGGACCCCGCGTTGCTGGGATCACGACGATCCATCATCGGGAGATTTGGCGAAGCACGTCGAAGAGGAGAAGAGAAGACGCTGATGGACGACCTGCGAAAATACGGGGAGCGAATCGGCAAGCCAACTCAGGTCACTGAGCCTGGCAGTTTGGAAGGTGGGGATATTGTAGTCACTGAAGGAGGCTTGTTCGTCGGCGAATCTGAACGGACTAATGCGGTAGGAATCCGACAGCTTGCAGACCTATTGAAGGGCGTGAATGTTGCGGCGGTGAAGACCGGGCTCATGCATCTCCTGTGCGGCTGCGCCTACTTGAACAACAGGACGATGATCATAGCACCTGAATTGGTTGACGCAAAATCCTTCCCAGGTTTCAAATTCATCGCCATACCCAAGGAGGAAGCCTATGCTACCGACGCCTTGTACTTGGGAGAGATGCGAGTACTTGTTCCGTCAGGGTTCGCGAAAGCTCATACGAATCTGAAAGAGGCCGGGTACAGGCCCGTGGAAGTTGAGGTGTCAGAGTTCTGGAAGGGTGACGGCGGCGTCACCTGCCTCAGTTCACCTGTCTACAAGGTATTGTAGAGTTCGATTCCTGATCATTCATTTTACCAGTGCTCAGAATGCACGACATCTTTGGCCGGCCGTCTACCTCTTTTAAGTGAAGGCGACCTGATATCCTTAGCACGGTACCCGATCGAAATCACGCCGACCGGTTGAAAATGCTCAGGTATTCCCAGAAACTTTCTCATTTCCTCGACATGAAAGACCCCTGTAAAAGCCGCAGCTAGCCCCTCATTGACTGCGGCAAGCAGGATTATCATACTCGCCGCTCCAATGTCAAAGTGCCAATAGGGCACAGGCCATTCTATCTCCGTTCCATCTTCTCTGAGCTTGTCAGGTTCACGATAGCGCTCGTGGTACAGTTGCTCGCTGACGCATGCAATGATGAGCACTGGCGCTTCGGAAACGAATTTGTGAAATCTTCGTTTGCCGTAGAAATCCTCTTCACCCTGAATGGCTCCGACACGTTTTCTCATTTCTTCGTCAGTTACGATGACGTAGGCGCATCCTTGACTGAAACCTGCGGTCGGCCCATGCTGCGCCAATTCTATGATCTTGTCGACTGTTTGTTTCGGCACAGGTTGCTTCTGGAAGTTGCGGACCATTCTTCGCTTGAGGACTACATCCTGAAACTCCAATGTTCATCGCCGATCAGATAGATGAAGGGCGATATGAAACATTGCAGGCAAGGTTCGGTTTCGCTACGAAAGAAGTGAGATTAAAGAAAGTATGTAGGAGGCATACGCGATGCTAACTCGGCTTACGCCTAATATCGCCTATGCTTTTGATAGCAGTTTCTGCAATAGACCGGTCGGCCTTGAGTTGGCTTGAATGGCACTTCAGTTTCAGCGCCGCATTCGGAGCATGTGACTTTGTACATAGTTCGGCCGCCGTATCTTCCTTCTTCACTCATAGTTTACTTACACCACTCTTCTGATTAGTTACGCGCAAGATAGTACCAAAAGTAGAATCCGCAACGTACCGCTCCATAGTGTGCAGGGTAGTATACTTAAGATTATACCAGCTCGTTCCAACTATGATCTTACTGATCCGCTGCTTCGGAAAGCCGATATGTATTCAGATTAACATGCTTGAAGCTAGATTCCGAACAGTAACCGAGAAGATTACATAGGCCGCATGCGATATGCGCGTTTAGAAATGCGGATCTTGCGGTGAAACTCGCAGGCACGTCAGTTGCACGTCTGGTAACTTAGCAGATAACCGCATCCGCTTGAGGGTGAAGGGGTACGAGAATAGACGAAATTCGCAATGGGATGAGGAACATCCACATCGAGGGCAAGATTGTGGACATGAATCAGTTCATGCTCGTTCTCGATGACGAAACAGGACGGACCTTCGTGAGATACAACTATAGGAACCTGGTGAAGCCTGTTCAGAAAGGAGACTACGTAAAAGTCGATAATGGCCAGGCTGTCAACTACTCGGGGATATTGCAGCTCAAACTGCCACGAAACGGCCTGATCACGCCTTTCCAGTGAACGGGCCAGCCACTTTCTTTTACTCGACAAGAACAAGGCAGGATCGCTGCCTGAAATTCGGCTAATCTGATCTCAGACCTCCCAATGCCGATTCACCCATACTTATGAGTAGATCGACAACGCGCCATTCTCGGATAGGGAATCCATGCGTGGCGATTATCTGACAGCACAGCTGCCACCTACAGATTGATGAACAAGGGGGCTGAGATGGATGGGCGCGCTTGAGAGAATGCTGAACGCGAAGACTGTCGCTCTGATAGGTGCGACGGATAAGGAGGCTTCTGTCGGTCAATCGGTTATGAAGAACCTCCTTCTTGGAAAGGATAGGAGAAAGATCTTCCCAGTAAACCCCAACAAAGAGACCGTTATGGGAGTCAAGTGCTATCCAGACATAGCCAAAGTGCCGGAACATGTTGACTTCGCGGTAATTGCGACTCCCGCCAAGACTGTTCCACGCCTCGTTGAGGATTGTGCGAAAGCAGGCGTGGATGGAGCTGTGATTATTTCAGCTGGCTTTCGGGAAACGGGCGCAGAGGGACTCAAGCTCGAAGAGGAGATTAAGCGGGTCCAAGCGAAACACAACATAAGAATCTTAGGCCCGAACTGTGTCGGAATAATAAGGCCCCACGTAGGCCTCAACGCGACATTTCTTAGAGACAACCCACAGCTAGGTCAGATCGCGTTTGTTTCACAGAGCGGAGCGTTGGGGTCGGCGATTCTCAACTGGGCGGTGAGCGCGAGAATTGGATTCAGTATGTTTGCTTCGCTTGGATCAACTCTTGATATAGATTACGGGGACATGATCGATTATCTCGGAGAAGACCCGAACACCAGAAGCATTATCATCTACATGGAAGACGTGCGCAATGCCAAGAAGTTCATGAGCGCGGCCAGGGGCTTTTCGCGGACCAAGCCAATTATAGTCATAAAGGGTGGAAAACACGCGGCAGGCGTAAAAGCCGCATCATCCCACACAGGAGCACTGGCCGGTGATTACGCGGTTTATGATGCCGCGTTCAAACGTGCTGGAGTGGTCATGGTAGATGAGATCTCAGACCTCTTCAATTGCGCAAGCGTCCTAGATTCGAGATTTCTCCCTGCCGGTCCGCGGTTGGCAATCGTGACAAATGCAGGTGGACCGGCAGTGCTTGCGGCCGACTCCATCATAAGTCACGGCGGAGAACTGGCGGAACTCTCCGAAGAAACGAAACGCGTCATGGACGCTAATCTACCGCCATACTGGAGTCATGGAAATCCTCTCGACATTCTTGGGGACGCCGACACGAATAGGTACGAACTAGCAGTCAAGACTTGCATCGCTGACCCGAACGTGGACGGGCTTCTAGTCATCTATACGCCGCAGGGCACTACTCAACCTACGAACCTCGCAGAGACGGTTACGAAGATCGCGTCGGACCGGCGAAAACCGATGCTTACAGTATGGATGGGAGAGGATAGCGTCAGAGAAGCTCGACAAGTCTTCTACAAAAACGATATTCCAACCTACCCAACACCCGAGGAGGCTGTCAAGACTTACATGTACATGTACCGCTATCGAAGGAACCTCGATCTGCTTTATGAAACACCAGAAGAACTCCCTGTAGACCTTTCTCCACCAAAAAGCCACCTCAAACTCATGATCAGCAGGGCTAAGAAAGAAGGAAGAACGGCACTAGCGCAGGCGGATGTGGATAGATTTCTCGACGCCTACGCGATCCCGCGCGCTAGAGGCAGACTAGCCAAGAGTGTGGAGCAGGCTTCAATGATCGCTTCTGAAATTGGTTACCCTGTGGCGTTGAAGATTGCGTCCCAAGATATCCTACATAAGACCGACGTTGGCGGCGTCATTACAGGCATAGATACTTCGCAGACCCTCAAGGAACAATACCAAATCCTAACTGAGCGTGCGCGAAAAGCTAAGCCTAGTGCCAGAATAGATGGAGTCTACGTGCAGAAGATTGTGAAGGGCATCGACTATGAGCTGATTCTGGGCGCTAAGAAGGACAATGATTTTGGTGCGATAATCCTCTTCGGCATGGGAGGAATCGGCGTAGAACTCCTGAATGACGTGTCAATAGGCCTCCCTCCGCTGAACCAAGCATTAGCCAAACGCGTCATGGAGGAAACAAAAATCTACCGAGCCCTCTCGAAGGGCCTCAGAAACAAACCACCCATCGACATGCGCTCTCTTGAGGAGGTTATGGTGAGATTCTCGAACATGATCATAGATTTCCCTGAAATAGCCGAGATGGACATCAATCCACTCGTCGTCTCAGACGGAAACCTCTACGTTCTGGACGCCAGAATAATCATCGACCCCAAGATTCCAGAACAAGGCGAGACATACCCTCACCTCGTGATCATGCCCTACCCGACCAAATACGTCACACAATGGAGAGCGAAAGATGGCACCGAGATTACGCTTCGCCCGATCAGACCTGAGGACGAACCGATCGAGTTGGAATTCATCAGAGGGCTATCAACGGAAACAAGTCGCATGAGGTTTTTTCAGATTATCAAAGATCTCCCTCATGAGGCTCTGGTAAGGTTCTGTAACATAGATTACGACCGAGAGATGGCGTTCATAGCTGAGACTAGAGAAGGTGAACGCAAAATCGAGATAGCCGTCGCACGACTTATACTCGAATCAAACAAGACACGCGGCGAATTCGCAGTAGTCGTAGCCGACAAGTACCAAGCTCAAGGATTAGGGGTCAAACTAGTAGACATGTTAATCGCTGTGGCCAGGGAGAAAGGCGTCGAAAGCATATACGGAATCATATTGTCAGAAAACATCAAGATGATCCGTCTCTGCGAGAAGCTTGGCTTCAGCACAAGAAGAGATCAGGAAAACGTCTTTGCCGAACTCAAGCTGAAATGATCAAGACACTAGACCTTGGTGGGGCCGCCCGGGTTCGAACCGGGGATTTACGCCGTTTTCATTCATCTCCAAGGTGAGGGCGTAATTCACTTGCTGCCATCTCTCTTGCATAAATCGCGATTCCGTTTAACAAGACAGTAAGAGGCTTGTTGCGCGTAGTCTTCCCGAAGCGCAAGCAAAAGCGTTTCATCGAGTACGCTAAGCTACGGTCAGGCAAAAGCCGGAGAGAATTCAGAAAATCTCTCGATATTCGAAATCACGTTCACTATAGGTACGAAAAATGCTCCCTGCCTCTCAGAGTGTTCCAGCGGGCGCTCAAAATCTCGAATATCTCGCCTGCAAGAGCGAAAACGTTTCATTACCGTTACGTAGAATCTGGACACAAAATTGCGCTCAGACTCAATCCTAACACCGATCTCGCAGAACTCATTGGTATTTGTTTGGGCGACGGACATCTTCGACAGTATACACTGCAAGTCTTCGGAGATAAGTCGAAAGACACTATCCAACTCCTCGAACATGTCTTGCCTTTGATGAGGAAAGTGCTCAGAGTAACGCCAAAACTGAGAACCAAGAGACCGGACGAGAATTTCCTTGTTCTTAACTCAGCAGTTGTGACAAGGTCTCTACACAGGGTCGGGTTACGGTACGGCGACAAGACCGAGAACGGTGCGCGCATTCCGAAATGGATCTTCAACAGAAAATCGCTCGTGCAGGGTTGTGTATGAGGGCTCTTCGACACGGATGGCTGCGTCTATGGTTTTCGGCGACAGCCTTCCAGCAAAGAATCAAAGGCATTAATCAGTTTCGAATTCGGCATAGGTTCGCATCTGGCGAAAGACGTTCACAGAGCTCTACAGTGTCTAGAGTATACGCCTCGCATGATGCCTCACAGAAATGAATGCAGGCTTGCTGTCAACGAAGACATAGTTCGCTTTATGAGCGAGACTAGCCCAGCTAACAAAAAACACTGGAGAAACTTTCTCCGTTGGCATGGGCCGGTAGTCTAGCCTGGTATGGACACCTGTGGCCATAAGCCGCCCTCACACAGCGTTTGCGCACAACTTAGCTGGCAGGCCCTTGACTCGACGCCGCTGCAACTGAGCGTATAATAATCGAACCGGTTGACGATTAGTTTTACCTAACTCACTTGTTAATGGGAGTTATTGACCAATAACAAAACGTCCACCTTTGACTTCTGAACGCAAGCATTTGCCTCTCAGCACTCGCCTGACGTTATACGCGCAGACGATTCAGCTGAGGAACGAGAAGGGCTGGGGCTACAAGAGAATCAGCAGATGGCTCTCCGGTTCCTACAAACTTAGCGTGCCTCGTTCCACGGTTCATTCGTGGATCAATGAACGACAGACACCCTTTGGGAATTGTAATCTATTTGATGCAAGGCCTTCAATCGAGCTTGCGTACATCATAAGGGGCCTCATTGGGCGATGCTTCGGTGTATCGATCGGATTCCCATCATAACGATGAGGTTAAGTTGGCTGTTGTCGACAAGGATTTTTCGCTGTCCTTTGCTAGGCGCTTATCAGCAATTTTCCCCAATCATGCGCCCTTCCGCGTTTCTAGCACGAGATATGACGGGTGCAGGAGGTATGTTGTTAGAGTAGGGAGCACGCTTTTGGCAGATTTCTTGTCACAACCTGTTGGCAAATTAGACGATTTCATTCGTCCATTTGCACCCGCGTTTCTGCGAGGCTTGTTTGACGCCGAAGGTTGCGTGATAGTTGCCAACAATCGTGGTAGACGCCTGTCAATGAGAGTTGAGCTGACAAACAGTGATTTGGGAATACTGCAATATGCGCATAAGCTCTTGGGGCTGTACAATGTTGACTCTAAGATTGGGCGATACAACAGACCTAGCCCTGTAACCCGTTTCATTAGGGGAAGGCCCGTGAAGTTTTCGTCTCAAACGTTCTGGTTAGTAATCAGACGGCAAGTGTCATTGTGTCATTTTCGAGGCTTCATTGGCTTCAACATTGGCCGAAAACAACGAAAACTTGTCTGGGCACTCAACCTCATCCGATGCTTTGGCACAAAAGCCGCGGCCAACGAATGGACAAGAATTTATAGAAAGAATGGAGTGCGTTGGGTTGAGCGTGACTGGCAGACTTGGGAGAATGATCATCCCCTGCCAAGGTCGGCTTCGGGTAGCGGGCTCGTAGTCTAGTCTGGTTAAGACGCCGCCCTCACAATGCGAGGTGAGAACGGCGGAGATCCCCGGTTCGAATCCGGGCGGGCCCACCAGCAATCCGTCACAGCGAGGTCGAGGGTTCGAATCCCTCCCGGCCCACCAGCTCATTCTCGACTTCATTACATCCCGGAATCTACTTCCTAGGAACTCATGCCTGAATTCACTAAGGCCTAGAACGAAGATTCGGACTTGCTCGGCCCTCTGCATCGGGGGATGGTACGGCGGCGCTCAGCCACACCTGTTTCGACATTGTCGTTATCAAGAGCTGGAGAATGGAACAGGGCTATAACTTTCAGAGCGTACAGTAACTACGCAAAGCAAATGCTTGATCCTAATCAGGTCTGAAGCATGAAGGCAGCACGAATCAAAGATAGAACTACCATTGAGCTTAGAGATGTGCCAATTCCCCACATTGGAGATCATGAACTCCTAGTTCGCATGCGGACGTGCGGAATTTGTGGAACGGACATAGAGAAGATGCGTGGCGAACACATCACTCCCCTCGTTTTGGGTCATGAGGCGGCGGGTGAGATCGAAGAGATCGGCGATGGGATTCGTGAGCTCAAGAAGGGTGACAGGGTCATCGTCCATCATCACGTTTCCTGCAGGAGCTGCGTATACTGTAAGAACGGCTTGGAGACGTTATGTGAAGCCTACCCTAAGAGCAACTTAGATCCATGTGGATTCGCTGAGTTCTTTCGTGTCCCGGAAACACTGGTCATGGGGGGCACAGTCTACAAGCTCCCCGATTCATTGAGTTTTGAGGAGGGCTCACAGGTAGAACCGACGGCCTGCTGCATCAGAGCGCTAAGGAAGACTGGAATCAAACCAGGAAGCAGTGTCGCCGTTTTTGGAGTCGGCCCAGTCGGCTTAACGCACATTCAGCTGCTAAAACTGGGCGGGGCAGCGCCAATCTACGCGGTCGACATGATAGACAGCAGAAGGCGCATGGCCGCTAAACTCGGAGCAACAGCTACGCTGAATCCAACAGATGAGAATGTCACTAAAGTGGTTCTTGACGGAACTGATGGTCAGGGTGTTGATCACGCGATTGTCGCAACCGGAAACCCGAAGGCAATTGAACAGGCATGCGTCACGGTTCGTAGGGGCGGCCACGTGACTCTCTTTGGTGCACCTCCTCGAGGTGCCTTGATCTCGTTAGACGTGAGCAGTCTCTTCCTGCGGGAGATCAGTTTTCAGTCAAGTTACTCCACATCCGAAACCGAAATGCGGATGGCTCTTGGTTTGATTTCTCAGAAACGCATTACGCCCGCGCAGATGATAACCCACAGAATCCCACTCCAAGCCATCAACGAGGCGTTTCATTTGGCCGCGGATGGCCGAGAGGCCGTAAAAATCGTGGTGATGAGCTAATGTGGCTGTGATATGGAGACGGCATGGAACGTTCTTTTAATATCTGCAGGATGCTGAGATTTCACTATGCCCGCCTCGATGCTCGCCATCAGATTCTATAAACCAGGGGAATTGAAAGCGGAACAGGTACCTGTCCCCGAACTCGGAGCCGGCGAACTTCTCGTTAAGAGCTCTGTGGCGCTCACGTGCGGGACAGATGTCAAAATGTACAAGCGCGGCCATCCGCTGGCCAACCCGCCTCAAATAATGGGTCATGAATTCGCGGGCACAGTTGCTGCAGTCGGGAAAGGGGTAGAGAACTTCAGAGTTGGCATGAAGGTTGTCGCAGCCAATTCTGCGCCATGCAACACGTGCTTCTACTGCCTTAGCCATCAACCGAACCTATGCGAGCACCTGAACGAAAGCCTCGTTGGATTCACGTGGCCTGGAGCGTACGCGGAGTACGTTCGCGTCCCCGAAAGAATTGTTCGCCAAAATACTTTCCAGATACCCGACGGCGTGGCGTTGGAAAATGTGGCGAGCCTAGAACCCTTAGCCTGTGTCGTGCACGGCTGGGATCTCGTTGACCCCGTGCCCGGGGGGTCTGTGGTGATAATCGGCGGGGGCCCAATCGGGCTGCTTCATGCTCAACTTGCGCGATTGAACGGGGCGGGGAATGTGATCCTATGCGACGTGATGGAGGAACGGTTGAGAGAAGCGCAAGGAGTGGGAGTTGATGTCACAATCAACTCTGCAAACGAGGATTTAGCAAACCGAATTCTGACATTGACAGATAACAGAGGTGCGGACTTGGTTGTCGAGGCCGTTGGTAGGCCTGAAACCTGGGAGACTGCTCCTCACTTGGCTCGCAAAGGAGGATCGGTTTTACTGTTCGGTGGATGTCCATCCGGGACAAGGGTCTCATTCAACACTGAAAGCATCCATTATGGAGAACTCCAAATCCAAGGAGCCTTCCATCATACGCCCTCTGCTGTGGCACGGGCATTTCGACTCATTGTATCGGGGCAGGTTGACATTGGCCCCCTGATATCGCGCGAGATGCCGCTTGAAAAGGCAGAGGAAGCATTACAGTTGATGGGCAGCGGTAAGGCGTTGAAGATTGCGCTTCGCCCGCCTAACTGATCAAAGTAGGCTTTCGGGATCTTCTAGATTCCGCCTTATTTCCTGGAGAAAGCGGGCTGCCGGAACTCCATCAACAATCCGGTGATCAAATACCAGTGTGAGCATTGTTGTTGGCCTTGCAGACACTCGTTCTCCGACGGCGGCCGGCTTATAGACGATCCGCCCCAAACCTAAGATGGCGCACTGTGGTGGGTTGATGACTGGGGCGAATGTTTCAACATCATGGGCGCCAAGGTTGGATATTGTGAACGTTCCGCCTGTCAAATCCTCGACAGTTAGGCGGTTCTCTTTGGCCTTCTGAGCTAATGACTCAATATCCGCGCCAATCTCCTTTGGAGATTTCTGATTTGCATGTTGAACCACAGGCGCCGTAAGGCCTTGTTCAGTGTGAATTGCTACAGCAACGTTGATGTCCGAATAGGTTGTAACCTCTTCGCCTTCAATAGTAGAGTTGATCGCGGTGTGTTTCTCAAGGGACTTTGCCACCGCCTTCACAGCGAAGGCAGTGAAAGACACTCCACTTTCCCTGTTCTTTAGGAGGACCAGCTTGGTTGCATCAGCTTCCATCGTGAGTATGACGGGTACTGCGGTTCTTGCAGTAAATGCCAATCTTTCGGCTACTACTTTTCGAACACCCTCCAGCTTGACCTTTCTAAGAACGGTCGGTTGACGTGGCTTGGATGGCACCTGTCCAGACATGGGGACATATTCGACAGCCGCGAGAACATCTTCACGTGTGATACGCCCTCCTGGTCCAGTACCTCTCAGATTCGATATGTCTACGCCATGCTCTTGCGCTAAGCGTCGCGCTGCTGGAGACGCGACTACTCGCTCCCCATGAGCAGCAGCTGACTTCTCTGCGACCTGAGGCGCGGGGGTAGTCTTGGCTGCAGGTTGTAGAGCCGATGTGCTTTGAGACCGTGGACCAGCTTCACCGATCACAGCAACTGGCTGTGTGACCGGTACATCAGATCCTACCTCAACCAAGATCTTGGTCAAGACACCAGTATCAGGCGCTTCAACTTCGAAGGTTGTCTTCTCACCCTCCACTACCAAGATCGGCTCGCCTTTCTGAACAAGATCGCCTTCTTTTCTTAGCCATTGAACGATCTTGCCGCTCTGCATTCCGGGATCTAGACGAGGCATTACAACTTCGGGCATGGTGCTCCCTATCCTACTATCTGATCCACTGCTTGAATTACCTTGTCAGCGTTGGGCATGTACAATTGCTCGAGCGGCGGAGAAAACGGAATGGGAGTATCGGGGCAAGCCACACGCATGACAGGCGCGTCCAAGTAGTCAAAGGCATTCTCTGTGACTGCTGCTGAGATTTCTGCTCCGACACCACCTGTCTTGACATCATCGGAAACAATGACCAGTCGCGCCGTTCTTTTCACCGAATCCAGAATCGTCTGCAGATCAAGAGGCTGCAGTGTTCGGATATCGATTACCTCTACTGATACGCCCTTTTCCTCGAGTGTCTTCGCTGCAGACAGCGACTCATTGACACACCGCGAAACTCCTACTATGGTCACGTCATCTCCTTTTCTCTTGACATCCGCGACGCCTAAGGGAATCGTGTATTCTCCCTCAGGAACAGGGCCCTTTGTTCTGTAAAGCAATCCTGATTCAACGAAGAGAACTGGATTCTCATCACGTATGGCTGAAGTGAGGAGACCCTTGGCATCATGTGGTGTCGCGGGCAGAACAACCTTTAGTCCGGGAACTTGCAGGAACCATGATGGCGTGAACTGCGAGTGTTGCGCTCCATGCTGACGACCGAGGCTGTACTGTGTCCTTAGAACCATAGGGACCTTCAATTGTCCTCCACTCATGAAACGCATCTTCGCGGCCTGGGTCACAAGTTGATCCATGCATATAGGCAGGAAATCCATGTACATGATTTCGGCTACTGGTCGCATTCCTGCCAAAGCCAAACCGACCGCGGCACCTGTGATAGCGGCTTCAGAGATCGGAGTGTCCCTGACTCTTTCGGGGCCGAATTCGTCTAGAAGTCCTCGTGTTACCTTGTAGACACCGTTGAAGACGCCGATTTCCTCGCCAAGTAATATGACGTTGGGGTCGCGAAGCATCTCTTCGCGAAGGGCTTCACGTAGTGCGTCGGCGTACGTAAGTTCGCGCATCCTCAGGCGCCTCCTGCGTACACGTAATTCTTCATTTCATCGAATGGCATTGGTGAGCCTGCAAGGGCGAAAGTGACAGAATCCTCGATCTCTTGTTGAACGGTTTTTTCCTCCTGATCTATTTCCGTCTGGGTCAAGAGCCGTTTCTCTAACATGCGTTTCTTGAATACTAGAATCGGGTCGCGTTCAAGCCACTTTGCCACTTCATCCTTCGGACGGTAGTCGCCTTTATCGTAAACCCCATGGCCCTTCATCTTGTACGTAATGCACTCCAGAAAGGTCGGCAGTGATTGCTGCCTAGCCTTTTCCGCCGCGATCTTAGTCGCCACATAAACCGAGATGACGTCGTTTCCATCAACCACTATCGTATCTATCCCATACGCTCGACCCCTCTCTGCTATGCTTGGACTAGAGACGGCTCGCTTTACTGGAGTGGACATGGCGTACTGGTTGTTCTCACAAAATACAAGAACCGGCAGTTTCCATACCGCAATCAGGTTCACGCCTTCGTGAAACTCGCCGGTGTTTACCGCGCCATCACCGAAGAATGTGGCAACAATATTCCGGCTCTTCTTGAGCTTCAAGCCGAGCGCTACGCCGGCCGCTATGGGAATACCGCTTCCCACTATTGCCGTCGCATAGAGTGATCCGACTTTGGGATAGATTCCAATGTGCATCGAGCCTCCCAAACCTTTACAGTTTCCACTTGATTTTCCGAAAAGCTCAGCCATGCATAGATTTGCTGGAACATCTTTCGCTAAAGCGTGGCCATGACCTCGATAAGTGGTGACGGTCTGGTCGTCTTTCTCCAGCGCCATTATGGCGCCAGTGGCAATTGCCTCCTGTCCCAAGTAGAGGTGTGATGGCCCGATGAGCAAGCCCTTAACGAGAAAGAGTTCCTCAACCTTCTCCTCAAATTTGCGTATGAGCAGCATCTTATGCAGCATTTCACGCAGCTTTTCTTTGGTCAAGCCATGTTTACTGTATTCGCTTTGGGGAATTTCCTGAATTTGCGTCAAAGTTGCCAACGGCAAATCAACTCCCGCAAGTAAATTTGACCGTCATCTTTAGGTCTTTGGAGACCGTCCAGTCTGAAAGCTCCGATCTTGGCGCCATACGCTCGCTCATAGGCTCCAGTCTTCCTTGATTTAAATTCTGGACAGAAAATCATGTTTCCAAAAGTGCCTGTCGAATGAGGGAACCGAGGCGTCTATACGCCATAGCTGAGAGCTGCCCCCTCGACACCTTGCTCATCAAAGAGATGAAACGCTCCGTCAACTCGCTCCTGCAGTTGAACCTGAAGAGGTTCAGAGTTCCCCAGAAGACCACTACTCGGTACTCGGCACTTGACGTGATGAAGCAGGCTCTGGAGCTTTTGTTTGAATTCTCACCATCGGAGAAAAACTACCGGGAGGCAATGCGGACAACTCAAGTCTACTCCGAGGGTGACGAGGAGATGCTCAGGGTTTTGCGTGCAAGCTTCACGTTGATTGCCAACGCAGTCTACAACGCCTTCAGCAGCCAGAAACATACGGACGACCTTGCCCCTGAAATGTTGTTCCTCCAAGGGATACCCTTCGAACGGGGTGATCTGGAACAATCATTCAGATTTGTGGGAGTCAGACCGCCGGAGGTAGTGCCTAGCAGTGTAAAGACAACGGTCTTCCTAGATGATGAATTCGAACCTTACCGGAGGTTGCTCAACGGTGAACTCACAAAGGAGCAAGCGGAGGATGGAAGAGAAGATCACTGGGCGAAGATCATCGAAGCAACGTTGGCAAACAATACTGGGAAGGCACTCATTCGCGTAGGAAGTGGCATATTGATCAACCAAGATCAACTCTTAGAGGAATCATATCTAGACTACAAACATCCAAGACCGGAAAACTGAGAGAGCTACTTCAAGAGAAGGGGATTACGCTGGACGTTATTCATCGCACTGAGGACATCAATGCGGTCTTTGGAAAAAAATGAAGGATACCGGGAATCACGTACGTTTTGCTATTTTTTCGTGACTAAGAGATATTCGTAGACGAAACCTGCGAGCAATGCTCCAATTATGGGGCCGACCCAATATAGCCAAAGGCTTCCATATGCGCCGGCTGCAACAGCTGGTCCCAAGGCTCGAGCAGGATTTGCAGCTCCACCGGTCAAAGGTCCAGCGATCAATATGTCGGCCGTGAGCGTCATACCGATCAGTAACCCAGAGGCTCCTGCAGGCACATTTTTCGTGTAGAGCACCGCGTAAACCGAGAACATGAGGAAGAATGTGATTATCAACTCGACTACTAGTGCAACGATCTGGCTTTGCCCGATCGCCATGCCTGGTTGCGGTAGGCCGTATTGGGTCAGTGCACCATTTCCTGGTTGTATCAAGGCATGTGCCCCTCCTGCAAGCGTCGCTCCGACGACCTGTGCAACCAAGTAGCCTACTCCGTCATCGACTTCCATTTTTCGGAGAGCAACGGCTGTGATGGTTATGGCTGGGTTGATGTGGCATCCTGAGATTGAGCCGATCGCGTAGACCATAACCATCAGAATGATCCCATGGGCAAATGCAATTCCGAGCAGTGAACTTGCACCTGACGACAATCCTGTGACCGCGGTGAATATCGTGACGGACATCGATCCAAAGAATACCAGCGCGAATGTTCCTATGAGTTCGGCGACGTATGCCTGCCTTCCCATCTTCAACTTATGCACCGGTCTCCGCTAACCCCACATATTTAGTATAAAACCGTTCAGCTTTCTGCGACAGCCAATATTGAGAAGAGGATCAAAGCAGCGCCGATTAGGGTAGCGGTCCCGTATGTCTCTCCAAGTACAAGTGCGGACGTAATCATGGCTACGACGATTTCCAGCATGCCCATTATGGCTGCGACGGTGGCGGTTACAGCTTTCAACGCGGCGACCCACAAGGCATAGGGGACGACGGTACATGCGATCGCAATGAAAACAACCCATCCCCATCCTTGCAGAGGTATTTTCCCAATATCCAAGCCACCAAGGACCACGGACATAGGGGATAGCAGAATTGTGGTGGTCAGCATTACCATGCATGATAGTTCTAGCGTGTTTCTTTCCTTTTGCAGCATGATGCGTTTGTGAAGGATTATGAAGGCCGCCCACGCCAACCCAGCAGAGAACACTAGCACATCACCTAGCAACTCTCCTTGAGCCAAAGTAGATAGGTCACCATTTGTCGTGATCATCACAGCCCCAGCCACACCCAAGATGACGCCAAGCAACTTACGTCCCCCCATAGTCTCCGCAAACAGCCTCCAACTTAAGACTGCAACCGCGATTACATTCAGGTCAATGAGCAACGCGGTTTTGGCGGCCGTCGTAAGAAGCAAACCCACATACTGAAGCGAGAAGCCAATGCCATTCAGGAGACCTAAGACCCATACGGAAGACTCTCTTAGAAGTGATAGTTTGACGCCCCGTGAGAGGAGAGGAATCAGGAGCACAATTGAGGCAACTGCTAACCTCAAGAAAGCGAAATCGTAGACGTTAACATATCCGAGGCCAATCTTGATACTTACGAAGGCACTACCCCAAAAGATGCTAGAGATAACGAGTAGACCTATCGCCGCGTTACGACTACTTTCTTGAGAGAGCGGTGAGGAGGTCAAGTCTAGGGAACTAGGGCGCGATGCTCTGAATTAGAGCTGTTCACCAATACGATAGGTGTAGATCGTGTGGCCGAGCAACTCGTCGTAAACCGCGCTAGGTTTCCATCCTGGAACCTTGAAATCATGAGATACAACTCGTGAACCTAGCTTCAATTCTGCCTCCAGCTTCGGTTTCAGTCGCTCGTTAGCGCTCGAGGTTAGATAGAGAGTTACAATGTTTGCATCCGATATGGGAACATCGAAGAAGTTCCCCTGAATCACCTTCACTTTATCCTCCAAGTTCAGTCTCTTGATCTCGGTTCTTGCTCGTTCTATGAGATCTTCTCGTAGCTCTATGCCTGTGGATATGGCCCCAATGTCCTTGGCAGCCAAGATTATCAGCCGACCATCACCACATCCCAAGTCGTATAATGACTCGCCTGCTTTGACTTGCGCCAGTTCAAGCATCTTCTTTGCAACGTCTAGTGGAGTCTGAACGAACGGGGCGATACTCATCTTTGAACGCTTCCCGGCTTTTCGCTTCCTGCGGATAATTTATGCATATCGTCTCTCGACTTCGTTACGCTCAGCTTTAGGTGCCTTTGACACCATCGGCATACTCTTCTCCTTCTTCCCTGTCCACTTCACGTCTTCTTCCAGAAATCTAACGCAGACATCCCTGAATTCCTTGTAGATGTCCTTCAATTCCTCCTCGCTAAAGGTATCAATGAACGCTGGATTTCTGAGCCAGCTGTCCCATCCGCGCACACTCTCGAATAGCGCCGAATTCATTCTGATCAGTGACGCATACAAGCCAAGCCGATCGTTGGGCTCAAGCTTCTTGATATCTTCTAGAGCCTTACCTCGGTCTTCGGTCCAAGACAAAATGTGCAAGGCACCTTCTGTGGCTCCGTGCACTGTTCTAAGACCAATTTAGCCTTATTCCCGAACTCAGATGGAAGCAAAGATGACCATGAGACCCAAGGAGCATTCTCTTGGTCACTCTCGCATAGCGAAAGCTACTTCAAAAGCGAAGTCTTTCATTCTAAGCAGACATACAGACTGAAAAGACAACTGTAGGGGTTAGCATGAACCCAATAGAGCCCAAAGTGATCAAGCTTGCAGAAACGAGACTCAGTAACGATGGAGTCCGACAGTTAGCTGAACATTATGGCGCCGTCGAATGGCTAGAGAGAGCCAGGCAGTCACAGCGGAACGAGTCAGAATTTTTGATCGAACTCTCAGGACGCGCATGTTACAAGAGTTTTGGTGTGGGTCTGAACCCAAACGTAACCAAAATTCGAGATAATCCAAGAGACTACATAGCCAATGTCTTGGAGAAGGGTGATGGAAGCATTCTGGAGCATGCTACAGTCACATTTGCATTTCTCAATGTGAGCAGGATCTTTACCCATGAGCTTGTTAGACACAGGGCAGGAACGGCCATAAGCCAAGAGAGTCTCCGTTATGTTCGTCCGCGTGACATCGATCTATGGCTACCACCCGACCTCAAACCAGTATCGAAGCAATTCTACGAGACGATTCAGGAGATAACGAAGCGCTACCATGATCTTGAAGCTCAGTTCGATTGGGATAAAATGACATTCGAACACAAGAAACGACTTACCTCTGCGCTGCGTCGAATTCTACCCGACGGCATAGCCACCAACATAATCTGGACAGCGAACCACAGAACAATACGATGGGTAATCGAAATGCGAACGGACCCAAGCGCTGAAGTTGAGATCCGAAAAGTATTCGGAAAGGTCGCGGAAATCTGCATCAAAGACTACCCACTACTCTACTCGGACTTCAGTTACAAAGAACTCCCAGACGGCACACGTCAATATATTCCGAAGTTCACGAAAGTGTGAGCGAAGCATAGCTATTCGAGGAGTCGATGATTTTGTCTGAACCGTTCTGGAAGACGGCGATCTCCAAGGTAGAACCCAACAAGATTCTTGTGCGCGGGTACAATCTGATGGATCTAGTTGGAAAATACAGTTACGCAGATCTGACCTACCTTCTTTGGCGCGGAGAACTTCCCTCAACAGAACAGTCACGTATGATGGATGCGCTACTCACAGTCTGTCTTGAACACAGCCTGAACGCTCCGTCAGTTGATGCGACTTGCTTTGTCGCCTCCTGCGGTGTACCATTGCAGGCCGCGGTTTCGGCCGGGGTAGCCGCGATGGGTGAGTTGCACGGAGGCGCCATAGAGCAGGCAGCAAAGATGCTCCAAGAGGGAGTATCCCGAATGAAAGATCGGCAAGTTTCCGCTAAGCAGACTGCCGAAGAGTTGCTGGAGGAAGGCAAGGAGCGCAAGGAAAGAATAGCTGGGTATGGTCATCCTACTCACACAAGCGACCCACGAACAAAGAAACTCTTGGAGATCTCGAAGGAAAATCACCTGAGTGGTCCGCATGTTGAATTGGCACTGATGATTGAAGCATTGACCGACAAGTTCTTCCGCAAACATCTGATCTTGAACGTCGACGGCGCAATCGCCGCCATAAGTTCAGACATGGGATTCGATTGGCGAATTAGTAAGGGATTCTTTATTGTAAGCCGTACTCCAGGCCTTATTGCGCACGCGTACGAACAGACATATTTCGAGAAACCCTACAAGGCCCCGCACTGGAACGAAATAGCGTACACTGGACCACCGGAACGAAGGACACCTGAAAGGGCGGAGCGCTAGGGCACTATTGCTACGCAGACTCCGAAACGGACGAGCTCACCGCTCTTTCGTTAGTATCTTCACTTCGCATTTGACGAGTTTCTGGAAGCTCTCAGCGTCTTTTGCATCACCCACTATTGCGCCGTAATGCATAGGGATCGCAAGCTTCGGGTTTATCGTTGCTGCGGCGTCAACTGCTTCCTGCGCGGTCATCACGTAAGTGCCCGACACGGGTAGAAGTGCTATGTCCGTGCGTATGTTCTTCATTTCCGGAATATGATCCGTGTCGCCTGCATGATAGATCCTAGTTCCCTTGACGGTTACGACAAAACCCAGTTTTCCATCTTCTTTTGGATGGAAGACCTTTCCGGGCTCCATGAACTTGTTCACGTTGTATGCAGGGACGGTTTCGATTGTGACATCGCCGATGTTGACCTTGTCGCCAGGCTTGACAATCTTGATCTCCTTCGCCTTGACCTTCTCCAATTCACTCTTCGATTGAGCGTGGGCTACGATTATGGTATTCGGGGTCACTATCTTCTTCAGATCGTCTACACTGCAGTGATCCTCGTGTTCATGACTCACCAGAACGATGTCTGCTTTAGGTCCACCGCCCTCGATCTGGAACGGATCAATGTAGATGACTTTCCCATTCTGTATCCTGTAGCCGTCATGCCCTAACCAAGTCAATTTTACTCCACGATATTCTAGCATCAAAACCACTGCTCCATTTGTATCAAATGCTTCGATTTAAAAAGAAAGCCATTTTGTGTTTGTGGGAAGCGCAGTCGAAGACCCGCAATCCCTTCAATCCTTTTGAGGACCACGGCACGTATGTGAATGCTCATCAAGAAGAGCCGGTATGCAGCCCTGTCACAGGTCTTCTCATTCCTCTCAAAGCCAATTCAAGACGCCCTAGCTGAATCTGGAATCAAGGCTCCGACACCGCCACAGATCACTGCCATACCCGAAATCCTCTCTGGAAAGAACGTTCTCCTAATCGCGCCAACTGGATCAGGCAAGACTGAGGCTGTTCTCCTACCGATCCTAAATCAACTGTTGGCAATTCCTGACCGACAGGGGATCTCGATAATCTACATAACCCCCCTACGAGCGCTGAACAGGGATCTCTTGAAGCGACTTGAGTATTGGAGCGCCAAGCTGCGTTTCAAGATCGAAATTCGACATGGCGACACACCACAAAAGGAGAGACGGCGACAGTCCGTCAAACCCCCGGATTTCTTGGTCACTACCCCTGAGACACTACAAGCGATTCTGCCGGGCAGGCGAATGCGCACTCACCTACGCCACGTACGATGGATTGTAATCGATGAAGTCCACGAACTAGCTGGCGACCGACGCGGAGTGCAGTTAACAGTTGGACTTGAGAGACTTACGGCCGGCCGTAGAATTACGGACCGAGACTTTCAACGAGTAGGACTCTCGGCGACTGTTGGAAACCCTGAAGATATTGCAGCGTTCATAGCAGGCGGTAGACCCGCACAGGTCTTGGAGGTCACGCCTCCTAAGGAAGCGAAGTATTTCGTTGAGTTCCCGCACCCCACCGATGAAGACCACATGCTCGCTCAGAGCCTCTACACAGCGCCTGAAGCCGCCGCGAGGCTCAACAGAATATGGGAACTTGTTGAAGATCACGACTCCACTCTAATCTTCGTTAATAGTCGAACGAACGCGGAGATGCTCGGGTCAAAGTTTCATCAACTGAAACGGAACGTTGCGGTGCATCATGGCTCTCTGCCGCGAGAAGAGCGAACCCGAGTTGAGAACGATTTCAAGAACGGAAAGATCAAAGCACTTGTTTGCACTTCGACGCTCGAACTTGGAATCGACATTGGGAATGTGGATTTGGCGATTCAATACATGTCGCCGAGACAGGTTTCAAGTCTCATCCAGAGAGTGGGCCGATCGGGGCATAGGCTCGACAGGATTTCCAAGGGCACGATAGTATCGGTGTCCACGGAGGACTTACTGGAATCTGTGGCCACAATCCAGATGGCCCAAGAAAAAACGATTGAACCAGTCAGAATCCACGAGAAGGCATTAGATGTTCTTGCACACCAGATAGCCGGAATCATCCTCGAATCAGAAGACAAAATCAAGAAAGCGGACCTCTTCAGCCTCATTCACACGGCATATCCTTACCGTAACCTGACCCAAACGGAATTCGATAATGTCACAGCTTTCCTGGAAAGGATGCGATACCTAAGATCTGAAAACGGTTCCATTGCTCGCGGAAGCCGAACTCGACAATACTACTTCGAGAACCTATCAACAATACCCGACGAGCGGCGCTATCAAGTGATTGACGTTTCGACACAGCAGTCCGTTGGAATTCTCGGCGAAGAATTCATGATGACCAAGGCCAGGATTGGGCTTCATTTCATCGTGAAAGGCAAAGTCTGGAAGATAGAACAGATAACCGATGATGCAAGGGTTTACGTCACACCAGTTGAAGACCCGACAGCAGCCATCCCAGGTTGGGATGGAGAGCTACTGCCGATCCCGTTCCCACTAGCCCAGCGCGTCGGACATCTGCGATCAGAAATCGGAGAGTTCCTCGAGACTCGAGAAGTATCTTCCGCCATAGATCTCCTGGAAAAGAAGTGGCCAACAGAACGTTACGGGATACGGAAGGTTGTGGAGGAGCTGGCTGAACATAGAGGCATGGGCGCGCCAGTTCCGACTGATCGCCGAATCGTCCTAGAGGCATTCGACAGGTTCCTAATAGTTCACACATGCTTTGGTGAAGCAGTAAACAACACACTGGGCGAGGTATGTGAAGAGTTACTATCCAGAAAGGGGCTCGTGAGACAATGGTGGGCGGACGGGTACAGAATTCTGCTGGAACTGACGACGACCACGCAGGATCTTTCCCTCGACGAACTTCGATCAATGATATTCGATATTGATTCTGGCGTTCTTGAGGGCGTTCTAAAAGGAGTGCTTCATAGACACTTCCCCCTCGGCTACTACATGAAGTTCATTGCCGAACGGTTCGGCGCAATGAGACGTGGATTGACCTACGGCGGCGACAATCTCAGAGAACTGGGCCTCCGCTTTAGGATGACGCCGATTTACGATGAGACGATTCGCGAAGCTCTCCTTCTCCACGTAGACTTCCCTACCGTTCGCGTGATCTACAGACAAATCAAGACTGGTAATAGGCAAGTTGCGACGTTCAAAGCAGAAACTAAACCCACCCCTCTAGGCTTTCATCTCCTGAACAAGCACCTAGACATACCAGAGCTAATTGCCCCTGAAACCGTTGAGACGGACACGATCAAGAGACTACGGTTCAGTCTAGACAACATGACAGTTGATCTACTGTGCTTCGAATGTGGTAACCTAATGCAAGCCGCTGTAGTCAAATCGTTGGCGACCAAACCAAAATGCTCGTCCTGTGAATCGGGTCTACTTGCCGTCTCATCTTGGTCCACAGACTTCTTGCTTCGCATACTGGAGAAGAAGCTTAAAGGAAAGCCACTGGAGGATACGGAACGAGATGCCTTGGCCCGGGCAAGGCGTTCGGCCGACTTGGTTTTGTCGTATGGTCGGAGGGCAGTGGTTGCTCAGTGTGTTTACGGAATCGGACCGCAGACCGCCGCCCGAATCTTGGCTAAGATGCATGATGATGAGCGATCGTTCTACAAGGATCTGCTTGAAGCCAAGCTCAAGTTCATAATTACACGCCCGTTCTGGGATAAGCCCTGACGGGCATGCGTGGGATCCCCTTTTCTATCGAAGTTTGATGCAAATGTTCGATGTCAGGTTCATTGGATATGATGCTGAGCCTTACCTTGGCGATTGAATTGTACCAAATCCGCCATATTCATCACCACCAGTTCCATCACGCCATGCTTCTAGGAGTCATGGAGTGCGTTTTGTGTGGAGCAATGAAAACGCACCATCACAGAATCCACGTGAAGACAGTGCACAACGTGAAGCACTGACTGAGCCTCAAGTGGAAAAGCGCTCTATTCTTAAATAGTGACTTCTTCAGCCTCGATATCGGAGAGGTTGAACTGCGTTGGTCGGTGACTTGGAACGTCGGCTCGTTGAACTGAGATTTCTTGATGGTGTCGAGAAGGTTGAGCATGTACCATATTCGACGGGCGATCAGTTTTGGGTCAGATTCAACAAGCCCCTCGACTTCCAGAAGCTTCAGGAAGTCTTGCGGAAGCATGGTTACAGCACGGTGAGATTCGCGAACCTTCCGTCGAAACTTCCACATAAGTTGGCAGAAGTACTTTGGAACGGAGTGACCCTAGTTATTGGCAGGAATTTCAGCGGATTGTCCAAGTTTAAGGCATCACTAGGCTTCGAACCGGAAGGGATCGCAAAGATCGCAACCGACCTCCACGGGCCGTTCCAGATCTTCATAACAACAGATGAGGCGGGCGTCCAAGTCTTGTATGAATACTTGGGCCTGAAGTATGCTCCGCCCTCGCCGCCACCTCCAAAGCCTGCGGCACCAACTACTCCATCGACGGTGACTAAACCAGGCCCGTCCGTTGCTGTGCAACGACCAGCAGCACCTGTGAGCACGCCGCCTGTCGCTCCGCCAAGTCAGCCGCAGCAAGCCAAGCCAGTTCCATAACCGCAACCTGTGGCGGATGCGGCGTCTGTGAAGCCCTAGGAGTCTACACAATCTCAAGCGAAGAAAGAAGCGCCCACTCAGGAGACTAGCTGATTAATCAGAGTGGGGCAGCTGGAAGCGAGTCAACTTTCTTTGGCTCAACAGCGAAGGTCACGTCATCCTCGACGTCCAGGGAGCCGGTGTATAGGACTTCTCCTAGAATTCTGCTACCCGATTCGAGTCGAAGATCGACTCCATGAACGAGCCTAGCGCGACTTCGCTCCTCCATCGTTATGCTCTTTGCGAACAGATCCTCAACGTCTGCCTTTTCTCCGATCTCTATGCTGTCGCCAACAAGTGGTCCTCTTGCGCGACCACGATCACCAATTTCAATAGAGTCGGCTTTGACGCCCTTCTCGGTTGCAATTAAACCACCGACTTCAATTCGATCAGCCTGTACCTGCGTTGCTTCGATAGCGCCGCCGATCTCTATTCGGTTCGCATTGACAGTTCCGTTTACTCTGCATTTTCCGCCTACCTCAAGTTCGCCAATCAGGTTCAGGTTGCCACCCACTTTGAAGAAGCCGCCAATATCGACATCACTCCCCTCCGCATTTCCGTCAATCTCTATGGTACCGCCGACATCCATGTCTTCGAAGCTTAGGTTTCCGGCGACCCTGACAACTCCGCCGACATCGATTTGGCGTCCGGAACTGTCGCCGTTGAGTTGGACTGATCCGCCGACTTCCAGGACGTTGAATTCCAATGAGGCAGTTGATTCGAACGATCCGCCAACATCGATCTGATCGGTGATCTTTCCTCCTCCGACGATCACAGAACCTCCAACATCTATTGTTCGGCACGTTACTGATTTCATTAGACGAACGGAGTCTCCGACATTAATTTCGTCGAGTTCCGTTGATTCGTGGACTTCTAACGACCCGCCCACGTCAACGGATCTGGCTTTGAGGCTGCCACGAATCTCTGCCCTGCTGCCGACATCGAGATCGTCTGCGGTCACATCACGCAAAACCGACAGATCCCTGTCCACATCAATGTTATGGGCGGTGAGAGAGCCCGAGACGGAGAGACTACCATCTTCAATGGATACATTGTGTTCGACGGTGAGATCGCCTCGGACCTCCAAATCACCATCATCTCC